>ERZ835051.540-NODE-540-length-44120-cov-4.901078_pt1 | contig 44120 bp, 45 predicted proteins | sample MGYA00519575_ERZ835051 | MGnify/ENA primary metagenome ERZ835051 (study PRJEB31850, sample SAMEA3708769) | human gut metagenome | biome: human gut; feature: human-associated habitat; material: faeces | place: China | collected 2014 ... | reverse complement strand
TCAGTTGGTAGAGCAGCGGTCTCCAAAACCGCGTGCCGAGGGTTCGAATCCTTCTGCCCCTGCCAGAGTGCTTATTCGGACAAGATCAAGAATTTCTTCTTGATTTTGTCCCAACAAGCGGTATAAGGCTATACGCCTGTTGGTATTTAAACGGCTAAGCCGTTTTTTTGCTTTATTGATGTCTTTCCTTTTGACGTGATCATGTTGATCCCTAGTCATCACAGCTCAGAGTGACAAGCTCTGAATATGCTGCTTGCTGTCGGTTACGCCCCTTGCACTGCCACAGCAGTGACGCTCGATTACTTTCTCGGTAGCTCAGCCTCACAAGGCATATATACTTGCTAGAGCTGTATGAGCAGCTCATCACGGCACGTACTAGGTATCTGCATATATGCAGGCTCGCTAATGCGAAGCTGTTAAGTACGACTGAAAAGATCAGCAGTTGTCTGAGATATCGTCGAGGTTACTTCATCAACCTTTATTCTTTTTAAATTGCTGTCAGCCGCCTGATCCGACTGTCAGACGGGTACAAAAAAAGCATTTATCAGAAGTTATTTGTAAACTTTCCGATAAACGCTTGACAAATGTATCGTAATCGTGTATACTAAACACGAAACAAAGCATTCACTAAGGTCATCAGAGGTTTTGCTACAACTTCTGGGACTGATATACTTTCTTACGGCTAATAAGAAGTATATCCTGTGGGTGCTTATTTTTTTGCACTCACTTGCTTTACGTGTTCAAATATACCACACTAGCGTGTATTTGTCAAGTGTTTTTTCAAATATTTTGGCTAAATAAGTTTGATTTGTTCATTATAGCCATTTTATTGTATAGCAATTTAGTTCAAATATTCGTATTCTTGAACATAGACAGCCCTACCACGTGTGGTAGATTAATAAAAAATATAGGGAGAAAAATTAATGGGTGAAATAAGAGAAACAGATCTTTTTACTTCTGAAAGAGATAATTATTCTAATGCAATATACAGATTAGAAAAGGAGATAGCTTCTAGTCAATCAGAACTTAGTAAAATACGGATGAAAATCTCTGATAAAGAGTCTGATATAAGAAATTTAGATCAAATAATTCAATTAAATTATAATGAATCTAATGTTATTGATAACAAGCTTTCAAGTTGTTGTGATAAATTATTAAAGTATAAAAAATCTATGATTTTGTTTTTGATTGCTTTTTTAGTTATTTACAAGCTTTCTGCGTATATTGATTTTTCTATTATTAGTTTTATTTTTTTGGTCTGTTTGTTATGTGCTGTTTTTAGTGCTATATTTTTCTTGCATTATTATGTTAATAGGAAAAGTTTAAGGTATAAAAATGATTCGCTGCGTGCGAATTTACAATCTGATTTATTAAAAAAGCAGGCACTTGATTCAGAAATTGGCGAGTTGTTTAAAAGAAATGTTGAACTTGAATCGAAGATAACAGATCACATGTCAAACATTGAGGAATTTAAATCAATAATGGAAAACTATAACAACTTCAATAAATTGGCAAATGACTTTAAGGGTAAATATGGTGAAGTATTTGATGAGAGTTTTAAATTTGCTTTTTATCCTAGAAATTCAAGCACTAATAAATTATTTACTTATCTAGCTAAATTTGATGAATGTTCTTGTTATAAAAGTGTGTCGTTATTATCCGAAAAAGAAAAAATGCTGTACACAATATTAAATAAATTTTGTCAAAATAAATCTTACTTGCTTTTTTCTAAAGTAAGATTTATGGATATCATCAATCTTGGAACTGTAACATCACAATATTTTAATAATGAAAAAAATAAGGAAAATGTCATTGAGTTTTATCAAAATATAATTAAGTCAAAACATATAGATTTTGTTTTGTATAACAGTAATTTTAAGCCAATTATTTGCATTGAGCTTGATGATGAATCTCACTTTAATGAGAATAACAAGTTTTTTTCTTATGACTCAGTAAGAAATCAAATACAGAAAGATCTGATATTGTCTTATTGTAAAATTCCATTGTTACGAATTGATATAGATAATATCAATAATCTAATAAATACTCGATCTTACGATTCGTTTCATAATCAAATTACTGATTGTATAAGGAACAAGCAACATGTATATTTTTACACAGAAGAAAACGTAAACAAGTTTAAATCAGTTGTTTCAAAATATCATGAACAGCCCTACCACGTGTGGTAGGGTGTTCATGATATTTGCAAATTTTCTACAAAAGAGTATAATATTCTTATGATCTTTAAATTTTGAAAGAGGGGATTAAGTTGAAGATCAATAAGAATATCACTTTGGAAAAATATATTGCAGAGCAATGGCTGCCACGGAAGCAGTATGAGGTCAAGGTCAGTACATACACAAGATACTGCGGACTCACCCGAAGAATAAATGCTGCTCTTGGCTCTGAAAAGCTGAGGGATATTACTGTTATGGATATTTATTCTTTCTATGATGATCTAAGAGAAGCTAAGTCAGAGCAGATAACCTTTACTCCAAATGAAACTTGCAGACGATTGCTAAAGGATGGATACACAAGACCAGAAACTGTTCGCCTTACAGGAATGGGCATGGGGACAGTCGATTCTCTGAGAGCGGGTAAGGATGTTAGTCTTGTTACGGCTCAGAGGACTTCCACATTGTTGCTTTTGCCGATTGATATGCTGTTCACCGAGAATGATTTTCTCCTTTCGGACAGGACTATCATGCACTATCATAGGCTGTTGTATTCCATATTCAAGGACGCTGCATATGACGGAGTTATCAGGCACAACCTTATGGCTAAAGTTAGGGTGCCTAAGCTCGATCTTTCTGAAGAAGCACGTTATCTTGATCTGAAAGACGCTGAAACTGTTCTTTCGACACTTAATGAATGTGGTAAGTATCCATACACAGAGCTGCTGACACTCATTCTATTTACTGGAATGCGCCGTGGCGAAGCCTGCGGTCTTGAATGGGAGGACATAAACCTTGAACAAGGCTCGATCACTGTTCGTCGTTCGAGTTATTATCTCCCTGGCTTAGGTACATACACAGATACTCCTAAAACCAAGTTGTCAAAGCGTATAATAGCTATCAATGAGAAAGTTATCAATATTCTTCTTTCGGTCAGACGGCGGCAGTCGGAGCTTGGTATAGTCAGTATCAGTAAAAGAGTGTTCACCTACAGAAACGGGAAGCCATTAAATCCAAGCTCTGTTACAAAGTATTTTCACAATTTCATAGAGGAGCATGACCTGCCGAGCTGTTGTGTGCATACACTCAGGCACACCAATGCTTCACTGCTCATTGCAGCCAAGACACCGATAACAACAGTTGCTGGTCGTCTTGGTCATTCAACCCCTGAGATAACTCTTAGGTTGTATGCTCATCAGATGTCCGAAGAAAACAAGAAAGCGGCTGAGGCGATTGAGAAAATGCTGTAAATAGATTAAGCCCTACCACGTGTGGTAGGGCTTTGCGTTATTCAAAGTTACTTAATCTGGATAAGATACTTAATTCTGAATTGAAGTTGTTTATCATATTATCAGTAAATTGGCATGATCCAATTCTTTTATAAAATGATTTTGGATTATCTTTGAAAAGATAATTATATAAGTATAAGCATTGATCTTCAAAATTATTTATGTTATTTTTGATGTTCAATCCGAGTAACTCATTAAATTTATCTTTAATAAATTCTGAAGTATGATATGATCTACATATCTCAATGAAAAGTTCAGGACGATTTCCATTTGTTAATTCCCTATAATCATTTATATTATACAATTTGAGGGCTACCAAAATAGGTGTAACAAAGATTGCGAGAAAACAATACGCTTTGTATTCTTGATTGGTATTGTAGAAAGTTCGTTTTTGTAATACATTGTTTTGAAGGATTTTTACTTGCTTAAAAAAACGATCTATCGTCCGCATTTTAAACTTGAAGTGCCTTGCAATTGCTCTATCTGCACTATAACAAATATCCATGTGCTGATCGTATTCATTGTAAGTCCATATTCCTTGAACTTCAATAAATTTGTTAATATCAATATCCCTTAATTCAACTCTTAAATCAAAAAATCTGTCAAGATATTGATAAGCATTAAAAGAATTGCCATAATACTGCCTTATAGTATTTTGTAATTCAAATGAGTTTATTGCAAAAACAAATATGATGTTTTCGTTAGAAAAGAAATGTTTTATGCGTTCAAGCATTTTTACTGCATAACTTGGTTTGCAACGATCTAACTCATCAATGAATATGACTAATCTCGTGGACCCAAATGGAATGAGTTCATTCAAAAATTCAGTTACATTCTCTCTTAAAGTTTTATGCTGTTTTAGTTTCTTGAAGATATCCTCTTCCGACAGTGCTTCTAGCAAATCTTTTAAAGGTATGCTAAAGGCTTTTGTTGTAATGGTATTAGCTATAGATTTTAACAGAGCAATTGGTTTTTGTTGTTTAAAGAAATCTTTATCACAGTCTGCTGTGCTAATTATGGAGTATAATATTGATAATAAAGGATCATCTTCATTGTCATTTTCCCAAGCGTCATAGTATGCAGTTGCTTGTAATTTGATTCCTAAATCACTAAACTTATCTTTTACCATTTTTATGTTTTCTTCGTCTTTTTCAGATATAGCTTTTTTGTTTTTATATTCGTTAAATGAGTCTATGATCATTTGGGCTTGTTTGACAAAGAAAGTTTTTCCGCTGCCCCAATCACCGTCAAGAGCTATTGTGCAGTTACCGTCAATAGAGTTTAGCAAGCGTACAAACTGTCTAAGTTCTTCATTTCGTCCTAGTTGGTCGTTAAGTAACGTTTCTCGAATGTTTTCTTCGGTTGGATTTAATACGGAAAATTTCATAGTTGTACCTCCTACAATGTTCTATTTACAGTATACAACATTTTTACAACTTTTTCAAGTCCAATATATTATATATAACAGTATTTGCAGAGAAAATGATATATAGATACTTGACATTTCGTTATATGTGTTGTATAATAATAGAGAAGTAAGCTTGACGAGCTTGCAGCGGTTGTCCTGACCGTGCAAAAATGGGAGCTATTAAAGACGGGAGCCCTACCGTATAAAATAAATGGGAGCTATCAAAGACGGAGACCCTACCGTATAAAATAAATGGGAGTTGTAAAAGGTGGGAGCCCTACCGAGCAAATAGGATCAAAAGCTGTGCATATGCACAGCTTTTTTGTTGAGGAGTATTATATGATTGAACTTAATATATATGATGTGAAATTGAAATATATTAGAGACTTACAAGATGTTGATAGCAATGTTATATCGCAATCACCGCAGATAGCTAAATCCACTAGAATTTATGTCGGAGTCATCATAATGCTTAATGGTCAAAGTTACTGTATTCCATTTTCATCTGGCACTAAAGCGAAATTTCAAATAAAGAATAAAAATCCAGATATGATCAAAATTCCAGATCTACAGAGAAAAGATGAAAATGGTGCATATAAAACATTGGCAGTTTTGAATATTAACAATATGATACCTGTAAATGAAACTGTTATTGAGATGATAGATATACATAATTATAGTACCGATACAGTTGCTGTCCGAAATAGAAAAGCTTTAATGCAGAAAGAAATTAGATGGTGTAGAGAGAATGCGGATCTTATTGTAAGGAGAGCGCAAAAAGTGTACTACATGGTAACTGAACAGCCACAGAAAAATATCAATCTCACACGCCGTTGCTGTGATTTCAAAAAGCTTGAGGCTGTTCTCGAAAGACGTTTGGCTAAAACGCAGTCAAACGAGTACGAGCCGAAAGAAAAAGCTGTTGCGGCAAGTGCAGAAATTTCAGTTAGACATCCAGCCATTATACGCAGACGCAAAAATACAGGCAGATCCCGTTAGGGGCTGCCTGTTCTTTGTTTATTGAAAAGCTTGATCAGAACTTTGAGACGTGCGTCGTCATTGAAGAAAAGCTGTTCGCCATAAAGCTTTTCAACGGCTTTGTCCAGATTGATATGGGCAAGCAGCAGCTCAGGCGGTAGGTCATTATAGACATTGCCGAGTGGCTGGTCTTTGTAATTCATTCGCAGCTCAAGTACCCTTGCAGCAAGCCGAGCGATATTTTCTTTCTGTTCAGTGGTGATGTCTTCAGGAAAAGGGAAGTTCTTGTAGCATAGGATGTTTGAGTATCGGATACGCATATCAAGACGTCCACAAAACATTCGTACCCAGGCATTGTGCATTGATGATGAGAGCAAGCCGAAAACGAAGAGGTCTGTGTTTGGTATTATGTACACGCTGTCATTGACCATTACACGCTCTTTGCAGTAGATAAGCGGTACATATTTTCTTTTTTCGGAGGAATGACGGGGAATGACAATACTGTTCGAGTATCCGCCGTCAGTCACAACATATTGGCGCATTGTTGTCGCCAGCATATTGTGCGCCGTTATAAATCTACAAGTAAGAAGTCCACTTTCTGTTCGCTGTTCGGCTTGGTATCTTGTAAGGATCGGCGTTTCTGTTCGCCGTCTTAGGAGCATTGTCGGGCGTCGATCATCAAGTCCTTCAGGGTAGAGATATATGTCGTCATATTCTGTCAGATAAGCGTTGATATGTGAAACTGTTCTGGCACTATCATGACCGTCATCGGATACTGTCATGAGCTGCTTGTCAGGCATATCTTTAGCACTGAAAGCCGTTATAACACAGCTCAGGTCTATCTTTGAGTTTGATATATCTGATACCCAGCGAAAACTTTTGTATGCCCAATTTATGTGCATTTTGTACTTGTCAGTCACAGGCTCCCAGATGAACTGTACCTGCGAGCCTTGACAAACAGAATTGGTAGTTAGGAACGCACATTCTGTTCGTGGATGAGCGGCACAATACTGTGCGGCTTTAATTATCCAGCCTGCAGAGTAGTCTACTGACGCTGAAGCGGAGTCGGCAAAAAGCTGTGTTTGGCTGAAAGACTGTTCTTTGTGGTTAAACATGAATGGTGGATTTCCTACGATATAGTCGGCGGAAATTTTATCCCAGTCAAAATTTAGAGCGTCTATGCAGCGTATATCACCACATTCGGAGAGGTCAACGGGGGATAGGGGCGTTTTAAACTGTTCGGCATAGCGCTTCTCCTCAAGTCTTGCCGTGGCAAACAAAGCTGTTCGGCATATGCAGGCAGCTTCTTCAGAAAGCTCCAAGCCATGAAAATTTCTGGTACTCAGAGGCTTGACCAATGATATTCCACGGGAGGCTATAAGACGCATTGCGGATAGCCCAAGATAGGACTCAATAAGAAAATTTCCGCCGCCGCAGGCAGGGTCGAATACAGAGATCTTACCGAGCTGTTCGTAAAGCACAGCGATTTCTTCAGCACTTTTTGTTCCCGAAAATTGGTCAAGAAGCTTGTCTATCAACAGCTTGTCGATAACACGGTGGACGTTACGCAGTGAGGTGTAGTGCGTCCCTGTTGCACGCTGATCAGAACGGCTAAGTGCAGCCTGATGTACAGCTCCCATTATGCTCGGATTTACGTCGTTCCAGCTTATACGGCAAAGCTTCTTTATAGCGTGGTGAGTATCCTCCGAAAGAAAAAGTTGTTGTGGTTTAGCCATGAAGGGCGGCAGGGAGGCGATAAGCTGCATAAATCTTGGCGGAAAAGACGAAGCTTCAGAGCTTAAAACAAGCTGAGTAAAGGGCTTTCCCAGGAAAATTCCACTTTCCTCACAGTAAAAGCAGAAAATGAGCTGCAAAAGAAAGCTTCTCACGTCATCAATGCTGTTCTTGTCTGAAACAAGCTTGCGAACAAGGTTTTGTAAGTCATATAAAGTTTTGTCTTTTATCATAACATATACTCCTAACATAAATTTTTCTTTTTCGGATAGATAAAACTAAGTGGGTCATAGATATGACCTGTCAAAATTGCCCCTACCCTTAAACATAAAATGGGGTCCCACTCGATTTTTTTCACAATTTTTCACATAACCCCTTGACAAATTCCCTAGATGGTGGTAGAATTTATGTAAATTCAGTGATTTTCTAGGGGTTGCTGGGTTATGAGTTTTGTGAGGACCGCTTTGGGCAGCGGTCCTTTTTTTGCACTTTTTTCGGATATGCCCAGTAACGAACTCAAAAACATAGTATCTGTTCTCTCCAAAGTCACCGCATGATGTGACCTGATAGCGCTTGTGTATGACTTTGAGAGAAATGAACTTGTCCACTATTGCCATTAGCTCGCTGCGCTTCATACCGAGCATTTTGGCAAGGTCTGAGTAGCTGTGGAAAAACATTTTGCTGCTGTTCTGTTTACATTTACAGAAAGCACAGTAGCACCTGAGTTCCTTTGCTGTCAGACGTTTAGCTGCCTTTCTGTCCACCCGAAAGAAACGAGATCCTATCTCTGCAAGAGTGTATGTATATGTGCTAAGATGTCTGTTAGCTTTGACGCAGCGCTCTCTGGATATGATAACGCCTGATGTAATGAGCCTTTTAGTTGCCCTTGCTACGGACTCCACACTTATGCCGCAGGCTTCTGCTATTGTAGTCTGCTTCACCTTAACGTATATGCCGTACAGGTTTTTGTTTCCGTAGGCTTGTGCAATAGAATAGAGAAATGCTGCCACAGCAAAGTCTGATGGCAGCATTTTCTTTTCTACAAGGCTGTTCGGCAGGTAATAGTAGCTGAATTTCATAATTGACCTCTTTACGTTATGTTTGATAAAACAGTTTGCTGTTTCTTCCTGAGTATCATATTGCTCAGCATTTCAAACTGTTCGTCTGTTATAGTGCTTCTGTTTTTTATCTTGGCTCTGTTGAGGAGCCTTTCAAGGGTATCTATGTCAATCTCCTGCATAGCTCTGCTCCATTCGCCGTTTGTAGCTTCATCGATAGCTTCAAGAGCGGCTTTCTGTGGAGATATCACCACACTGTCAGGTGAGTCAACAAATCTGTTCGGGATAGCTGTTGCTGGTTGCTGGTGCAAGCCATCATCACTACTGTTCTTTTCGGACAGATGATCCTCCTGATCAGCTTTTTGAGGCATAAGTATTTCAAACGGAATAAGGATCTCGACGAGAGCTTTTCCTCCCGAAGAAAAAGCTATATCGTCAAGCTCTGCAGTGCCAAGATTGAGCTTGTAGAAGAACTTGAAATTTGACTCAATAGGGTACATACGGTGGTGCTTAACGATGGTGTCACCCTCTTGAAGAACGGCAAGCTCCGTCGGTGTTTTAAGCTGTTTCCCTTTATATGCTCTGTTCTCTGACAGCTCCTCTGAGAGCTTTCCTGAGTACGTCTTATACTGTACTGTTCTGCTTCCGAGAATGTTGCTGATGAACTGGTTAGTGTCAGGATCACCCGAATAGATGTATACCCAGTTGGCACAGTTTTCACGGATAGTCTTGGAGTCGTCATGATACTTGGCGTCCAGCTGGCTCAAGCCTTGTATGTACAAGTGCCAGCCTATATTTCTGCTTCGAGATACAGTTATTTTATTATCCATACCAGGTATGGTCACAAGATTGCAGAACTCGTCTAGTATATAATTCACTCGGCGTGGCAGCGCTTTCATACTGTTCCTTGTGAGATATTCTACCATACTGAGATAGCTCTGATTGATAAACATTGAGGCTATGACGTGTCTTGTAGGGCGGTCATCAGGAATGATCATGTATATTGCAAAGGGCTTTCCGCAAGAGATAAGCTCGTCAAGGTCTATGTCATTGCCTGAGGTCAGCTGTGCAATACCCGTGTCAAGACCGAATATGCGGATATTGTCTGCAAGGGTTGCAAATATGCTGGCTCTCATATCACCCTTAGCAAAGTTTGATGTGGCATACGCTGCTTTCGCAAGAGAGCCGACGGGAAGTCCCTTGAATATCTCGTCAAGTCTGTTCTTTGTAATTACGTTTCCGAATGGATCTGTTTCCTCCACTTCCTGACCATATTCAATAAAGAATTGATAAACAGAATACATATTGACCTTATCGAGCTTGTCATGCTTATATCCTTGCTCGATCATGTAAAGTATCAGAGCTGAAAGCAGGGACTTTGCAGATGAGGGCCATATAGGATCTGATTTAGGATTGTTCGTTAATGTTGACGCCATTGTGTCGATATACTCGGATACCTTTGAAAGGTCAAGGTTGTTCTTTACGCAGTGTACATACTCATTGATTATGAATGTAAGTGGGTTCCACCGTGAAGATCTGTTCGTGTCTCTTAGATTTAATATGACTACGTTATAGCCTTCTTTTTTCATTATAGGGTAGGTGGAAGAAAATATCTCTCCCTTAGGGTCATTGAATATCATGGACTGTTTGTCCTTGCCACAGGCGAATACTCGTGCCTGCTGAAGAACGTGGGACTGAGTTTTACCAGAGCCAGTTGTGCCGATTATAAGGGAGTGGTTGTTCTTTGGGTCAACATAGAAATACCCATATTTGCAGGCTATGAGCGGTCCTGTTTTTTCAGCTTTGTAAAGCTCCTTTTCAGGTATTCTTATAAGGTTTTTGTTAAGCTCTCGCTTTGTTGCCCATCTGTCGCTGCCTTCGAGGTCTTTGTAACCTCTCTTTATTTCTATCTGTCGTGATATTTTTGCAAAGATAACCAAAGATATGACGAAAGATAAGAAAAAAAGATCGCTGACCTCAAGCTGCTCAGGCTTTGTCCAGAAATATTCTTTCCGAATAGAAAAATTTGCCCACATTTCACCAACATTGCCTTGATTGGTCTGAGCTGCCTTGTTTATAGCGGACAGCTCATCAAGCAGATTAAATACCAGACATACGACTCCTGCTATTGTCGCTGTGAGGATAATAAGAAGCAGTATCCGTCCTATTGTCTTTAGTATTTTATGCTCATCATTATTCATTTCTTATCCCCCTTGTCCTACCACGTGTGGTAGGGTGTATTATCGGCTATAAGTCTGACTTATAGCCTGTTTGTATTTCTGTTCCTGTTCGTCACGCTCCACTTGGGCAAGAAGCTGCTGAGCCTTTGTCTGCATATTACTGCAGACACGCCGCATGACGCTGTTCGCCGTTGCGCCAAGATGGAGCTTCATCCTTATCTGTTCGTGACGCTCTGCAAGAATTTTCTGTGCATATTCGTTACCGTTTTGTGCAGCAAGCCTCATCCAGTAATCTGACTGGCGGTATTTCTGTTCTTCTCGGTACATAAGAGCCAGCTTCAGTTGAGCCGACGAGTTATTGTGACCTGATGACTCAAGAAGATATTTTTCTGCTAACTTGCGATCGTAATGCTCCTTTTTCAGATAGATACAGCCGAGTGCGTACTGAGCGTATTCATTGTCTGCCTTGTCAGCACATGGCTTCAGATATTTCACAGCTTTTGTGTAGTCAAGCTTTCTATCTGTAAGATACAGCTTTCCAAGTTTATATGAGGCATACAGATTTTCTTTTTCGGAGGATGAAATAAGAAGCTGTTCTGCTTCGTCAATACGATCCTGAGAGAGATAGAGCTTTCCAAGAGCATACTCTCCAATACCAAGCTCATCATCAGACCCAGCAAGGTACTGTTTCAGGAACTGTTCGGCTTTGCTGTCATTCCGCTTTTCCTCGGTCATGTATATCCGACCGAGAGAAAAAGCTGAATAGGCGTTGCCTTTCTCTGCAGACTTGATAAAGAGCTGTTCTGCCTCGTCAATGTGATCCTGAGAGAGATAGAGCTTGCCAAGAGCATACTCGCCAATACCAAGCTCATCATCAGACCCTGCAAGGTATTGTTTCAGGAACTGTTCGGCTTTGCTGTCATCCCGCTTTTCTTCGGTCATGTATATCCGTCCGAGAGAAAAAGCTGAATAGACGTTACCTTTCTCTGCAGACTTGATAAAAAGCTGTTCTGCTTCGTCAATTCGGTCCTGAGCAAGACGCAGCTTACCGAGCTGGTACTGAGCCTGATTGTTTCCATTGTCAGCAGACTCCAGGAGGTATTTTTCCGCCTTTGCCAGGTCAACATCTGTTCCTTTTCCCTTTAGATACATAGTACCTAGTCGATAGCTTATACTGTCCTCGTGACTTTTCTCGTATATCGCATTAAATCCAGTGAGTGCCTGAGCGTAATACTTTGCCGCCTTCTGTTCATCAGCTTTAACACCCTGTCCAAGCTCATATGCTTGTCCGATATTGAAGCTTGCAAAAGGCATATCACCTTTGCAAACAAGAGCTTTCTCATAATAGCTGACTGCCATGGTCATATCGACTTCCACGCCAGAGCCAAACTTATACATATTGCCTAGGGAGAAGTATGCAAATCTGTTCTCGCCTGCTTTTTCATAGTATTCTCTTGCAGCTTTGTAGTCCTGCACCGTGCCAAGTCCCTTGTCATACATCTTACCGACCCTGTAGCATAAGTAGGAATGCTGCCAGCTTGGAAGCTGTTTGTCCAATAGTTTCTGAAAACCATCAAGCGCCTCAATATAGTTCTGTTCGCTGAGTGGGGAGAGATCGTAATTTTCATCTGACATTATGTGATAGAGCTTGCCGAGGTCATAAGTTGCAAGAACGTTTCCACTATCGCTTTCCTGGGCAAGTAATTCAAGTGCTGCAGGCAGGTCTTTGGGTAACTCCTTGCCGTTGGCTGTTCGTGAGCCGTACATGAGATCAAGCGCCTGCTTGTATCTGTCTGACCATTCAATTCTGAGCTGTGATTTCGTTTCTTTTTCGGAAAGATGAAATTCCTGCGGATATGGATACAGGTCAGCTTCAGGAATAGGAGGCTCGTCAAACCACATTTCATTTTCGGAAGGATGAGCGTCCATAGAGGCATACAGCGAATTGTAATATTCCTCGTCAAAGCTGTTTGGCTGCGAATATTCTGGCATATCCATTATGATGCCTGTATCTTCATCGTACTGTGGCGGCAGAAACTGTTCGCTGTTTTCATTTTCGGAAGGATGAGCCTGCGGCAGGGCAGAAGCACGGAGCTGTTCGGCAAGGGGTGCAAGATCATCGAGAAGCTGGTTGCCAAGCTCCTTATGAAAATCTTCAAGTCTGTTCGGCTTGAAGGTAGCGTACAGATGACGCTCGCCCTCGCCGTAGATCTTTCGGAGATATTCTGTTCTGCTGTCAAGCATATCGTTGTACTGCTTCCAGAGGGAGCTGAGCTGTGGATCCGAGGCTATAACTGCGTCAACCGTTTTGTCTATATCGTCACGATATGCTCTCATCTTTGGTCTGCCGTATTGCCAACCACCTTCAGAGGGCAGCTTGTCGGCAAGTCTGATAAGCTGTTCAGCACAACCGCCGTATCCTGATGATAAAGCTGGTTTGATAGACTCCCTTTCAAGCTCGGTGAGCTGCCTGGAATAATCACTGCCAAGGACTCTGTTCACGATCTTTGACTTGAGCTTATCGAATGCTTTGACCTCGATACAATCCTTATCACGATATACCTTACAGCGGTTCTCACGCCGCTCATATTCGCATATGGAGAAATGTATGTGAATGTTATCAGTATTGGTATGTATCGCTCCTGTCCAATACACGTTGTCATTGTCGAGCTTATTGGACGTTGATATCATGGCGTTGATACCCTCACGACCTAACTCCTTTATCCCATGGACATCAAGCTTGCCGTCGCTCGTCATTAACCCGTTCTCTATGAGAAAGTTGTTATCAAAGGATACCACGCCGTAATACTTAGGGCAGCCTGCGTCACGGCTCACTGTTTCGAGCTGACGGTATTTTTCTTTGTCACTTTCAGTTAGCAGGTCAGACTGCGCATTGAATAGTCCGTCTGATTTTTCTGAATTTGACATATAGTCGATGAAGTCCTTGTATTCGTCATTGAGGTGACGGGTCTTATCAAAGGCTTCTGGACGATCCATGTATTCCAGAAAGTCGTAGCCGCCTATTGCCCAATCATAGGTGAAACCCAGTGAGAATACTACTGCAGGTGTTGACATAAGACATCTCCCTATTTCTTATTGATCGCTTCAAGTCTGTTCTTCAACTGCTTCTGATGAAATTCGTTCTTGCTCTCCTCCATCCAGCGGCAGGGGAGATCCTCGGCTGAGAAGTAACCCTCGTCATCTGTGAACTGCATTTTCTCAATGAATGAGTTGAGCATATTCAGCAGGTGAAAATTCTGTTCCTGTATCTTGACGATCCTACGCCTGATCTCCACGATCTCATCTGGATGTTCGGGCTTGTTTCGTGCAGCGTACTCCTCGATCGCCCACTTGACTATCTTCGACTCTGTGGTATCATTTTTCTCAGCCAGCTCTTTCAAAAGCTGGTTGCACTCCTCGGTGATAGCTATTGTTTTCTTCATTTTTTTACCCTCTTTCTTGTTTCCATATTTGTGCAATTTTGGTGCTAAGACCACTCCAAGACCCAGTGAAAGACACAAGAGCATAAAGGTATGCCCCAGCAACCGTTGGAAAGCTCGGTAGTACCGAGCTTTATCCGTCCTAAAAGTGGGGTATTTTTGCACTTTTTTCTGTACAATGCCATACGCTTTCTGTACGTTGCCATAACTTTTCTGTACAATGCCATACAAATTCTGTAGCTTGCCATACGCTTTCTGTACGTTGCCATAACATTTCTGTATAATGCCATAACCTTTCTGTATAATGCCATACAGCGTTTTTTCACTTTCTTTCCGAAAAACAAAAGAAAAGTGTCTTAAATTCTATGTTTTTTATCATTTTATTTGGTTTCTTTTTCGGTGATCTCAGAATAGAATATCGCACGTATATCATTCATTGTTCTGAGCATATCCTGCATTAGGATCTCGTTTTTCTGTAGTAAATGCTCTGTGTTTTTCTTCTGTTCGTCAATGCTTCCCTTGCATATTTCACGCATAACAGGCGGAAAAGCCCGAAGGAAAAACTTGTTTTCTGAGGCGAGATACATTGAAATGACATAGGTTATAAACTGGTTACGTGAAGTAAATCCCTCATTTTTTATGACCTCATCCATTTGTTTGACAAGCTGTTCGTCGGTTATTCTTATCTTCATTTCCATTGACTTTTACCTACCATATAGGCTGAATATCATTGGCGCAAATTCGGTAAGAGCCGTCATGCCATATTCTTAATTCGCCTGTTACTTTTACTGATACGCCTGTTGTAAGATTTGCTCTTGCGTTAGTTGCATTCTTATTGTCACATACATAAACCATAAATTCATCATAAATAATACGCCTATCCTGCTGAGCAGGACGTGGTACTTTTATCATAAATGTAAGCGCATAGCTTGAATTTGGTACTTCTGTGATGTTGCTTGAAAGAAAGCCTTTTACTGTGATCTTGTTGTTTTTGTTAGTGAAAGCCATTGTTTTTACCTCCGTTTTTATTGTAGATATTTCGTTATATATTCATATTCTGTGCCGAATTTCTTTACTGTTTTCCAACCCTTTGTTCTGACTTTGAAAAGCTTTGGTGCGGTATAGAGAAAGAAAAAGTGTTCGTATGTGTATGGATTTACGCTTATAGGGAATGTGCCGTTGAGAACGTTAGCAGCCTTTTCTCCATTTATATCAACGCAATCCTCGGTGCTGACATTTGCTTTGTAGATCAGCATTACGTTTTTTCCGTCATTTGAAACATCACACATAACAATGTCGCTGTATGAAACAATAAGAGTTCTTCGTGGATATTTGTTCATATTATCAAGAGAAGTGATCTCAATATATGTTTCATATGCAGAAATTTCAACTCCTGTTCGTCTTGCACTGAGTAGAGATCTCATTATAAGCAGGGATATTACGATCAAGATAACGCCTGCAAACATTGCTATAGTGGATATCTTTTCCGAAGGAAAAATATCAGACAAGGGGATAATAATGAAGCCTACACACAACAGTATGAAAGCTTTTGTTCTTGCCGACGGCAGATTTTCAGGACAACCCGACAGTGTTTCAGCTTCGTATTTTTCACGCTCATCTTTTAGTGGATATTCAAAAAACAGTTCTTCATTCATTGCATTTACCTCTATTCTACAGTTATCATACAGCTTGCGGATACTGCTCTGTTATCCTCAGCTCTTGCCGTTATTATTGCTTTTCCTTTTGCTTTTGCGGTAACTCTGCCACTGCTGTCTACCTCTGCAATATCTGTTCGGTTGGACTCCCAGATTATATTTCCGACAGCATTTGAGGGCGAAATGACCGCAGTAAGCGTTGTGCTTTCGCCTGCATTAAGCCTAACATCATTGTTGCTATAGCTGCTTTCAAGTCTTAGCCCCTTTATCTCAGGAGGTACATAAGCGGTAGTTGTTGTAGCTGTTGTTTGCCTTTGAGTTTGTCTCTCAGTCTGTCTTTGAGTTTGCTGTGGCTCGGTATAGTGGTCATTATCTTCATACCGCCTAGGCTCTGTTGTGTATACATATGGCTCGTCAATCTGCTGTTCATCATGATCTTGATTACTCTTTACAGCCACATTGGTTTTCTTTTTGGAAGTGCTTTCATGTGAATTTTTAGACGCTGTGCTTGTCGTGGTTGCAGGCTCAGAACTCTCTGTTGTCATTGGAGTAGTTGTTGTTGTAATAACAAACGTGCCACTTGGATCTATGACCTTATCAGCCGCAGAGCTTTCTTCAGTGGCAGTTACAGGTGCTTGAGTTGTATATGTTTTATACTCATTTTTAGTCATTTTGAGCATATCTTGTACATCTATCTGCACATAGCTGTCATACTTTTTTCCCTCATGAAAAGCACCTTTGACTACATCACCAAAGTCATCATAGGTATCTTGATCGTAATAATCAGGCTCTTTTGATATAAAATTGACCTTGATATAATAAAGATCCTTGTCAAAATCGGTGCAGGTAACAAGCTGTTCTTCGTCTGAATTGTCCTGCGTCTTGTATGTAAGCTTGCTGTTAAGTTCGTCTTTAAGCGAATAAGTTATCGAGTATATCTCAGGAATACTGTTTGTGGGAGAGCCGACCATAGCCTTATATTTGAATGTGAATACTATCTCATTGGTGTCTGTAAAGTAAATGCAGTTGTTTATCTTTACCGCATAGCCACCCACCGAAAGAGAATTATCATAGTCAACAGAGCTGCTTTCACGTTCCTTTGTGCCATTGAACGCAAGAATAATGCCAATAACAAGCATGGTAAATACTATAAAGATACCGTATATGATATTTGAACTCTTAGCATTTGTCACATTTACCACGCTCCTTTTCGTTTGCCTATGTATTCTTTTATGAGCCTGTCAACAGCCATAAATACTATCTGATATAGCGTGTCGCTGTCTGTAGGTTTATACCCAAGCATATCGAAAACTTCATTTGTGAATGCTTTATGGAAATGTTCTCTTTGCTGCATTATAAGCTCACCGTATTCTTCGTCAGAATATTCGTGATAAAGTTCTTCAAAGATCCTGTGTACTATCTCCTCGCTGTCACGTGAGTTTCCTATATAAAGCATGGTTGCGTCATCAACATAGCGCTTGCAGTGAAGTTTGTTTCGTCCTGATCCCAGCGACAAGAGCAGCTCACCAGGCTCAAATTCAGCCGTTGAATTAAGCTCTGATACTGTAAACTGAGGGAAAAATTCGTGCAGAGAAGCTGCAGTATTTGCTGATTGTTTGAATATGAATTTGTATTGTACGAGCTGGAATATGACTCTAATTTTCTCTGCTCCCTCAGAGTTTCCTGTGGGATTGTAGTCGCTTATAGACTGTGAAGCAAACCATAGAGACGCGTCATATTTTCTTGTTCGTCGGACAAGCTTTTCAATAAAGTCTGTGACCTGCGGATTTTTGGCATTGATAAATCTGTGAGCCTCGTCTATAAGAGATACAACATAACGTCTGTCATATGGATTGGTTATATTGTTATTGTACTCAACATTCTGACAAGTCTCAGACCACATAAGGGTTAGAATATTGAAAAGCTGAGCATTATAGATACGCTCGTCCATTTCCGAAAGAGCCTTTACGTCAAAGACTATAACATTTGAGTTTTCGATATTCACGTTAGAATATCCGTTAAACATTGATGAGTAAATGCCCTCTGCAAGCTGTTTTACTATGACTTCAAGTGTTTCATAAATATCTATCTTTCTTGGCGTGATCGCCTTGTATGAGCGATCACTGTTGTATAGCTTGCTGCGTATAGTTGCAAGGAGATCAGAGAAAATAGGGAAGTCCTCTGGCAAAAGAGTGGATACATCAGTGCTTTGTGTTATGCCCTTTTTGGCGAACGTTTCTTGTATAACATCTTTAAGCTCCTCGGCTTCCATTTCGCCAAGAGAGGGTGCATACTGATAGAAGAATGTGATTATTCGTGAAAGCTCTGACGCATAATTAGTTTCGTTGCTTGCGTCATCTTCTCGTGATGAGTCTATTGTTTTTCTCAGTTGAAGTACATTCAGCGTTGAATTTTTGTTGAGCCTTATCACCTGTCCACCGAACATTTCTGCGAGTGTGCGATACTCAGACTCAATGTCAAGTATCATTATCTTGTTGCCCAGGGAAACATAATCACGGGCTAATGACTTTAGTGTAGCTGATTTACCAGAGCCTTTTACTCCTATGAACATCATATCGTATGATTGTCTGTATGAGTCACGGGCAAAGAAATCTATGCTTACAAGACCGCCTGTTACCGTCTTTCCGAAAATAAAAGATCTGTCATCAAGATGTTGTTGATAGTAGAAAGGATACTGCATTTTATATGTATCATGAAGCGGAAAAGGCGTGTTCGCAATGTTGTCGTGCCTTATAAGATCAATGTATTCGTCTGCCATTTCGTTATATGGGATAAAGCAGGATATACCCTCGTCCTCAAGCATTTTTGAGATGTTCGTACATTTGTCGTTGAGCTTTTCAAGGGTAGGCTCAGACAAAATGATACGCATTGTTATATACATCATCTGTTCGTTATCATTTACTATAGCCTCACGGATCGCTGTAAGCTTATTAAGCTCTGTCTGTGTATCAAGATCTTCACTATCTGTTCTGTTTATTGTAAATCGTCCTTTTAGTTCTTTCATACTGTTGTTAAGCTCTTTAAGTACCAGCGTTTTGTTCTTGTAATCAACGTCAAGCATTACTGTTATGCCCTCAAGACGCTGTATAAGACTTGCGATCTCAAGATTTTTTATAGTAGCAGGGTAGTCATTTACAATAAGCGTTGTGACATAGTTGTTGTCGATTTGAGCATATCCTTGGTGTCTGATATATTCAAGTGGATGAATGGACTTTACACTGCAAGACGGTGTGTCAGAGCAGCAAAGGTGCTTGCGGAAAAGGTAGAGTATTTCAGGCTTTGAGCATATTTTAACAGATGTATCTGTCATGTGTGAGATGTACTTCTGACAGGCTTTCGCAAGCATTTCTTCTTGATTTTCCTTGGCATATACTATGAGATAAGCCAATCTGTCACGCTGCTGTTCGGCTGCGTTCTTTATAGTCTGGATCTGTTTTTCTATAAAGACCTTTGGGAAACCAGTTGTTCTGTTCTTTTTATATTCAAGATAATCAAGCTGAGGCGTAAGATCAGGGTGTTTATCTGAGAATATATATTTGTGTGGCAGTGAAAGTGCATTTGTAGCTTTTGCAAAGTTATTGCAGACGGCGTAGATATCGTCAGTAGAATAATGAAAAATGTCTATGCCAGATATCTGCATAACGCAGGCAAGCTCTGTCTTTTTGTTTCGGTAGGAAAGCTTTATAATGCCATTGCCACAGTATTCCTTTATATCAGCAAGATAGTCAAGGCATTGTGAATAGCTTATTTTATTTTTGCTTTTTGGCATTTCGTTCAGCCTCTCTTTCCTTGTATGTGCGGTATTCTTCTGTTTCAGTTCCGTATAATTTTTTAGGCTCAAAGAAGTTTAATACAAAAAGTATAAGACCTTTTGCAAAGGTGATCCTAGGGTTTGACGGAGATCTTCCAGACAAAACAAGTGATATTGCAACGAATATGAGTGACATTATGATCTGTAACCATGCGTTGCTGATCGTTTCCTGACATATTGAGAATGAAACAAAACCGACCATTATCGCTATTCCTATGCGCTGTAGTGACAGCCCGAAAAAGAATTTTATATCGGCTTTGGTTGACTTAGGTACTGTTCCCATATTTTATTTTTCCTTTCTATCGTTAGGTTTTGCCATATCAAAAGCATGACCCTTTGGAGCTTCTGCCGTGTTCGTATTGGCATTGCTTGTTGGTGTATCTGACTCTGCATTACTGCTTGGCAAATTTGAAGAAGCAGTTTTTTGTTCTTCAGAAGTGCTTTGCTCAGGTGCGGAAGCTGTTTGGCTTTCTGTATTGATATTTGCAGTTGCTGAGCTTGAATTACTGCTGTTCGGGCTTGTGCTTCCTGCACTGCTATTCTGATTATTGCTGTTTGACTGACTTCCAGCCGTGTCGGCTGCTTTAGGGTAAACAGCTGCAGCTTTTGCTCCACTGAATGCTCCGCCTGCTCTGTATCCACGTGCTACTCCAGTAAGTCCGCCTTTTAACGCTCCTCCTACAGTAGCAAATGCTGTGTAGGCTTTTCCGTGGTTGCCATTTTGTGCATTCTTTATGGATGAGTATGCACCAGAAGCCAAACCTGAAATAGTTCCTGTTGCAGCACCTGCAGCTCCACCAGTGAATCCGCCAATGGCGGCTCCAGCCATACCCAATCCTCTTGCAACTGATGACATTGCATATACTGTTCCCATACTGTTTTTATTTCCTGCGTCAATACCCAAAATTCTTGTAATGAAATCTGGGCAAGCTATTACGCCTTTTGCAAAACAAGCTATAAGGATAAGCTGCGTTATGTAATTAAGACTGCTCATGTTATGGATAATAAGTATGGCTTTTATGTACACCTTAAGCATAAAGGCGACTAGGATGAAGATAACATATGACGATACAAGATTTTGCACCACCATTTTTGTTCTGCCTGAATTAGTAACGCCTGTTGCGGCGATAGCACCTGCAAGAAGCTGAGTTATGATAATATCAAATAACATTGTTCCAAGCTTGAAAGTTGCAAGGATAATGGCAACTGCAACTGTTAAAAGAAATATCAGTGAAAACCAGAAATCGTAGTTATATCTGTAGATATGTTCGGCTCCTTGTCCTACTGTCAGCGACTGGATCATCTTGTCTGTTGTGTCAAGATCGTCATATTCCTGCTGGGTCATTATATCTTCAAACTGATAATATGCGTCTACATTGCTTTGATTTGAACGGCTTAGTCTTTGATTGTATACTCTGTTTCGTTCTCGAATAATGTTATCTCTGAGAAGATTGAATGCTGACTCAATGTCACGTGCTGACCGCACGCTTTCGGTAAGTCCTGCCTCTCTGACATCTGCCTGATAAGCCATGTTCCAAAGTATGCTCGTTTTATATGCCGCAATGGTAGTTGTCTGTTCCTCATAAATAGGCTGTCCGCTTGAGCTTACACCAGTGACAGCCTGATAGGTGAACACAACTCCACCGTCAAGCTCCTCATTAAGGGACATACGATCCATGACCTGATTAAAAAATCTGTATTCATAACCAACGTCCATGAGTTCCGCCATATCATCATAGGTCAGATCTTCATATCGTCTTTGTGATGACTCCTCTGCGGATATATCAACTACCTCTTTGTCCCAGCCAGAGCCGCCATGCTGATTTATATTCAGATCATAGACGCTGTTCGGCAATGGATCAGTTTCACTGTAATAACTCAGCTTATTATTGATCGCACTTTTAGTCATATCAATAATATTTTCCTGAAGAAGTATATCACCAAGAGTGTATGTGAAATCTGAGCCGCCTTGTACTTCGCTATATTCGATATTGTTTATATCAGCAAGTCCCGCTCTTTTCATGCTCGTAAGCTCTGAAAGCAGGGCTGGAAGTGCAACTATAAGTGCCGCTGAAAGAATTATGCTTTTAAGAAAATCGTTTACCCTTATTTTTTCGGACATAAACATTACTCCAGCCGCTCCGATCAGCAGGAATATGGTGAATATTACGGAAACGAGCTTGTTTGTATCTGACATTCCTGTTATCTGATTAAAGAGGTGCATAACATTAAAGTGCAGCACCTGATTGAATGCCTGTTCGCACCAGTCTATAAGCTTTGCTATACAACTAAGTATGGCAAACCCCAGACTTCTAAAAATATCTTTCCAGTAGGTCGCCTTGCTTATATGCTTGACTACATCAAGGGGCAGGTTTTCGTAGTCCACATCTACAGCACAGACGGCTATCGGTATGAAAACCGAAAACAAAAATACTGTAAATGCTGAAAACAAAAGCTTGTGCTTTTTTGAGGTTTTTATCTCCATGATTATCTCCTTTCGCTTCGGTATTCTGCAATGACATATTCATCATATAGCATTGCAGAACACCGAATTGGTGTCCTGTTGTGTTATGCAAACATTCCTGCAACTATACCTGCGCCATAGCAGCCGATAGCGATACCGACAAGTATTCCACCGCCTGTTGACTTGAGCTTGTCCACCCAGTTACGTCCGCCTGAGATGACCATGATAGCGAGTACGATCACCGCAATAGTTGCAACTGTTTTCAAACCTTTCTGCAGGTTTGTAGCAAAGTTATCACCAAATGTGAAAAAGTTTGTCCAGCCGTCATTGTCGGCTGCAAAGGCATTTACAGAGCAAAATGCCGCAAGGATCGCAGTTGTTATAGCTGCCGAGATGTTTTTAGTGATCTTTTTTACTTTCATAAGATAACTCCTTTTCTTTTCAGCGTGTTTTACGCTGCTTATTATATGAAGCCGACATCTGACGGCTTACATTCTTCCTGTGTTCTGTGACTTTGCACAGATATTCGTTGTAGTCCTTTCCGCAGTTTTCAGGCACTGCATAGATATTGACCTTGTACCCTTGTACGGAATATTTCTCAAGATATTTTGCAGAAGCTGTTCGCCCTGCTTCGTCACGGTCAAGGCAAAACGAGATCTCATTGACTTTTGGGTGCGTGGCAAGATAAGTGCCGAGAGCAACGTCCGCTGTTCCGCCAAGTGCGAGGCGTGTATGGCGCTTCCAGCTGTTCTTCCAGTCAGCTATTCCCATATCTTTAGACCTCTGTATGTTGAGTGTTGCGTGGCTGAGAGCGTCGATAGGGGCTTCAAATACAAAGAGATGTGTTTCGCAGGTGCCGTCCATGCGAAAACCGTACATTTTGTTTGAGCCGCTTGCTTCGCCCTTGTATGGCTGTCCATTTTCGGGAGTATATGTTCCTCTGAGCATTGCATATTTAGGCTGACCATTGTCATTTTTTCCGACAAACACACAATTTCCACGCTTATCTTCATAGAGCAACTCGTTTTTCACGCAGTAGTTTATCACTTCAAGGTCTATGCAGCGCTTTTTCATTAGGTAGGCATATACACGGGAGTATTTGCCTTCTGTCCTTTCAGGCAGCTTTATTTCCTTTGGCTTTTGAGGCTGTTCGTCATTCCGAAAAGCATAGTCGCTCTGTGTATACTTTCCTTGTGTTAGCGACGTTATTGCCTGCTGCCAGGAGTAGCCTTCGCTTTTCATGAGAAAGTCAATGCAGTTAGCTCCGCTTATGTTTTGACTATACCACGTCCAACCTTTTCCGTCTTTAAAAACTCTCAGTGAGTCGTGTTCTTTACATTTCCACTCACTGCCGCACTTTTCAAAGCTGAAGCCTGTAACAGAGGAGATGACTTCGCAGGATGACATATTTCGTGCGTCACGTATCTGTTCGTCAGAAAAGCGTGTCCCTGGTACAAAGACGTTCATATGTGATTACCCCCTCGCTGTTCATAGTGTCTGAGTATCATTTGCTGTTCTTCTTCTGACAGCAGAGCTATAGGCTTCGGCTCTGCGTCAGGAAGATGTTCGCCTAAAATATAAATGCTGCTGTCTGAGTCCTGGTAAAAAAGCTTACCTGGGTGATCTGACAACAGCATTATTATCTTTCCACAGCAAAAATCAACGACCTTGTTGTTTACTGGCGGTGATGACGCCTTTTCATTTTTATACACGGTTTATCCCTCCTATCTGTTCATTCCTTTATCTTTGTTTATGCCATTATTGCGGTAGAGCTTCACCTGCGGCACTGGTTGCTGAAGCGTCTGCATTGCCGTCAATTCTGGTATAAGCTTTTTATTTGTGTAGTCAAGATCTGTGCAGCGATCAAGAAACGGTCCGAAGGTAGATACTATCGTAACATTATCTGGAGTCAGAATACTTATATTCTGTTGTGTGACATTTGCTTTGTATATAGCAGCCGCAACATTCTTCGGACTGTTTTGTATAGCATATTCATTGCCACCCATAACGGCTTTTACATACGGAGCGTTCTCAATTCTCATTATCATCACCTGCTTTTAGAAGGTCGTTTACATCTTGTCTGAAACTGCCTGGCTTTTTGTATTGAGTCTGCATATGCGTTATCAAGATAACCTGTATCGATTCCATGCTGTTTACAGCCTCGTTTTATCCCATCGAGATATGCTTGCGTTGGTGGAGATATAGCGAAATCAGGCTTATTCATCATGTAGACCAATGAGGCTCGCTCTACGCCGCCGACCTTTACATTAACAAGCTCTTTTCGATAGTATGACGGATATCCCTCATATCTGTCGAGGTTTCTCCAATCCTGAGGAGCGATCTCCCACAAAACAACGGGGACCTTTGTGCCTTTGTCCTTAACTATAGTTGCGTGCTGATTAAATTGGAGCCTGTAGTCCTCAATGTAGCTTGTTGATATTACCTTTGAATTAGGACATCTGTATCTCATCTGTTCGAGATCCATGTTACTTCCATAGGCACAATAAAGGTTGCCGATCTGTTCTCTTAACTCAATTTCTTTCAGTGCCTGCTCAAAGCGGTCAGCCGTTTTGTATTCCTTGACCATATCCATTATTTCAAACGCTTCAAGGTCATTATCGTTGAAATATTGCTGATACATAGCGCCCATTCTGAAAGCATTTACTGCTATATCATCATTGTTGCTTATGCTGTCAAGGTATTCACGATTAAACAGTGAGATACTGCTGTTGTCACGTTCTATACGCTCACAGACCATTTCCTCTGCTTTTTCATATGCCTGTTCGAGATATTCCAATGGTAAGCCATTTTCTATATATCCGTTTTCTATTCGCTGATAATATTCCTCTGTTGGCGTGTTGTAGTCCTTTGAATTGACCATGACATATGCCATGCCAGAAACGATTTTGTCCTGGCATTTCACATCAACAGCTATTTTCTTGTATTTGTGAGGATAGCCCTCAAACTTATCAAGTGATCTTTCATCCGAAGAATAAAGCTTCCAGAGCAGGGCAGGGGCTTCTTCACCTTTCTTTTTTTGGAGCGTTGCCACCTTATTGAATGACAGCTCATAGTCCTGCACCATGCCTGTTGCATATATCTCAGCGTCGGGACAGCGAAACATCATCTGTTCAGTATTGATATTGCTTCCGTATGCTACATATATCTTATACTCCTCGTTCTTTTTCGGCTGTTCTTTTGGTGTATTATCAGGGGAAAAGAAAAGCTTCATCAGCTCGTCATATTCTTCATCAGTAATCATATTATCCCTCCTTGACCCTACCACGTGTGGTAGGACATTTTATCTGCTTCTGTTTGGAGTGTTTCTTCGTCTTGCAGACTGTGAAACAGTGTTTTCTGTTTCTCTTGCTTGCTGTGGCTGCCGTGTGGAAAGGAGATCTTCAATATGTCCATTGTGATTGATACCAAGGACAGAGAATATGTTATTTCGCTCGTCTGGAGTAACACTTTCATCATCACGGACGTTTTCAAGCAGCATAACTATCCTTTCTCTTAGAGTAAAAGAGTTATCGTTTCTGACCTCACGATCTGGAAAATGGATAATATTACTTATTGTTATTGCCTCAGGGTCAGGTGAGGCGGCTCTCATATCGTTTAGACGTTGGGCGATTTGCTGTGCCTGCTGTTCTCTTATCCGCCGTCGCTCCATAGCTGCCGCTTTATCTTTCCAATCCTTTGCGCCCTCAAGGTTTTCAAGAAGATATTTTCTCGGCACTTTAAACTCGTCACCATTAAGCCCTATGCGTATGAGCCATGTGCGGAAAGTGTAGCATTCGTTACTTGATTGTGTTTTATGTACAGCGGCACTGCGTTGATTAAGAGCCTGGGCGGTGACAGCCTGCGCAAACCTCACATATGTGCGGACTTTGCCTGCATTGGTAGTTGAGTTGAAACAGCGAAACTCAACTGTTCCTTTTGTGAAATATGCGTGAAGATTGAGCGCTCTGTAACGAGAGCGGTTATAGTGGGCATTACGGCGTTCATATCCGTCGGTGTTTCGGTACCAGATATCTGCTAGTGCTTCTTTTGTTTTCGGTTTGGCGGCATTAAGCCGACGTATATAGTCCTCATCAGATTTGCGGCACCATTGCATTGCACGGCTTGCTGGGACCTTTAGAGCGTGGTAAAGGATATCTTCTTTCTGATACATGATGTTAGACAGACGAGTGAGTGACTTCGCGTCCTGCCTTTCTGCCCCTATATGCACGTGCAAGCCACAGCTTTCGTTTACTCTCATTCCCGCTTTTCTTAGGTCACGAACTATCTGCTGAAGATCGTCCATATCCTTATCAGACTTCAGTATAGGTGTAACAAGCTCACAACGGTATTCATCCATGTTATATGTTTCAGATCTGTTCTTCCTAACTGGGTCTATTGAGGCGTCACGCATTACTTTCCATTCACGACCTGTGTCATCAGATATCTTTCGTGTGTAATAGCAAGAGTAATCTGGGTCGGACGAGTAGGTGTCAAAATGTTCAGCGACAACCTGTGCAGCTCTTTCTCGTGTTATACCTGTAAACTCGATCTCTACACCAAAGGTTTGATCCTTTAAATCAATAGCCATGCTCTCACTCCTTTATTATTTCTGAGATATGAAAACTATAATGAAAATCAAAATACTCTGTTGTTCCAGTATCGGTATTTGTCCAAGTGCCTGTGAAAGTCACGGTGCTGTTCGGCGTTGCGTTACCATATCCTATGGACACTGCACCGCTTACATCTGTTCCGCTTGTGGCTTCAAAACTGTCTTTATTGCATACCGAAGTAACATCCATATCATCGATCGTAACGGATAATATATCGTATTGGGCATTGCAATTACAGTTTTCCACTGTATATGACATTGATAAGCCGTTGCTGTCATTGCTCTCTAGTTTGAAATAAATAGGAATAGGCGGCAGGGTAGTATTGGCAGACGGAATGTGATATACCTTTGGCTTTTTAGTAGTTTCATTTGTTTCCGTTTGCGGTGCTGTGATCTGAGGCGGTTCTGTAGTTGTCGCTGGTGCAGCAGTTGTGACATCTTCAATACTGTTTGTATCTTCTGGTGACGATCCACTATCATCTGAAGCAACCGAAGAAGAAATGTCATTTGCAAATTTGCCGACATAACTATCTTTCGGACTTTCTGAAGAAGATGAGTCTGAGCTGCCACAGCTTGACAATAGCAGGGCAGTTACCGCTGCAAGTATCACTGTTCTTTTCATGATCTTTCCTCCCTGAGCTGATCCAAAAGCTTATAGTAATCTCTTATAGGCTTTGGCACATACTTAACAAAGGCTTTGTCGGCTGCCTTTTCAGCCCCCTGCTGGATAAGCTGTTCGAGGCTTTCTTCTGTTTCGGCTTTCGTCATATACAGTTTTATCGCCTTTGCCATTTCATCATTGATCTCAACTGTTACTCTCATGATTTTCCTCCTTTGTATTTTCAAGAATATTTAAGAGCCGTTCCAAAAGCTCCTTGTTTTTTCCTGTGTCTGTCATATCCATGATGTTGAGTGCATATCTTACGCCCTCAACAAAGCCCAAATCGTGTGCGTCATCAATGACATTCGCTTGCAGTTCATATTCTTCCTCTTGAAGCTGAATTAATCTCTCTTTCCGCTCTTTGTAGGTTTTCACCCAATGTGTCTGAGCATTGTCTGTTTCATAATCATTTTGAAAGTTTATCATTATCTCTTCCAAAATATCGAATTTGCTTTTCTTTGGCTTTTCAGTATTCATGGTGTTTCTCCTTTCGTATATAAAAAGAGCGTATGAATTTCTTCACACGCTCGAGTTATCGTTATTCATTATTGATGTGTCACTGTGACACATTGGTTGCCACTATGTTAGACATCGGGTCAACAACTATCAGCTTTTTGCTTTTATTGCATAAACGCTTTGGCTCAATACAAAGGCAGCGTCCCATACCGTTGTAGCGGTCTTGACGGCGTTTTCTGCAAGCCCTATTGATCCTGATCTTCATCAAGCATTACCTCCACATATCTTCTTACATACTCTGAATTTCTATTAGGATAGTCATCACTCTCTATCAAAATAATATTATATCTACAAAAAAGACACTCAACATTACTGATGAGTGTCTGGTTTGACTTGGATGCTATAATTCAAGTGATGATTGCTTATATTCAGGAGATTTTTTGATTTTTTCTATTATGTAATACGGTATGTTAGGTATAGCCGAATAGGTAGTTTTATCTGATATATCAAAGTAAATAAGCTCTGATCTGCGTTTAGGAGCTTGTTCCTTTGCTGGAAAACGGTAAACATTTTCTACTTGTTTGTAATTTTTATTGTTCTTGGCTATTTCCAATTTGCATGGCACGCCTAATATATTGCGAAGTTTGAATTTGGATAATTCAGTCGCTGTAAAAGGTCTGCCTCGCCAAGACTCTAGGTGCAGACGTAGTTCTGCCTTCTCGTAATAAGAATAGGTATAATCTCTTGAAAAAGTTTTTATTTTTTCGTTTTCAGTTATCTCCCACAATATAGTTACTTTTGGTAGTGGTCTATTAAAAGATTGATGTTTGCCAGTAAAAATAACACCTATACATACAGCGTTATGTATTCCTTGTGATAAACTGCTCATAGTAAGTATTCCCCTTATATTTAGTATATTGACTAAATTATACAATACTTACTGCATTGTTGTCAAGCTCTTTAAAAAGCGGTATCACCCTCATATAGATCATTCTCAGAGCTGTCATCAACGATAACATTTCCGTCAATGTCAAACTCAACGCATTCGTCATGATTGTTGTCCCAAATTAAAACAATGGCGTCTTTAAATTCGGAAAGCGTTACTTCACTAATATATATATCATGAATTATATTTTTAAGTGCTTGCTCCTGCGTCATACCAAAACGTTTTGCAATGCACTCAAGCTTCTCATTGTATGACAAACCGTCTTTAATTATTTCAATTTCTTTTTGCATTTTCTCACTCCTGTTCTTTTAACCGTATCTCCACATATTTTCTAACATAAACCGAATTTCTGTTAGGATAGTCATCACTCTCCATCAAAAAGTGATAGCCGTCCTTTTTCAGCTGTTCGGAAAATTTCTTGACCTCATCGGGTAAACCCTGTATTCTTAGTTTTATCATATTTTATACCTCCTCGTTTTCTTATATTTTGCAAAAGACTAATAACACTATAGCAGTAACAGCACACCCTATTATATATGTATTGCGTAACATCTCAATTTGGCTGAAACAGCTATCGCCATGATCAGAAAGTTTATGAAAGGATTTTTTTATGTAATTTACATTTGCAAGTATTATCAGTGCTTTAACAAAGAACCAAGAAATGAATATTTTAATTTGCATTTCCGAGTTTGTTTCAAACGCTACCCTGATACCAGTGATAATGCCTGCAAATACAAACAGCGAAAGCATTAATAGCTTGAAATTTACAAATTCATAGTTGTGCTTCATAAATACCTCTTGACCAATTTGTCTATAACATTTGTACTTTATAAGTAGTTTTTCAAGATAGAGCTGAGTACGTCATAAATAGTTCTTTTATCAGAAAACCAAAAATGTGCATATGCCATTTCAAGCCGTAATTGTACAAGAGGAGGCTGTTTTTTTAATGTAGAAGTTGAAATACTCATAATATCAGCTATTTCAGGCAAAAGGGAAGCATAGCTTTCCTTAGAACCCCAATCATAGTCAGAAAGTAATTGTTCGATAAAATTGGCAGTATCAGTTTTTGCTTTATTAAGTATTTCTTTTACTTTTATCTTATCATTAAGAGCATAATATAACATAAGGTTTCTTTCATCATACTTAGCAGAAAATTGAATACCCGACAGGCTAAGACCATTTAAAATACTATTTGCGTGTGATGTTTTTATCATTAGAAACTGCCTGTTTGGTATTTCTTTTGCCACCTTACAATCATAATTTAACCACATTCCCTTTGAGAAATCTTCGATTCCTTTTATTTTCTCATTATTCATATCTCTACCTCCCCAGCGCCTGCCCCGTTGCAGGCGCTTTCTTCTATTTAAACTGCTTGCGCTTTGTAAATAAATATGCTATACTATTTAAAAGTCTGAATTTTTAGCGAGTTAAATTTTTGCCAATAGTCTTTGTAGTTTTTTTTATCATGATTTTTAAAAATTTCTCAAAACGTGCCGTATCTGCGGCTGTGGCTTTGTAGCATTTAGGAACATCACGATATAGTTTAAATGTTCGTCCTTTTCCTTTTTGACCTAGTTCCATAATTATTTCCTTTCTGTATGGAGGTTATATAGATGTTATTTGATTATGTTTCATCTTCAGAATATGATATTGATATAAATGCAATACTGGAATTTTATAACAGCTTTAATTTAATAAAGCCAATTGATGAATTAGTAGCCAATTGGATTGAAGTTATGCGATACGCATATAAAAATAACAGATGTTATTTTTCGTATGACAAAAACAAACCATGTGAATATTATCAACAAATAATAAAAATACCTAGCATTGCACAATTTTATATTCATTTTAATGTTGACAAGGCTGTTGACGTTGCTCAAAATTATGATTTTCAAAGATTAAATGCACGAAGGCTTGTATATAACAATGTTGAATATGAAGTGCAAAATGATATTAAAAAGTATCATTTCTCTTGCGAAACTCCTATTATTGTTATTGATTTTCCATGCAGATTACAATCAGAGAAAATGGTCATTGATGGTAATCATAGGATGACTTCAAAAGTAATAAAAAACCAGGATGTAAATTATGTTAAACTTAGTATTCCTGATACTGTGTCACTGATAACACAAACTTTTGAAAAAGCATGGTATCTTTTTGCAGTAGAATTAAATGCGGCTATACAACTAAAAACATATAATCAAAGAAAAAACTTTCTTGAACATCAATCTATATGCAAAGACTTCTTAATGTATATGAAAAACAGTGATTAATCCTCCCCAGCGCCTGCCCCGTTGCAGGCGCTTTCTTCATGTATAGATAAATTGATCCCCTTTTTACTGCCTTTTTCAGACAGTATCAATTATCTTTCCTTTTTCTTGCGTGAAAACAGAATAACAGCCGATCCTGCGAGTATGACTACCACACCGCCAAGAACTGTTCTGCCGTCAATGTCATTGTCGGAAGAACCAGTGTTTGGCGTGTCAGGAACTTTTTCATTGAACATATCTGTGTCCACTGTCTGAGCATATGCTACAGTCACCTGTTTTGAGTCAGCAACAAGATAGCCATAAGGCACTGTTGAGCCGTCCTCTGTTATTGTGTATGTACCTATCGGTACATTTTCAAACTTCGCTATGCCGTCCTTATCGGTTATCGCAGGAATGTTTATCTCTCTGCCTGTGTCAGATGTTCCCGAAAGAATAAAACGAATGCCCTCGATGTTCGTCATGCCGTCTGTTTTCTTGTGTACTTGAACTGTTCCTGTCTGCTCGTTATTGAGAATATTTTCATCAATAGTCTGAGCATACTCAACCTTGACTTCCTTTTCGTCAGCTACAAGATATCCGTAAGGAACTGTTTCCTTATCCTCGATAACTTTGTATGTACCTATCGGTACGTTCTCGAACTTTGCTATGCCGTTCTCATCAGTTACCGCAGTGATATCAATTTCACGTCCTGTGTCAGATGTACCTCTGATATAGAACTTGATACCCTCGATATTCTTCTGTCCCTCAGTGGTCTTATGGACTACGATAGAGCCTGATTTTTCCTTGTTCTCAATAGAAACTTCCTTTGTTTCGGCATATGTTACTGTCACGTTCTGTGGGTCAGCGACAAGATATGCAGTTGGTACTGTCTTTTCGTCCTCATAGATAGTATAAGTTCCAATTGGTATCTCACTGAAAATCGCAACGCCGTTATCATCAGTTGTCGCAGGAATGTCGATATCTCTGCCGCTGTCTGATGTACCTCTCAGATTGAATGTGATACCCTTGATATTGAGATTGCCAACTGTAGACTTTGTGACCTTTATCTCGCCTGTCTTTTCGATATTCTCGAAAGAAACCTCTGCTGTTTCGTTGTATTCAACTGTTACTTCCTGCTCATCAGCAGTGAGGTAAGCCGCAGGCACTGTTGAGCCGTCCTCTGTGATGACATACTTGCCGATAACAAGCTTATCGAACATTGCTACGCCATTTTCATTTGTTGTCGCTTCAAACTTCATGTCCTTGTTTGTATCAGAAATTCCTGTTGCAAAGAACTTAATGCCCTCGATATTGAGATTACCTGTTGTTGTCTTTGTGACCTTTATAGAGCCACTTTTCTTCTTGTTTGTCATTTCAGCCTTGACGATATCATCGTTTTCAGTTATTTCAAACTGATAAGGAGTATCATCAATTTCATAGATATCAGGTGCTGAAATCTCACGATAGAAATACTTGCCTATAGCAAGCTGAAACTTTGCAATACCGTTCTCGTCTGTAGTTCCTGTGATGACCTGTTCGTTATTCTCGTTCAGAATTTCAAAAGTGCAATCAGGGATAAGCTCGCCTGTTGACACGTCAGTTTTTGTTATCTCAAAAGGAATAGTGTTTTGCTCGTTGTCAAAATCCACAATGAACTCAGCCTGCTGTTCAACAAGCTTGATAGTCTGTGTAGGCTCATCGGATATCGAATAGCCCTTTGGTGCTTCAATTTCCGTTACAGCGTAGCTGTAGCCCTTGTAGAGAGCCTTTGTTGTTTCAGCTATGCCGTCTGCACCTGTAGTTAGGGTGTCAATAACTGTTCCTTTCGGGTAGATACAATAACCGTTGCCAACGAATATATCCTCGGCTGCTGCCACTTCAAACTTTGCGCCCTCAAGGTCAGCTCTTGTTTCAGCGTCACGCTTGTGAATTGTTATCTTGCCCTTGTCAGGAGCAGAAGCCTTGTTGATGAACTCAGTTGTAGCCGTCTTGTCAGCGGTAACAGTGATAGCTTTCTTAGAAGAAAGCATATATCCGTCTGCTGTTGATATCTCACGCCACTCATAGTTGCCCTCTGGCAGACCAGTTACATCAATATCACCCTTGCCGTTTGGCGTAAGGTCTGTAGCCTGTGAAGCCAAATCAGTGAAGCTGTAGCTTCCGTCCTTTCCAGTTGCCTTTACAAACTTGTAGCTGTCACCGACCTTACAAGCAAGCTGAAACTTAACGGCTTTGTACATATCCGCTGTGCCTGTCTGCTTGTTATCAAAGTAATCTGTGAAGCTCTTGTCAAGGTGAGCTGAACCTATTGGTGTTGTTATTTTCAGATAAGCCTTTACTGGGTCTTTATCCTCATAGCAGGAAACCACCATTTCCTGAACGTCTGAGCCGCCCGAAAGGATAAGAGGTGAACACTCGTCTATGTGTTCAACATACTTGCCCTTTGTCTTTGTGAGCGTGAAAACAACGTTTTTCAGATCTTTCTCATTGTCTGCTGTGATAGTCATATTTGAGCCTGAGTGTGTAACAGTCACTGAGTTCGGCTTTGAAACGCTGAACTGTGAAAGACTGTCAAGCTTGAGCTTTGCTGTCCACTTGCCTGTCTTGATATCATATTTTGCAGGATATGTTGCGCTTTTTCCTATGATATTCTTATTCTTTGACGTACCATTCGGAACATCATAGTGCGAGATCATTTCAGACTTCATCTTTTTGTAGCACTCGACCAACTCTTGGTGATGAGCAGAAGCGTTGCTGCCGTTGTAGCTATATGCGTTGAGTAACTTTGTTTCGTTGCTTGAAAGGCTTGCTGAACTGCCGTCATAGTATCTTGCCGAAACAGCCTGAGCCATTATGCTTGAAGCACATATCTCGGTATCCTTAGAGTAGCCGTACTGAGTTTTTCCCTTGTAGCTGTAAATGCAAAACTCCTTGATCTGTCTTTGCATACTGTCAGGAACGTGACCACTTTTTAAATATTCATCAAGCGTTTCCTGCTTAGAGGTTGTACCACTTGTGTGCAGCTTATCGAAGTTGATACAATAAGCATAGCTGCCGTCAGATGTTGAGAAATACGGCACTGAGCTTGCCCAGTAGCCTGTGAAGTGTGTGTCATTGGACTTGCCCGTTTCAATGTCATAGCCGTTTGGAAGTCCTGAGCCTCTGAAATCATAGCTCCATTCATTGAGCCACTCCTGTGTGGCTTTGTTAGTGCTTGAAAACGCTGAAGCTGTTATGCCCTGCGTTAATGCCGACAAGCTGAGCAGGAGAGCCATTGCAGCACTGCTCAGCCTTTTGAAAAGCGTTTTTCTTTTCATTTGTCCTTACCTCCTAGAATTTTTTATCTATCTGAAAAGCCATGCGGCTTGAATTTTTGCAATAAAAAAAGCAACTCGAAATTCTCGAATTGCTTTAAAGTGTGTATTCAATTTTCACTTTTTGTATCCTTGCGCTATTAATAAGTCAAGTATATCTCCCATGCAGGTTTTCCGCCTGAGTTTATTGCTGAACCATCGCCGTGCCACTCTTGATAGAGCGTGATATGTGATGAATCTCTACCAATTACATTATATAGGTCATCAAGATGTCCCTTTACTTTACGATAAAGCTCGTCATATGAGGAGTAAGTGTCAGGTGAAACCGTATCAGGTGTACCCCACGAGTTATCTTCAAGGTTTGTGTTTCGCTCCAGTGTTTCGTAACATTCTTCAATGGAAGAATATCCACATTCTTCATAAATGGAAGAAATGAAGTCCCATGATTGTGTTCTTGAATAAGCATTCAGTTCTCTGCAAAGTCTGTCTATATCATTCTGTGTAAGCTTAAACTTTGGCTTAGCCGTTGTAGTTGTAGTCGGCTTTGGCTTCGGAGCTTGCGTTTTCTTTGCCGTTGTGGTGGTCTGCCTTTTAGTCGTTGTCTGACGCTCTGTCTGTCTTTCTGTCTGACGTTCCGTCTGCTGTGGCTGATAGCTGTTGTTATTGTCATTGCTGTAGCTGTTGTTGCCTGAGCCGTTGTTGGTGGTGTTTCCGCTGTAGCTCTGATTATTATTCGCTGTAACGCCGTTACTAACAGGGCTGTTCGATTTTGTGGTTGTGCCCCCCTTTGTGGTAGTTGATGATTTACCACTGCTTGTAGAAGTGTTGCTCGTTCCAGATGTAGTTGTGGTAGCCGAAAGGGAAGTTGTTTCCTCACTCTGAGAGGTCAGTGTGGCTTCCGTTGTGGTAGTTGCCGAAGCTTCTGCGCTTGAAGCCGTTGTAGTTGCCTTTGGAGGGGCTGATGATGTATCTGTATTAACATTTCCGCAGCCTGTCACGCCGAGCATTACGGCTGTTATCAGCAGGGAAGCTATCGTTCTTGTTATATCTGTTCTTTTCATTGTGGAGTCCTCCTTTTGCTTTTCTTGCTATCATTATATCATATATTCTTTTCGGTGTAAATGCTAATGGTAACTAATCTTTTTTGGTCATGTTTACCAAAATCAGCCGAAAAATATTAAAATATGAAACTCACATATGAAGTGAATTTCCGTGTCCCATATCTTTACCTTTTGATAATTCAGATCTAAGCTCCTTATTTGCCGCCTTCAACTTGTCAATTTCGTTTTTCAAAGCGATAGTTTCATTAAAAAGCTTTGCATTCAGCCCGATGACCTTTGCATAATCCCGTGAGAAGTTGTCGAGTGTTTCCTTGAGGTCAAGCTGCTGTGCAGTAAATTTGCGATAGCAGTCATCTTCTTTTTCATAGCGCCCGTTTATTACCTGAAAATCCTTTTGCAGCGTGTTGAGCATATCTTGGTGCTGTCCTGTGAGGGCTTTGTCATTTGGCGTCTTGCCGATATTGTCCATTATTTTATTGTACTGTTCTGAAAATTCAGCGTGAAATGTCTTTTCATCATTAACGCCCAACTGACGAGCAAGCTTCTGAATTTCTTCTGTGTTTTTTCTAAGTTGCGATCTTCTGGAAAGTGTCAAGGAGCCGATTAATGTCAATACAGCAGGAACAATAGCTGCAATCAAAGTAACCCACCAATGTATCATAAAAGCCTCATTTCCGCAAACAAATATAATGAATAATGTACTGTATATAACGTTGAACATTACATATATCGTTGCTAATTTATCCATTTTAATTTACCTCTATTCTATCATATTTTACAAAATTCGTCAAGATAATTTTATCGCCCTCTTGACTGGTGTCCTCTGTTCTTCTTGATCGTGTTATCATTACTTTCTGATCGCACAAGCGTTTCAAGTGCCTGTTCTTTTGAGGTGCATTGACTCTTGTGTGCCCAGTCTATGCGGTGCCCACTGAGCTTACAGCCGTAAGCAATGTAATTGCCGCCAAATGTGTTTTCAAGGACCGCTGTTGTGTGTCCGTCAGGCTCATTTCGTACAGCAGATATTCTGTAGATCATATTTTCTTTTTCGGCTTGATAATAGCTTTCCGAATAAGGCTTAAATTGCATTTTCATCTTTTAGGACTTCCTTTAGGCTTAGGCTTGGCTGCGGCTCTTTCAGGTGCCTGAATCGGTGTTAGCTCCTCAAATGAGATGAAATGTACCTCACATCTGAATGCCTCACCGATCTCACGCTCTGTAAATCTGTCTGGCTTTTTAAACATCTCAAGATACTTTTTGACTTGGTTTTCTGTCAAAGATAAGCTATCTTCACCATTATCGCCAGTTATAAAGAATGTTCCGCATATCGCTTGCTTGCCGTCAAACTTTCTGTTCGGCTGCATTTCACATACACGAGCTTCTTCATTTCCCCATGCAAGCGCTTTGCTGTCATCAAGATAATCGTATAACGGCTCTATATAGCCGTCAACCACCTTTTGCATTGCTCTCAGCTTACTTTCAGAGCAGTCAAGAAGCTTTTCATATGCAGGCTTGTTCGGCTCAACGACCACTACTCTCAAAATATCGTCACGCTGCTTATTGAGTGAGTCAAGTTTTTTATCTGTTCTTTTGATAAGCTCAGTAAACTCATACGGTTTATTCTTATAAGCAACGTTACATTCCTCAACGGTCTGTTTGGCAACTTCAATTACTTTACTGAGATCCAGCTTGTAGTCCTTGGCAAAACTTCCGTATCTGTTTACGTTTTCAGAATATCTGTAGATATTCTTATCGAGATCCAATGTGACATACGTACTGATCTCATTGCTTTGGTCAAAAACTCTTTTGTAAAGCGGTAATTCATCAGCATTTATTTTCTCAAATACATTCTCGCTTTTTTTTGCTGTCATAAACTCATTTGAATAGGTTATCGCTTCAAACGCCTTATTAAGAGCGATATCATTATGCTGTGCATATTCGATCGCCTGATCAAGTCTTAGCGGACCTGTTACGCAATTGCCGCCGTGGTGAGTATAATAATAACTGTTCTCACCGTTGTTTATGACTTCATAAATTGCATTATTCAACTTTGGACCTCCTTACACCCTACCACGTGTGGTAGGGTAGTGTGATATAGAATGTTTGTTTGATTTCTCCTTGTGTCTGCTTTTTCAGGTGTACTTGACATTTACGGCTGTATATGATATATTACTATCAAAGCAAATAGCTGAAGTCGTTTTGGATAATTGGTATCCTATAGTCGTGAACAGCTCATTTGCTTTTTTTCATTTATAGCTACTACTTTCTTCCCATACTCTTTTTCTTCATCGGAGTTGTTTTTTTCGGCAGCTCAAGACATTTAGCATACTCTGGATTTTTAAGGGCAGTGTCAACTATGTTAAGCAGTTGCTTCTTTTGATCATCATTAAGAGTGTAGTGAAAAACAGGACCCTTGTCCATGCTTTTGTCATTTTTCAGCGTTGAGAAGTTTTGCTCGGAAAGCATATAGAATGTGTGTAGTGCTGCTGATGATCCGTGATATCCTGCATATTTTGTTACATAGCCCACTGGTATGCCCATTTTTACTGCCTGTACAGCCTGTCTGTCCGAAAGAAAAATATCATTTTGTGACTGCTCAAAACACTTGTCGTTAGCATTATGGCACTTTTTTGAAATGTTATCTATATATGCTTTAGCTTTAGCTGTGTTTTCAGAAGAACGTGTTTCAATAAGTTTTTCATATACCATATGTTCTATCTTTGAAATTGCAGGCTCATTTGTATCATTCCAATCCATAGCCATGTTGTAATCTTCAAGGTGATCGTCCATTTTCTCGTAACGATAGATAACGTCAGAAATAAAAAGATTGCTGTTTTTCAGAAAATCCTTTGAAAGTTCAATGTTGCCTATTTTCAGACTATCCATTTCGTCCAAAGCATTGAGTATATCCTGCCGTCTATCATCATTCTCTTTGATACAGTATGCCTGAGATATTTCCGCAGGCGTTAGCTCAATGCCAACTCGCTTTCCGTCAATGACACGTTCGATTATCATTGTATCAGAATTAATCTTATTATAGACAAAAAGCGTAGCATAGCAATCGCCCAAGCTGTTATGTGCAGTTTCAGCTCTTTGTGACCAGTCATAGCCGTAGTAGTCGGCGGCTGTTGTGAGCTTCTGCCATTTATAGCCGTCACGGAAACTGTTCCGTTCACCATATATCTCAGCGAAATCTTCCATAACATCAATTGTATCTATATCGTCAGGAACTATCGCACCATTGGCTTTAAGAAACGAAATGTCAAACTGCGTGTTGTACCCGATTATAGTATCAGAATTTTCAATAATAGCATTTATCTCTGATATTTTTTCAGAAATAGCAGGGCAATCAGCGACCATTTCAGGACTTATGCCGTTCACCTGTTCAGCTTCTTTCCATTCGGTACGGTGCTGCGGCTTGAAATATTCATCGAATAATACATTTCCGTCAGTATCTATGATAGATACTTGCAGCAGCTCGTCCCCGTCATATGGGTGAAAGCCTGTTGTTTCTGTGTCAATAACGATATATTTGTTTTCCATAATTGCTCACTATGCCTTTCTTTTTATATTAAACATAATCATCTTCAAAGCCCGTAACCCAAAAACCACCAAAGTATGTATAGTACCAATCTTGAAATTGCGCATTGAGTTCCCAATTATCGCCATAATAGTAGTCTGCAAGGTAATCAAGCTTATCGTCTGCATCGCCTGTTTGGTCAGAGTCACAAATAAATCCTTCAATATTGTCAAAACTACAATTCGTCGGATCTTCGCCACTCGAAAAGACTTCATTAAGATAGTTTCGCCATTTCTCCTCTATCTTATATTTTTCCATAACACGCTTGAATGAAATAAACATACGCTCATCAAGTTCAAGACTTTCATCATCACATATAAACTCCTGAACGTGTTTTCTTGCATCTTCTCTAAAAGCACAATCGTTGCACATCAGCTCGGTTGTATCATCAACGTCTATATTTTTCTCGTGCAAATCATACAATTCGTCACAATTATCATCATTAAGAATAGCACCGCATTTTTTACACTTTAATTCAGCCATTGTCATATCACTCCTTTATTAAAATCTTCTCACATGGAAATCTCGAATCTCATCTTGATTGCTTCAAAGTAGTACGGCGTATAGTTACAGCTAAAGATATAGTTGGGCGCATAATACTTGCTTGGCACATATTCTTTCTCTCCGCTCTTGTCGATATAAGTTTCAGGATCATCTGAGTCATAAACCGTGCCGTTCCACAGGTTAAAGGCAAGACGTGTTGTTTTACTGCTTGTGCTTGTCTGAAAAGGCTTGCTCAAGCCCTCAAAAATAATCACGTCTTTTTTAACGTCATATAGTGCGCCAATATGATAACGCAAAACAGCGTCCATTGTCAAAAGATACGCAAGCGACAAGTGATAGCCGTCAAGATAGGGCATTTTCTCGCACAATTTATTAAACAATTTCTCATGCTCTTCATCTTGAAAAATCATTTTTCTTTCCTGCCTTTCTTGAAAAGTCTGTATTTCTCAGGAATAAATTCTCTGATTATTCCCCAAATTCCTGTTATACAAAGACTTGCACCCAGTGTAATGTAAAATATTCTTTCCATGGTCTAATTACTCCTTTTTATAAAAAAAGGACACCTGAGATTTCAAGTGTCCAAAGTATTTTCTGCTGCAAAATGTTCCGCAAGCAGCTTGACTATAAGATCATCCATATCGTCCTGTGAAGAACTTTCAAGGGACGGAAACATGGTTGATATCTTCGTGTATATACTTGTTGATACCTGCTCAGCTTTTTTGGCTTTAGGCTTATGACAGATATCGTATACCTTGTCAACAGTCAGTTCTTCGTCTGCGTTTTCATCACAGTATGCACAGACTGCATTGATGTATTTGCCTGGAAACGTTCTGAGGTCATACATCTCAATGTAGTCCGCTATGATATTCTGTTGTTCTTCAGAAAGGTGCGCTAAAAGCATTTCATATCTTCCGAAAGGAATAACCTTATTATCAACCATTGGAATAAGCCTTGCGGATAGCTTCAGCAGATGTACATATCTGTATACTGTCGTGTTGGAAACTCCGAATTTCTCGGATATCTCATTCAGTGTAGCGGTTTCATTGTCCATACCACGTTTATCCATGTACGTTTTGAAGATCTCAGCATTTTCTGAGGGAAGAACATCATCTGTTCTTGTATTGGACTCTGCAACGATCATATATGCCGTAAAGTCGTCTATGTTGTCCTTGATCTGGCATGGAATAGTCGTCAGACCGCACAGCCTAGCCGCATAGTATCTATGATGACCTGCGAGTATCTCATATTCACTTTCTTTTCTACGAACTATAACTGGCTGCAGGACGCCCAGGTCCCTTATAGAGATAGCCAGCCGCTCGACCTTGGATTGCCTTATCTTGTATGGCTGTTCCTTACCCTCAGGTGTTCTGTATGGTTTGATACTGTTTATATCCAGCTCAACGATCCTCTGAGCTGTACCTTGCCACTGATCAAGATACTCAGCGGCAAGCTCATGGTTGATGTTTTCAGCCTCAGATTGCATATTCTCCTGATGTTGGCTGCGTCTTTCAAGCAAGCTGCACATTATCTATTCACCCTTTCCATTACTTCTTCTGCAAACTCTGTGTACTTTTCAGCAAGCGTATTGCCTGTCAGATTAACACATCCAGCATAGCTTTTCACTGTTTTGTTGACCTGCTCAGGACGAGCTGGGATGACAGTATCAAAAACTGTATTTCCATATATCTTTCGGCAGGCAACGTCTATTTCTTTAGACGTTGTGGTTATATTGCTCCTATTCTCAAGAATGCCAAGTATTTTAAGACCTGGATTCGTTGTTGCCCTTATAGCATTGACCTTTTCTGTAATGAGGTCAATGGCGTCAAAGGCGAATATACCAGCGTCTATTGGTATAATAACGAAGTCTGAAGCGTTAAGAGCGTTCTGCGCAAGAAGATCAAGGTCAGGACGATTGTCTATGAGTATGTAGTCATAGGTATCAGTCAAAGCCTTATCACGGAGCATGAGCTTGAGTATATAGTTACAGTTGGCGGATGAGGCGATCACGCTGTTAGCCGAACCGAGCATACGTCCTGCGGATATATAGTCAACGTTTGGATTTTTCTCAGATCTCTTGATATACTCTGCATAGTCTATAGAAGTATCACCAGACGCTGAACTGTAGATAAGATCTGCTATGGTCTTTCTTACTGCGGACTTTGAGCAATACGAAGTGAGGTTGCCCTGCTTGTCAAGGTCGATAAGTAGCACTTTTTTGCCGAGCTTTCCTAATGCGCAACCTAGGTTGAATGTTGTAGTTGTTTTTCCTGTGCCGCCTTTTTCTGTAATGATCGAAATAATTTTTGTGTTCTCCATTATGAACATCCTTTCTTGATATCATTTTGTGTTCCCCAATGATGACATAGAAAAAGCAGCAGGGGAGAACACCGTCCTGCCGCTCAGGGAGCTACCCTGTCTATGCCTGATAGTCAAGCTATCAAAAAAGCTGCCGATATTCTCAGCAGCAATTTTCATAGCTTAGCTTTCCGAAAAAGAAAAAGCCAATGAGTATTGTCTCATCAGCTTTTTGTTTTCTATCTGTACCAGAGATTTTCCATTGTAAAAGGATTAGGAGGATTGTTACCCTTTTTCTTTTCAATCTCATAGTCTATGAACATCTTGTATCTTTTAAGCTCATCAAGGTCAGCTTCAGCAGCTACTCTCATGATAGCTTCTGTTCGTTCCTCAATCTGTGCTTCATGAAGCTCTGTGTCCATTTCTCTGTTCTTTCGGATGAATGTTTCTTCAAGGTCCTCAAGATCGTCAAACTCGACAGTAGCTTTTCCCTCATCGATCTTGTAGATCTTGCTGCCGTTGAAGCCAAACCTTGTAGGGGTATACTCAAAGAAATCATGGCAATACTTGATAGCCTCATCATGTTTGAGCATTTTAGTCAGCTTTTCGGGCTTGATCAGTTCATTGCAGCCACCTGCAAGTGTAGTTGCTTCCTTTTTGTTTTCAATAATTCTCATAATTCTTCCTCCTTGTATTTTTTACTATATCATAACATATTTTGACGATTTGTCAAGTGCGATTAAAATGCAGAATTGGTAAATATCTCCAAAACCGCGTGCCGAGGGTTCGAATCCTTCTGCCCCTGCCATATTGGTGGAACAAAAAAGATGCACCAGCCGAAAAGCCCGTAAATACGGGCTTTTTTCATGCTTTTTAACCGGAAATTTTAAGGTGAAAACCGTGGATGCTTTTTCACGATTTTAGCCGACCGGAAGGATTTGAACGCTACACAACGAAATATTGTCAAACAAATCGGCAGGCTTTGAGCAAATTTCGCTCTTAACTTGCCGATTATTTATGAAAAAACTTTCACAAACTTTTCAAGACTGTTTTGTCTAATATCACGAAATGTGATAAATGACAAAACGGTCTTTTTTTATTTCTCAAGGAAGGACGTGATACCCGTGTGGCAGCTATACTATTAAAATGGAAAATAAAATAAAGGAGGAAATCAATGAACAACAAACTTATAATCAACACAAATCTGCTTCGCAAAGAATCGGAATTCAAAACGTATACTTGCGTGGTGGAAAAAGCTGTGCCTGTTCCGACCGAAGAATTTGAGAGGCTGAAACACACTCCGATGTGCAATAACGATCTCATAAGTGAAAACCTTAACAGTATGTGGTACGGCAACGGCGTACACCATTGTCTGCTGATCTACGACAAGCAACAGGGCGACGGCTTGTTAATAGAGTCTGAGGGTGCTCCCTATGCAAGATATGCCCAGTATATTCCAAACGCCAAACTGTTGTACGAAAATCATATGCAGAATCATTTACAGGAATTAAAATTTTACTGTCCGCTTGAAATCAACAGAGAACCGGAATGCCGGTATGACGAGGAATACGAAAAAATCTCGTCCTATGAGGCTTCTGCTTACAAATCGGAGATAAACCGATTTATTGAGGATTTTACAATGCCCGAGGAGAAAGAACGGGGTCTCATGAACTGGTATGGCAAGGGCAATTCAGTCGACCAAAAGGTACGCTCGGCGTTTATGTCTGTCGAGGAGCGCGACGGAGAGCTTGTTGGCGTTATTACGGCTCAGATTTACGGTCAGCTTACAGATGAAGAGCTTGAAGAATTCCGCTCGTACTGCGAGGGACAACTTTCAGACGGCGTTGGGGAGTCTCTTGAACAGCGGCCGATAAAAACTCCCGACGGCGATATTTATGTCAGCTTCTGGAATTCAGATGACAACTGGAGCTTGCAGACGGAGGAAGAAATAAACAGCATTCAGTCAGAAGATTTGACCGATGAACCCGATATTGGAATGACAATGTGAGGTACGCATGGTATACAATGAAAAGAAAGTTGAGTTGCTTAGACAGAGGTATCCCGAGGGTACTCGGATTTGTCTTGACCACATGGAGGACTTATGTCCTGTGGAAAGCGGCACCAATGGAACTATTATTGGAGTCGACGATATCGGCTCAGTCATGGTTAAGTGTAATCCTGTATAATAAAACTTGACACATACAAAACAATCAAAGTATAATAAAAACAA
>ERZ835051.507-NODE-507-length-45500-cov-8.707096_pt1 | contig 45500 bp, 40 predicted proteins | sample MGYA00519575_ERZ835051 | MGnify/ENA primary metagenome ERZ835051 (study PRJEB31850, sample SAMEA3708769) | human gut metagenome | biome: human gut; feature: human-associated habitat; material: faeces | place: China | collected 2014 ... | reverse complement strand
GTTGAAGGCTGCGGATAAATCAAATAAATGTGTTTTGCTTTTTTATGGCGTAAATAACCACGAATATGTTTCTTTCAACTCCCGCGTTCGTTCAGATAAAAATTTTGGAAGACTTGCAGAAAGCAAACTGCTGACGGTGTCTGTTGGCGACAAAGGCTTGGCGATGCAGAAGCTTGCGGGAAAACCTGTTAAGCTTTCAAACTATAAAAAAGCGGAAAAGTACAGAGAAAATGCTTTGAAAAAGGTGGATAAGCTATATGCTTTGAACAACGCAGTTTTGAATGACCTTAAAATCGAGAAAACGGGCATTTATTTAATCCACCCCAAAACAAATTGCGTTGAACCTCTAAAGTTTATGTCATTTGCCGGAGAAAGTTTTTATATAAGTTATAATTCCCTGCTCATAAAATCCGGAGAAAAATTGACCAAGCCAAATTCCAAAATCTCTCCGCTTTGGCGCGAAGATTTTGACGGCGCGATGAAATCTGCGCTAAAAAACAACAAGGTCGTGCTTATAAATTTTGCGCCGTATTATAGAGGCAACGATAACACAATCGCAAATTATGCCTCAACACGTGCGGAGTGCGTAGGCGTATTTTTCGACAGGTCGAATGAAGGCGCATTTTTGTATGACGGCAAATTTAAGGAACGCCACATGGAGCTTTTGAAGAAATATTATCCCGACTGGGTTCAAAACAGGCTGGCGTCCGGCATAATACTGATAAATCCCGCATCGGGCATGGAAATGGAAGTACGGGGCGCGGGCGTAAAATTTGAAAGGTTAAAAAACATAATAAGGGCGTTTCAAAACGGCAGAATCGAATACTATTTGCATGACGGCGCGATATGCTATGGCAACGATTGGGAGTCTGTGAAAGAAATGGCGGCGGCAAAGGGCAAGAAAATTGTTGTGCTAAACGCAAAAGTTCTCCCGTTTTTGCCCAAGGGCTTACAAGATAAATATATATTGTTTGCAAATAGCGACGATGCAAAATATGACGGCAAAAAGGAGCTCGACTCCATAGACGTATTTATGACTGTTGCTCACTCTTTAGAGAATGCGTGCATTTACAATCCGCAAAGCGGCAAATATAAAATAGTTTCGGTTGGCGATTTGAAAAATATGTGAGCTTCGGGCGATTTTTGGTTTTTCGGGTAAATCCGTATTTTTCAAGCTGTTAAAAAGCCGTTTCGGGCGGGAAAAAACAGGATTTTTTTGCGAAAAATGCTTGTAAAAATCCAAGCGATATACAGCATTTCTCTAATTATGGCAAAAAACTACCAATACCATTTTATCCCTAACACCCACCTCGACAGAGAGTGGACTCTCGACTTTGAACATACGCGCAAAATGACTGTGGACTTCATTGACGACCTCTTGGTCATAATGAAGAAAATCCCCGAATACACATTTCTGCTCGACTCTCAGGCGGTTCCGCTTGAAGACTACTTGGAAATCCGCCCCGAAAAGCGCGCGGAGCTTAAAAAGCACATTTCGGCGGGGCGCATAAATGCAGGCCCTTGGTACAGCGCGCTTGATATGAACACAATCACGGGCGAATCTGTCGTAAGAAACATGCTTTACGGGCACTTGACAGTCGAGGAATTCGGCGAGCCGATGAAAGTCGGCTACACTCCGTTCGGCTGGGGGCAGGTAAGCCAGCTTCCGCAGATTTACAAAGGTTTCGGCATAGATGTAGCTATGTTCTACCGCGGCATTACCCGCGACCAGGCTCCGCGCTCCGAATTTACATGGCGCGGCGCGGACGGCTCCGAGCTTTTGGTTTCGCGCTTCGGCATGGGCGCGCGCTACAACTTTTATTTCGGTGTGTGGCGCAAGGCGTTATACAAGACGCAAAACCACCGCTTGCACCGCCGCTTCTTCTGGCATGAAGACTCATCTCCGTTCAAGCTCTGCGACGAATCCAACCGCTACAACCACGGCTATGTCTTCCCGAATGATTGGAAGATGGATAAGGACGCCGCAGAAGACGCTTTCAAGAAGCTTGTTGAAGAGGAAAAAACACACTTCGGCACTCCGCACATTGCGCTCATGCACGGCATGGACACTTCAACCCCCGACTTGCGCGAAGCGGAAATTCTGGAGCAGTGCAAGGATATAGCAAAGAAGGACGGCAACGTGTTCTACTCCTCTTTGGCGCGTTATGCGAAAGATTTGAAAAAGGCGGTAAAGGGCGAAAAACTCCCCGTGATTGAGGGCGAAGTCCGCCATTTGCAGATGAACAAGTACGGCTTTAACTACATCGCAAACGACATCATTTCAGCCCGCACGAGGCAGAAAGTTCTGCTTGCCCAGACGGAAAACGCGCTGATAAAGAAAGCGGAGCCTTTCGGTCTTATGGCTTGGCTAAACGGCGCGCCGTGGCTTGAACCTTTCTACAACCTTTCATGGCGACAGTATTTGAAATGCCACGCCCACGACACAATCGGCGGTTGCGGCATCGACAGAATTGAGCAGGACGCGACTTACCGATTGCGCGATTCCATTTCGATTTCCGATATGATTGCAAGCGAATCGCTCTACGCATTGCAGGCTAAAATCGACACTTCCTCTCTCGACAAGAACGCGCTTGTCTTGACGGTATTTAATCCGCTTCCCTTTGAAAGGTCGGCAGTTGTTTCCGCTTTTGTGGACGTCGCCCGCGAAATCGAAGGCAAGGGTTTTGCGATGGAAGACTTCGAGGGCAATCCCGTCGAATTTGACATCTCTTCCACAAACTATTACGGAAAGGTTTTCCGCGACCATGCCGACTTGGCTTTGATGAGCTATGCCGATGAATACGAATTGAATTTCTTTGCGGATAAAGTTCCCGCATGCGGCTATAAAACTTATCTTTTAAAGCGCGTAAAAGACGCGCAAAAGGCAAAGTCCGCAAAGGGTTTCGAGCTTGAAAACGAATATTTGAAAGCCAAAGTGAACTCCGACGGCACAATCACTGTTCTTGACAAGGTTTCAAACCAGGCTTACGAAAACTTAAACAGCTTTGAAGACGGCGGAGAAATGGGGCATTCTTGGAGCCACGTTTCGCCGATAAACGACTTGATTGTTTCGTCAAAGGGCGTGAAAGCAAAGCTAAGCCGCGTCTCTTCGGGTTCGGTTGCAAACACGATAAGAGCTGAGTTTACCCTGAAAATTCCTTCCGACACTCCGCGCTCTTCCGATTATATGGATTGGCGTCAGTCAACAAGGCTCGCAAAGGATTTAATCCCGACAACATTTGTCGTGGAATACACCTTGAAAGCGGGGGCGAAGAATATCGAAGTCAAGGTCGAGTTTGAAAACAAGTGCCGCAACCACCGCTTGCGCGCGGTTTTCAATTCGGGCGTAAAGGCTGAAAACAACTTTGCCGAATCTGTTTTCGACGTTGCGGTGCGCCGCCATATTCGCGACAAGAAAAATCCGTATGTGGAATTCCCCGAACTCACCTTCCCGATGGCTCGCTTTTCGGGGCTTAGAGACGCCAAAAGAGGCTTTGCTGTCTTGGGCGGGGGCTTGCACGAATACGAAACTTTTGCGGACGGCAAGTATGCGCTTACAATCACCCGCGCGTACGAAAACAAAATCTGCACTTCGGGCGATTTCGACTTGGAATACAAGCCCGGCGACCTCTCGCAGGGCATCGGCTCTCACTCCTACAAATACGCCCTTTGCTTTGGCGACTTCGGCGAAGATTACGAATTGCTCTTTAAGCAGGCGGACGAATTTTCCGCCCCGCTATTGGCGGCGGAAACAAAGTCGAGAAAGGGCGGCAAGCTTCCGCTTTCGGCTTCGTTTATGTCGCTTGAAGGCGGCGCAATACAGCTTTCTGCGGCAAAGAAGGCGGCAAGGTCGAATTCGATTTCGGTTCGTCTCTTCAATCCGTCAAGTGAAGCCAAGAAGTGCGTTTTGAAGTTCGCAAAGCCCGTGAAAGAGGCAAAACTTTGCAACCTGAACGAAGAAGCGTCAAAGCGCGCAAAACTCGCAAACGGCGGCGTGGTCGTTGAACTTGCCCCGAAGAAAATACAAACAATATTGGTTGATTTAAAGTAATGAAAGCAAGAATCATAAACGGCAAAAAATGCGAACTTAAAGGCGGCAGACTATATGTTGACGGCGTCTGGAAGTTTATGAAAACGGGCAAGCCTCTGCGCGACTACGGCAACAAAGAGCAAATCGAAGAATTGATTTCGCACCTGCCGATTTTGGCGAAAAAAGGCTATACGAATTTGGCGTTGAACTGCTACTGGCACCACTTCGACTTCGTGGGCAACGGCACAATATCTGCCGATATCGAGCCTTTGCGCAGGCTGATTGACGCAATAAACGCAAACGGAATGTTTGCGTCTTTGTCGGTTGAAACCTACGGCGTTGGCGGCGGAACTCTGCCTGCGGGCTTTTGGAAAGCCTATCCGAACGCCGTTGCGGTTGACAGCAATGGCGAAAAGGCAAGCGACACCGAATATGCCTACGCTTCCGTTGTCCCGTCTTTGTACGATGAAGACTATTTGAGATGCTCGCGCAATTTCATACGCAACCTTTCAAAAGCCTTGTCCGACAAGGATTTCTTGTACTGCGAAACTACTGTCGAACCCCAGTACATGGGCTCGCGCTATCTCGACTACTCCGAAGCCGCAAAGAAAGCATACGAAGCTTGGTGCGCCAAAAATTGCAAGTACGCGCCAAAGTTCCCCGAAACTTTCCCTGCTCCCGAAGAGTTTGTAAACGACGTTTCCTGGAACGTGTTCCGCGCGCATTGGCTCGCTGACTGGGTGAATAACGACGCCCGCGCCTACCGCGAAGGTTTCGGCGAAAAGCCCGTATGGATTGCTTCCGACTATCTCGACGCAAACGAAAAAACAATGTGCGCGCGCATGGGAAGCCCGATGAATTTTCTCTTGAATCTTGTCGAACCCGACATTTTGCAGGTCAACTGGACGTGGCATTTCGACGACCGCCACCCGAATGCAAAGGCATACGCAAGAGTCCGCGAAGTCATGAACGCTACCAAGCGCGACTGGGTTATAACCGAGCATATGACAATTAACGGCACCGATTATTTCCCCCACGAAATGGAAGCTCTTTTGCGAAACACGATAGAAAATTCCACGAATTTCGGCTGGGAATTTGTCGATGTTGCCGTTGACAATGTCGATCCGTCGCAGGAAGGCGTAGTGATAGCGGGGTCGTTTAAGCCGCTCAACTTTTCGGTTTACAATAACGACTGGTCTCCGAAACCCTCAATGGCAATCGTTGACGACCGCTGGGACGAATGGATGTCAATCATCAAGAACAAATAACCTTCATTGTTTTAGATAATCCATTCCCCCATAAAAAAAGCGCAAGAGCCAATTTCATCTTGCGCTTTTTTTGGTTTGCTTTTTAAAGTTGTTTATCTAATCCGCCTGCAATACTTGTGAAATAGCCTGAATTTCTGCTTCATCTGTTTCGTCAATATCTGCAATGCTTGCTGCAGCTAACAAAAAAATAATTACTGCAATAAGGGGAATTAAAAAGAAAACAAAAAACAAAGACCAAAAACAGCCTTTTCTTTCTCCTGTAAAGAATCCTACTATATTTAATATAAGTCCGATTGGATATAAAAATATATAGCATAACAAAGAAGCTACGGGAAGAAATAATCCACCTTCGTTACTTTTTCCGTCAATAATTACAGTTGTTGTCGATGAAGAAGATGATGAAGATGCAGCAGCTCCGCTTGCGTTTGCAGGGGAAGCAACTGTTACAGGCTCTTCTTTTACTTTTACTCCACACTTGGGGCATACAAATGCGTTGTCCGATATTTCATTTCCACAATTTTTACAGTACATAATATTCTTATATTTGTTGTTTTATTTGTTTATTGTCCATTGTTTTTGAGACTTTGCTATATTTTCGGCATACTTTAAAAACAATGATTTCTCTTTAATTGCTAATATGGAGTCTAATACTATTAAAATGTAGAAAGGATAAAATATCATTATCTCTCCAAAATTCTCAATAAAATCGGGTTCAGGAAATGATATAAAATAAGGTAATATTAAGCCAATGACAGCAAAAAATGCGAAAAGAAATGCTTGAAATAGAAATCCCAAAAAGGAATTTCCTAATAAGTTGTGTGCATTTAAGTATTTTTTAGTAGTTTTATCTAAGTTTACATTTTTCCAATTTGTAGGCGAAACAGATCCCTTGTAGGTTTGTGTTATAAGTATTTTATCGGGGAAAAACAATTTCGCGCCTGTAGATCCAATTAATGTAGGAATATTTAATTCTTTTGCCCCTGTGGCTAATAAATTTCCAACAGCCGCGAGAAAAAAGCGATCTCTTTTGGTATAATATTTAGGATAAGCTATTAATAAACCGAGGGCAATAAATGTAAAAAGCATAAAAATACTTGAAATAGGAATAAACCCAGTAGCTAAAACAAGTGGTAAAACAAAAGCGATTGAAGCGATTGCAAGGCAAATATATATTGCCAATTTATATTTACTTACTCTTTTTTTTGCATTTTCCAAGGCACTCGGCACTTCGTTTGCAAAGCTGAACGCGCCATCCTTACTGCTGAACAGATAGCCGTTTCTCATTTCTTTTCCGCATTTCGGACACATCATCATTTCATCCCATTCTTATCGCTGTGCACTGTACCAATCGAGAACAGCGCCGAGATTTTCCTCCTTAACCCGCTCACCGCCATGGAGCATCATATCCAGCATATCGTCCTCCTCCGGTGTGCGGTCTTTCTTTTCGGCAAGAGCTTTGCCCGCCGTTTTGACCATGATCTCCATCATGGGGCGGTAAACACCGTGCAGTTTTTTGACATCAAAGTTCCCTTGCAGGGTGAACAGCGGAATGTCAACAGAGATCCCCGACTTTTTCCGCACGCTGTCCGTTTGTGTCCCGATTTGCCCCATGCCGACACCGCAGACGGCGCGTACCCGGTAACGCTTTGCGGCCTCGGCATAGCCCTTGACAGAGCCTGCCATGATCCAGCCAAGGTAAATAACCTCCGCTCCAGCAAAGACCCGTTTCTTCGCTTCTGCAAGGGAATACACAGGAAGTCCGGTTTTCTGCGCCAGCAACTTAGCATAATGCTCTGTGCTGCCGGTATTGGTGGTGTAAATAATTGCGTTCATAGAAACATTCCTCTCAAAAAAGTGAGACGCAGCACATGATCGGCTTTGCGATCAGCACTGCGTCTTAGCGTCTGGCTTCTTTCGTCTCAATCGTGAAATTCTTTGCGTTGATGATGCTTTCGTGTCTGCACTTTGGGCAGAACAAAGGAAAGTCTTTCAACTCAGTTTCCCGAAATATTTGCAGCCGCGTTTTCGAGCCGCACCAAGGGCATAAAACCCACTGTTTTTTCTCTTCATGTTCCTTCATATCGTCTCCCTGTCCTTTCTGTAACAGGATTCGACCTTGGCAATGAACCGCTCAATATGCGCATCCAGCAAAGGAGCAACGGAATCTTTATCCTGCGCACCGTCGTAGACGCTGTAGAGGAGGTACATTGGCCCATAGAATTCCAGCGCCAGCTGCATGGCGGCTTCGTCAGTATCTGTCAGCTTACGAAAAATTGCCGCCATGTACTCCAGAGGCCCACCCGCCAAGTAGTCGTGATGGAGCTGCGCCAGCTTGGGATCACGGTATTGCTCCAGTGTCAGCATCTTACGGAAATTAGAGGAAAACGGTTCCTTTGTCCAATGGTCAAACTGGGCAAGGCTATATGTGCGAATTTTTTGAATTGGTGTATGCAGATATGCTTCCGCAAAGCCGTCTGGTTCCGTCTCCGGCATTTCATAGACTTCCGCGCGCTCATAGTCCATCTTGTTCATTCGCTCCACGATCTTCTCTAAGATTTCTTGTTTGCTGGCATAGTGCTTATATAAGGCGGCTTTCGTAAATCCCAACTGCCCTGCAATATCATTCATAGATGTCCCAAGGTAGCCGTTCTGCGCAAACAATTCCAGCGCTGTTTCCAAAATTTGTTCTTTCGTATCTCCAGCCATAATATTCCTCCCTGACAGGTAACCACTCGGTAACTTCTATTATAGTTACCGAGTGGTTACTTGTCAAGACCTGGTTGAATTTTTTGAATCACAGCGCACAACAAGCGCCAGCGAAAGGATTGAAGTGACACAGTGAGATGTGCCGCACCGAAAATCGCAGCACAGCGCCATGTTGATCTGTCCGTTGTCCTTCACCTGCCCATGGGCGCTACCACCGTGGTCATGGCGCAGCGGGAGATGGGCCGCAGGCTCTCCTGCAGTCGCTCGGATATGTAAATGGTATTCAGATTCCATTTCGGTTTCGGCATGGTCCCGCCCCCCGATGCGCTTCAACAGATTCCTTTGTCTATAACGGTTTCGGCTTGTATGTAATTATACCGGTTTTATCCGCAAGTGTAAACTGAATGAAACCCACTTTTCGAGCATTCTATTGAAAAGAGGGTGCCTTCTTGCTACAGCGCGGATGCTGTGGCGAATCTGCCATTTCCTCGCCCCTGCGGGGCAGCCGGAAATGATGCACAAAAACTTCATGCACCGGCATTTGCGCATTTTCGTGGTGCAGTGCTCACGCATGAAGTTTTATACGACAAAAAGCAGACTGCCGGAAACGGCAGCCTGCTTGAATCGGTGAGAATTACTCGGCGTCCTCTTCGTCCTCTGCGGCGGGAGCCAGCAGGGCGCGGATGGACAGGGAAATACGCTTGTGCTCCTGATCGATGTCGATGATCTTCGCGTCGACTTCCTGACCCTCGGACAGAACGTCCTCCGGCTTGCCGATGCGGCGATCCGCGATCTGGGAAATGTGGATGAGGCCGTCAACGCCCGGAATGATCTCAGCGAATGCGCCGAAGGTCATGAGCTTGACGATCTTGACCTTGACGACGTCGCCGACCTGGAACTGGTTGGTGAACAGCGTCCAGGGGTTGTTCGCTTCGGTCTTGTAGCCGAGGGAGATCTTGCGCTTTTCGGGATCGAGCGCGATGACGAAAACATCGATCTCGTCGCCGACCTTGACGACCTCGGACGGATTCTTGATGCGGTTCCAGCTCAGCTCGGAGACATGGACCATGCCGTCGACGCCGCCGATATCGACGAACGCGCCGTAGCTGGTGAGGGACTTGACAGTGCCGTGGTACTGCTTGCCGACCTCGATCTCGCTCCAGATCTTCTCCTGCGCGGCCTTGCGCTGCTCAGCGGCGACGGAGCGGATGGAGCCGACAACGCGGCGGCGGGCACGGTTGACCTCGGTGATGCGCAGCTGGACGGTCTTTCCGACCATCTCGTTCAGATCGCCGCCCTTGGGAACACCGGACTGGGACGCCGGAACGAACACGCGGATGCCCTTGACATTGACGACGATGCCGCCCTTGTTTTCCTCGGTGACATTGCCCTCGACGACAGTCTTGTCCTCAACGGCCGCTTCGATCTCTTCCCAGGCCTTGCCGGCCTCGAGACGCTTGCGGGACAGGCGGACGACGCCTTCGCCGTCGTTGACATGGACGACGATCGCTTCGATCTGGTCGCCGACGTGCACGACGTCTTCGGGCTTGACGGACGGATCGCCGGAGAAGTCTTCCAGCGGGATGTAGGCGGTGTGCTTCGTGCCAAGGTCGACTTCGATCTCGGTGGAACCGATGGCCATGACGGTGCCAGTTACCTTATCTCCATTATTCAAAGTTTTGAGGGACTGCTCGAGAAGCTCGGCAAAATTCTCCTCCTGTGCAGTTTCAACTTTCAGTTCTTCGCTCATTTTGTTGTTTACCTCCTTAATTATCCACGGCGGCGTCGATGCGCCCGCCGTTATACCCACAGTAGCTGCGCCATGAAAAAAGGTCATATCTAATTCATCGGCATGATCGACGAGCACCACCTTCGGGCAATTCTCCTTGCAGATCATGGCAAGCCGCCCCGTATTGGAGCTTCTTGCGTCCCCGACAACGACCATCGCATCACAACTCTTTGAAAGAAAAGCTGCTTCTTCCTGCCGCATTTCCGTAGCTCTGCATATTGTATCAAATATTTCGCAATTTGTACACACTTTTTTTGCAATTTCCCGGCATGATTCCCACAATTTTTGCGTCCCTGTCGTCTGTGAAACCAGACAAAACGGCAAATCGCGCCGCTCCGGGCGCTCCGTGAGCCAGGTTTCGAGCGCTTCGGCGCTCTGGAAGACGTGCGCGTCAGAGGAATAGCTTGCGATCGCAATGATCTCCGGGTGGGTGGGCGTGCCGATGATCAGAAGGCTCCGCCCGTCCCGCTCCGCCTTCTGCGCGATCACGTGGATCTTCTTTACGAACGGGCAGGTCGCGTCGACCGTCACCGCGCCGCGGGCCGACAGCGTCCGCTGCTCCCCGACGGGGATGCCGTGCGCGCGGATGACGACGGTCTGGCCGGGCTGCGCCTCGTCTGCCGCTGAAATTTCGCGCAGGCCAAGCAGTTCAAACCGCTCGACGACGTGGCGGTTGTGGATAATGGGGCCAAGCGTGACCGCGTTTTTGCAGCTGCGCGCCGTCTGCTCGGCAAGGTCGACCGCGCGCTCCACACCGAAGCAGAAGCCCGCTGTTTCAGCCAATCTGATCTGCATAGCTGTCACCGCCCAGTTCATAGATCGTTTTCAGGAGCCGGTCGGACGCCTGCTGGCAGGCGTCGTGGTCGTTCGGGTCGAGCGCGCCGACGCGGTATGGCGTGCCGAACACGACGCTGACCGGACAGAACGGCGTTTTGTTGCGCGTGACGAATACCGGCACGACCGGGACCCCGGCCTGCGCCGCCATGCGCACGGCTCCCGTTTTCGCGCGCACGTGCTTTTCCCGGTTGCAGCGCGTCCCCTCGACAAAGACGAGCAGCTTCTCCTGCTCACGCGCCAGCGCGCCGACGCACTGACTGAACGCCGCTATGTCATGCGCGCCGCGGTTGACGAAGATCACGCGGAATTTTTCCATGACCCAGCCGATAAACGGCACGCGCCGCAGCTCCTGCTTGGCCATGATGCGGATCATTTTCTTTTCAGGCAGGGCAAGCAGAATCCAGATGGGGTCTGCCATGCCGGAGTGGTTGGCGCAGAAAATGCAGCTGCCCGCCGGGATCTGCTCCCGGCCCGTCACATGAAAGACCGGGTGCCAGAAAAACAGCCCGATGCGGCACAGCCACCAGCACAGATGGTACCAGAAGTTCACCCGAGCTTCCTCCTGACGATATCCAAAATGGCATTGACCGACTGCTCGACCGTATCGCCGGAGGTATCGAGCAGCACGGCGTCCGCCGCCTGCTTTAACGGCGCGATGGCGCGCTCGGAATCCTGTTTGTCGCGCTGCTTCGTCTCAGCGAGGATCTGCGCGTAGGGCGTTTTGTCGCCCTTCTGCTGCAGCTCGTCAAAGCGGCGCTTCGCGCGCACCTCGGCGCTGGCGGTCAGGAAAATTTTCACGTCGGCCTTCGGCAGCACGACCGTCCCGATATCGCGGCCATCCATGACGACGCTGTGCGTCCGGGCAAGCTGCCGCTGCATATCGAGCAGAAACGCGCGCACGCACGGCTGCGCGGACACGCCGGAGGCGTACATGGACATTTCGGGCGTGCGGATTTCCCCTGTCACGTCCGCGCCGTTGAGGATCATATGCTGCACGCCGTCCTCATAGCGGATATCGATATTGACCTCGTCGATGAGGCGGGCAATGCCGTCCTTGTCCTTCGGGCCGACGCCCATGAGGCGCATATAATAGCCGACGGTGCGGTAGATCGCGCCGGTGTCGACATACAGATAGCCCAGCGCCTGTGCGCAGGCTCTGGCCATGGTGCTTTTCCCGGCTCCTGCCGGGCCGTCGATGGCGATGGAAACAAAGTTGCTCATGTCGCGTCCTCCGGTTTCTGGAATTCCTTCGCGGCGGCAGACAGCCCCGCGAGACGGCCCGTCGCCCAGGCGATCTGGAGATTGAAGCCGCCCGTATAGGCGTCGACGTCCAGAAGCTCGCCCGCAAAATACAGTCCCTGCACCAGCTTCGATTCCATCGTCTTCGCGTTGACCTCGGAGACCTTCACGCCGCCGGAGGTCACAATGGCGTCCTCGACGGGCGCTTTGCAGGCAATGGGCACGGAAAAGCATTTGATCGTCTCAAGCAGTGCTCTTCGCTGCTGCTTCGTGATGGAGTTGACCTTCTGCATGGGATCAATGCCGCTGCGGGCAATGACGACCGGGATCATGGATCTCGGCAGAAGCGCCGAAAGGCTGTTTTCAAAATCGCGGTTCTGCGCGGCGGAAAAATCGCGCAGAATGCGCGCGTCCAGCGTTTTTTCGTCCAATGCAGGCTTGAGGTCGATCCTGACCGTATAGCCTGCCTCCCCGCGCGCCATATGCGCGCTGGCAGAGAGGATCACAGGACCGGAGAGGCCAAAATGGGTAAACAGCAATTCCCCAAAGTCCTCATAGACGGTCTTTCCCTTTGTGTTTACAAGTTTGACCGCAATGTTTTTCAGGGCCAGCCCCTGCATTTTCGCGCAGTCGTGCCCCTTCTCGACCAGCGGGACGAGCGAACCGGTCGGCTCTATGATCGTATGCCCGATCGCCTGCGCCATGGCGTAGCCGCTGCCGGTCGAGCCGGTCGCGGGGTAGGACAGGCCGCCGGTCGCGAGAATGACACAGTCTGCGGGCACGGGACCCTCCGCCGTTTTTACGCCGGTCACGCGGCCATCGGAAACGGCGATCTCCGCCGCTTTGCGCGGCAGGATACGCACATGGTATGCACGCAGGAACCGTTCGAGCGCATCCAGAACGGACTGCGACCGGTCAGAGACAGGAAAAACGCGGTTGCCGCGCTCGGTCTTGAGCGCACAGCCGTAGTCTTCAAAGAATTTCTTTGCGTCTGCGGGCGAAAAGCCCGCGAGGGCGCTGTAGAGAAAGCGCGGGTTCGTCGGGACGCTTTGCAGCACATCCTGCCACGGGCAGTCGTTCGTGACGTTGCAGCGGCCCTTGCCGGTGATGAGAAGCTTTTTGCCGAGCCGGCCGTTCTGCTCCAGCAGCGTCACCTGCGCGCCCGCCTGCGCGGCCATACCGGCGGCCATCATGCCCGCCGCGCCGCCGCCGACAACGACAATTTTATTCGACCCGCTCAAAGGCGTCATATTCATCCCAAATCCGCTCCAGATCCTCATAGGTTTTTGCCACGCTGTCCTCCTGCTGCAAGCCGACGGAGACGATCAGCGCGTTGACCACGCTCATCGGCGCGACGAGCGAGTCGACGAACGAGACCATGTTGCTCTTGGCGCACAGAACATAGTCGGCGACCTTCCCCGCCGGGGCCTCCGGCTTGTCCGTGATGGTCACGACGGTCGCGCCGGAGTCGTGTGCGTACTGCAGCAGCTTCACTGTCCGGCTGGAATAGCGCGGCAGGCTGATGCCGATGACGACGTCTTCGTGTCCCACGCGCAGAAGCTGCTCGAACATTTCGCTGGTGGCCGTGGAGGAAACAAGGCGCACGTTTTCAAAAATATTGCGGAAATAGAAATTCAGATAGTTGGCCAGCGCCGCGGACGAGCGCACGCCTACAATATAAATACACCGCGCACGCAGAATCGCGCCGACCGCACGGGTCATCTGCGCGCGGTCCAGCGCCTCCGCCGTCATGCGGATGGCGTTGGCGTCGCGCTGCAAAACGCTGGACACGACGTCCTGATTGCCGAACTGGTCGCTGGCGACCTCGATGCGCTGGACGCTGGTGAGCTTGTTCCGGACAAGCTCCTGCAGCGTCTTCTGCATCTCCGGATAGCCCGCGTAGCCCAGCTCCACGGCGAAGCGCACAACAGTCGACTCCGAAACCTCGACGGTCTTGCCGAGACGGCTGGCCGTCATAAACGCCGCCTTGTCATAGTTGGTCAGGATATAGGACGCGATCTTTTTCTGGCCTTTGGAAAAGGCGTGAATTTCGTTTTGAATACGGGTCAGAATATCTGCCGGCATAAGAAAAGCCCTCCGCCGCACGCGCTCAGCGCAAATATTTCACAATTTTCATATCTATTTATTTTACCGGCTTCCGCCGCGTTTTGCAAGCGGAAATCTGGGAAATGGGAATATTTTATACGGATTGCGCGCACCGGTTCGTCACAGCGGCGCAAGCAGTGCCGGAAGCTCCAGCAGGTCCGCCACAGCATAGTCGCACAGCGGCGAGATCGGCTCCGTCCGCCCATAGAGGCAGGTCGGGATCCCGGCATTGCGGCCGCCCTGCATATCGCTTGAGAGGCTGTCGCCGATCATGATGGACTGCGCGCGGTAGTCCTCGCCGATCTCGGCGAAAACCTTGTCATAAAACAGCTTGTCAGGCTTCTTGCAGCCCATCTGCTCGGAGATGAACACGCGGTCAAAATACTGCGCCATGCCGCTGGCGGCGATGCGGCGCGTCTGAATCTCCGTGTTGCCGTTTGTCACGATAAAAATTTTGTACTGCGCGTGCAGCTGCCGCAGCGCCTGTTCGCAGTGCGGCATGAAATTGCACTGATCGCCCAATTCGCGGAAGTATGCGGCGTTAAACGCCGCCGGGTCGGCCTCCAGACCGTATTCCGCGAAAAAGACGCGGAAGCGTTCGACATAGAGCGCCTCCTTTGTGATCTCGCCCCGCTCAAAGCGCTGCCAGAGTTCCGCGTCGAGCGCGCGGTAGCGCTCCCACATTTCCGGCGTGAACGGCAGGCCGAAGGCGCGGAACGCGATGGAAAGCGCGTTCCGGGAGCTGGTCTGAAAGTCAAACAGCGTATCGTCAATGTCCATGAGCAGTGCGCGAATCGGCATATCGGGAGCCTCCCACAGTTTTTTGTTTGATTGTAGCATGATTTGTGATACAATACAAAAAGATTTTTTCAGTAAGGAGTAACCCATGCAGTCTATATCGGAAATTCTGGCGCAGGAATTAAACTGCAAGCAGGAACATATCGAAAACGTCATTGCCCTTCTGGACGAAGGCAACACCATTCCGTTCATCGCCCGCTACCGCAAGGAGCAGCATGGCGCAATGGACGACACAGCGCTTCGGACGCTCGAAACACGGCTCCAATATCTGCGCAATCTTGCCCAGCGGCGCGAGGAGGTCAAGTCCTCCATCGCCGCGCAGGAAAAGCTGACGGACGAGCTGGCGAAGGCCATCGACGAGGCGGCGACGCTGGCTGAGGTCGAGGACCTCTACCGGCCCTACAAGCCCAAGCGCCGCACCCGCGCGACCATCGCGAAGGAAAAGGGCCTCGAGCCGCTGGCGGACGCAATTTTCGCGCAGACGCTGAAAATGGACGCGCCGGAGGTGCTGGCGCAGGCATACATTGACCCTGAAAAGGGCGTGGAGACGATCGAGGACGCGCTTGCGGGCGCGTCGGATATTCTTGCCGAGCGCATTTCGGACGACGCGGAGGTGCGCAAGAGCCTGCGCACGCTTATGAACCGGCGCGGCACGGCGCAGTCGGCGGCGGCCAAGGACGAAGAAGACGAGAAAACCGCCGTCTACCGGCAGTATTTCGAGTTTTCCCAGCCCATTTCCCGTTTACAAAGCCATCAGGTTCTGGCACTCAACCGCGGCGAACGCGAGGGAGCCTTGAAGGTCAGCCTGTCCGTTGACCGCGACGAGGCGCTGCAATGCATCCGGCGCGGCGTCGTAAAGCCCGGCAGCCCGGCGATGGAATTTATCAAGTCCGTCTGCGACGACAGCTATGACCGGCTGCTGGAGCCCAGCATGGAACGCGAACTGCGCACGGCGCTGACGGACATGGCAAACGAGCAGGCCATTCATAATTTCGCCCTCAACCTGCGCCCGCTTCTCATGCAGCCGCCGGTAAAAGGCGCGATCACGATGGGCCTCGACCCCGGCTACAGCCACGGCTGCAAGGTCGCCGTCGTGGACGAGACGGGCAAGGTGCTCGACACCACGGTCGTCTATCCGACGTTCGGCGAAAAGCAGAAGCAGGACGCGATCGCGAAGCTTTCTCAGCTCATCAAGAAGGATAACGTGCGCCATCTTGCCATCGGCAACGGCACGGCCTCGCGCGAAACGGAGGCCATGGCCGTCGAGATGATCCATAAGCTTGGAGGCGGCGTTTCCTATATGATCGTCAACGAGGCGGGCGCGTCCGTCTATTCCGCGTCGAAGCTGGCGGCGGAGGAATTCCCGCAGTATGACGTGAACCTGCGTTCGGCAGTATCCATCGCACGCAGATTGCAGGACCCGCTGGCAGAGCTGGTAAAGATCGACCCGAAGGCCATCGGCGTCGGGCAGTACCAGCACGATATGCCGGAAAAGGAGCTGGACGCCGCGCTGGGCGGCGTGGTCGAGGCCTGCGTCAACGCCGTCGGCGTCGATCTGAACACAGCCTCCGCGCCGCTTTTAAAGCAGGTCGCGGGCCTCAATGCGACGACGGCGAAAAATATTGTCGCCTACCGCGAGGAGAACGGCGCGTTCACCTCGCGTGCACAGATCAAAAAGGTGCCGAAGCTGGGGCCGAAGGCGTTTGAGCAGTGCGCAGGCTTTTTGCGTGTGCCGGAAAGCAAGCAGGTGCTCGACCGCACGGGCGTGCATCCGGAGAGCTACGACGCGGCGAAGAAGCTGGCGGAGCTGCTGGACATCGATCTCAAAAATGCCGGAAAGCCGGAAATGGCCAATCTTCCCGGCAAGCTCCGCGCCTATGGTGCGGAAAAGGCTGCGGCAGAATGCGGCGTCGGCGTGCCGACGCTGCAGGATATCGTAAAAGAGCTTGTCAAGCCCGGCCGCGACCCGCGCGACGAGCTGCCCGCGCCGATTTTGCGCACAGATGTGCTGGAGCTGAAGGATCTGAAGCCCGGCATGGTGCTCAGCGGAACGGTGCGCAACGTCATCGATTTCGGCGTGTTCGTCGACATCGGCGTCCATCAGGACGGGCTTGTGCATATCTCGCAGGTCAGCAATAAATTCATCAAGCACCCGTCCGAGGTCGTCTCAGTCGGCGATGTCGTCAAGGTCGCTGTTCTGGATGTCGACCAGAAGCGCGGCCGCATCAGCCTGACGATGAAGGGCGCGAAATAACCCACGCCGCCCGCCATATTTCGACAAAATTTCGATAAACGAAACACGACCGGTTCGCGTGACCGGTCGTGTTTCTTACCTGCATATTTCTCCTGCGTATGCAAACAATAGCTTTGAAACCAGCACAAAACGAAAGGCATTGGAGGAGCAATTTATGAAAGCAACAGGCATTGTCCGGCGCATCGACGACCTCGGCCGCGTCGTGATCCCCAAGGAAATCCGCCGCACCCTGCGAATCCGCGAGGGCGACCCGCTGGAGATTTATACGGAGAAGGACGGCGAGGTGATCTTTAAGAAATACTCGCCGATGGGCGATCTGGGGGAATTTGCGGGACAGATCTGTGAAGCGATTGGGAAGAACACCGGATATATCGCGGCGGTCTGCGACCGGGACGCGATCATTGCGGTGCATGGCGTGCAGAAGCGGGAGCTTCTGGACAAGCGCTGCTCGCAGGAGCTGGAGCAGCTCATGGAGCTGCGGCGCAGCTACCGCTATCAGGACGGCGATCTGCCCGTCCGGCCGACGGATGCATCCGACCGCTACCGCGTCGGCGCCGCAGCCCCCATTGTGACAGAGGGCGACTTAATGGGCTGCGTCCTGCTTCTGAGCGAGGACGGCGCGCCTGCGCTCGGCGAGGCGGAGCAGCGGCTCGTGCAGACCGTCGCGGGCTTTCTCGGACGGCAGATGGAGAGCTGAACAAGCAGGCAGGGATTCGGTTCCCTGCCTGTTTTTGCGGGTGGAGAAAAAACAGTAGCAAAGCGGCGGAAAATCTGTTATACTACTATGATATAAGGCGAAGTATAGGCCGAGAAAGGAACACCGAACATGGACTTTACCGGCTTTCTGGGAAATGACGCCGTCAAGGCGCGTCTGAGCGGCGCATTCGCCAGCAGACGCGTGGCGCACAGCTATCTGCTCTGCGGGCCTGCCGGTTCTGGCAAGCATACGCTTACGCGGATCTTATCGGCGGCAATGCAGTGCGAGGGGCGCAGCGGAAAGATCCCCTGCGGCGTCTGCTCCGGCTGCCGCAAGGCGCTTGAGGGTGTCCACCCGGATATCATCACCGTCGACGATCCCGACCACAAGGCCATGACCGTCGACCCCATCCGCGCAGCCAGAAGCGATATGTTCATCCGCCCGAACGAGGGAAAGCGAAAGATCTACATCATCCCGCGCGGGCAGGATATGAACGAATCCGCGCAGAACGCGCTGCTGAAGATTCTGGAGGAGCCGCCGGATTACGGCGTGTTCCTGATCCTGTCGACCAACGCGGAGCGGCTGCTGCCGACCATCCGCAGCCGCTGCGCGGAGCTGCAGCTCGGCCCGGTGGCGCAGGATGAGGCGCTGCCGTTTCTGCGGCAGAATGCGCCGGACAAGCCTGACGGCGTTCTGCGCGCGGCCTATCTGCGCGCGGGCGGCTTTCTGGGTCAGGCGCTGACGCTTTTGCAGGATGCGGAGGACGAGCCGTTCGTCCGGCAGTTTGCCGCGGCCTATGCCGCGCATGACCGGATGGCGCTGCTGCGCGTGCTGCTGCCCATGGAAAAGGCGAAGCGGGAGCAGCTGCTTCCCGCGCTGCAGCAGCTGCGCGCGTGCATCTGCGGTGCGCTGACGCAAAGAGGCGGACTGGACACCGCGTCGGAAAGCGCCGCGCAGATCGTCGCCAGCCGCTCCGGCTCAGAGCTTTTGCAGGCGTCCGACAGCATTCAGGCTGCCATTGACGCGCTGGCCGCCAATGCGTCGGCAGGCGCGGTCACCGGCTATCTTGCGATGAAGCTGCGCTGAGCGCCGAATCTGAAATTTTACCTTGCCGCAGGCTCTGCGGCAGATTGGAGAGAACCATGCAAGAACAGACCCCCGATACCGTTCTGGAGCAGCAGCCCGCCGCCGCAGAACCGGAAGCCGCAGCGCAGCAGCCTGCGGCGGATACACAGCAGCCCGCGGAAGCCGCCGCGCCTGCAAAGGAGGAAGCGCCCGCCCAACCGGCGGAGCCTGCCGCCGTTACCGTGGTGGACATCCGCTTCCGCAATAATGCAAAATCCTATTATTTCGACCCTGCCGGACTGACGCTGCAGGCCGGTGCGCACGTCATCATCGACACGGCGCGCGGAGACGAATTCGGCCTCTGCGCTGCCGGCAACCACCCGGTCAAGCCGCGTGAGCTGGTGCTGCCGCTGCGCAGGGTGCTGCGCGTAGCGACGCAGCAGGACGAGCGCGCGAACGCAGAGAACCAGGAAAAGGAAAAGAAGGCCTTTGAGATCTGCCAGCAGAAGATCGCCGCGCACGGGCTGGAAATGCAGCTTGTATCGGCGGAATGCGCCTTTGACGGCAGCAAGCTTCTGTTTTTCTTCACGGCGGACGGCCGCGTCGATTTCCGCGAGCTGGTCAAGGATCTGGCCTCCGTCTTCCGCACGCGCATTGAGCTGCGGCAGATCGGCGTGCGCGACAAGGCCAAGATGGTCGGCGGACTCGGCGTATGCGGCAGGCCCTTCTGCTGCAAGGAATTCCTCGATGATTTCCAGCCGGTTTCCATCAAAATGGCCAAGACGCAGAACCTCAGCCTGAACCCGACGAAGATCTCCGGCACGTGCGGCAGGCTCATGTGCTGCCTGAAATACGAGCAGGAGGCCTATGAGGACCTCATCAAGACCGCGCCGAAGATGGAATCCTTTGTCGACACGCCCGACGGACGCGGGACGGTCGTCGAGGTCAATCTCCTGCGCCAGAGCGTCAGAGTCCGCATGGAAGACCACCCGGAGACGATCGGCAGCTATAAAAATACGGATATCTACATCCTGCGCAGCGGAAAGGCCCGCAAAAACGACCCGCCGATCCCGCGCGATTTTGCGCCCATTTCCTCCAAACCGCGTCCGGTGCAGAAGACGGAGGCGTTTTTCGAGGAGCTGCCGGAGGTCATCTATCCGGATGCCGTCGCCGTGATCGAGCCGGAAGCGCTGGACACAGCGGAGGCAGCCGGTGAAGAAGCCGGAAAGAGCGCGAATCGCCGCCGCCGGCGCGGCGGCCGCCGCACGAAGCCCGCAGGCGAACGCCCGCAGGAGACTGCCGCCCCGGAAAAACCCGCGCCCGCGCCAAAGGATCAGCCGCGCACCGACGCCCCCCGCAGGGACCGCCCCAAGAAGGAGCGCCCGCCCCAGCAGGACAAGCCCGACCGCAAGCCCGCCCCGCAGAAGCAGGAGCGTCCGGAAAAAGCGGAAGCAGCCGACGGCCAATCCAAGCCCCGCCGCCGCAGACGCCGCAGCGGAGGCCCCAGAAAGCCGGCGGGCGAGGGCCAGCCGCCGAAAGCCGAATAACAGACAAGCCCCCGGCCAGCCGCTTTACAAGCGGACGGCCGGGGGTATTTTGGTCCTGCAGAGCCGGTTCAGCCCTGAAACGGCTCTGCGTAGGATGCGTAATAGGATACTGGTTCTCCGCCGATCAGAAGGTGCGAGGTATCGCCCATCATCTGGCAGCGGAAGTATGCAATGCCGGGCTGGCGCTCCTCCGTGTTCAGAACCGTTACGGACGTCGGGGCGAGGAACGCCCCGTGCAGCACGGCAAACGGGCTGACGTTCCACAGGTGAGACAGCAGAACAGCCGTGATGCCGAAGTGGCAGAAGCAGACGATGGTTTTTTCACAGGTCTCGCGGCAGGTATAATATCCGCCGTGCCGGGTGTAGCCGTATGACGCGAGCAGCGCGTCCAGTCCGGCGGTCACGCGGTCGTATTCGGCCTTGACGTTCGTACCCTGTAAGAGCGGCGCGGCCTCCCAGCCGGTGGGCTGCAGCAGCTCCGGCTGCGCCGTCCAGTCGGCGGGCATCAGATCCCAGCAGAGGCGCGTTCCGCCGGCCCCGTCCGGCACCTTGCCCAGAAATTCATGCAGCCAATCCATGATCTCTGCCGTCTTTCCGTGCGCTTTGAGTGTAAAGGACGCAGTATCCCGCGCACGGCCAAGCGGGGAAACGTAGAAATCATCGACATGCCAGTCCTTTGTGCGGGCTGCCAACAGCTTTGCCTCGCGCCAGCCCTTTTCGGTGAGCGAATCGTGCTCGTAATCGGGTTCGCCGTGCCGGATGAAAATAAGACGCATAAAAAAACTCCTTTGTTATCCCCACAGGGCGGTCAGCATTGGGATGACCTGCTTTTTCCGGGACACAACGCCCGGCAGGAAGCAGGTGTGATCCTTGAGCTGGACACCGAAGGCCTGCGTGATGATATCCTCGTCGCCGAGATACAGAAGGTGCGTGCCCTCCAGCAGCACATCCGTCAGCATGAGGATCATAAGCGTGTAACCGCGCTCGTCCATCGTCTTCTGCATGACGGCCAGGAACTCGTCCTTGCGCTGCATCATGCGCTCGGAGTCGACGCAGGTGATCTGGCTGACGCCGAAATCGTGATCGGCGATATGGAAATCCTTGAAATCCGTGAACAGCAGCGTGTCGGCGGGCTTGTCGTCAGAGATGGACGCAGAGAAGATGGTCTTGCCCAGCTCGTCGAGCGAGATATTGGCGATGCGCGCCATGCGGTCGGCCATGCGGCGGTCGACGGCGGTGGACGTCGGGGATTTGAACATGACCGTGTCGGCGACGATGGCCGCCGCGATCAGACCGGCCAGCTTTGCGGGCGGCATGAGGCCGCGCTCCTGATACATTTCGGAGATGATCGTCGCGGTCGAGCCGACCGGCTCGTTCCGGAAGTAAATGGGGCCGCCGGTCTGGATATCGGCCAGCCGGTGGTGGTCGATGATCTCGACGATCTCCGCCTGTTCAAGACCCGGGACGGACTGCGCCGCCTCGTTATGATCGACCAGCACAACGCGCTTGCGGCGCGGTTTGATCAGATGATAGCGGGAGAGCGTGCCGACGACCTTGTCGTTTTCATCGAGGATCGGGTAACTGCGGTGGCGGCTTTTGAGCACGACCTCGCGCACGTCGTCCACGAAATCGGTCAGGTGGAACGCCTCAAGATCCTCCGTGCGGCACACGCGCGCGACCTCAATGGCATAATAGACCATGCGGGCGGCCTTGTACGCGTCGAAGGGCGTGGCGATGATGCAGGTGTTTGTCTGCATCTGCCGCAGCTCCTCCGGCAGCTCGGCCTGGCACACGATCAGGCAGCTGACCTGCTGCTCGACAGCGCGGCGCGCCATTTCCGGCTGTTCGCCGACGATGACGATGGCGTCCGGGCCTTTAAAGAGCAGGTTTTCATTGTTCTGCGGCAGGGCGATGGACACCTCGCCGCTGATGGTGTCGGTCAGATAGCCGGACTCGTTCAGGATCTTTCCGTCCAGAACGCTCAGGAGATTAAAAACCGGGATCCTGTCGACGCGGGAATCGGAAAGCGTGCGCATATCATAGCTTGCGATCTCGCTGGGCGAGAGCATCCCGTACAGCTCGCCGTTTTCGTTCGTCACGGGGATAGCGGGGATGGATTTTGCCTTGTTGGTCTGCAGTGCCGCCCAGGCCCGGCTGACGGTGACCGCGCCGGACAGGGCCGGGGGCGTGTCATAGTCCAGATCGCGCACCTGCGTGCGCATGGTCTGGATGCGCACAGGCGGCTCGAAGCCGAAGCGGTCGAGCACAAGCCGCGTCTCATCGGAGATATGCCCCAGACGCGCGGGAACAAATTCCCGATCGCCCAGCGCGTTTCGCAGCGCGGCATAGGCCATGGCGGAAACAATGGAATCGGTATCGGGATTGCGGTGGCCGGTGACATAGATGGGTTCCATGAGAAGCCTCCTTATGCGCGGGGAAACTCGATCCCCTGATGATGCAGAATGAAGCGGACGGGATAATAGCGGTCCAGATAGTGCCTGCAATACCATTCATAGGTTGCATCCGGCAGGTGCACCAACTCCGGCGCCTGCGTGCGGAAGAGCTTGAAGGTCGTCTCGTCGCCGGAAAGCAGCGCCGCGATCAGCTCCATCTCGCCCTCCTGCTCCAGCCGGTACAGGCATTTGTCCATAATGGCCGCGCACGCCTGCTCATCCTCGCCTGCCAGCAGCTCCATATTGCCGAGCCAGGCAAGAAAATCGTCCAGCTTCAGCTCGGTGCGGGCCGCCGCGTGGGACAGCTTGGCAAATTCCGGCTCGGAGCGGCGCTTTAAAATGTCGATCAGATATGTCAGCAGAGCATCGTCCAGACACACGCTGTCGAGGAAAATTTCGAAGATATCGCGCGTTTCGGTCCTGACCGGCTCCTGCGGCGCTTCCTCCGCCGGCTCCTGCGGCTGGGAGGCTGCGGCAAGCTGCGCGATAGCCGTGTTCAGCTCAGCCGGGTCGAAGCTGTCATATTCCTCCTGCGGAATTTCCGTCCCGTCAGCCTCGGCGCAGGCTTTGACGAAGGCGGGAATGCCCAGCTTCGTGATCTCGGCCTGCAATTGCAGCGCCTTTTTCAGATCCTCCTGCTCCGTGAGCACAATGCCCGCAGGCGCCTTGCGCGTGCCCTCGCAGATCTCGGATACGTATTGCAGATAGTAAGGAATGAGAGACATAAACGTCCTCCTGTTTTTTCTTTCAGTGTAGCACGGGGAACGGAAAATGTCAAAAGCTTGGTGCGCGCTTCTGAAAAACAGCAAAAGATTTTTGTTTCCATGAAAATACACAGCAAAACAGGAACACCGTTCGGCTGCTGCAAATTTTTGTTTGATGTGCTGAATTATTTTGTGGATTGACAGATATTTTTATCAGAATTATAATATGACGTGAACAGTCATTCACGTCATATTGAGGTGTTTTATGTATCGGAAGCTGGACGAAGCGGCGCTGGGCACGATTCTGGAGGCGGGCATTGCGGAATTTGCCCGCTGCGGCTTTCAGCCCGCGTCGGTCGCGTCGGTCGCGAAGAATGCGGGTGTAAGCGTCGGCGTGATTTATAAATACTTTGGAGACAAGGACGCGTTCTTCCTCGCCTGCGTGCGGCATTCGCTTGAGCTGCTGGACGCAACCTTGCAGGAGGCCGCCGCGGGCGGCGGGCCGCTGGAGGTGCGGATGCAGAGGCTCATTCTTGCACTCATCCGCCAGTCGCGCAGCCACGCGAGCTATAACGCGATGTACAACGAGATCACCTCCGGCAGCTGCCGGAAGTATGCCGGGGCGCTTGCCCGCGAGATCGAATCGCGCACGGCGGCGCTTTATACGCGCCTGTTTGACGGCGCGCAGCAGGGCGGCCAGCTTACAGAGCGGATCGAGCCGCAGCTGTTTGCGTTTTTCTTTGACAATCTGCTGATGATGCTGCAGTTTTCCTACAGCTGCGAATATTATCAGGAGCGGATGCGGATCTTCTGCGGCGAGGCCGCTTTGGAGGATACAAAAATGGCCGACAGGCTGACGCGCTTTTTGCTGGGCGCGATGAAAGGAGACGTATGCAGTATCTCATCGCTTACGACTTCGGAACGACCGGAGTCAAGACCTGCCTGTTCGGAGCCGAACAGGATATCCGGCTGATCGCGAGCGCATACGCGGGCTATGGGCTTTACATTCTGCCGGACGGCGGCGCGGAGCAGGACGCGGACGAATGGTGGGACGCCATGTGCCGCACGACGAAGGCCGTGTTCGAAAAGACCGACGTAACGCCTGCACAGGTGACCGGCATTTCGTTCTGCTCCCAGATGCAGGGCATGGTGCTCGTGGACGAGTATGGCCGCGCGCTGCGCCGCCCGATGAGCTATATGGATCAGCGGGCTTCGGCAGAATTCAAAGCCTGCCAGACGCACGGGCCGTGCGTTTCCGGCGTGAACATCGGGATGCTGCTGCGCTCTTTGCGCGCGACGCACGCCGCGTCCACAAGCGTCAAGGACCCGCTCTGGAAATACAAATGGGTGCAGGCGCACGAGCCGGAGATCTTCCAAGAAGCCCACAAATGGCTGGACGTGAAGGAATCTCTGATCGCGCGGGCGACCGGCGAATTTGTCATGACGCGCGATTCGGCCTACTCGACGTTCCTTTACGACACGCGGCCCGGTCATGAGGGCTGGAACGAAGGGCTTTGCCGGATGTACGGCGTCGAGACGCGCCATCTGGCGAAGATCATTGAATGCACCGACGTGGCGGGCCTCCTAACGGAGCAGGCCGCGCGGGAGCTGGGCCTCTGCCCCGGCACAAGGCTCTACGGAGGCGGCGGGGACGCGACGCTCATCGGCGTGGGCGCAGGCTGCACCGCCGTCGGCAGCACGCATATCTATTCCGGCACGTCCGGCTGGGTCGGGACGGTGATGGATCATCAGGCGGTCGATCTCGTGTCGATGATCGCGGGCATTGTCGGCGCGGAAAAGGGAAAATACAATTATTTCGCCGAAATGGAGACGGCAGGCAAGTGCTTCGAATGGGTCAAGGATCATCTGGTGCTCGACGAGGTCAATATCTATCTGTCCAAGACCGACGTGGCCGAGAGCCAGGAAAGCGTCTACGAGAGTTTGTATGATTATATGTCTGACACCGTTGCGCGGGTCGCGCCTGGCTCCAGCGGCGTGATCTTTACGCCGTGGCTGCATGGCAACCGCTGTCCGTTTGAAGACCCGGCGGCAGCCGGAATGTTCTTCAACATTCAGCTGGAGACAGGCAAGGCGCAGATGCTGCGGGCCGTTCTGGAGGGCATCTGCTTCCACCAGCGCTGGATGCTCGAATGCGAGGAGCGGAAAACAAAGACGGCCCCGGTCATCCGGTTCGTCGGCGGCGGGGCGCTTTCAAAGGTGACGTGTCAGATGCTGGCCGACATTACAGGCCGGACGGTCGAGACAGTTGAAAACACGAAGGACGTCGGGGCTATCGGCGCGGCGATGCTGGCGGCGGTCGGAAGCGGGCTGTTTCCGGATCTGGCGCAGGCTGCTTCGCACGTGAAGGTCAACGGGCGCTACACGCCGAACACGGCCTTAAAGCCGGTCTATGACCGCAATTACCGCGTATTCCGGCAGCTGTACGCGTCGAATAAGAAGAATTTTGCACTGCTGAACAGACTGAAGGAGGGATAAGCAATGGACGATCAGGCTTTACGGACGTGTATCTGTGAAACGGGCCGCGAGCTGCTGGAAAACGGGCTTGTCGCCCGGACGTGGGGCAATGTTTCGGCCCGCGCGGACGGCGGACATTACCTCGTCACGCCCAGCGGCATGGACTACGGCAGCATCGCGCCGGAGGATATCGCGCTGTGCGATCTGGCGACCGGCAAATGGACCGGCCCGCGCAGGCCGTCCGGCGAACGGGCGGTGCACGCGCTCGCCTATTCGATGTTTGAGGACGTCAATTTTGTCATTCACACGCACCAGACCTACGCCTCGGCGCTGGGCCTGTGCGGATACAAGCCCGGCTGCTTTACCGGCGAGGAGCGGCAGCAGCTCGGCGGCGTGACCGTGGCAGGCTACGGCCTGCCGGGCACAAAGACGCTGCAAAGCGCGATGCGCGAGGCCATGTCGCGCGGGGCCAGAACGATTTTCATGGCGCACCACGGCGTTCTGATCTGCGCGCGCAGCCACGACGAAGCGCTTCACCGTGCGCAGCTGCTCGAACGGCTCTGCCGCCGCTGCTGGCAGGGCGTACTGGAGGAAGCCGCGCCGGTCATGGAGCAGAAGCGGCTGGATTCCGTGCTTGCCAAGGTTCGCCACGCACATCCGCTGGCCTGTGCCGCGCGGACGGACGCACTTCTGACTATGGCGGCGCTGAATCGGCCCATCCGCGCCCAGCTGGACGACATGGCACAGATGATCGGCCCGGTGATCCCGGTCACGCAGAGCGCTGCGGCGGGTGAGATTTCCGCCGCGCTGGATAAGCGCTGCGCGGTGCTGGTTCCGGGCGTGGGCGCGGTCGTCTGCGGGAAGGACGAGGACGATACGCAGGCGCTGGCAGTTCTCGCGGACAAGGCTGCCGTCTGTGCGCTGCATACGGCGGCGCTCGGACAGCGCGCACAGCTGTCCCGCGCGGATGTCGCCCTGCAGCATCTGGTCTATCAGCAGAAATATGCAAAGCAGAAGGAGGCAGGAAAATGACCGGAGAAAAAAAGAAAGAAATTTGGCGGGTTGTCAAATTTGTGCTGTTTTCGGCCTCGGCAGGCATCATCCAGATCGGACTGTTCACGCTGCTCAATGAGCTGTGTAAATGGAGCTACTGGCCGTGCTATCTGATCGCGCTGGTGGCGTCTGTGGTGTGGAACTTCACGCTCAACCGGAAATTCACGTTCAAAAGCGCCAACAATGTGCCGAAGGCCATGGCGCTGGTTTTGTGCTATTACGCCGTGTTCACACCGCTGTCGACCATCTTCGGCAACTGGCTGGTCGAACGCTGCGGCTGGAACGAATATCTGGTCACCGTTATGAATATGCTTTTGAATTTTGTCACAGAATACCTGTTTGACACATTCGTCGTGTTCCGGGGCAGCATGGACACCAATGACCTTGCGAAAAAGGAGGAACCCATAAAATGAACAACTGCGGCATCAGCCGTTGGGACGATCCCAACGAGATCAACGCGAGGCTCAAGGCGCTGACCAGTCAGCCCATATGGGAGGTCACGGACGACTATTACAACAATGTAATCCTCAAGTATTTCGATGAAAAGTGCAAAGCCTCCAAAGCCGTGTACGAGGAGTCGAAGGAGTATATCCCCGGCGGCGTCCAGCACAATCTGGCCTTCAACAAGCCGTTTCCCATGTGCATGGCGCGGGCCGACGGCGCGTATCTCTACGACAAGGACGGCAACCAGTACATTGACTTCCTGCAGGCCGGCGGCCCGACAATTCTCGGCAGCAACTATCCCGTCATCCGGGAAAAGGTCATCGAGCTGCTGAATGAATGCGGCCCGGTGACAGGTCTGCTGCACGAGTCCGAGTTGATGATTGCAAAAGAGATCAACAGGCATATGCCGAACGTTGAAATGTTCCGTATGCTCGGCAGCGGCACGGAGTCCGTCATGGCGGCGCTTCGCATCGCGCGCATTGCCACGGGCAAAAAGCGCATCATCAAGGTCGGCGGCGCGTACCACGGCTGGTCCGACCAGATGGTCTACGGTCTGAAAATCCCCGGCAGCCGGGCACTTCTGGAATCGCACGGGATTCCCGGCGGCTGCTATGAGGCGACGGACGAGGTGCGGCCGAATGATCTGACCATGCTGGAGGATATGCTCAAGCGCAACGTGCTGCTCGGCGGCACAGCGGGCGTCATTGTCGAGCCGGTCGGCCCCGAGAGCGGCACGCGGCCCGTTGCGCACGATTATAACGCAGGCGTGCGGGCGCTGTGCGACAAATACGGCGCGCTGATGATCTTCGACGAGGTCGTCACGGGCTTCCGCGTCGCGCTTTCGGGCGCGCAGGGCTATTTCGGCGTCGTGCCGGATCTGACGGTCTTCGGCAAGATCGTCGCAGGCGGGTACCCGTCGGCGGGCGGCGTCGGCGGCAAGAAGGAATACGCGCAGCTCATGGCGGCCGGTCTTGCCACAGGCAAGCACCGGGCGTATGTCGGCGGCACACTGGCGGCCAATCCTCTGTCCTGCCTCGCCGGGTACACGGCCATCCGTGAGATCGAGCGCACGAACGCCTGCGAGATCGCGGGAAAAATGGGCGACCGCCTGTGTGACGGCCTCAAGGGGCTGCTCGAGCAATACGGCCTGCCGTTCGTAGCCTATAACCAGGGCTCTATCGTGCATCTCGAGTGCACGGGCGCGATGAGCTTTGATTTCTCGTCCATGTCGTTTGCAAAGTCCGCAGTCGGTCTGCTCAAGCACAAGGATATGATGTATGTCCGCAAGGATTCGATGGAGCGCATGGGCGCGGCCTATATGGCAAACGGCATCGTCACGCTGGCCGGCAGCCGCCTGTACACCTCCATGGCCGACACGCCGGAGATCATCGACGAGGCGCTGAACCGCTTCGAAGAGGTCTTCAAGCACGTCAGAAAGACCAACAAGGGCCTGCTGCCCTGACCTCCAAATATGCGAAAAGCCGCCTCCTGCTGTTACGGCAGGAGGCGGCGCTGTCATTTTCGTTTACATGCCGAAATACTCCCGGTTGGCACGGGAATTACGGATGGCGTACCAGACGAGCGAGGCCAGCACGGCGGCCAGGATCACCAGCGGCCACGGGTACGGGAGGAAGGGCGTTTCGCGCAGGTCGTTGAGCAGCATGCACACGCCGTAGCCCATGGTCATGACGGCCATGACCGCAAGCGGCGGCATCATATAGCCGATGTACATCTGCTCGTCCGCGCAGTCGGAGATTTTTTTCTCCTTCGGCACCAGCAGACCGTTTTTGAACAGCCGCTTCGTGACGGCAAGACGCAGGAACGTATACATACAGTACGCGCCGCTGGCTATCAGGATCAGGTCGAGAAATAATGTCATATCATTCATCCGTGTGTTCCTCCTGTTCGTTCTGCGCGTCCTGCTTCCACTCGCGCACGCTCCGGACTGCGGTGATCACCAGCAGAGCCGCGCCGATGATGGAAAACGCGATCGCTCCGCACAGCGCGATGATACGGTCACTGGACCAGACGCCGCTGGCGGCAAGGCCCGGATAATCCCGTCCCATCTTGATGGCGAGATAGATCAGATATCCGCCGCAGAGCACATACATCAGCTTCCGCCGGTTGTCAAAGTCGTTTTTTCGTTCCGGCTTCTTTTCCGCAGACTTCTGCGGCGCGTCCGGCTTTTTTTCCAGCTCGTCCATATCGCGGCCTCCCATACGATCATATATATAATATATCATACACGATTGCGCAGAAAAAAGAAAGAGAAAAAACGGGCCTGTCGAAAAAAGCAGCGTGCGCCGCCGGCTTCCCTTGCGCACAAGGGGAGCCGATGCGGGCGCGTGCCGGGCGGCATTATTTGAGGCAGCTTCTGATGTGCTTTGCGATTTCCAGGATCTCACGCTCGGTGTTAAACGCGGAGAGGCTGAAGCGGACGGTCCCGGTTTCGAGCGTTCCTGCGGACTCGTGCGCAAGCGGCGCGCAGTGCAGGCCCGCGCGCACACAGATCCCCTCGGATGCAAGCCGCGCAGCAAGCGTCTCGCAGTCCGTCTGCGCCGCGCAGAGACTGAGCGTCCCGCTCTGCGCCTCGCCTGTAAACAGACGAATACTCGGAATATCCTCCAACATGGATGCAAGCAGCCTTCTAAGGCGGATTTCGTGCGCAAGCAGGCGCTGCGGGGTCTGCTGCCGCACAAAGCGCAGCCCGGCGGCAAGGCCGCAGATGCCGCAGACGTTCTGCGTCCCGGCCTCCGCGTGATCCGGCAGCTCCGGCGGCATATCCGGCAGGCGCGAGGCGCTGCCGCTGCCGCCCTCCAGAAGCGTATCCGGCATACGGGCGCACAGGAGCAGCCCCGTGCCCTGCGGGCCGTAGAGCGCTTTATGGCCCGGCATACCGATAAAATCCGCGCCCAGCTCCGCAAGGCGCACGGGCAGCAGCCCCGCCGACTGCGACGCGTCGAGCACGAACGGAACGCCGCGCGCACGGCACAGGGCCGCAATTTCTTCGACAGGCAGGATATACCCGAACACGTTGGACACGTGCGTGCAGATCACGGCGCTTGTGCCCGGCGTGATGGCGCGGTCGAACGCGGAAATCGTATCCGCCGGGTCAAACAGCCGCCGTCCGGCGACGATGATCTCTGCGCCAAGATGGTGCAGCGGCCGCAGGACCGCGTTATGCTCAAAACCGGAAATAACCGCACGTCCGCCAGGCTTTACGAGCGTTTTGATCGCCAGATTCAGCGCATGGGTCGCATTCATGGTGAATACGACCTGCTCCGGCTGCGCGTCAAACAGCGCCCCTGCCAGACAGCGGCAGTCATAGACCGCGTCGGCTGCGCGCATGGCGGGCGGATGCCCGCCGCGCCCGGGTGTCGCCATGCGGCGCATGGCGCTCTGCACCGCAAGGGCAACAGCGTGCGGCTTCTGGAGCGTGGTGGCTCCGGCGTCCAGGTAGATCATAGCTGCGCCTTCTCCAGAAATCCGTTCGGATGGACGCGGTAAGCGCCGGAAACGGGGCTGCTCCATGCGCGCAGGAGCTGTGCGGCGTGCACGCCGTCGGCCCCCTCCACATAAACGCCCCACGTGCAGCCGAGGCTCGACACCTCCTGCGGCGCACGGCGCAGCTGTGTCCAAAGCCCCGCCTCATAGAGGATCCGCCTGCCGGACTGCGCCGCTGTCTGGCTGCGGAACGTAAAGAGATAGGAAAACATGATACTCTCCTCCCGCTCTATCGTATGCGCAGGCCCCGGGATCCGCCACGGTTCGGCAGAATAATATTTATTCAGAAAAGATTCATAAATATTCTTGACATTTCTTTATCACGCTGTATAATGAAACCCGTTATGAGAGAGGCTGCGGCTGACAGGAGTAGGGCGCGTATCCGGCGGGAACCGGGCGTCTGAAAGGGGAAGCCGCCGAAGAGCCGCCGCCGTTCCCGCAGCGCCGGTATCTGGGACGCAGGGAGAAGATCCTGCGGACTGTCACGGGGTTTGCCCCGTGGAGAGCTGTCATGCGCGAACACGAGATTTGATGTGCGTCATGATGGAAGATCATGACGCATTTTTATTTAGGAGTGAGATCCATGAAACCCAAAGCATCCAGATCCAAAACGATCCTGACCAAGCTCGTCGCAGTCGTCATTCTGGCGCTGCTCGTCGTCGCGGCTGTCAAGTGCGCAAACGGCGCATCGCTTGCAAACACGGCCTGGTCGCTGCTGCCGCCGGTCATCGCGATCGTGCTGGCACTTATCACAAAGGAAGCCTACAGCGCGCTGTTCATCGGCGTTCTGGTCGGCAGCCTGTTCACCTGCGGCTTTGCGCCCGTCGCGACGCTCGACACCATCCTGAATGACGGTCTGATCGCCGCGATCTCCGCCAACGCGGGCATTTTCCTGTTCCTCGTGCTGCTTGGCATTATTGTCGCGCTGGTCAACGCGGCGGGCGGCTCGGCTGCCTTTGGCCGCTGGGCCGAGACGCACATCAAGACGCACGCAGGCGCGCAGCTGGCGACGTTCGTGCTCGGCATTCTGATTTTCATCGACGATTACTTTAACTGCCTGACCGTCGGTTCCGTCATGCGCCCGGTCACGGACAGCCACAAAATCTCCCGTCCCAAGCTGGCGTATCTGATCGACGCCACGGCGGCTCCCGTGTGCATGATCGCGCCGATCTCGTCCTGGGCGGCGGCAGTTTCCTCCACGGCCGAGGGCCTCGACACCGGCATGAGCGGCATTGAGCTGTTCGTCAAGGCCATTCCCTATAACCTCTATTCCATTCTGACCTTCGTGTTCATTCTCGCGATCATCGCCATGAAGCTCGATTACGGCCCCATGCGCAAATTTGAGGCCAAGGCCGCGAAGGGCGATCTGTCTGCGCTGGTGGAGCAAGCCGGTGAATCGGCCAACCCGAACGGGCGCGTGATCGACCTCATTCTCCCGGTGCTGGCGCTGATCGTGACCTGCACGATCGGCATGATCTATGTCGGCGGCTTCTTCGGCGCCGATATGTCCGGCGATCCGTCGTTCGCGGGCGATTTTATCGGCGCCTTCGGCAATACGAACGCCTTCGTCGGTCTGCCGTGGGGCGGTATCATCGCGCTGGTGCTGACGGTCATTTATCTCGTCGCGCGGAAGGTTCTGACCTTCAAGGAGGCCATGGCCTGCGTGCCCAAGGGCTTTATTGCCATGGTCCCGCCGATCATCATCCTGACGCTGGCCGTCTCGCTGAAGGCCATGATCAACGCCCTTGGCGCGGATGTATATGTCTACGATCTGATGTACGCCGCTTCTGCGTGGCTGTACAGTATGCTGCCCGCCGTCATTTTCGTCGTGGCCTGCATTCTGGCCTTTGCCTCCGGCACGAGCTGGGGCACGTTCGGCATTCTGATCCCGATCGTTACCGCCGTCTTCCCTGCTGACAGCAAGCTGCTCATCATCGGCATCTCCGCCTGCTGCGCGGGCGCCGTGTGCGGCGACCACTGCTCCCCCATCTCCGACACGACCATCATGGCCTCCGCCGGTGCGCAGTGTGAGCATCTTGACCATGTTTCCACGCAGCTTCCCTATGCGCTCACCGTCGCGATCGTCAGCTTTATCGGCTTCATCGTCGCAGGCTTCGTGCAGAACGTGTACATCACCTGGCTGGCCAGCGCAGCGCTGCTGCTCGGCGTGCTGCTGTTCCTGCGCGCAAGAGAAAGAAAACAGGCAGAATAACGAACGCATCCAACTCCCCCTCCGCACTTCACTGCGGAGGGGGAGTTTTCACGCATTTGATTTTACATTCCACGCAAAAATTTGACCAAAGTTTTACCGAACCGTGCTTTCGAATTTTAGACAGCGGCGATATCCTTATGACCGTAGACGAGATGTCAAACAAATCAAAAAGGAGATCATCAAAATGAAAAAGATGAACAAAATTCTGACGACTGTACTTGTCATTGCCCTCGCCGCGCTGACGCTGGCCGGCTGCACGAAGAAGGACGCCTCCCCTGTCACGACCGACGGCTCGACCTCGATGGAAAAGGTCATCGGCACACTCGGCGAAGCGTTCAAGGAAAAGGAAGGCATTGACGTGACCTATAACCCCACCGGCTCCGGCTCCGGCATTCAGGCTGTTTCCGAAGGCCGCTGCGACATTGGCCTGTCCAGCCGTGCACTGAAGGACGATGAGAAGGCAACGCTGACCGAAACGACCGTCGCGCTCGACGGCATCGCCATGATCGTGAACCCCGAAAACCCCGTTTCCGACCTGACGGTCGAGCAGATCGCCGATATCTACACCGGCAAGATCACGAACTGGTCCGAGGTTGGCGGCAATGACGCTGCCATCGTCCTCATCGGCCGCGAAGCCGGCTCCGGCACACGCGACGGCTTTGAATCCATCACGGGCACCAAGGATGCCTGCCAGTACCGTCAGGAGCTGACCTCCACCGGCGACGTCATCACCACCGTCTCCCAGAACCCGGACGCCATCGGCTATGCTTCCCTTGCAGCGCTGAAGGACAACGTCAAGGCTCTGACCGTCGGCGGCGTGGCCCCCACGGAGGATACCGTCAAGGACGGCAGCTATGTCATCCAGCGACCGTTCGTTCTCGTGACCAAGACCGGCGCGAAGCTCTCCGAGAACGCACAGAAGTTCTTCGACTTCGCCCTGAGCGCGGAAGCCGCCCAGTACATCACCTCCGCCGGTGCTGTCCCGGTGAACGGCTGATATGAAAAAGAAACAGACAATGGAAGACGTCGTACACGGCGTCTTCCTCCTGTTAGGCTTGGTCACAGTCGGCTGCGTGCTGCTCATTACCGTGTACCTGATCCTGTCCGGCCTGCCGGCCATCACAAAGATCGGCCTCGGAAACTTCCTGTTCGGCACGGAATGGTCCTCGACGGCCTCCGATCCGAAATACGGCATTCTCCCCTTTATCCTCACCAGCGTATACGGCACGTGCGGTGCAATTCTGCTCGGCGTGCCGGTCGGGTTCCTGACGGCGGTGTTCCTGTCAAAAATGGCCCCGAAGAAGCTCCGCTCCGTCATGGAATCGGCGGTCAGTTTGCTTGCCGGTATCCCGTCGGTTGTCTATGGTCTGGTCGGTATGCTGGTGCTCGTTCCCGGCATCCGGAAGCTGTTCCACGTGCCGGACGGCGCAAGCCTGCTTGCCGCGATGGTCGTGCTGGCAATTATGATCCTGCCGTCCATTATTAAGGTTTCCATCAACGCGCTCGACGCGGTTCCGAAGGAGTATGAGGACGCGTCGCTGGCGCTCGGCGCAACGCCGGTCGAGACGTGGTTCCGCGTATCGGCTCCGGCGGCCAGAAGCGGCATTGCCGCTGCCGTCGTGCTCGGCGTAGGCCGCGCCATCGGCGAGGCCATGGCCGTCATGATGGTGTCGGGCAACGCGCCGAATATGCCGTCGCTGTTTGAAAGCGTGCGCTTTCTGACCACGGCGGTCGCAAGCGAAATGTCCTATGCGTCCGGCCTGCAGCGGCAGGCGCTGTTCTCCATCGCACTGGTTCTGTACCTGTTCATCATGCTCATCAACGCGGCGCTCAACTTCTTCCTGAAGCGCAAAAAGGAGTGAAACCATGCTGACAAACAAGCTTTCCGCGGCCAGACGGGTGTATACCGCCGTTATGCGGGTTCTGCTGCTCCTTGCCGCCGTGCTGACGGCCGCGCTGGTCGTGTTCATGATCGTATATGTGCTCTATAAGGGTCTTCCGTATGTCACATGGCACCTGATCTCGACGAAGCCGAGCTATATCACCGGCGCCATCGGCATTCTGCCGGATATCTGCAACACCATGCAGATCCTGCTCGCTTCCCTGCTCATTGTCCTGCCCCTCGGCGTGGGCGCGGCGGTCTATCTGACGGAGTACGCGCAGAACAAAAAGCTCGTCGCGGCCATTGAATACGCCGCCGAGACGCTTTCCGGCATTCCGTCCATCATTTACGGTCTGGTCGGTATGCTGTTCTTCTGTGAATTTCTCGGTATGCAGACGAGCCTCCTGGCCGGTGCCCTGACGCTCGTGATCATGAACCTGCCGACCGTCCTGCGCACGACGCAGGAGAGTCTGCGGACGGTTCCGCAGAGCTACCGCGAGGGTGCGTTCGGCCTTGGCGCGGGCAAATGGCGCGTGGTGCGCACGGTCGTGCTGCCGGGCTGCATCGACGGCATTGTGACCGGCTGTATACTCTCCGCTGGCCGTATTCTGGGCGAATCCGCCGCGCTTTTATTCACGGCTGGCTTTGCCCACACGCTGAACAAATTCGTCATCGGGCTTGCCAGCCCCGGCGCGACGCTGACGGTCGCGCTGTACGCCTACGCGAAGGAGGAGGGCGAATTTGACGTTGCCTTCGCCATCGCGGCCATTCTTATGATCTTAACGCTTCTGATCAATCTTGCCGCCGGGATCGTCGGAAAACAGATCCAGAAACGGAGCCAGCAATGAAATCTGTCAACCCCTGCGGTTTGATGCGGGCCGCACAGAGGCCGCGCTTCTGCGCGCGGCGGACTTCTGCGACAGCTGCATCCATGAAACGGCCAAGCGGCAGCCCGGCCACTGGTACGGGCTGGCCTTCGAGCCGGTATTGAAAGGAAATCGTGTATGAACGATATTATCACAGTCAAAGACTTACAGCTCTGGTACGGGCAGACGAAGGCGCTCAAGGGCGTGTCGATGAACATCCCGGAAAAGAGCATTACGGCCCTCATCGGCCCCTCCGGCTGCGGCAAATCAACGTTTCTCAAAACGCTCGACCGCATGAACGATCTGATCCCGGGCGTGCGCATTGAGGGCGAGGTCAAATATAATGGACAGGATATCTTCGCACCATCCGTGGACGTGAACGAGCTGCGGCGCGAGATCGGCATGGTCTTTCAGAAGCCAAATCCCTTCCCCATGAGCATCTACGACAACATTGCCTACGGCCCCCGGACGCACGGCGTGCGCAAAAAGGATGAACTCGACGAAATCGTCGAGCAGTCGCTGCGCGGCGCGGCGATCTGGGACGAGGTCAAGGACCGGCTGAAAAAGAGCGCGCTGGGCCTTTCCGGTGGACAGCAGCAGCGGCTTTGCATCGCGCGGGCGCTGGCCGTGCAGCCGCAGGTTCTGCTGATGGACGAGCCGACGAGTGCGCTCGACCCCATCTCGACCTCCAAGATCGAGGAGCTTGCCACGAATCTGAAAGAACAATATACGATCATCATCGTCACGCACAACATGCAGCAGGCGCTGCGCATTTCGGACAAAACGGCGTTTTTCCTGCTGGGTGAGCTGATCGAATACGACGACACGCAGACGCTGTTCTACCAGCCGAAGGAGAAGCGCACCGAGGATTACATCACCGGGAGGTTCGGATAATGAGAAGCAAATTTGACCAGCAGCTTGCCCTGCTGAATGAAGAGCTGACGCAAATGGGCGAAACGTGCGCAAAGGCCATCGGTCTTGCCGCGCAGGCGCTCGAAAATCAGGACGCGGCGACCGCCGCACCGGTCGCGGAGCTGGAGGAGCAGACAAACGAGCAGGAACGGAGCATCGAAGCGCTGTGTCTGAAGCTGCTTTTGCAGCAGCAGCCGGTCGCGCGTGATCTGCGGCAGATTTCGGCAGCACTCAAAATGATCACGGATATGGAGCGCATCGGCGATCAGGCGGCGGATATTGCGGAGATCATCCCGTTTTTCCTCAGCCACAACACGTTTGACTGCACGCTCGTCTGCCGCATGGCGCAGCAGGCCAGCTCCATGGTCACGCAGAGCGTGGACGCGTTCGTCCGGCGCGATGTGGATCTGGCCCGCTCGATCGCAAAGCAGGACGATCTGGTCGATGAGGATTTTTCCAATGTCAAGCAGGCATTGATATCCGCGATTGCCCGCGAACCCGGTCAGGGCGAGGTCGCGCTGGATCTGCTGATGATCGCAAAGTATTTCGAGCGCATCGGCGACCACGCGGTCAACCTGTCCGAGTGGGTCGAATTCTCCGTCACCGGCGTGCACAAGCACGACGGCGTGGAATACGAATGATCCCCTCTCTCAAAAAGCCGCAGGCCCCTTTTCCGGGCTTGCGGCTTTTTGCTGCGTGTATTATAATCAATAAAAAGGAGAGCTGTCTATGGAATATTTGATCACCCGGCTGACGGACAGGCCGGAATTGAAAGCGCAGGCCGCCGCATGGTTTCACGCAAAATGGGGCGTGCCGGAGCAGGCATATCTGGACAGCATGGATGATGCGCTGCGCAGGGCAGCCCCTGTCCCGCAGTGGTATCTGGCGATGGAGGGGCCGCGCATCATCGGCGGCATGGGCGTGATCGAGAACGATTTTCATGACCGTAAGGACCTGACTCCGAATGTCTGCGCCGTCTATACCGAATCGGACTTCCGCCGCCGCGGCATCGCGGGCGCACTTCTGCAATTCGTCTGCCGGGATATGCACGAAAAAGGCATCGACACGCTCTATCTGCTGACCGATCACACCGGCTTCTACGAGCGCTGCGGCTGGGAATTCTTCTGCATGGCCCAGGGCGACGGAGAAGAATCTTTATCTTGGATGTATGTGCATCGGTATCATAATGAATAATCGAAAAACGCTGCGTTTGCCCGCATTTGACTATGCCGCACCCGGCACTTATTTCATCACGCTCTGTACTTATCAGCGCCATCAGACTTTATGCAGAATTGGTAGGGGCGGGGCTCTGCTCCGCCCATTTGGGCGTATCTGCAAAGCACAAATTCAGGAATTCGAGCATCGCTTCAATATTCAGGTTGATAAGTATGTAATCATGCCAAATCATCTGCATATGCTTCTTTCTCTGGCTGATACAAATCCATACTGCCCAAGGGCGGAGCAAAGCCCCGCCCCTACCACGATTTCCGAAATAATTTGTGCGTTCAAGTCCATTAGTGCAAAACAAATCAACGCAATTGAGAATACCCCGGGACGGAAGCGCTGGCAGCGGTCATTTTATGATCACGTTGTCCGAACCGAAAAAGAGTATTTGCAAATATGGAGTTACATTGACAATAACCCGTTAAAATGGGAATTAGATCGTTTCTACGAAAGTGAATGAGGCCGCTTATGAAAAAAGTCAGAATCACGGTCATGAAGATGGGGTGTTATCCCGATCTGATGGCGGAATATGAGAACCCGATGGAGCATCCTTGCGATATGGTGCTCGGGCAGGTGTTTGTGGCGGACGGGTGGAACCGGCCGGAGGGGCTTTGTCTGAGCGCGTGGGAGAGTATGTCGCCGTTTGTGCTGGCGCTGGCCAGCGGCGGGGAGAATCTCTATGCCGGGTGGATGAAAAATCCGCGCTCGGCCATGATCTCCTGCAACGACGGCTTCCGGCCCGTGAGCTTTCTGTTGGAGGCAATAGACGCTTGACACGTTTACTATACTGAAAGCAGAATATGAAACAGGAGGTTTTTCTCATGGGTAAAACACTTGTCGCTTATTTTTCCGCGTCCGGCGTGACAAAAAAGCTGGCGCAGACGCTGGCGGATGCCATCGGGGCCGATCTGTTTGCAATCGAACCGAAGGTTCCCTACACGCGTGCCGATCTCAACTGGATGGACAAGCAGTCCCGCAGCACCATTGAGATGCAGAACCCCGCGTCCCGTCCTGAAATCGCAGGCACCTGCGCGAACATCGCGGACTACGACACGGTTTTTGTCGGCTTCCCCATCTGGTGGTATGTCGCGCCGACCATCGTCAACACGTTTCTGGAGAGCTGCGATCTGACGGGCAAGACCGTCGTTCCGTTTGCCACCTCCGGCGGCAGCGGCATGGGCGGCACAAACAAGGCGCTCGCACCGAGCTGCACGGGCGCACGTCTGCTCGAAGGCAAGGTCTTCCGCAGCAGCACAAACGCCGATACCCTGCGCGAGTGGGTCAAGACGCTGAAATAAGACGCATATATAAAACCAGCCCCCGCTGCGGCGGAGGCTGGTTTTGCGTATGCTGCAATTTCTCTGGTTTGGTTGTAGGGGCCGATGCCCACATCGGCCCATTAGGAAGTTGCAAATTCGCTGCGGATTTCCGTAAAAACGGTGCGATCTGCTGGGCCGATGTGGGCATCGGCCCCTACATGGGCAGTACGTTTTTGTATCGTTTCATAAAAAATAGGCTTCTGGATTATCAGGTGTTGCGGAACCGTGCCAAAAAGTCCTTTGTCTGCTGGTGCTGCGGGTCGCCAAAGATCGCTTCGGGGGAACCCTGTTCCAGGATCACACCCTCGTGCATGAACACAACGCGCTCGCTCACATCGCGGGCGAAGGCCATCTCATGCGTCACGACGAGCATGGTCATACCCTCGTGCGCAAGGTCCTGCATGACGGAGAGCACCTCGCCGACCATTTCCGGGTCAAGCGCGCTCGTCGGCTCGTCGAACAGAAGCACCTCAGGGTTCATTGCAAGTGCGCGTGCAATGGCGACACGCTGCTTCTGGCCGCCGGAGAGCTGGCGCGGCTTGGCGTTGACGTAGGGCGCCATGCCGACCTTTTCAAGATACCGCATGGCCTGCTGCTCCGCCTCAGCCTTGCTCCGGCCAAGTACCTTCATCTGGCCGACCATGCAGTTTTTCAGGACGGTCATATTATTGAACAGATTAAACGACTGGAACACCATGCCGACGTGGGAGCGGTATTTTGCGGCGTTGACGCTTTTACCGGTGACATTTTCGCCGTGGTAGAGAATGTCGCCGCTCGTTGGCGTTTCCAACAGATTCACGCAGCGCAGCAGCGTCGATTTGCCGGAGCCGGACGCGCCGATGATGGAGATCACGTCGCCTTTTTTGACATCAAAGTCGATATCGCGCAGGACTTCGTGCGTGCCAAAGGACTTGCTCAGGTGCCGGATCTCAAGAATATTGTCTGCCATATCAGCGATCCCCCCTGCTGCGTCCGAATTTAAGTTCCTGCTCCGTGCGCTCGCGGAACTCCTTGCTCTGCTCGTCATAGTTGCTGCCGCGCTTCGGGTGCGAATAGGTCCCGGCGGTCATGGTCAGCGGATCCTCCTGCACAAGCTCATAACTGTCGGAGCCGTCCATCAGCTTTTCGACCAAGCGCAGAATGCCGGAGGCGATCAGCGTCATAGCCAGATACCCCGCCATTTCAATGACGGCGGACGGGAAATATTTATTGTTGATGCCGACGATATAGCGGTGCGAGGCGAAGAACTCCGTAAAGCCGATGATGAACATGACGGAGGTATCCTTCACGTTAATGATATAGTTGTTGCCGATCTGGGGCAGGATATTGCGGATGGCCTGCGGGAGAATGACGCTGGTCATGGTCTGGAAGTGCGTCATGCCGATGGCCTTCGCGCCCTCGGTCTGGCCGGGGTCGATGGAGATAATGCCGCCGCGGACGGACTCGGCCATGTACGCGCCGGTATTGATCGAAACGATCAGGATGGACGCGGCCCAGATGTTATCGAAGCGCAGGGCATTATCCGTGAAATACGGCAGGGCGTAGAAAATGAACACGGCCTGCAGCATCATCGGCGTGCCGCGGAAAACCTCGACGTAGATGCGGATGATGACGCGGAGGATTTTCAGAAGGATACGCTTGGGCAGCGGATCGTTTTTGGCGCACGGGATGGTATTGAGAATGCCGCAGAGCAGGCCGATGATACAGCCGATCGCGGTCGCGGCCAGCGCAAGGCCGAGCGTGTTGAGCATACCGTTCAGGTACATCAAGCGGTACTTTTCCCACAGAATCCCGATGTCCTGCATGAGCTTGGCGAGCTTATCCACGGAGTAGTCTCCTTTCACTTTTGATTTGCCCGCGCCGGAGGCGCGGGCAAACAGTTAAACCTCCGGCTGGATGCGGATGGCTTCGTCCATGAGCTGGTTGAAGTCGTCCTCCGTCATGGTGGACAGAACGCTGTCGATGGCGTCCTTCAGAACCGTGTTGCCCTTGCGGACGGAAATGCCGATGTTGACGTTTTCAGCGCGCTCAGCCTCGGAGGCAAACTGGAAATCGCCGGGCGTGCCGGAGAAGTTCAGAATGACGAGGTTATCGTCCTGCGCGGCAGCGCCCATGGCGGTGGGCATATCGGTGCAGATGAAGTCGACCGCGCCGGTCTGCAGCTGCATGATCATGGCCGGAGCCGTCTCAGCGGGAGCCAGAAGCTCGGCGTTTTCGATCTGCGGCAGGCAGGAATCGTACCAGATCGTGCCGGACTGCGCGGTGCACTTGCCGCCCGCGAGGTCGGCAATGGAGGTCGCACTGGCATAGGGGCTGTCCTTCGTGGTGACGCAGACGATGGTGGCGTAGTAGTACGGGCCTGCCATGTCGACCTCCTGCATACGGTCGGCGGTCATGGACTGACCGGCAATGTTCGCGTCCATCGTGCCGGACTGCACAGCCGGGCAGAGGGAATCCCATGCGGAGGAGACGATCTCAAGCTGCCAGCCGTTGGCCTCGCAGATCTTCTGGGCGATCATAACGTCATAGCCGTTGGCGTAAGCGCCGGGAACGTTGGAAATGGGGACAGCGCCGTTGGAATCGTCCATCTGCGTCCAGTTATAGGGCGCGTAGGCGCATTCCATGCCGACGGTGAGAACGCCGTCTTCCACGCCGGTCACGGCTTCGGTATTCGTGTCTGCGGCGGCTTCAGCCGCTGCGGGGGTGGAGGCGGCGCAGGCCGCCATGCTCAGCAGCATCATGGCTGCCAGGACGAGGGCAAGGATTCTCTTCATTGTTTTCATTCACCTTTCGTTTGAAATTTCTTTCCCAGACAGGCCCTACAGAAGCAACAAAAAGTGGGTCGCTTCTGTAAAGCGATCCACGGAATGAACAGAAAACGGTATCCCGCCCCTGCCGTATCCATCGATAGCGCTTCACAAAGCTTTTCTTTGTGACAGTCCGACAGATCTTCTCTGCCGACCCAGCATCCGGACAACAGGCATTGTCCTGACACTTCGGCGGTGGCCCCTTTCCCACTCCACGGCTGCGCTGGCCTTGTGGAGAGTACTGATGGATACCGCGCCTCTATCAAGCGATTCAATTTTGACTGCATATTAGCACCGCTTTTCGCCATTGTCAACCATTTTTCCAAATTTTTAGTATCTTTAGCAGGTGTTGGCAAAAAACGGATGCTTTACAGGCTGATTTATGGTGTGCTTTCACAATAAACACTGTCATTAACGTTGCTTATGTTGGAAGTCCAGACCGCTCTTGTCTTTTCTGCTCAAGTCCCGTATAATGAACAGCGTAACAATATTCCTGTGCCGAATTGCGGCGAAAGGAGCCAACCATGAATGTCATCGTTATCGGCGGCGGGGCCTCCGGCCTCATGGCCGCCATCACCGCCGCCAAGGGCGGCCATAGCGTCACGCTGCTGGAGCGGCAAGCCCGTGTGGGCCGCAAGCTGCTCTCCACTGGCAATGGCCGCTGCAACCTCACCAACCTGAACATGGGCCTTCCCTACTATCACGGACAGGACGCCTCTTTCATCCGCCCCGCCTTTGAAACACTGAGTCTGGATGCCACGCTGGATTTCTTTCACGGTCTGGGCCTTCTGACAACGGCGGAGGACAATGGCCGGGTCTATCCCTACTCCGATCAGGCAGGCAGCGTGGTGGACGTGCTGCGCTTCGCCGCCGACGCCGCCGGGGTCACAACCCGCGCCGGGTTTGAGGTGACGGGTCTGAAGAAAACAAAACAGGGGTTCACCGTCCTCTCCGCCGAGGAAACCCTCCCGGCGGACCGGGTCATCGTCTGCTGCGGCGGCATGGCCGGCGGTAAGCTGGGCGGGACCCGCAGCGGCTATGAGCTGCTGCAATCCCTGGGCCACAGCGTCACCAAGCTGTATCCCGCACTGGTGCAGATCAAGACGGACAACACCTTTGTCAAGGCTTTGAAGGGCGTCCGGGCCAATGCTGACTTCCGGCTCTGCCGGAACCGGGATGCCGTGGCTGCCAGCCGGGGTGAAGTTCAGTTTACCGACTTCGGTGTCAGCGGCCCCGCCGTGTTTGAGCTGTCCCGATCCGCCGCCACGGAAAAAGGGCCTCTGACGCTCCACATTGACCTGCTTCCCCAGCTTTCCACACCGGAAATCGAGGAGCTGCTCCGCAGGCGGCTTAGCTCCATGCCGGAGCTGACCACGGAAAACCTGTTGGCCGGGGTGCTCCACAACCGTCTGGGCCGCACGGTCCTGCGGTATGCGGGCTACGGACTGACGGACCCTGTGGCATCCCTGTCTCCCGCCGATCTGTGGAAGATCGCGGGAGCCGCCAAGGACTTCGCTCTGCCGGTGGTCAGCGTACTGGGCTTTGACGGAGCGCAGGTCACGGCAGGCGGTATCCGTACCGCCGAGTTTGACCCCAAAACCCTCCAAAGCCGCCTGGTGCCGGGACTGTACGCCGCCGGTGAGGTGCTGGACATCGACGGTGACTGCGGCGGCTATAATCTGCAGTGGGCCTGGTCCAGCGGCTATTTGGCCGGCCTGCTGAAAAGCGGAACATAGTAATAGTAAAAAATCAAGGGAACGGAATAACCGTTCCCTTGATTTTTATTTAGGACCAATCTGAACCAATCAGAACCAGTTCAGTGAGAAGAATTCGTTCACCTGTCCCGCCAGCACCAGCAACATACCGATGGGCGTGATATACTTGATGCAGATCCGATAGAAGGTGTCGATCCTGCCGGTATAGCCGATATGGAGCTCGTCCTTGAAATAGCCGGGCCACATGCCGCCGAGTATTTCCTTGCTCACCTCGCCGTGCAGCCAGCTGACGCCGTTGACCTCCTGCGACAGGTTGCATGCCAGAAAGCTCATCGAAAACTTCTCGTTCGGGTCGTTCGGATTCGTTTTGCCCAGGTTGATGAACTGGTCCCATGTGATTTCGAGCCGGTCGGGGTAGTGCGACATGTATTGGCGGATCATCGATTCGGGGAAGGCGTCGTGCCCTGCGGGCACGGGCGTATGCGTCGTGAACAGCGACGACGAGCGCACGACCTCGAGCGCTTCGCTGAACGAGAGCTTGTCGTTGTGGATCAGGTTGCGGATCCGCTCGATGCCGGTAAAGGCCGCATGCCCTTCGTTGCAGTGGTAGACGTCCTGCCGGATACCCATCGCGTTGAGCGCCCGGATGCCGCCGATGCCGAGCAGCATCTCTTGCTTGAGCCGGTTCTCCCAGTCGCCTCCGTAGAGGTGGTACGTGATCGAGCGGTCCTCGTTCTGGTTCAGGTCGTGGTCCGTATCGAGCAGGTAGAGCTCCGTGCGTCCCACGTCGCAGCGCCAGATGCGCGCCGTGACGACCCGGCCCGGGAAGGCGATCTGTGCGCCAATCGCGGCGCCGTAGCCGAAGCCCATCGTGCCGAGGCCGCCCGAGGTCAGGAACTGACGCGGATGTCTGCGGCCGTTGTACTGTGCGCTCCAGAGCTGATGCTGACCGACGTCGGTCGCGATGATGGTATCCTCCGGCGTCTCCTCTGCGACCGTGCGGAGCAGCTGATGCGGATGGATAACGCTTTCGTCGTCCTTTGCGCGGTAGTCGAGCTTCGCGCGCCACTCATTGATCTGCGCGAGCCATGCGGTGTGCTTGTTTTCCTTGACGTACGGCAGAACCTTTTCAAGGAAGGTCTTTGCGTCGGAAACGACCGAATAGGTCGTGTCGATGTTCTTGTTGATCTCCGCCGCGTCGATGTCCACATGGATGATGCGCGCGCCGGGGGCGACGGAACGCACGACCGTCTCGGAGACGCTCTTGTCCACGTGCTGGGAGATGACGGTAAAGACCGCGCCGCAGGATTTGAGGATCCTGGCCGCTTTGATGGTGAGAAGTTCGGGATCGCCGGGGCCTATTCCGATGCCGATGAGTTTTCCTGGTTTCATGCTGTATCTTTTATGAGGCGGAACGCCGTCTGCTGCTGTTTGAAGGGGAAAAAGGGGCGGCCGGACCCGTGCCCGGCCGCTTCACCGTGGTGTTAGTCAGACTTTTTGGGATGGGCCATGTCATCCTTGGCGGCCTGCGTATGGCTCAGGTAGATATCGCGGATGGCCGGGATTTCGCCGAGGCCGCGCAGGTGGGGCACGA
>ERZ835051.499-NODE-499-length-45867-cov-10.126954_pt1 | contig 45867 bp, 36 predicted proteins | sample MGYA00519575_ERZ835051 | MGnify/ENA primary metagenome ERZ835051 (study PRJEB31850, sample SAMEA3708769) | human gut metagenome | biome: human gut; feature: human-associated habitat; material: faeces | place: China | collected 2014 ... | reverse complement strand
CTCATCGGCGCACACTATCTGCTGCGCGGGAAAATCAGCGCAAGATTGCAGTACGTGCTCTGGCTGGTGCTGCTCGTGCGGCTGCTGCTGCCGCTTTCTGTCGGGAAAACCACCCTCAGCGTGGCAAATCTCCTGCCGGAGGCTGAGCCGGCCACGGTCATGCAGACGGAACCCGCCGCCGCACCGCCCGCACAGGCGGCCAGTACACCGGAACCGTCTGCGCCCGCAGCGCCGGTGCAGACGCCCGCACAGCCGGTGCAGCGCCCGGCATCCATGCCTGCGCAGGCGGAAACGGGCAGCGCAGAACCGGAAAAATCTGCGCAGAAGCCCACCCTTTCCGTGCGGAAGATATTCATGCTTGTATGGGCCTCCGGCGCGGCTTTGCTGGGGCTGTGGTTCCTGTTCTGCAACCTCCGGTACGGACGGCAGCTGCGGGCGGGCGTTTTGCGCGCGATCGCGCCGAAGGAGGGCCGTCCGGCTGTCCGGCTGACGCGAACCGCGCTGTCGCCGTGCCTGTTCGGGCTTTTCCCGCCCGCGATCTACGTGACAATGGACTGCGCGCAGGACGAACAGCTGCTGCACCACTGCGCGGAGCACGAATATACGCATTATCTCCACCGCGACCACATCTGGGCCGTCCTGCGCGGCGTGTGCCTCGCGCTGCACTGGTTCAACCCGCTGGTGTGGTGGGCAGCGGCGCTTTCCCGCACCGACGCGGAGCTCTTCTGCGACGAGGATACCGTCCGCCGTCTCGGCGAGGACGCGCGTGCGGACTACGGCCGCTCACTCATCCGCATGACGTGCCGCGAGCGGGTCGATCCCCTCAGCGCGGCGACAACAATGTCGGGGCGCGGCGGGCAGCTCAAAATGCGCATCATTTCTATCACAAAGCACCCGAAAACCGCAATTCCCGTTCTGATCCTCGTGCTTCTGCTCTGCGCCGCGGCAGTCGGCTGCACCATGACCGGCGCGAAGGATGCCGCGCCAGCGCAGCAGACATCGGGAAAAACAGAGGACACGCCCGGGGAATCAAAAGTGCAGGAGGCCACACGCGAGGAACCGGAAGCGGCAGTGGAATTCACCACCACACAGGACACGGTCACGCTCAGTGTCCCGGCACGATACGAAAACGAAATCACTGCGGACGATTCGTTTATGATCGAAGCGCCGGAGACCGGCGAGCATGACCTGGACGATGTGCTGTTCTCCTTCTACGACAAAAGTCAGGCGGCAGAAGACCGCCTCGGCCTCGTCTGGGCGATCCGCGCGTTCCAGTTTGAAGACCCGGCGGAGCTGGTCAAGGACGGCGCAGACCGATGGGTCGAGGAAAATCTTATGGCGCTGAACACGCATCTGCTCGGCACACGCGGCAGCACGGCATATTATTTCTTCTGCCTGAGCCCGTCGGACAAGGCGGTACGGCAGTATGACAGTTCGGACACAGCGGCGGTCAGCTCGTATTACCAGCACGCAGCCGACGGCTTGGATATCTTAAAGGATTTTGTTGTCCGCAACGGCCTTGCGCCGGTGGAGGGCGCGGTCGACTGGGAGGCGTGGTATCAGGAATTCATTCTGCCGCGCATTGAGGCCGAAACGGACCCCGCCGCGGACGCGGCATGGTTCGCCGCGCGCGAGCCGGTGGAGCAGTGGCCCGAATTTACCGTGAACGGCACGTCGATCTATGATCTGACGCTGGACGAACTCACGCCCGCCTTCGGTAAGCCCACGCGTATTTATCACTGGATGGACATCCATACGTCCTATTATGACATCGTGCAGTTTGCGGACGGCTCGCAGGCCGCGGGCTGGATGAGCAAGGACGGCACGATCCACTATCCGGACGCCGCATATCTGCGGCTGGATGCCGGGGTTGAGGTCTGTGGCATTCCGTTTGGTGCGGATTACCGCGAGGCGGCGAACCGCTTCCCGCGCGACACCGAGCCGGTACTCGAACAGGTCGACGAACACACGGCGCGGCTGATGCTCGGCGGCGAGATCCTGTACATGGGCAAATACAGCTACATCGAGTACACGGACGGCGCTGCAACAACGCTTGTCGTGAGCGACGAGACGCTCATGACGTTCTACATTGAAAACGGCGTGATCGCCGCCGTCAGCTGGATGGCGCCGGAGGAGTCCATGCGGCTGCCGGTCACGGAGGAATGGGTGCAGCAGCGCATGACGATCGACCCGAGCCGTCTGACGGATGAGAACCTGCTAAGCATTCTGATCGGCCCGGAGATCGCGCTTGTCAATAACGGATTTACGTTCGATTCGCCCGCAGACTTGTCGTCAGAGAAGCTGTTTATGCTGTTTCTGTACTGGTCGGTCGATTCCACGCGCGATAATTACAAGCAGGCCGACGGGAAGTATCACTTCACGCAGGACTTTATCAACGGCATCCTCTCACATTATTTCCGCACCGGCAGCTTCACGTTTGACATTACGCAGTGCAGAAACTACGACGCATCGGAAGGCACGGCGGTCATCGAGAACGTATCCGGCTTCGGCGGCGGCCCGGATCTGCGCATTGCGGACGTGCAGGTGCTGGAGGGCAGCACCGTACAGGTCACGGCGGATTTTTATAACGCCAACCCGTTTTTTGACAACAGCGGCGGCGAACTCCGCTACGCGCGCAAGGTCTACACGCTGGACTTCTACTACGGCGGCGCGCTGTTCCAGTCGGCGCAGTTCGCGGCGCTGCCGGAGGACGATCTGCGTGCAGCTCTAAAACTGCACACCGGCGAGACGACGGACGATCTGGCGCAGCTGTTCTGGACGTATGACGGCCAGAACAGGAATCTGCTGGGCAGTCTGCCGAGCGGCAATTGGACAGCGCTGCCGCTGACCGAAGACGCGTGGGATGGACTTTCCCTGTTCGTCTACGAGCGCTGGGCGCGCGAAAACAACTGGCCGCTGACGATCAGCGCGGCGGATTTCCGCAATACGCTCGAACGCTATTTCCCGCTGGGCCGGTACGGCTGGGAGGATCGCAGCTCACACTATCTCACCTATCAGGATGGAACCTATACCCGCACCATCAACGACAACCACGGCGCGCGGTACTGTTATCTGAAACGCATCTCCTGCATGGCAGACGGAAGCTTCCAGCTGGTGTTCCGCTGTCTCGACGTGCCAGAGCTCACGGAGTACGCGGACGCGTCTGCGGACGTGCGCGCGGTCTATGACCACGCGGGCGCGGAGGAGCTTCAGCCGCAGGAATTCCGTCGGGCCGTGTACCGTGCGTTCGCCGACGGAGTCATTCCCACCGGAAACAGCATGACGGAGCTGACCGTGACCGTCCGCCTGACCGGCGAAGCGCGGTATCCGTTCCAGTTCCTGTCGGCCAGTGATGGATAACCAGAGCGGGATTTTCGGCGGCTTCCTTGATGGTCAGCGGCAAAGCTGCTTGATCTGTTGTAGGGGCCGACGACTCTGTCGGCCCGATAAATGTTGCGAATTTGCCGTGAATTTTCGTTAAAGCGCTGCGTTCTGCGGGCGGACAGAGTCGTCCGCCCCTACGCCCAAATTGGTAAGCACTTTCAAAAAATAGGTTGACAAATGTAGCCTTGCGTGCTATGATGGGTCTACAAAAGTAAACCAAGGAGGGATATCCTGTGCAATTATGCCAAAGCGAATGGACCGTGCTGCAAAGCCTGTGGGAGCGGCAGCCGCAGACGCTCATGCAGATGGTGGAGGAGTTGAAGCTCCGCGCCGGATGGTCGGCCAGCACGAGTAAGACCATGGCCGCCCGCATGACGGAAAAGGGCCTTCTGCGCTACGAGGGCAAGCCCCGGCGCTATTACCCGAACGTCACCCGCGAGGAAGCCGGGCTGGAGGAAACCGAGCAGCTGCTTTCCCGCGCGTTCGGCGGGAAGCTCGGCCTGCTGGTCAGCAATTTTGCCGACCACGGAAAAATCGGAAAGGACGAGCTGGACGAGCTTTACGCCATTCTGGACAGGGCTGCGGGCCGCGAGGAATAGGGGAGGGGAACCATGCTGGAAATTCTCATTTCATCGACCGTTCTGATCCTTGCGCTGACCGCACTTCGATTTTTCCTGCGCGGGAAACTCAATCCGCGCCTGCAATACGCGCTCTGGCTGCTCGCCGCGCTGCGGCTCCTGCTGCCGGTCTCGCTGGTCAGAAGCCCGGTCAGCGTGATGAACGCCGTCCCGGACGTGCCTGCCGCCGTGCAGCGGCTGACTGCTCCGGAAAATCGCCGTGCCCCGCAGACGGACAGCACGCAAGCCCCGGCGCAGACAACATCCGAGCCGGAAACTGCGCCCGTGGAAGTGCAGACACGGCTGACAGCAAGTACGATTTTGAAACTCGTCTGGCTGACTGGCGCGGCAGCGATGGCGCTGGCCGTTCTGGCGCAGAATCTGCTGTTTCTCCGGAGACTGAAAAGAATCCGGCGGCCGTTTGCCTGCCCGGAAAGCCCGGTTCCGGTCTGGGTGGCGTCCGGGCTGCCGTCGCCGTGCCTCGCGGGGCTGTTCAGGCCTGAAATTTATCTCACGTCCGAAGCGGCGCAGGACCCGGAGACACGCCAATTCGTCCTTCGTCACGAGCTGGCGCATTATCACGCGCGGGATCAGCTCTGGAGCCTCCTGCGCCTCATCTGCCAGTGCCTGTACTGGTTCGACCCCTTCGTGTGGCTTGCCGCGGCGCTTTCCCGGCGCGACTGCGAGCTGGCCTGCGACGAGCGGGTGCTGAAAGACCTCGACCCCGGCAGCCGGGCAAGCTATGGCCGCGCGCTGCTCAGCCTCGTCGCGCCAAAGCGGGCGCGGGGCCAGCTGCTGTCCTGCGCGACGACGATGCAGCTGGGCCGAAAGAGCCTCAGAGAGCGCATCACGCTTATCGCGAAAAAGCCGAAAATGGCGGCGTATACCCTCGTTTTTGTGCTGGTCTTAAGTCTTGTTCTGACGGCCTGCACGTTTACAAGTGCGCCGGTGCAGCCGGAGCCGGAATCTGCACCGGAACCCGTACAGACAGAACTCGAGCCGGTACAGCCGGAGGAACCGCCGGCTGATGCAGAAGCGCCCCAGCCCGTCGAGGATGACCCGGAGGCAGACTTCCAGATGGCGTTCCCGATGCTGAATTACGCGTCGTTCCAGCGCTATCTGGACGAGCACCCGGAGACGCTGGACGGCGGCTGGGAGCATATCCGCATCAGCGAAGCGGGCTTTGACGACGCGGGCACGAGCATCGAGACGCAGCAGGGCGATCAGGTGCTGGCCGTCGATGCGGAATACGGCATTGTGCTCGTGCGCATCACCGGCGACGGCTATCGCGGCGTGCTGGCCATCTGCCGGTACCCGGAGCTTCTGCGGCTGGAAATGGCCTCGACCTATGGCACGGAAGGGGAATTGGCGGGCAAGATCGCGTCCGACCACGGCGGCATCCTCGCCATGAACGCTAACGGCTTCCAGGACCCCAACGGCAAGGGCAACGGCGGCCAGCTTGCAGGCTGGTGCATGGCGCAGGGTGAAGAACACGGCTATCACTTCGGCGGCGACGTCTACCAGCGCGTCGAGCTGAGCGAAAACGGCCTCGACTGCCGCATCGTGCCCGCGTCCGACCCGGTCGGGGAGGGAACGTACAACGCCGCCGAATTCACGCCCGCGCTGATCAAAGACGGCGAAAAAATTGAGGATTCCTTCTGGACGGGCGAACAGCCGCGCGCGTGCTTCGGCACCGGCGATCAGGGCGTTTATATGCTCATCATCGAGGGCCGCTACCCCGACGAGGGCATCCGGGGCACGAGCGTCAACACGTGCTCGGATATCCTGCTGGCCTACGGCTGCCGGAATGCGTTAAACATGGACGGCGGCTCAAGCGCGATCTTGTGGTACGACGGCGAATACGTCACGCAGTCGTCGTCCTCGTTCCTGCGCTACACCGGCGGCCGCCCGCTGCCGAACGCGTGGGTCTACGGATGAATTTTCATGTTGACAATCGCAGGAAATGTGGTAAAATATCTGCGATATAGGAAAACCGCGTTGAAAAACCGAGCGTTCCGGTGCAGCTTTCAGAGAGAAGGGGACGGTGAAAGCCCTTCAGCAAGCCTGTTCGCAGCCAGTTTGGAGCGGCCGCGCGAAAGCGCGGCGGGTGCTTCCCGATACAGGAGCGCCGAGATGTGCGCAAGCACAATCAGGGTGGTACCGCGACTGACCTCGCCCCTGTCACAGGGGCGGGGTTTTTATATTTTACTCAGAATTTTTCTTTCCACTGCACCTCTTGCCTCTCCCTTTGGGAGAGGTGTCCGAGCGAAGCGAGGACGGAGAGGGGAAACAATGACCAAAACCCTCTCAGTCACCTGTGGTGACAGCTCTCCCGGAGGGAGAGCCAAGTGCCCTCTCAGTCGCCTGCGGCGACAGCTCTCCCATAGGGAGAGCCAAGGGCCGTCTCCGGCACCGTGTATCGTTTAATTTTTAATGTATATAGAAGGAGTTATTCATCATGGCACACAAGGCATACGGTCTCAATGAGCTGCGCGAGATGTACCTGAAGTTCTTTGAAACGAAGGGCCATCTGCGTCTGCCGAGCTTTTCTCTCGTTCCGCAGAACGACAAATCCATCCTGCTGATCAACGCGGGCATGACTCCCATGAAGCCGTGGTTCACCGGCGAGGAAGAGCCCCCGCGCCACCGCGTCACCACCTGTCAGAAGTGCATCCGCACCGGCGACATTGAAAACGTCGGCCATACGGCCCGCCACGGCACGTATTTTGAGATGCTGGGCAACTTCTCCTTCGGCGATTACTTCAAGAAGGAGGCCATTCCCTGGGCATGGGAATTCCTGACCAGCCCCGAGTGGGTCGGCCTTGAGCCGGACCGCCTCTATCCGTCCGTCTTCGCGGGCAACGAGACGACCCCCGCAGATGACGAGGCCTTCGCCATCTGGCGCGACGTGATCGGCATCCCCGAAAACCGCATCTTCCGCTTCGGCAAGGAGGATAACTTCTGGGAGCATGGCTCCGGCCCGTGCGGCCCGTGTTCGGAAATTTACTATGACCGCGGCGAGCAGTACGGCTGCGGCAAGCCCGGCTGCACCGTCGGCTGCGACTGCGACCGCTATGTCGAGGTCTGGAACATCGTCTTCTCCCAGTTCAATAACGACGGCCACGGCAATTATACCGAACTCAAGCAGAAGAACATCGACACCGGCATGGGCCTCGAACGCCTTGCCTGCGTGTGTCAGAACGTCGCGTCCCTGTTCGACGTCGACACTGTCATGAACATCACGAATAAAGTCTCCGAGATCACCGGCGCACACTATGAGGAGTCCGACAAGACTGACGTGTCCCTGCGCGTCATCACCGACCATATCCGTTCGTCGACCTTCATGATCTGCGACGGCATTCTCCCCTCCAACGAGGGCCGGGGCTACGTCCTGCGCCGCCTGCTGCGCCGCGCCGCGCGTCACGGCAAGCTGCTGGGCGTGAACGAACCGTTCCTCTATCAGGTCGTGGACACCGTCGTCCATGAAAACGAGTGCCAGTACCCCGAGCTGCGTGAAAAGCAGTCCTATATCACCCGCGTCATCCGCACCGAGGAAGAAAACTTCGCCAAGACCATCGATGGCGGCATGAAGATCTTCTCCGAAATGCTCGAGAGCCACAAGGTAAACGGCGAGACGACCTTCTCCGGCGCGGACGCGTTCAAGCTCTATGACACCTACGGCTTCCCCATCGACCTGACCAACGAAATGGTCGCCGAAGAGGGGATGCAGGTCGACGAAGCGGCCTTCAAGCAGCTCATGCAGGAGCAGAAGGTCCGCGCACGCGAGGCGCGCAAGGCGCTCGGCGATCTCGGCTGGGCCGGCGTTGAATTCGGCAAGGAGATCCCCGCCACGACCTTCATCGGCTATACCAACATGGAAGCCGAGGGCAAGATCGTCGCCATCGTCGCCGATGACGATCTGCAGGGCGCTATTACGGCAGGCCAGGACGCGATCCTCGTCCTCGACCAGACCCCGTTCTACGCCGAAATGGGCGGCCAGGTCGCCGACCATGGCACCATTCACACCGAAACCGCCGAATTCACCGTCACCGACGTGCAGAAGAACAAGGGCGGCAAGTTCATGCACTACGGCAAGCTCGTCTCCGGCTCTCTGGCCGTCGGCGATACCGTGACCGCGTCCATCGATGCCGCCCGCCGCAAGGCCATCATGCGCGCCCACTCCGCAACGCATCTGCTGGACTACGCCCTGCGCACTGTCCTCGGCGATCATGCGCATCAGGCAGGCTCCCTTGTCGAGCCGGACCGCCTGCGCTACGACTTTACGCACTTCTCCGCCGTCACCGCAGACGAGCTGGTCAAGATCAGCCGCCTTGTCAGTGAGCTTGTGTTGGACGGCATGTCCGTCGAGACGAAGGAAATGCCCATCGCGGAGGCGAAGAAGCTCGGCGCGATCGCCCTGTTCGGCGAAAAGTACGGCGATGTCGTGCGCGTCGTGAACATGGGCGGCAAGTCCATTGAGCTTTGCGGCGGCACCCATGTCGATAACACCGCCAAGGTCGGCCCGTTCCGCATCACGAGCGAATCCTCCGTTGCCTCCGGCGTGCGCCGCATCGAGGCCGTCACGGGCGAAGCGTTCCTGAATCTCGTCGATGAGATGAATATGCGCCTGGTCAGGGCTGCCGAGCTGCTGAAGACCACGCCGATGGAGCTGATCAACAAGGCCCAGAGCAGCATGAACGAGATCCGCGAACTGCATCAGACCATCGAGAAGATGAAGGACAAGCTGTTTGCAGGCGATGTTGACAGCCTCCTCTTCTCTGCCAAGGATGTAAACGGCCTCAAGGTCGTCACGGCCAGCCGCGAGAACACCGACGCGAACGACCTGCGTAAGCTCGGCGATTTCCTGCGCGACAAGAACCCGAACACCGTCGCGGCTCTCGGCGCTGTCAACGGCGAAAAGGTCACGCTGCTGGCCGTCTGCGGCAAAAACGCCGTCGCACGCGGCATCAAGGCGGGCGATATCATCAAGAATATTGCGCCCATCGTCGGCGGCAAGGGCGGCGGCAAGCCGGATTCCGCCATGGGCGGCGGCACGAACGCCCTCAAGCTCGACGACGCGCTGGCGGCTGTCGACGATTACGTCGCGGCCAATGTCAAGGACTAAGGAGGAAGCACCATGTCTGATTGCCTGTTCTGCAAAATCATCGCGGGTGAGATCCCGTCCGCAAAGGTCTACGAGGACGACCTCTGCTATGCCTTCAAGGACATCAGCCCCCTTGCCCCCACACATTTCCTCGTCGTCCCGAAGCAGCATTTTGCCTCCGCTGCCGAGGTCACGCCGGAAAATGAGGCTGTGATCGGTCATATCTACACGGTCATCGCGAAGCTCGCGAAGGAGCAGGGCTTTGCCGACGGCTACCGTGTGGTAACGAACGTCGGCGAGCTGGCCGGGCAGACCGTCCATCACATCCACTTCCACGTGCTCTCCGGCAAGCAGCTGGGCAGCTTTAACTGAGGTTCCAATATTTTTACAATTTTCCCTGCCATGCCGCCCGCATGGCGGGGAATCTGTTATTTTCCCATCAAAAACGCACGGAAGGACTTGAAAAAGGCTGTAGTGTATGCTATCATTGGTATATATGCCAGCGGAGTCATCCCTCATTCCCTCCGGCTATGGCATTGGAAACGTTTTAACCCTCTCTCCTTCAAGCAAGCAAATCCGGGCTTCCCTGCTTCGGCTGGGAAGCCCAACCCCCTCTGTGACAATTGCATCGTATTCGGCCCACACCGCCTGCCCCTTACCAGCTGCAGTTTTATTTTATCTTCTAAATCGAACAAATTTTCTAATAATGCTTGCATTGGATCCGCCTTCGGTGGTATGATAGGGACAGAACCTGAAGGGAGGCGGAACGGGTGTATCTGGCGATCGATCTGAAATCCTTTTATGCGTCGGTGGAATGTGCGGCGCGGGGGCTTGACCCGTTGAAAACAAATCTCGTTGTGGCGGACGCGGCGCGGACGGAGAAAACGATCTGCCTGGCCGTCTCGCCGTCCTTAAAGGCGTATGGCATCGCGGGCCGGGCGCGGCTGTTCGAGGTGGTGCAGCGCGTCGAACAGGTAAACGCCATGCGGCGGCAGCACGCGCCGGGCCGACAGCTGCGCGGCCAGAGCGAAAACGCGGACACGCTTGCCGCGCACCCGGAGCTTGCGCTCTCCTTCATCACCGCGCCGCCGCAGATGGCGAACTATATACGTGTCTCCACGCAGATCTATCAGATCTACCTCAAATATTTCGCGCCGGAGGACATTCACGTCTATTCCATCGACGAGGTCTTCATCGACGCATCGCCGTATCTGCGCACCTACGGCCAGACGCCGCAGGAGCTGGCGCGGACGGTCATTCTGGACGTGCTGCGCACGACCGGCATCACCGCGACCGCCGGGATCGGCACGAATCTGTATCTGGCGAAGGTCGCCATGGATATCGGGGCCAAGCACGTGGCGCCGGATGAAAGCGGCGTGCGCATTGCCTGCCTCACCGAGCGCAGCTACCGCGAAACGCTCTGGACGCACCGGCCGCTGACGGATTTCTGGCGCGTCGGACGCGGGATCGCGAAAAAGCTTGAGGAAAAGGGCCTGTTCACGATGGGCGATATCGCCCGCTGTTCGCTCGGCAGGCCGGATGAATTTTACAACGAGGAGCTGCTGTACCGGATGTTCGGTGTGAACGCGGAGCTGCTGATCGACCACGCATGGGGCTGCGAGCCGTGCACGCTTGCGGACATCAAGGCCTACCGGCCCCAGACGCACAGCGTCAGCTCCGGTCAGGTGCTGCAATGTCCGTATCCGTTTGAAAAGGCGCGGCTCGTCGCGCGGGAGATGGCGGACGCGCTGGCGCTGGAGCTGGCCCGGAAGGGGCTTGTGACCGATCAGATGGTCCTGACCGTCGGCTATGACCGTGAAAGCCTGACAGACCCGTCCTGTCCGCCGTATCACGGCCCGGTCGCAGTCGACCATTACGGGCGGCGCGTCCCGAAAGCCGCGCACGGGTCAGAAACGCTCCGGGCGCCGACCGCCTCCTCCAGAGAGCTCCTGCAGGCGCTGACGGTGCTGTTTGACCGGATCGTGGACCGCGGGCTGCTCGTGCGCCGGATGTATGTCGTCGCGAACCATGTGCAGCGGGAGCGGGACGTGCAGGCCGAGCCGGAATACGTTCAGCTCGATCTGTTTGCCGACGAAGCGGCGCTCACGGCTCGGCGCGAGGAACAGTCCGCGCGTGCGCGCGAACGGCGGATGCAGGACGCCGTGCTGGCCATCCGCGAAAAATACGGCAAAAACGCCATCCTGAAGGCCATGAGTCTCCGCGACGGCGCAACTGCCCGCCAGAGAAATGAGCAGATCGGCGGACATAAGGCGTGAAAAGCGTCTGCAGGCGAAATGCAGCGCAGACAGAAAATCCCCGTGCCGCAGTGCTGCGGCACGGGGCATTTTCATAGGGGCTGGGATTTACTTCTTGACGAAGGACAGGCAGTCCGTGCACTGATCAACGGTCGGGTCGCATTCATGCGTGCCGATGCAGACCTTATCGAGGGTACAGTAATCCTCGCAGCCGCAGTGGTTGTTGCACTGGCTCACGTGGCACTCGATTGCGTGGTTGGCCTTTTCGTTTGCAAAGCTCATACAAAACTTCCTCCTTTTTTAAGGTACGGACTTAGTATGTGCGCAAACGGCCTGTTCATGCTGGAAAATTTTTTATCTGCGGCCACCGCCGAACCCGCCTCGACCTCCTCCGAAACCTCCGCGGCCTCCGCCAAAGCCGCCGCGGCTGCCGCCGCCGGGTCTGGGGCCTCCGCCGAAACCGCCGGGTCTGGGGCCAGGCCCCGGGCCGGGGCCGTGGTGGTGATGATGGTTCGAGAACAGTGAGCCCAAAAACAGGCCCGACCAGAAGCCTCCGCCTCCGCCGCCTCTGCGGCCGGAGCCGAAAATGGCCTTGATGATCCAGAAAATGACCAGAATCGTGATAATTGTACCGATTATGCTTTTCCTTCTGACACGTCCGGTCTCCTGCACGGGCGTATACTCCTCATTCGCAGCTCCGTTCAGGCTGGTTTTGCACCAGCTGTACAAATCCTCGTACATCGTGTCTGCCGCGTCGTCCGCGTCGCCGTCCAGAATGGCGGCAAAGCCGTCCTGAAAGATCGATTCCAGCTTGCTGTCGGTATAATCCGCGACATACATACCCGTCGTCACATACCACTCGTCCGCGCTGGTATCGATGGCAAAGAGCATGTCATACTCGCTCAGCCCCATCGAATCAAATGCGCTGTCCGTATAGCTTTCCAGCGTCTTACCGCCGGTGCTGTCTGTCGTCAAAATGGCGATATGGCTGCCGGTTTTGTTATAGATCTTTGTGTTGTAGTCCTGAATCGCATTTTCGCCGCTGCGGGTAAACAGCCCTGCGTCGTCGCGGATATACTTGTCGGAGATCGTCTCGTCTCCCGCTGTATTGGATGTCTGCTCTGCGGCCGGTGTTTGAGATGCAGTCTGTTCCTGCGCAGTTGTCTGGGCCATAGGTTCGGGCACCGGTTCGCTTTTCAGTGCCGGGGACAGCCCGATGAAGAGCGCTGCGGCGATCATCAATACCGTAAAGATGACCGCAACGCTCGTTTTTTGAAAGAATTTCATGCTTGCTCCTTCTAAAGTTTCAGCTGCGCGGCTGCAGAAGCTTCTGCTTCAGCTCGCCCTCCAGCCGGCGAAGCTCAGCCTCGGCCTCCTGCCGCTTCTTTGCGCCGTCGGTCTGGATCTGCAGGACCTCGTCGAGCGTGGAGATCAGCTGCTCGTTGGTGTGCTTGAGCGTTTCCATGTCGACGATGCCGCGCTCGGATTCCTTCGCCGTCTCGACGGAGGCCATATGCAGCATATCGGCGTTCTTCTGCAGCAGCGCGTTCGTCATGTCCGTGACCTGCCGCTGAGCCTCCATGGCGCGGCGGGAATTTTCGATGCCGAGCGTCAGCACCATCTGGTTCTTCCACAGCGGGATGGTGTTGAGCACGGAGGTCTGGATCTTTTCGACAAGCGCGGTGTCGTTGTTCTGGATCATGCGGATCTGCGGCGCGGTCTGCAGCGAGATCATGCGCGTCAGCTCCAGATCGTGGAGCTTCTTTTCGAACCGGACGCATTTGTTTTCAAAATCATTGGCCGCCTGCGCATCCTCCGGCAGATTCGAAGCCTCGGCCTTTGCGCGCAGCTCATGCAGCGTGGTGCTGCGGGCCTCGGCCAGCTTCTGCTTACCGGCCAGAATATACATGGTCAGCTCCTTGAAGTACTGCAGGTTCCGCTCGTACATCTGATCCATCACGGCTACGTCCTTCAGCAGCGTGATCTTGTGCTTTTCCAGCTCCCCGGAGATGCGGTCGACGTTGACCTCCGCCGTCGCGAAGCGGCTCTTCATCTCCTCGGCGTTGATCTTTGCCTTGCGGAACAGGCCTGCGATGCCCTTCTTTTCCGGCTCGTCCATCGTCTTGAGCTCGACGAGCAGGCCGGAGAGCATATCGCCGATCTCGCCCAGATCGCCGGTCTTGACCTTGGCCAACGCCGTGTCGGAGAAATCTGCGATGTTCTTCTGTGCGGAAGCGCCGTATTCGAGGATCTGCTGCGCGTTTTCCAGATCGATCTGCTTCGAGAAGGCCAGCACGGCCTGCTGCTCTTGCTCGGAGAGCGCGGAAAGATCGGGGCCTGCCTCCGGCGCGGCCTGTGCTTTCGTGATGAGATCCGCTTCCTGTTTGACCTCCGGCTGCGGCTGCGCGTTCAGATCCGGCGTCAGGGTGAGCTGGGGAATGTATTCGTCCATAATCTGTTCCTCCTGTATCTATTTGTACCGTTTATGCAAAATCCTTTTTGTTCGTCAGCCCTTCGCTGGCCATCATTTGCTCCATCACGCGGATATCGGCGGTGATGTCGACGACGTCGGCCTCAAACAGCGCGTCGAGCTGCCGCTGGAAGGCGATAATGACCTTGTCGAGCAGGTCTTCGATCTTCTGCATCCCCTCGGTGATGTTTTCCGTTTTGAGACTCTGGTTCTGCAGCGTGACGTACTGCTCCATAAGCTTGATCGTGGTCGGCAGATAATAGTTGAGGAACTGCCGGATCTGACTGAGCTTTTTCGGGTTTTTCCGGACGCAGTCGAAGATCTGCGCCGTCAGCCGCTCGATGAGATCGATCTGGGCGCTTATGCGCTCGTCAGGGATCTCGTCGTTCAGACGGCGGATATCGGCGATGGCGCGCTTGCCCTGATAGATGACCGACTGCAGCTCCGGCGGGAGCTTTTCCTCCGGCTCTGGCTCCGGCTGCGGTTCAGGCTTCTTTTCCGCCTGCTTCGGCTGGGGCTGCTCCGGCGCGGCAGCCTTCGGCGGCTCGTCCGTCTTTTTGCCGGGCAGCACGATGCGCAGGATCGCATACACGATCGCCGACACGACCGCGCAGGAAAGAATCCCCCGGAAGGTGTTCAGCTTGCCGGCGTACAGCAGCCATACGATGCCAATGGCATAAATCGGAAGCGCGGAGCGCTTCTTTTTTGCGTTCTGTTTCTCTTTCTGTTCGTCCATGGTATTCCTTTCTCCGCAAGGCGAAGCATTTTTCTGGATATTTCCTCAAACTAATAGTAGTACAAACGTTGCGGAAAGTCAACTGCCGGACCGGATTGACACGGACTGCGGCGCACAGTATAATAGAGTGCGGAAGGAACCGGCTGCGCGGGAGAAGCTGCGGAAGCATCCTTGAGGAACCGGCTCCCTGCCGCATATCCATACCTATGCCGGCAGCCGGAAGGCGGTGCGCGGCTTTATTTTATGTAATGGAGGCATTCCTATGATCCGTGTATCCCCTTCGATTCTGGCGGCAGATTTTGCAAATCTGGAACGCGAGATCGGTACGATCAAACAGGCTGGCGCCGAGTATGTACATATTGACGTTATGGACGGCCTGTTTGTTCCCAATATTTCAATCGGACTGCCCGTTTTGTCCTGCATCCGCAAGGTGACGGATCTGACGCTCGACGTGCATCTGATGATCGACCGCCCCGTGCGCTATGCCGAGCGCTTTTGTCAGGCTGGCGCGGACATCGTGACCGTCCACGTCGAGGCCGACACACAGAAAAACACGCTTGAGGCCCTCCACATCATCCGCGCCTGCGGCAAAAGGCCCGCCATCTGCGTCAAGCCCAAAACGCCGGCAGAAGCTGTTCTGCCGTTCATCGGCCTTGTCGATCTGATTCTGGTCATGACGGTCGAGCCGGGCTTCGGCGGACAGAGTTTCATGGCCGACATGATGCCCAAGGTGCGGGCCATCCGCGCGTATATCGATGAGAAAAATCCCGGCTGCGAGCTGGAGGTCGACGGCGGCGTCAACGCACAGACTGCGAAGGTCTGCACGGCGGCAGGCGCAAACGTCCTTGTCGCAGGCAGCGCGTTTTTCAAGGCCGAAGACAAGGCCGCGTTTGTACAGGCGGTAAAATAAATCGATCCGCGTAAATTTCAACTCCCATTGCTGTGCTGCCGCGCAGCGTGGGAGTTTTTTGTCTGAATAGGGAAGACCCTCTTGACAACGTAACAATGTTATGCTATTATGCGACCGTAACAATGTTACGGAACACTGTTACGGAAGGAGGCTGCACATGGATGAGGATCTGATTTCCAAAAAGGAGCTGTTGGAGCGCTATGGGATCTCCTATGGTGCGCTGTACCGCTGGAAGCGGATGGGCCTGATCCCGGAGAGCTGGTTCCTGCGCCGTTCAACACCGAACGGACAGGAGACGTATTTTCACACGAAGCAGATCTGCCCGCGCGTGGAGCGGATCCTGGAAAGCAAGGAGCGCGTCTCGCTCGAAGAACTGGCAGCGGAGCTGGCCGGGCAGAAGCAGGCGGCTGCCGCGCGGCGGACGCTGGTTCTGGAAACAAAATATGGCCCGAAAACCTATCCCCTCGATGAGCTTTTACATCTGTATCTGACCGAGGGCGAACACAAAACGGATATTCTGGAGCAACTGAAGGAGGAAGCATTATGAACGAACACATCGATATGAAGATTTCCGGCTCAAGCAGCATGCCGGGCGGCGAATACCGCAGAGTCTCGATCAGCGGCGCGGGCAAGGTACAGGGCAGCCTCAAATGTGAGGAGCTGCACTGCTCCGGCGCGGCGAAGGTGCAGGGCGACGTGGACTGCGCGGGCGAGCTGCACACGAGCGGCGCGGGCAAGGTGGCTGGGAATGCCCGGTGCGGCAGCCTGTCGTCCTCAGGCGCGTTTTCCGCGCAGTCGGTGCAGGTAGAGGGGCTTGCGTCCGTCTCCGGCTCCGTGCGGACGGAGCAGGCGCTTACGGCAGACGAGCTCCGCGCGTCAGGCTCTCTGGAAGCGGGCAGCGTTCACTGCCGGGCCTTCCGCGCCTCCGGCTCGTGCCGGGTCAGCGGGGATATCGAGGCGGAGACGGCAGCTTTGAGCGGCGCAGTGGAGATCGGCGGACTGCTGAACGCGGAGACGGTCGAGATCTCGGCCAACCCCGCGGTACACATCCACGCCATCGGCGGCGGAACCATCCGTGTTTTGCAGAAGGACACGACGACGTTCCTCGGCATCTTCCATACGAGCCCCGGCCGCGCCCGCATCGGCTCGATCGAGGGCGACAACATTGAGCTGGAGAATGTCGAAGCGGAGATCGTGCGCGGCAAATACGTCCGCATCGGGCACGGCTGCCGCATCGGAACGGTCGAATACGGCGAGGATCTGGAGGCTGAACCCGGCACCGTCAGACAAAGCACGCAGACCGGTACAAAATAAGTGTCGATTCTGCGCCAAATTGTAAATATTTCTTAACTTTCAGGGAAAAGGTTTGATTCCTGCGGCGATGTGTGATAGAATGCACCCGTATGTGATTTTTATTGTTACTGGAGAGATTCGATGTCACAGGTCAAACTGTTCAGCTCGACCGGCACACGCGTGGCCAGGCGTTCCGGCAAGCCGAAAAAGCAGAAGGTCAAAAAGCCCCTGAAGACGCTTGCCATCTGGCTGCTCGTCATTCTGTGTCTGGAGGCGCTGTACTTCTTCTGCGTGTATACGAACAACAGCTTCGTCAAGAAATGGCGGACGATTTATATCAACACCGCGATGGACACCATGCGCCACCAGTGGCTGGCGACCTATTTTATCCCCAAGGATGTCATTGACGAGGTTCGGTACGAATACGGTCTGTTCAAGGCTGCGACGGTCGGCAAGGAATCCAACGCCAACTGGGGCAAGAAGGACGACACGCCCGCCGACACGGACACGCCCGCAGCGGACGACAACGTCACGCACATCAATCCGAACATCACGCACGAGTCGGAGCAGACGGAAGACAATACCCCGACGGCAGAAGAGCTGGAAAAGCAGGCGCAGGAGAATTTCTACTCCGTCTTCTGGGAGCTGGACCGCACGTCCATGGAGGCGTATCTGGCCGAGCACCCCGACACGCTGGCGAACGGCTGGGACCAAATTTACATCAACGAAGCCGGCTTTGACGACGAGGGCACGTCCATCCAGTCCATCTTCGGCGAGCAGGTGCTGGCAATCGACGCGAAGGACGGCGTTCTGCTGCTGCGCATTTCCGGCAAGGGCTATCGCGGCGTGCTGGCCGTGGGCAAGGATTCGTCGCGCCTGTCCATCGAGATGGCCACGACGCTCGGCACCGCCGGACAGCTCTCGGGCACCATCGCCGAGGCGCACAACGGCGTTCTGGCCATGAACGCCAACGGCTTCCTCGACCCCAACGGCGCGGGCAACGGCGGTCTGCTTGCGGGCTATACGATGTCCAACGGCACGGCCTACGGCGACCATTTCTCCGCCTACGCCTACAAGCGCATCGAGCTGCACGAGGACAACCTGTTCTATATCAAGGACGCGCTGTCTCCCGTCAGCGAAGACTGCACCGACGCGGCGGAGTTCACACCTGCGCTCATCGTCGACGGCAAGAAGATCATGGACGATTACTGGACCGGCGAGCAGCCGCGTGCCTGCATCGGCCAGAGCGAGAACTACGAAATTCTCATGCTGGTCATCGAGGGCCGCTATCCGCTTGAAGGCATCCTCGGCACGAGCGTCAACAACTGCTCCGAGATCCTGCTCCAGCACAAGTGTATGCAGGCCATCAACCTCGACGGCGGTTCGAGCGCCATGCTGTGGTTCGACGGCGAGTATGTCACGCAGTCGTCGTCCTCCCCTCTGCGCTACACCGGCGGCCGTCCCCTGCCGAACGCATGGGTCTATAAAAAAGCCGAATAAACGACCAGCAGCCCCCGGCGCCGCCGGGGGCTGTTTACTGCAAAGCGCTAAACTGTCCAGCGCGGGAATGCGTTGAGCGCTTGCAAAATCTGCCGAATCTGGTATGATGGCAGAGAAAGGAGCACCTTATGAAAAACATAACACGAATTTTATCCGCTGCTCTGGCGCTGTGTCTGCTGGCGGCACTGTGTCTGCCCGCGCGGGCGGACGGGACGCGGGACTGCGGCGCGAAGCTGCTGGCCATCACGTTTGACGACGGGCCCGGCAAATATACCGGCGCGCTTCTGGACGGCCTTGCCGAGCGCGGCGTTCACGCGACGTTTTTTGTCAACGGCGTCAACGCCTCCGGCTGGCCGGAGACGCTGAAGCGCATCGTAAACGAGGGCCACCAGCTTGCGAACCATACATACAATCATAAAAACCTTAACACCTGCTCCGCGCAGACGGTCGCATATGAGATCAGCGCCGTGCAGGCGCTCATCACCGCCGCCGGAGGCGACGAAAACGCGTATATCCGCGCCCCCTACGGCAACGCGAACAAAACGGTCAAATCCGTCGTGACCGCGCCGCTGATCTACTGGTCGGTCGACCCGGAAGACTGGAAGTACCGCAATGCAGAGACGGTGCGCAGCAATATCGAAGCCGGTGTCTTTGACGGCGCGATCATTCTGGTCCATGACATTTACAAGACCAGCGTGGACGGTGCGCTGGCCGCGATCGACGATCTGCTGGCCGAGGGCTATGAGTTCGTCACGGTGCGGGACTTGCTGCTGCGGCGCGGCGTAACGCCCGAGGCGGCGACAGTCTATTATTCGGCAAAAAACAACGGGATCAATCTGCCCGCCGATGCGGTCGGCGAGCAGGCGTTTGACGAGAGCCGTATCGAGACGCACTGGGGCTACGCCGCCATGAAGACCTGTCTGGACTACGGCTGGATGACGCTGACGGACACGGGCGAATGGAAGCCCAACGCATTTGTTACGCGGGCGGAGTTTGCCGCCGATCTTGCCCGCTTCGCGGGCATCCACACGCTCTATCCGCTGGAGGGTGCGGCGCGCTTTTCGGACGTTGACCTGACGGCGGAGGACGCGCCGTATCTCGCCTGGGCGGCGGACAGCGGCATCGTCGCGGGCTACGACGACGGGACCTTCCGGCCCGAAAAGACCCTCACACGGGAGCAGATGGCCGTCATGCTGGCGCGGTACTATGCACGCTCCGGCGTCACGACGCAGGGAAGTCTGGACTTCGCGGACGCTGCGAAAATCTCCGGCTGGGCCGTCGACGGCGTATCGGTTTGCGTGGGACTCGGCCTTGTGCAGGGCGATCCGCGGGGCCGCTTCCTGCCGCAGAGCAGGCTCACCCGCGCGCAGATCGCCTCGATCCTCGTGCGGATGGCAGGATAACAAAATGGGCTGTCCCGATGTGTTCGGGACAGCCCTCTTTTCATATTCGATCAGTATGCGATGCCCCAGTAGATCATCTTCCTGGCGGGCTTGCCGCAGATCGGGCAGGTGTCGCCGAGATGCTCCTGCTTGAGCGGCATGCAGCGGGAGGACATCCCGCCCTCTTCCTTCATCTTGAGCTCGCACTCGAGTTCGCCGCACCACATCGTCTTGATGAAGCCGCCGTGCTCGGCCTGCAGCTGCTTGGCCTCTTCGAGCGAATGCGCTTCATAGATATGGTTGTCGAGATTCTGCTTTGCCTTCTCAAACATGCCCTTCTGAACGAGCTCGAGCTGCTCGGAAACGGCGGCTTCGAGATTCTCCAGCGGGACGACCGTCTTCTCGCCGTCGTTGCGGCGGACAAGCACGCACTGTCCGGCCTCGATATCGCGCGGGCCGATCTCGACGCGCACGGGCACGCCCTTCATCTCATACTGCGCGCACTTCCAGCCCATGGAGTTATCCGAATCGTCGAGCTTTACGCGAAGCCCCGCCTTGACCAGACGGTCCTTCAGCTCCGAAGCCTTTTCCAGAACGCCCGCCTTGTGCATCGCGACGGGCAGGACGATGACCTGCACGGGCGCGATCTTCGGCGGCAGGACGAGGCCGTTGTTGTCGCCGTGGGCCATGATGACTGCGCCGATCATGCGCGTGGTGGAGCCCCAGGAGGTCTGGAACGGGTATTGCAGCTTGTTGTCGCGGCCGGTGAAGGTCACGTTGTAGGCTCTGGAGAACTTGTCGCCGAAGTAATGGCTCGTCGCGCCCTGCAGCGCCTTGTGGTCCTTCATGAGGCACTCGACGGTATACGTCGCCTCCGCGCCCGCGAACTTTTCCTTTTCGGTCTTCTGGCCGGGCACGACGGGGATGGCGAGGACGTTTTCAAAGAAATCGGCGTAGCAGTTCAGCTGCTGCTCCGTCTCGTGGATGGCCTCCTCGGCGGTTTCGTGGATGGTGTGGCCCTCCTGCCACCAAAACTCTCTTGAGCGCAGGAACGGGCGGGTCGTCTTCTCCCAGCGGATGACGGAGCACCACTGGTTGTAGAGCATCGGCAGCTCCCGGTAGGTCTGCAGCACGCGCGACCAGTGGTCGCAGAACATCGTTTCGGACGTCGGACGGAAGGCCAGACGCTCCTCCAGCTTTTCGCTGCCGCCCATCGTGACCCATGCGACCTCCGGCGCGAAGCCGTTGACCAGCTCGCCTTCCTTTTTCAGCAGGCTTTCGGGGATCAGGACGGGCATCGCGACGTTTTCATGGCCGGTCTTCTTGAACTCCGCGTCCATGATGCGCTGGATGTTTTCCCAGATCGCATAGCCGTATGGCCGCAGGATCGTAAAGCCCTTGACGGACGCATACTCGACCAGCTCCGCCTTGCGGCAGATATCGGTGTACCACTGGGCAAAATCGACCTCCATATCGGTGATCTGCTCGACTTTCTTTTCTTTCGCCATATCAATTCATCCTTTCGGAAATACTTTTCAGTCAATGGATTTATTTTATCACACTTGTCAAGCGTCTGTACATAAGATGAGATACCTGAACGCAGGCAATATTGGAGGTTCATATGCCATGATCTATTGTATCCCGCTTGACACGGCGACGGAGGAATTTTACGCGTCCGTCGCCCGCGCAGCCGGTCTGCCCATGGAGCAGGTGCTGCGCGACGCGCTCTTCAAGCTTGCGGGCGAGCTGTCGCTCGAAGCGCTGGCCCGGCGGAGCCGGAACCAGACGCCGCGGGGCGGCGCTGAATAAAGTACGCAAAGGCCCGAAATAAGGTTGTAATTTGACGTGTTCTCTGGTATCATGTGGTGAAACGAAAATATCGGAGGCAGATTCTCATGAAATCCATTCGTGATCTTTATAAAGTTGGAAAAGGCCCGTCCAGCTCCCACACCATGGGGCCGGAACGCGCGGCCCGCATCTTCAAACAGGAAAACCCCGGCGCGGAGCGCTATGAGGTCACGCTTTACGGCTCTCTGGCCCTCACTGGCGTCGGCCACGGCACCGACCGGGTGCTGAGCGAGGTCCTTGCGCCCACCCCGACGGAGATCATCTTCTCAAAGAAGGACCCCGGCGATCTGCGCCATCCGAACACGCTGGACTTTGCCGCCTACAAGGGCGAGGAAAAGCTTGCGTCCATGCGCGTGGAATCCATCGGCGGCGGCGATATCGTGATCGAGGGCCGCGAGGCGGCGGAGCCGGACGATGTGTACCCCGAAAATTCATTCGCCGAGATCGCGCAGTACTGCCGCTGGCGGTATATCTCGCTGCGCGAATACGTCGAGCTGAACGAGGGGCCGGAGATCTGGGACTTTTTGCAGACCATCTGGCGCACCATGCGCGCCGAGGTCGAGGAAGGGTTGGAGGCGACCGGCATTCTGCCGGGTGGTTTGAACGTGCAGCGCAAGGCGCGTTATCTCTACGAGCGCCAGCACGCGCAGGAGATCCCGCAGGTGCGCGAACTGCAGCTGGTCTGCGCTTATGCCTTCGCCGCCGCCGAGCAGAACGCCGCCAACGGCACGATCGTCACCGCGCCGACCTGCGGCAGCTGCGGCGTGCTGCCCGCTGTTCTCATGTACTTACAGGGCAAATACCACTATTCCGACCTGCGCATGGCCCACGCGCTGGGCGTGGCGGGCATCATCGGCAATCTGATCCGCCGCAACGCGTCCATCTCCGGCGCGGAATGCGGCTGTCAGGCGGAGATCGGCTCGGCCTGCTCCATGGCGGCCGCCGCGATGTGCGAGCTGATGGAGTTCCCCATTGAGCAGATCGAATACGCTGCCGAGATCGCCATGGAGCACCATCTGGGCCTGACGTGCGACCCCATCTGCGGCCTTGTGCAGATCCCCTGCATCGAACGCAACGCCGTCGCCGCCAAGCGCGCCATCGACTCGGCGAATCTGGCCCATATGCTGGTCGGCACGAGAACGATCTCGTTCGACATGGTCGTGCGCACGATGTACGAAACCGGCGTCAGCATGAACCGCGCCTTCCGCGAAACGAGCGAAGGCGGCCTCGCCAAGCTCTACAGCCGCCGCGCCGGGCAGACGCTGGGGAAATAAAAATCGAATGCAGTTGGTAGGGGCGGGGCTCTGCTCCGCCCGGCAGATTGTACCGTTTTCACGGAAATCCCCGGCGAATTCGTAGCTTCTCAGCAGGCGGACAGAGTCGTCCGCCCCTACGGAGCTGTGATTTTTACGGCATTACGTTGAAAACGAACAGACTTCGTCCGCGCCCGGGGCTTCCCCGGGCGCGGAATTTATAGTAGCTTTTTTTCCTCATATCGAATATAATAGGAGCAAGACGCAGAACTAGAAAGGAGGATCATGGCTTTCGCCATCACAAGCGCCATGCGCCTGCCGGACTCCGGCAGGACAACGAGGAGGAACGTGATCGAGGATTCGGCGGATGCGTTCCCGTGCAGTCTCTGTGCGCGTAACGAAGTCAGAAATATGCGGGCGACCGCAAAACAAAGGGGCTTTGAACAGAGGATCAGGCAAATTTCTGCGCGTTTGTCCTGTAGCTGATTTTACAGGAGGAACAATTTCATATGTGTGGTATCGTAGGATACGTAGGAACCCAACAGGCTGCGCCCATCCTGCTGGAGGGTCTGTCGCGCCTGGAATACCGGGGCTATGACTCCGCAGGCGTCTGCGTGGAGCAAAACGGCGTTCTGAAGGTCGAAAAGGCCAAGGGGCGGCTCCAGAATCTGATCGCAAAAACTGAAAATGGCGCGCTTCTGCCCGGCACGCTCGGCATCGGCCATACCCGCTGGGCCACCCACGGCGAGCCGAACGACACAAATTCCCACCCGCACGTCTCCCAGAACGGAAAAATCGCCGTCGTGCACAACGGCATCATCGAGAATTATCTGGAACTGCGCGAATTTTTGCAGCAGAAGGGCGTCCAATTCGCCTCACAGACCGACACGGAGGTCGTCGCGCAGCTGATGGAATACTGCATGGGACTGCCGGAGGTTGAGACAGTCTCAGACGCTTTGTACATGGTCCTGCACCGGATCGAGGGCGCGTATGCGCTCGGCATCCTCTGCTCGGACGATCCCGACCACGTCTATGCCGCGCGCAAGGACGCGCCGCTGCTCATCGGCTTCGGCGAGGGCGAGAACTTCATCGCCTCCGACGTGACGGCGCTTGTCAAGTACACGCGCGACGTTGTGTACATGGACGACGGCGAGGTCGCCGTTCTGGGCCGCGACGGCGTGCAGGTCTATAACGCGATGGAGCTGCCCATCGAAAAGGAGCACCATCACATCGACTGGGAGATCTCCGCCGCGGAAAAGGGCGGGTATGAGCATTTCATGCTCAAGGAGATCATGGAGGAGCCCGAGGCGCTGCGTCGGGCGATCCTGCCCCGCATCAAAGACGGCACGGTCGGCTTCGACGGATTGATGCTCGACAGCAGCCGCTACGACTGCATCAAGATCATCGCCTGCGGCTCGTCGTATCATGTGGGCATGGTCGGCAAGTATAACCTCGAAAAGCTGACGCGGATGCCGGTCGAGGTCATTCTGGCCTCCGAGTTCCGCTATTGCAGCCCGATTGTAAACGAACGGACGCTTGCCATTATTATCAGCCAGTCCGGCGAGACGCTCGACACCATGGCCGCGCTGCGTGAGGCAAAGAGCCTCGGCGCGAGAATTTTGTCCATCGTCAATGTCGTCGGCAGCTCCATTGCCCGCGAATCGGACGACGTGCTCTACACCTGGGCCGGGCCGGAGATCGCCGTCGCGACGACCAAGGCGTATTCCACGCAGATGGCTGTGCTGGATCTTCTGGCTGTCTATCTCGCCGCGCAGCGCGGGACAATCAGCGCCGAAGAGGCGAACCGCCTGACCGCAGCCATCGCCGCGCTGCCCGCGCAGGTCGAGCAGATCCTGTCCAGCCGCGAGCAGATCCAGTATTATGCCTCGCAGTATTTCAATCACGATTCCGTGTTCTTCATCGGCCGGAACCTGGACTATGCGCTCGGCATGGAGGGGTCCCTGAAGCTCAAGGAGATCTCCTATATCCACTCCGAGGCCTACGCCTCCGGAGAACTCAAGCACGGAACGATCTCCCTCATTGAGCCCGGCACGCTCGTGATTGCGCTGGGTACCTATGGCCCGTTGTTTGACAAGGCCATGAGCAACGTCATCGAGGTCAAGGCAAGGGGCGCAAGCGTTCTCGCGCTCACGACGGAAAACCGCCGCGACGCCCTTTCCAGCCGCGTCGACGGCATCCTGACCATCCCGGAAACGGAGCTGCCGCTGCTGCCGCTGCTGGGCGTCGTGCCGCTGCAGCTGTTCGCGTACTATGTCGCGCTGCAGCGCGGCTGCGACATCGATAAGCCCCGCAACCTCGCAAAGAGCGTCACAGTTGAATAATTCCCGCCAGCGCCCGCCGGATTCCCGGCGGGCGTCTTTTACGGAAGCACCAGATTTCGCCTGCCGGGCAGAATACGGTTTTCGTTGCGGATGCTGTCGGAATGTGGTATGATGAAAAAAACAGAAAAAGGAGTTTTTCTATGACCGCACTGCATGGATTTGAACAGACGCGGCAGCGCCGCATTGATGAGCTGGACGCTGTTCTGCATGAATATACCCACGCTGCCTCCGGTGCGCGGCTCTGCTGGCTCGAGCGGGAGGACGAAAACAAGTCCTTCTGCGCCGCCTTCCGGACGCTTCCGTATGACGACACGGGCGTTTTTCACATTCTGGAGCATTCCGTTCTGTGCGGCTCGAAGCAGTTCCCGGTCAAGGAGCCGTTTGTCGAGCTGATGAAGGGCTCCTTGAACACGTTCCTGAACGCGCTGACGTTCCCGGACAAAACCTGCTATCCCGTCGCAAGCCGCAACAGCCACGATTTTCTCAACCTGATGCGCGTGTATCTCGACGCCGTGTTCTTCCCCAGCATCCACGAAAAGCCGGAGACCTTCCAGCAGGAGGGCTGGCATTATGAGCTGCACGACGGCGTTCTGACGCGCTCCGGCGTTGTGCTCAACGAGATGAAGGGTGCGTTTGCCGACGCGGACGAGCTGCTGATAAACGCCATGTCGCGCGCGCTGTTCCCGGACTCGCCCTACCGCTTCGTCTCCGGCGGCGATCCTGAGGCCATCCCGAGTCTCACCTATGAGGCCTTTACCGCCGCGCATAAGCGGTTCTATCATCCGGCCAACTCCTATCTGCTGCTCGACGGCAGCATCGATCAGGACGAGAGCTTCGCTCTGCTGGACGGCTATCTGTCACAGTTCGCAGCCATCGACCCGGACACGCAGATCCATGCCCAGCCGCCCGTCCGGGCGGAGCGCCGGACGATCGACTATCCGCTTCCCGCCGGAGAACCAATGCAGCAGCGCTGGAAGCTCGGCTGCGGCTACGTGATCGGGACGTATCAGGATGCGCAGACGCTCTTTGCTGCGCAGGTGCTGTCGGACGTACTCTGCGGCAGCAACCACGCGCCGCTGTGCCGCGCGATTCTGGAACAGGGCCTTGCCGAGGACGTGGTGCTCAGCTGCGACGAGCAGTGTATGCAGCCGAATCTTCTGCTGCGTGTGCAGAACTTCCGCGAGGCCGACCTGCCCGCCATTCAGGCGACGATCCGCGATACGCTGACCGCGCTCTGCGAAAACGGCCTTGACCGTGAGCAGATCGAGGCCTCGCTTGCGAGCTTCGAATTCAAGCTCCGCGAACGCGATTACGGCACGATGCCGCGCGGGCTGATCTTTGAGCTTGAGATCCTGGCCAGCTGGCTGTATGGCGGTGACCCCGCCGCCCGCCTGTGCTTCAGCGAGGTGTTCGACGATCTGCGCGCCGCCATCGGCACAGGATATTATGAGACGCTTCTGCGCCGCCTGCTGCTGGAAAATCCGCATACCGCCGAAATCCTCCTGCGCCCGTCGCAGACCTGCAGCCAGGAACGGCAGGAGCGCGAACGCGAGGCGCTGCAAAATACGCTTGAAACGCTGGACGAGGCGCAGCGCAGCCGAATTGTTGATGGGCAGGAGCGGCTTGCCGCGCTCCAGCAGGAGCCGGACAGCCCCGAGGCGCTGGCAACGATCCCGCATGTGCAGCTTTCCGACCTGCCGCGCGACCCGGCTCCCGTCCCGACGGATGTGGAGGAGGACGGACGCCTCATCCTCCATGCCGTGCAGACCGACGGCATCGTCTATCCGACAGCCTATTTTGCAGCCGATGATCTGACGGAGGCGCAGCTTCCGTATATGACCGTTCTGGGGGCAGCGCTGGGACAGCTCCCGGCGGGCGGCATGGACGCGCAGGAGCTTCAGAAGCAGCTGCGTCTGAAGCTCGGCAGTCTCACCGCGGCACTGTCGCCCTACAGCCAGTATCATGACCCGCAGAGCTACCGGCTCTATGCCGCCGTTTCGTTCAGCGCGCTGGAGGCCAGGCTCCCGGAGGCTGTGCGGCTGACGGCGCAGATCCTGACGCAGACGGATTTTTCTGACAAGACGAAGCTTCTGGAGCTGATCCGGCAGCAGCGCGACGGCCTGCAGCAGCAGATCGTCAACTCCGGCTCAAGCGCCGCGATGCTCCGCGCCTCCGCCGCCCTGAACGCGGCCAGTGCCTGCTCCGAGCGCTGCGCGGGCGTCAGCTACTATCGCTGGCTGCGGGAACTGGAGCAGAATTTCGACGCAAGGGCGGACGAACTGATCGAAACGCTGCGTGCACTCTGTGAAAAGCTGTTTGTGACCGCGCGGATGCGCCTGTCCATCACCGGCAACAGACAAAACGCCGAACCGGTACTGACCGGCCTGCGCGAAGCGCTTCCGACCGGCGCTGGACCCGGCGCGCCGTGTCAGGCGCAGCTGCTGCCGATCCGTAAAGAGGGCATCGTGATCCCATCCGAGGTTTCGTTCACCGCTGTCTGCGGCAATGTCCACGCGTATTCCGGCGATCTGCGCATCACCTGCCGTGCCGCCTCGCTCGGCCATTACTGGAACGAGATCCGCGTGCAGGGCGGCGCTTACGGCACGGGCCTGCTCGTGCGCGAAACGGGGCTTGTCTCCGCCTACACCTACCGTGACCCGGATTGCCGCCGTTCGCGCGGCGCGATCGGCCGAACGGCCGCATATCTCGAAGCCGCAGCCGCCTCCGGCGAGGCGCAGGACGTCAACATCATCGGCGCTATCAGCGATGCCGAGCCGCTGCTCTCGCCGCGCCTGCAGGGCGCTGTCGCGGACGCATGGCTCCTGAAGGGCATGACCATGGATGACCGCCGCCGTATGCGTCATGAGCTGCTGGACGCAGGCCCCGCGTCTCTGGCCGCCTGCGCAGGCCAAATCGGCAGCGCGCTGGATAGCGGCGTCGTCTGCGCCCTCGGCCCCCGGCCCCAGCTCGAAGCCTGCGGCGATCTGGAGCTGCAGGAGCTTTGAGAAAAAAATAAAAAAGGACTTGCATTTTGTCCCCGACTGTGCTACTATAATGTGGCGCTGAGGGAGCGCGGTACGCGCCGGTAGCTCAGTTGGATAGAGTGACTGGCTACGAACCAGTAGGTCGGGGGTTCGAGTCCCTTCCGGCGTACCAGAAAAGCAGTTGATTTCATTTTGGAATCAACTGCTTTTCTTTTTTGTGCTGCACTACCGCAGGAGCACAAAACGGCTCCCCTTATATGCAAGGGGAGCCGTTGGTGCATCCGTTTATCTGCTTGTTCAGACCATCCGATTGGACGGCAAAAACCGGATCAGCTCTTAACGGTGAACTTTGCGGAATCGAGCAGCTGGTTGCCGATGTAGATGGACAGGGTATAATCGCCGTCGGTCTGCGGGGTGCGCGGGAAGTAGCCGACGAACATATTCTTTTCCCACATATCCTTCCAGACCAGCACGGAGCTGGACGAATCGACGATCTTCCCGTCCGCGTCGCGGACGACAAGGTTGACCATGACCGTTCCGTCGGAGGAAGCGTCCAGATTGCTGCCCGCGTCCACGTCGAACGCGACCAGCTCACCCTTGGAGAATGTCGAGCGGCGCGTGACCAGATCGACATAGCGGAACGTCTCCTTATTCGGCTTGAGGAACAGGCCGGTGTAGGGGTCCTTGACGCCGTTGGCTGTGTAGGGATTATCCACATTGGCGGTCGTGAAGGTCAGCTCAGTTGTGCCGTCGAGCAGATCGCCGTTCTTCAGTGCCAGCGTGACCTTGTACGTCGCGCCGGGGTACATATTGTTGGCGGGGATGACGCAGGAATCCGTATCCGTTTCCAGCGTCTGCGGCTCGGCGTTTTCCACATCCTGAAGCGTGTAGGTCACGACCCAGCCGGATTCGGCGGGTTCTGTCTCGCAGACCCAGCTGAGGTTGACGTTGATCGTCCGGCCCGTCTCGTCCGTCTCATCAGAGGACTTGAAGTCCTTGATGTTCGTGACGGTCGGCGTGGCGTTCATCGTGTACCGGGAGAGCATCGTCGGCGCGGAGATCTCGATCTCGTATTCCGTGCCGGAGACGAGGTTTTCAAACGTCACGTTCGGGACGGTGACCTCCTTCGTTTCCTCGAAGCCGGCCTTGTCCGTGATGGTGACGACCCACTTTTCAGGCGCGTCGCCCTCATACTGCCACGTAAGCAGAGCGGAGGAGCTGGACGTCACGATGGATACGCTGTCGGGCACCAGATCCACGGTCGGCACCGTCGAAAGCGTCGCGACGGTCGCGCCGGTCAGCAGTGTATTTTCGGGGGGAACCAGCGTAAAGGTGTATTCCGAGCCGGACTGCAGATCGCTGATCACGACCGAATGGCCGGGGAAAGTGACAGTCTTGGCCTCGGCGCCCTCCGCCGCATACGAAAGCGTCCAGCTGTCGAAGTCGGGGCCGTCCTGAAGGATGAAGTTCAGCTCGGCCTGCGTGATGGAGATCGGCGTCGCCGTGAAGCTCAGGATCTTCGTTTCGGCGTAGGTCGAGGCGGTGGCGGAATAGGAGCCCGTCATCTTCTTGCCTTCCAGCGGGACGGCCTCGATCGTATACTGCGTGCCCGGCACGAGCGAATCAAACGTCATGGCTTCGCCCGCCGTAAAGGCCTTCCGGCTCTGGTTGCCGTAGGCGTCGGAGCAGGTAACGTCAAATGCGCCGCTGTCCTCGCCGGATTCGACCTGAACGGTCAGATAATCCGTGCCGATGTCCGTCACGGAGACGGAGTTGACGTGCGTGACAGACGGGACGATCACAAAGAACCATACCGCCGCCGCAATCGCAGCCAGTGCGGCCACGCCAATGAAGACCGGCAGGATCCATTTTGGCGCGGACGCCTTTTTCTTCCGCCGCTGTCCGCGCGGGGGCAGATTGATCTTCAGCTCGTCCACCTCAGCGTCTTCGCTGGAGGAGCTGTTGTCCGCATCGTCCTCGGACGCATCCTGCGAATTTTCATCCAGATCAAGGGTGTTCTGGCCCGTCTCGCCGCGATGGACCTCGTCGATGATGGCGTTGAGCATGGCCGTGTCCGGTGAAAAACTCTCCTTGAAATCGTCCGCCATCTGCTCGGTGTCGGCAAACTGGACCGGCTCGACCTCTTCTTCGGCGGAGGGGTCGATCTGCTCCGGCTCGCCCTCGATGGGCGGGACGATCAGCGCGTCGGACGCCTCGTTGCGCTTGCCGTATTCCAGCAGAGCCTCCTGCAGCTCCTGCGGGGTCTGATAGCGGTCCTCGGGCTTGAATGCGCAGGCCTTCAGCAGAATGTCCGCCATTTCATAATCTGCGTACATGGGAGCCGGCAGCTGCTGGCCGGTCACGCGCAGCTTGTCTGCCGCGCGGGCAGACGTTTTTTCGTCCTCGAACGGGCCGTGGTTGCCGTTGTAGATGCGGTAGAGGATCATGCCGACAGAGTAGATATCGGTCGTCGGCTCGATCGTCCCAAGCAGGCTGAACAGCTCCGGCGCAGAGAAGGAGCTGAGCATATTTTCCGGCATCGAGCAGTATTTCAGCTCGTCGATCTTCGCGATGCCGAGGTCGCCCAGCAGATAGTGCCCCGAACTGCTTAAGTACACGTTCGACGGCTTGACGTTGCGGTGGATCAGTCCGGCCTCGCGCAGACTGCACAGCGCGCTGCACAGATCCAGACCCAGATTGACCGCGCCCGACTGCGTCATGGGCGTTTCGGCAAGCACCTCGGAGAGCGTCTGGCGGTATTCGGCCAGCAGATAAATTTCAAAGCCGACGCCGTCCTCCTTCGGCTCGATCTGGTAGCTGCGGTAGCAGCCGATGTTCGGACTGGCGGAAAGCGTTTCGAGCGTCTCAAGCTCCGCCTGATAATCGGCGGCGACCTGCTTGTAATAATTCTGCGCGTCCTCGACCGTGGCCGCCGCGCCGGTGAACATCAGCGCGTCGACCTGCTTCTGCGATTCCGGGATGCAGATGTGCTTCAGATAATAGGACTGATTGCTTTTTGTGCTTTTTACAATATAGACAGATGTACCGCCGTGCACGCTGACGCATTTGACGAGCTCCATGTTCGTCAGCAGCGGCGATATCATGTTCAGTTCTGGCAATTCGTTCGCCTCCTTTACAAACACATCTTTATTCTATGTCATTTTCATTAAAAATGCAATACAATATCTTGTCCCATCCACTTGGAATCTGTAACAATCTGTGATATACTGTCTCCTGAGTCTGAATAAACGCACCGCTCCGATGCCCAAAAGGCCGGAGCACAACAGTTGGAGGCCCATTTATGGAATTGAAAACCTGTGAATACTGCGGCACGGCATACGATGCGCGCCTGCGCCAGTGTCCGCTGTGCGGACGCACCGCGGCAGGCCCCGCGGCTCCCGCAGAGCCGGAGCGCACGTCCCCCGTGCCGGAAAAGTCCGCGCAGAGCGCCCCTGCGGAGCGTCCCACGCCGGGCAGACGTCTGCGGCAGGATGCAGGCGCGCCGAAGGCGGCCAGAGGCTACGCGGGCAAGCGCCTGCGCACCGCGTCCGCGTCCCAGCCGTCCGACGCGCAGAGCGCACCCGGCGAAGCCGTCTACGCCATCCCCAAGTGGATGATGACCGTTCTGTGCGTGATCCTCGGCGCTGCGGTGCTGGGCGGCGCACTGCTGGCGTTCAGCCGCCTCGGCTGGTCGCCGCTGTACCGTGAGTCGGCGCTCGAAGCGCCCGTGCAGCCCGCCGAGCCTGCACAGCCGGAGCCGGAGCAGGCGACTGTCCAGCAGCCCGCCGAGCCGGCGCAGCCGGACGAGAACCGCTACATGAACGAGGAGGACCAGAAGCACGACCAGACGCCCGAACCCGAGCAGAATGAGTCCAGCGTAAGCTGCACCAGCCTGACGCTTTCCGCCCCGACCGTGACCTTTGAGGAAGCGGGCCGCTTCTTTAACATCACCTTCACGCGCACCCCGGCTGACTGCACAGAGCCCGTTGCGTTCTCGTCCAGCGACGAGACGGTCGCGACCGTCTCCGAGCAGGGCAAGATCATCGCCGTGAACGCAGGCTCCGCCGTTATCACTGCCCAGTGCGGTGAACAGACGGCCCAGTGTCTCGTGACCTGCGACTTTGCCTATGTCGGAACCGGAGCGGCGGAGGGCGACCCGGCAGAGCTGGCGCTGAACAAGGATGATCTGACGTTCATGAACGCGGGCGAGCAGTACACCCTTTCCGTGACCGGCGCGCCGGACGGCGCAAGGATCACGTGGCAGAGCAGTGATGAATCCATCGTCACCGTCTCCGAAAACGGCGTCCTGACCGCAAAGGGCAAGGGTACGGCGACGGTAAAAGCCGCCGTCGACGACAGTGAGCTGACCTGTATCGTCCGCTGCAATTTTGAGGACAGGAGCGGCGAAGGCGAGTGCACCATCAGCAACAGCGACGTCACCATGGGCGTCAAGGGCGAGACGTTCCAGATCTCCCTGCGCGACGCAGACGGCAATAAGATCACCGGCCTTCTGTGGGTGTCGAGCGACGTTTCCGTCTGCTCGGTCGACGGCACCGGCGTCGTCAAGGCCGAGGGCAAGGGCACAGCCTACGTTTCCACGACCTACAACGGCGTCACCTACCAGTGCATCGTGCGCTGCAACATCAAATAAATAATTATGCACAAAACAGCCGGACGCGGGAATTCCCCGCGTCCGGCTGTTTGAATCAGGAGAACCCAAGGCTCCCCTTATCGTGCGGGGCACGACAAGGGGAGCCTTCAGTGAACCATCGACTGAACTCAGGCTCGCTTCAGATCGTCTCAACCTTGATCAGATTCGTATTGCCCGACGTGCCGGTGGTGTTGCCGCCAGTCATGACGACGTTGTCGCCCGGCTGCAGGTGCATGGCCTTCTTTGCCGCGCGCAGCGCGTTATAGAACAGCACGTCCGTCGATGTAAACGTTTCCTCGCACAGAACCGGCTGCACGCCCCACGAGAGTGCCAGACGGTACCACACACGCTCGTTTGTCGCCATGCCGATGATGTCCACTGGCACGCGGAAGCGCGAGACCATCCGCACCGTCGCGCCGGAAAGCGAGCTGACGACGATGGCCTTCGCGTGGATGTCGCAGGCCATGCAGCACGTCGCGTGCGAGATCGCGTCGACCATGTTCTTGATCTGGAACGCCTCGGCGCGGAACAGCGGCTCATAGTCGATATGCTTTTCCGTTTCCTCCACGATCTCGGCCATGGTCTGCACGGTTCTGACCGGATATTTGCCCGCCGCCGACTCACCGGAGAGCATGACGGCGCTCGTGCCGTCGTAGACAGCGTTGGCAACGTCGGAGATCTCCGCCCGCGTCGGACGCGGGTTGTGGATCATGGACTCGAGCATTTCCGTCGCCGTAATGACGCGCTTGCCGAGCAGACGGCACTTGGTAATGAGATACTTCTGGATCGCAGGCAGCTCCGCAAACGGAACCTCCACGCCCAGATCGCCCCGGCCGATCATAATGCCGGAGCACGCCTGACAGATCTCTTCCACGTTGTCAATGCCGGTCTGGTTCTCGATCTTGGCGATGATCTCAACATCCTTACCGCCATGCTCATCCAGAAACCGCCGCACGTCCAGCACGTCCTGCTTCCGTGAGACAAACGACGCCGCGACAAAATCAATGCCGTTCTGAATACCGAACAGCAGATCATCCTTGTCCTGCTCGCTCAGATAGACCTGTTCGAGCACTTTATGCGGGAACGACATGCTCTTGCAGTCCGAAAGCTCGCCGCCCGTCACGACGCGGCAGTGAATTTCTGTCCCCTCGATGTTCTCTACCTCAAAAATGACCAGTCCGTTGTTGACCAGCACCGTATCGCCCACGGAAAGATCGTTTGCCAGTCCTGCATAGCTGACGGAAACGATCGTCTCGTCGCCGTCGACCTGACGCGTCGTGAAGGTGAACGGATCGCCGTCCTTCAGCGTGATCTTCTTATTTTTGAACGTGCGGATGCGGTATTCCGGCCCCTTGGTGTCGAGCATGATGGCGATGGGCAGCTCCAGCTCGCGCCGCACCTTGCGGATCATATCAAATTTCTGCTGGTGCTCCGCATGCGTCCCGTGTGAAAAGTTCAGCCGCGCGACGTTGAGCCCCGCCCGGCACATTTCCGCAAATACCTCCTCCGAGCTGCTGGCCGGGCCGATGGTACAGACGATCTTCGTTTTTCTCATATGAAATTCCCCCTATAAAACAGGACGGCAGAACCATGGTCATGGTTCTGCCGAAAGCTATACACGCTCCGATGCGAATAGAACGCCTCCCGGCGCCTATGACAGACTCCACCGCTCGCACCGACCGCATTTTAGCACAGCAGAGCGGGCTTGTCAATTCAGATTCTGTATAGAAAAGAGCGCGGAGGACGCTGCAATTTGCAGCATCCTCCGCAAAAAATGATTATGAGAGCGAAAGCTTCAGACGTGCGGACGAATCGAACAGACGCACAAGGATCGCAGCAACCTCGCTGCGGCGGATATTGCTCTCCGGATAGAAGGTACCGGCGCTGTCAGAGCCGCTCAGAATGCCTGCGCGATAGAACGTGTAGATCTCAGCTGCATACTGGCTGGTCATGCTGACGTCAGGGATTTTTCCATCTGCGATGACATTGCACGCCGAGAGATCGTCTGCTGCGCGGAAGAAAATATGAACAAACTCCCGGCGCTGGATCGGTGCGTTCATCTGTTTGTCGGTATAGGAAAGATATGCCTTGTCCAGAAGGCTGTTGTCTACAGCGTACCGAACGTAGGAATCATACCAATGCGGTGCGCCGTTCGTCAGGCGCACGCTGCCCTCGGTATGCGATTGGTAAAGAACTGCCGCAAGCTTGATTGCCTGCGCGACGCTGAGCGTTCCGTCCGGTTTATACTGCGTTGCGGTGATACCGCTGATCAGCCCCTTTTCCCATGCAAGCTTTACACTGTTATAGTACCAGCTCGACTTGGAAACATCACGGAACGGGAGCGTATCGGAGGAATCCTGCCGGGTGGAGCCGGTGGGTTGACTCGAACTGTCAGAGACAGCCGATACAGCGCGCCAACTGGCCTTGAGTGTTATATTCTGCGTGATTGGCGTAGTGAAGTCGAATTGTGTGCGCCCGGATGTATACCAACCGGCAAACTGATAGCCGGGTCTCTTTGGGGGTTGCGGCTCAGTGGCTGTTTTCCCATAGGCGACTGTTTGCGTAAAGGTTTTGCCGGTGCCGTCGTTGAGGTCAAACGAAACGGTAAAGGTCCGCGTTTTGTATTTTACATACAGGGCAACGTCAAGATCGACGGCAGCGTCTGGCCCTACGACCGAACCGGTCACATAATAGAACGCGTGGTCACGGGTATAGGCTGCCAGCTCAAGGACGTCTGCCGGGATCAGAGACAGAGCGGTCTGCAGGCTGCTTCCATATTTGGCAGTCATCCGATAGAAGGGCTTCGAAGCCGTTACGCCGTCGAGAACTGCGTACAGCTGAATGGAGCAGTCAACAGGGGCCCACTTCGCGCGGAAGCTCTTGTCGCCTGTGGCGGTCGTATCAATGACTTCGACCTTCGTATCCCCGTCGAACCAGCCGAGGAAGGTATAGCCAACCTTTGTGACGTCTGTAGGCAGGGTCACGCCGACGCCCTCCGTGTAGCTGGTCACATTCCCGCTGTTGATCGTGCCGCCGTCCGTATCCAGCGTAACGGAGCAGATGACAGGGATTTTCTCCCAATGAGCTTTGAAATACTTGTTGCCGACGGCATCTGCACCAATGGCTTCGACCTTCGTATCCCCATCGAACCAGCCGAGGAAGGTGTAGCCGTCCTTTGTGACGTCTGTAGGCAGGGTCGCGCCGACGCCCTCCGTGTAGCTGGTCACATTCCCACTGTTGATCGTGCCGCCGTCTGCGTCCAGCGTAACGGAGTAGGTGACAGGCTTCGTTTGGATCGTGAAGTATGTTGTCTTGCTTTGCGCCTTTGTGTTATTGTCGATGTTGTATGCGACGATATAAATGGCATATTCGCCGTCAAGAAGGTTGTCGTACGTCATGGTAATGACGCTGGCGGTGCTCGTAACTGCGTTCCATTGCCACATGGGGCCGTTTTTTGCCCCGCCAAAAACCTGATAACCACCCGCACCGGAAACCGCAGGCCATGAAACAGTAATGCTGGAGCCGTTTACAGTTACAGAGGGAGCCTCCGGAGCGGTCAGGGACTTCGTGCGGATCGTGAAGTACGATTTATCGCTCTGTGCTCTCTCGGTGTCGTTGTAAGCGACGATATAAACGGCATAGTCGCCGTCAGCAAGATTGTTACGTGTTTCGCTGATGGTGCTCTCTGTGCTGGTAATGGAAACCCACTGAGTTGTGATTCCATCCTTCTCGGCGAATACGTTATAACCGGTGGCGCCGGGAACCGCATTCCAGGAGACTGTGACACTGGAACCGTTTACGGATACAGAAGGGGCGTTTGGCGCAGGCAACGGCTGAGACGGGGTAGCAGTAAGGTAGATATAGCCGATGATGTTCTGCTGGTATACTGAGTTTGGCCAGCGGACGCCATTGCCGCAGTCGAAGGTGTCTTCATGATACGTTAAGCCCTCGTAATTTCCTTCTGTGATGTAAGCGGTTGTGCCGCTGATGGCTTCAACAAAAGCTACATGGCCATAACCGGAGGTTTCGGAGCCAACATCTCTGAAAACTGCAATAGAATTAGCTGCTGGAGCTGTACCGACAGAATAGCCGCGGCTCGATGCGGCTGCATACCAGTTGTTTGCATTTCCGAAGCCCGGAAGTGAGACGCCGCATTTTTCATAGGCGCGTCCCCAGCAGTACCATGTACACTGCGGTGAGTTATAAATGTTCAAGCCTCGATAGGCTGCTGAGGAAAGGTCAACACCATAAGAACCAATGGCATAGATCGTTGCTGAAAAAATAGAAATCAGGATGCATAGAATCACAAATACGGAAAAGCTTCTGTGGAGTGCGAGTTTCTTATGTGGCAGCATTGTGGATAACCTCCTATGTCAAAAATGGGTATTGCGGCCAGTAATGGATAAATTGATTATATAAAACTTAAACTATAATGTCAATATAAACTAAAAAATAAAATAACAGTTAATAATAAATGAAAACAATTCCTGTTAAACTAATGCAGGTGATTAAAAATGCTGGATTATAAAGAAATTGGTGCGCGAATCAAGTGGAAACGGAAAGAGAAAGGGATCACGCAGGAATCACTTGCGGAACGGGTAGATATCTCGACTGTGTATCTTTCCAAAATTGAAAATGGCCACGTTCATCCCGCGCTGGATCTTCTGGATGCGATCTGTGGAGCGTTGGACTGCGAAGTGGATATCTTATTTCCGAGCAGCGGCCAAAATCGTCTGGATATTTTAGCGCAGTATCAAAACGAGCTTGTCCTTCAGCTTTTCCGTGCGTGTTCGCCGCAGGTCAAGCCGATTGCACTGGAGCTATTGGAAAAGCTGTCAAAGCTGCAATAAAAGCCTGCCGCAAAGAATGCAGCAGGCTTTTTTCATGCCTTTTTCGTTCTCTTTTTCCGTTCAATTTGACGGTGCAGCAGGCTCAGCGCGTCGGAAAGGGAGCCAATTGCGTCCATTAACCCCGAGGAAACGGCCTCTTCGCCGTATAATACCGTACCGACGTCCGTTGCAATCTCATCTGTCGCCATCATATAGCGCAGGAAGTCCTCGCGGGAGATATGCGAATTCTTTGTCACGAAATTTACGATCTGCTCCTGGATCTGATTGAAATACTGATACGTCTGCGGCGCGCCGACTACAAGCCCCGTCATGCGCACCGGATGGACGGTCATGCTGGCCGTCGGGACGATGAGGCTTTTCTTGGCCGACACCGCCAGCGGAATGCCGATGGAATGCCCGCCGCCCAGAACCAGAGAGACGGTGGGTTTTTTCATCCCCGCGATCAGCTCCGCAATGGCAAGCCCCGCCTCGATATCCCCGCCGACCGTGTTGAGCAGCAGCAGCAGCCCGTCAATTTCCTCGCTTTCCTCCACGGCCGCGAGCAGGGGAATGACGTGCTCATATTTTGTCGTCTTGATGTTCTCCGGCAGCGCCTGATGGCCCTCGATCTGTCCAATGATCGTCAGCGTGTAGATCGTCCCCCGCGCCGTTTTCGTCGTCGACGCGCCAAGATCGATCAGCTCCTGCCGCGCCTGTTCTTCCTTCTTTGCTTCACCCATATTCATGTGCTCCTGTCTGTGTAAGATTAGCTATCCCGTAGGGGCCGACGACTCTGTCGGCCCGAGCAGCAGGCAGAGATTTTTCGGAAATTCAGGGCGAATCCGCAAGCGCTTGCCTTTTTCACTGTAGGGGCCGATGCCCACATCGGCCCGCTGGGAAGTTGCGAATTCGCCGAAGATTACCGTAAAAATGGTGTATTCTTCCGGGCCGATGTAGGCATCGGCCCCTACAGATGATCTTTGAGAGATACAGATAGTTTAAACGCATTTTCACAAATCATGCGCGCGCGTTTTGCTCCTTGCCAGAAACGCGGAAATCAGGTATAATGGCCCTGAAAGAGGGGCTTCCAAATGACAAAAACCAACGTGATGCGCCTGCTTGACGCGGCGAAAATTCCCTACCGCGCAGCAGAATATGAGGTTGACGAGAACGACCTGAATGGGATGCACGCCGCCGAGGGCATCGGCATGCCGCCGGAGCAGATCTTCAAAACGCTCGTCGCGAAGGGCGAGCGCGGCGGCTATGCCGTGTTCTGCATCCCGGTCTGCTGTGAGCTGGACCTGAAAAAAGCGGCCAAGGCGGCCCACGACAAAAAAATCGAGCTCATCCACGTCAAAGACCTGCTGGCCACGACTGGCTATATCCGCGGCGGATGCAGCCCCATCGGCATGAAAAAGCCGTTCCCGACCTACATCGACGAGACGGCCCAGCTCTATGACGAGATCGGCGTTTCCGCCGGCTGCCGCGGCTGCCAGGTGCTGCTCGACCCCATGCGCCTCGCAGAGTATGTAAACGCCGCCCTGTGCGACCTGACCGAATGACGAAAGGAGAGCGCCATGAAATCACGAATGATACCTGTGCTGTGTTTTCTTCTGCTTTTCCTGACAGCCTGTCAGAAGCAGACGTCGGACGACCCGGTTGTTGCGACCTACAAGGATACGCAGATTTTGCAGAGCGAAGTCGCGTATGAAAAGGAAAACCAGATCAACGTCACAGGAGACAAAACCGTCAGCGACGCGGACGCACTGGATCAGATCCTGCTGAACCTCATCATGCTCGATGAGGCGGAGCAGCGCGGCCTTTCCGTCACACAGGAAGAGGTGGACGCAGAGATGGCTGGACAGCGGAAAAACTACGAAGAATACGAGGAAGTGCGAAGCTATATCGAGGAGTGGTGCACAAAAATGGGGATCACCACCGAACAGTATTTCGATATGGTCGCGGAGCAGCTTCCCCGCAGGATGCTGCGGCAGAGACTGCGCGATACGCTCGGGCAGGAATACTGCGCGCAGCATGGACTGGAATTTACAAAGGTGAACCCGCCGGAGCAGATGACGAAATATGTCGATCAATACCTGGACAATCTGCTGGAGGCGCACCGCTCGGAGATCAAGTATTACTAAACCGAAAAGGAGGCCGCCATGAAGCGCTATTACCGCAAAAACCGCTCATCTGTTGCGCTGTTCCTTGTGTCCAACCTTCTGGCGGCCGGTTCGTCTGTGTTCATGTCCTTTTTGCTTGGCACGTTTGCCGACAGCGCCATGGAGGGCGACCTCTCGCGCGTGTGGAAAATCGCGCTTGTGACGCTGTTTTACCTCTGCATTGAGACATTTTTCGCCTTCCTGCTGGACTATTCGCGCGATATCGTCGTCCAGCGCGTTGGCCGCGGCCTCCGCGCCGACGCTGTGCGGAAAATAGAAGCGCTCAGCTATATGGAAAAAAGCGAGAAGGACGACGGCGCCTGCCTGTCCCTCGTGCAGAACGACGTCGACACCATCCAGCAGGATTATGTCGCGGCACTGGGCGAGATCTATTTTCAGATCTGCTGCTTCCTGCTCGCGGTTGCCTCGGCCATCGCCATCCAGCCGGTCATGACCCTGATCATGATCGCCGTCAGTGTGCTGACGGCGGCGTTCCCGAAGCTGACGGAAAAGCGCCTGCAGGCGCATCAGGAGAACGAGCAGCAGGCAAAAGCCCGCTATCTGACGGCGATCACACAGATCTTCTCCGGCTTCTTCCAGCTGAAAATTTTCAACGCTTTCTCCGGCATCAACCATGCCCATGACGAGGCAAACGAAACCCTTTATCGGAAAAAGCTCCGCTCCCGCCGCATCCGCAGAATTCTATACGCGGGAGCCTACGGCTGCGGCAATCTCGTCGTGCTCGGCACGTGGGTACTCGGTCTGTTCTTCGTCACGCGCGGCGTCATTACGCTCCCGGCGCTCATTACCTTCGCGGGCCTCATGAACTTCGTCGCCGGGCCGGTGCAGATCATCAGCGAACGCTATTCCTCGACCATCGCCGCCTCGGCGGTCTGCAAGCGCGTCCTCGCATTTCTGGACGCGCCGACGGACGAGGCGGACAGCTGGGGCAGCGAACCGCTGACGCAGATCAAGACGGTCACACTGAACGATATCTCCTGCCGCAGGGATGACCGCGAGATTTTAAAGCACGTCGATCTGACGCTCCGGAAGGGCGACCGCATTGCGCTGCTCGGCGAGAGCGGCGCGGGGAAGTCGACGCTTCTGAAGGTGCTGGCCTCCATGTACGCCGCAGAAGGGGAGTACGCGATCAATGGCCACCCCTGCCGCGATTACCGCTATGAGGATTTCCGCAGACAGGTTACGCTGTTATCCCAGAAAACCTTTGTCTACAGCGCCTCCATCCGCGACAATCTCACCATGTTCTCCGGTACGGCGCAGCAGGACGAGGCGCTGACAAAGACGCTTGCGGATGCCGGGCTTTCCAAATGGTACGCCGAGCGCGGCGCGTCCATGGACACGCAGATCGGCGGCGAGGAGCACGCCCTTTCCGGCGGCGAAGAGCGCAGGCTCGACCTGGCCCGGACGCTCTGGCGCAAGGGAAGCCTTGTCATGCTGGACGAACCGGCGGCGGGCCTCGACGAAAAAACGCGCGTCGAGCTGGAAAAGCAGATCGCGCAGCTGCCCTGCGAGATCCTGATCGTCGCCATGCACAATTATTCCCCGGAGTTTTTGGACAGCTTCACCAAGGTGCTCCGCATCCGGGACGGAGAAATCGTTATGTAAACTTATCGCTCTGCGATTTGATTGAACAAAAGGAGAAACCAAGATGCATTTTACTTACAGAACCAAAGGCACCTGCTCACAGGAAATCTTATTTGACGTGGACGGAAAGACCGTCAAAAATATTGAATTCATCGGCGGCTGCAACGGCAACCTGCAGGGCATTTCCAAGCTCGTCGAGGGCATGGACATCGACACCGTGATCGAACGCCTCGACGGCATCCACTGCGGCATGAAAGAAACCTCCTGTCCCGACCAGCTCGCGAACGCGCTGAAAAAGGCCAGGGAAAAGCTGGCAGAGGAAGCCTGAAAAAACACGGACGCGCTGCCGCCATCCCCGGACCTGAAAATACCGGACGCAGGAGTCTCCAGCGTCCGGTATTTTTGCGATGCAAAAGCATAGCAAATTAAGAAATGTGCCATTTCTGCACCCCTGCGGGGCAGCCGGAAAGGATGCGCAAACGCTTCATGCATCAGCAGCTGCGGATTTTCGTGGTGTGATACGCATACATGAAGTCTTATGCCTCCGGGCGGCTGCGCTTCCGGAAGAGCATCGTGATGCACCAGAGCCCCGCGATGCCTACAATCGCGTAGATCACGCGGCTGACGCCTGCGGTCTGCCCGCCGAAGATCCACGCGACCAGATCGAACCGCGCAAAGCCTACAAGCCCCCAGTTGACAGCGCCGATAATGGCGAGGATCAGACAAAGTGTGTCCATACGTCCATCTCCTTGATTTTAGAATCAAAGATAGTATGGCACGGATCGGCCGCTTCATACGTCCTCGGCAAAAAACTTGAAATACCTGTTGCTTTTACGGCAGGATTTTGTATAATGAACATAGAGCCTTTTATTTTTTTAGGCTTCCAAAATTTTTTTCAGCAGAGGGACATACCGATGTATATTACCTGCCTGGATCTTGAGGGCGTTCTGGTGCCCGAGATATGGATCGCATTCTCCGAGGTCAGCGGCATCCCGGAGCTGCGCCGCACCACGCGCGACGAGCCGGATTATGACAAGCTCATGCGCTGGCGCATGGACATCCTGCGCGAGCACGGGCTGGGCCTGAAGCAGATTCAGGACGTGATCGCGCAGATCGACCCGCTGCCCGGCGCAAAGGACTTTCTGGACGAGCTGCGCGCGCAGACGCAGGCCATCATCGTCAGCGACACATTTGAAGAATTTGCGCAGCCGCTCATGAAAAAGCTCGGCTGGCCGACGATCTTCTGCAATTCGCTCGAGGTCGACAGGGACGGGATGCTCTGCGGCATCAAAATGCGCTGCGCGCATTCCAAGCTTACGACCGTCCGGGCGCTGCAGTCCATGGGATTTGAGACCATCGCTTCCGGCGACAGCTACAACGATCTGGAAATGATCCTGGCCAGCAAGGCCGGCTTCCTCTTCCGCTCAACGGACAGGATCAAGGCCGATTACCCCCAGCTGCCCGCGTTTGAGACTTACAACGAACTTCTCAATGGAATCAAGGCCGCTATGGCCTGATTGATATGAAAATTTAATGTGAAAGGTGATTCAAGATGAACGCATTTTTACCCGCTGATATCCTGATGCCCAAAACAGACCATATGGAAAAGTGGGCGGTCATTGCCTGCGACCAGTTCACGTCCGATCAGGCGTACTGGGACCGCGTGCGCAAGAACGCCGAGGGCGCTGTGTCCACCATCAACCTCATCCTCCCCGAAGCCGAGCTTGGCACCGAGAAGGAAGCGGAGCACACCGCCGAGATCAACGCCACCATGAAAAAGTACATGGAAGACGGCGTGTTCACGGTCTATCCCAACAGCTTCGTCTATGTCGAGCGCACGCTCGAAAACGGCTCCATCCGCGAGGGCCTTGTCGGCATGGTCGACCTCGACGCGTATGACTACACCCCCGGCGCGACCAGTGCCATCCGCGCCACAGAGCGCACCGTGCCGGAGCGCATTCCGCCGCGTCAGCGTGTCCGCCGCGACGCGCCCATCGAGCTGCCGCACGTGCTCATGCTCTGCGACGACCACGACAAGAAGCTCATCGAGCCGATCGCCGCGAAGAAGGATTCTCTCAAGAAGATCTATGATTTCGATCTCATGGAAGACGGCGGCCACATCACCGGCTGGCTCGTCGAGGGCAAGGACGTTGACGAGTTCAATAAGGCGCTGACCGAGTACACCGCCACCGTTGGCGAGAAGTACACCGGCCTCAAGGGCACCCCGATGGTCTTCGCCGTCGGCGACGGCAACCACTCTCTGGCTACCGCGAAGAGCTGCTACGAAGAGCTGAAAAAGAACAACCCCGGCGTCGATCTTTCGAACCATCCGGCGCGCTATGCGCTCGTCGAGCTGGAAAACATCCACGACCCGGCGCAGGTCTTCGAGCCTATCCACCGCGTCATCTTCAAGACCGAGCCGAAGAAGCTGCTTGCAGCGCTCGAAGCGGCCTGCGCAGGCGCAGAGGGCTTCCCGGTCAAGTGGTACGCGGGCGAGGAGTCCGGCACCATCGTCCTCGATAAGAACAAGGGTGAGCTGGCCGTCGGCATCCTGCAGCACTTCCTCGACGATTATCTGAAGGAAAATGCGGGCGAGATCGACTATATCCATGACGACGACGCGCTCATCGGCTTTGCGAAGCAGGAAAATGCCATCGGCTTCCTGCTGCCCGCCATGGAAAAGAGCCAGCTGTTCCGCGGCGTCATCGCCGACGGCGTTCTGCCGAGAAAGACCTTCTCCATGGGCCACAGCCGCGAGAAGCGCTACTATCTGGAAGGCAGAAAGATCAAGGCGTAATGAAGGAGCTTACCGAGGGCGCATTTGCCAAGGTCAATCTAACGCTGGACGTTCTGGATAAGCGCGAGGACGGCTATCATAATCTCCGCTCCATCATGCAGACCGTTTCCCTGCACGACGATGTGCACGTCACGGTCGGCTGCGAGGGCTGGCAGATCCACTGCTACCGCGAGGTCCTTCCGCCGGACGCGGACGAAAATACCGAACCGGAGCTTGTCACCTGCGGTCTGCCGCAGGACAGGGAAAATCTTGCGTGGAAGGCCGCCGAGGCGTTTTATGCCCGCATCGGCAAGAAGCCGGAGGGGCTGGAGATCTTCATCAACAAGCGCATTCCGCTCGAGGCTGGTCTCGGCGGCGGCAGCGCCGACGCGGCGGCCGTCCTGCGGGCGCTGAACCGTGCGTATGACAGCCCGCTGTCCATTCCCGCGCTCTGCGAGCTTGGCGCGCAGGTCGGCTCCGACGTGCCGTTCTGCGTTATGGGCGGCACGGCGCTGGTCGAAGGGAAGGGCGAGCTGCTGACGCGGCTCCCGCCCGCGCCGGAGTTCTTCGTCGTGATCTGCAAGCCGGATTTCTCCGTCTCCACGCCGGAGCTGTATCAGGCGCTCGACGAGACGTTCATCGAAAAGCGTCCGGATCAGAAGGTCATGCAGCTGAACCTCCAGAAGGGCGATCTGCTTGGCATCGGTGGCAGCCTGTGCAACGTGTTTGAGCCTGTCGTCATGCAGAAGCATTTCGACATCAATTATATCCGCTCCATGATGTACACCTACGGCGCGTACGGTGCGCAGATGACCGGCTCCGGCTCCGCCGTGTTCGGCATCTACGATTCGTTTGAATACGCGACCGTCGCCTGCACGATGCTCAAGGACAAATACAGTCAGATTTTCCTGGCAAAGACCGTATAAATCAATAAAATACCGTCTAAACTGTCTGTAAAAAGCAGTTTGGACGGTGTTTTTTATGAAAAAACGGATCATTTCTCTTGTGTTGTTGGGCATCAGCGTACTTACCGTGACGGCCTGCGCCGCTTTGCAGGCACAGAGCCAGCGCATGGCGGAAAAGATCATCCGCCTGCACGTCGTGGCAAATTCCGACTCCGATGTGGATCAGGCTGTGAAGCTCCGTGTGCGCGACGCTGTTCTGCGCGAGGCGCAGAACGTGCTTTCCGATGCTTCCGACGCGAAGCAGGCGATCGCGGCGCAGCTTCCTGCGCTCGAAGCGGCGGCAAATGCCGAGCTGCGGCGGCAGGGGAGCGGGGACACCGCCTGCGTCAGCTTCCGCCGCGAGCTGTTCCCAACGCGCGACTATGACACGTTTTCGCTGCCGTCCGGCGTGTATCAGTCGCTGCGCGTGACCATCGGGGAGGGTGCGGGGCACAACTGGTGGTGCGTGATCTTTCCCTCCCTCTGCGTCCCGGCCACAACGGACGGCTTCGCCGACGCAGCCGCGGCAGGCGGCTTCTCAGACGCCGAGATCGGCCTCATGACCCGCGCAAACGGCGCGTACACGGTCAAGTTCCGTTCTCTGGAGCTGCTGCAGGCGCTGAAAAAATACCTGTTTGGGGAATAAGCGCCATAAAATCCGCTGCCGGGCGTGATGCTGCCGAACCCGCGACATGGCAGAGCTGCCTGCGCATGAACAAGTACAAGAAAAGTGGGGCTGTCTCAAAAGAGCATTTTGATACTAAAATCTAGGGTGTATCTGAAAACTCCCAACGCACCCGGACAGCGGGCCTTTTTGCGGTG
>ERZ835051.495-NODE-495-length-46059-cov-5.421833_pt1 | contig 46059 bp, 47 predicted proteins | sample MGYA00519575_ERZ835051 | MGnify/ENA primary metagenome ERZ835051 (study PRJEB31850, sample SAMEA3708769) | human gut metagenome | biome: human gut; feature: human-associated habitat; material: faeces | place: China | collected 2014 ... | reverse complement strand
CTGCGGGAACAGGGGTATGAAGTGACGGCCAGCGGCAGGCTCGAAAAAATACAAAACAAATAGCTGAAAAATGCCGGGAAGTATTTCCCGGCATTTTCTGAATCAGAAATTCTGTTTCATCCAACTGAAGATTTTGCCGAAGCCGGAAGCGGTGTGCGCCGGTTTATTGACAATTTTATTCGGTTTCTTTTCCGTGTAATTCAAGGCAAACAGAAGCAAGCCGACGGCCGTGGAAAAGGCCGGGTTATACAGGCTGTCCGGAAGGTTTAAAACATTGCGCGGACGGCCGAGGCGTACCTGTTTGTCAAGAACCATGGCCGCAACGTCGCGGATGCCGGAAAGGTGGCTGCCGCCGCCGGTCAGGACAACGCGGTGGCTGGAAATGTTGCGCAGTCCCTGTTCCGCCAGTTTCTGGTTGACGAGTTCAAAAATTTCTTCAATGCGCGGCGTGATGATGCTGATGAGTTCAGCCTTGGGAACTTGTTTGATTGAGCTGTCGTCTTCTTCGCCGACAGGGTAGACGTTGATTGTTTCCTCTTTGTCCTTGCTGGTCATGAAAGCGCAGCCGTGCAGGGTTTTTAAGCGTTCGGCATGGGTAAAGGAGGTTGTCAGCCCCCAGGCGATGTCGTTGGTGACATTGTTGCCGCCGACCGGCAGCGCGGCGAAGTAAGTCGGGTGGCCGTGCTTGAAGCCGCAAATGCTGGTGGTGCCGCCGCCGATGTCGATGACCGTGGCGCCGATTTCGGTTTCGTCCTCAACCAGGCAGGACAGCCCCGAGGCATAAGCCGAAAAGGCTTTCTCCGCGATTTCAAGATGGGCGTTTTCAATAACGGTGCCGACATTGCGGAACATAATTTGCGGAATGAGCCCGAGGAGGATGTCGACAGAGAGCGTTTCGCCGTAAATGTTGCGCGGGTCTTTGATTTCTTCACCGTTGTCGCAGCGGTAGCTCATCGGCAGGCAGTGGATGAGTTCGTGGCCGTCGACATTGATTTTGTTGATACCTTTTTCAATAACTTTGTTGATGTCGTTTTCACTGATTGGGCGGTTTTTGTTGACGGAAATCGAAGCGCTTTTGATGACGCTTTTTATCTTGTCGCCAGAGATGTTGACAATTACCCGGTCGATGCGTTCATTGGCCATTTGCTCCGCCGTTTCGACTGCGTTGCATATAGAAAGCGTGGCCTGGTTCAGGTCAGTGATTATGCCGTTTTTGATTCCTTTGGAGGCGTTATAACCGTAACCGACGACATTGATTCTTTTGTCACGGCTGATTTTGGCAATGATGCAGCAGACTTTGGAGGAACCAATGTCCAAGGCAGCGATTGTCGTTAACCGATTAAATGAATGTGTCAATTTCCTATCCCTTCAGATCTTGCTTTCTTTTGAGCTTTTAAGCTTTTTTGGTGCTTTTTTGCCGCTCTTTTCCAAGGTTATGATTACCTTACCTTTCAATCTTAAATCGATGTTGGTTAATTTACGTTTAAGAATGTTTTTGGTGGCGTTTAATTTTAGCAATTTTTTCCAGGCGGCGGCGACGTTTTGTTCGGGGAGCTTTATGGTGATACCGTGTTCAATGTCGTCAAGAATGAGGTTCCAGCGGCGGCCGGATATGAAATTGGCGACTTTGACGCGTTTAAAGACAGGCGAATCCGTGTCTATTTCGCTTAAAAGCTGATTGATGTTTTCGGGGGCGCCGGCGCCGACAATGAGCAGAAGCGGTTTGTCAGGGATATAAGGCGCGTCAATAACCTTACCGTCTTCGTCAATGGGATGAAAAGTTTCGTTTATCTGCCACAGGCTTTTGACCTGATGTTCGCGCAGGGATATTCTGATGACGTTGGGGTAGTAGCTGCGGCGGACAACGGCCGATCTGACCCAGGGCAGGCTTTCGATTTTGTCTTTGAGGTCATAAAGGTCGAGGCGGAGGATGTTGGTGCCGCGGTCGATGCCCATGGCATTAAGGAGCTCGGTTTTTGAGGTGTGGCGGCGGCCGTCGACAATGATGTCGTCAACCGTGAAGCCGAGTTTTGACGTCATCATGTAGTACGAATCCTGCAGGCTGAGGAGTTTTTGGTTGATGAGGTCGGTTTTGACGGTAATGGCGATGGAGGCCAGAAAAAGGATGAGCCCCAGAATCAAGGCATTGCCGAGCAGGCGGTACGGCCATTCGACCGGCAGGCTGACGCGGTTGTCGGTTTTGGGCTGCGGCATTTGCAGCTGCGGGATGATTTCCGGGGCGGCGGTTGTCATTGTTTTAGTTTATTCCTACGCGTTTGATTTCCCATTCCAGCGTGATTGAGGTTTTGTCGCGCACCTGTTTGATGATTGTTTCGCCCAGGGTTTCAATGTCTTTGGCGGTGGCGCCGCCGGTGTTGACAAGAAAGTTGCAGTGAACTTCGGAAACTTTGGCGCCGCCGACGCTGAGTTGGTCGCAGCCGGATTTTTTGATGAGTTCCCAAGCCTTCAGCCCTTCGGGATTTTTGAAAGTTGAACCTGCGGTTTTGACGTTATGCGGCTGACTTTTCATCCTTTTGTTTTTCTGGTCGTTGATGATTTCCATGATGTGTTCCGGCGTGTCGGCATGGGTGCGGAAGGTTATGGCTGTGATAATCCAGTCCTCGGGAAAGAAACTACTGCGATAAGACAGCATCAGGTCTTCAACCGGAATGCTGCTGATGTCGCCTTCGCCGTTGACAACCTGCGCGCTGATGATGACGTCTTTGGCTTCGCGGCCATAGCAGCCGGCGTTGGTTTTGACCGAACCGCCGATGGCGCCGGGAATGGAAGATAAAAATTCCAGCCCGCCGAAACGGTGCTTTATCATGATTTTTTGCAGGTCGATATTGCGCATGCCGCAGCCGCAGGTGATGGTGTTTTCGCCGAGCTGATATTTTTTGAACGCCGGGGAATCGAGTTTGATGACAACGCCGGGAATGCCGCCGTCGCGTACCAGGAGGTTGGAGCCGCCGCCGATGACGTAAATCGGAATGTTGTGCGGGCGTTTTTGCATGAAGCTGCTTAAGTCTTCAATGTCTTCAGGGATGAACATTACTTCAGCCGGGCCGCCGACGGCGAACCAGGTGTGTTTTTTCAAGGGTTCGTTTTTTTTATATTTGCCGCGGACTTTGGGCAGGAGGTCAATGATATTTTTGGAAAAAAGTTTTTTAAACATGGGGCCTCCTATTTTTGTTTGCGGATGATTTGTTTTTCAATGGCGTCGGCAAAAAGCGCGGCGGCGTTGGTGATGCCGGCCTTGCGGCTCTGCGTTACCATTTTTTCAAGCTGTTTGGGGTGGGTAAAGAGTTCTGTCAGAGTTTGACTGAGCCGCTCCGCCGTGAAGTCGGCCTGTTTGATGAGAATGGCGCCGCCGTTTTCGGACAGTTCGCGGGCATTGCCGGTCTGGTGGTCGTCAGCTGCGGTAGGCAGCGGAACGAGAATCGACGGAATGCCGACTGCGGCGATTTCGCAGACAGAAGACGCGCCAGAACGGGAAATTATTAAATGTGATGCGGCATATAATTCCGGCATGTTATTGAAAAAATGTGATATTGTTGTGTCGGCGGGGCAGTCCTGATAAGCTTCTCGGAGTTTTTCGACATCATCGCGGCGGCATTGTTGGCAGACAGTCAGATTTTTTTGCAGTTTTTTATCAAGCTGTTTGACGGCTTCCGGAATGATGTCGCCAAAGATTTTGGCGCCCTGGCTGCCGCCGAGAATTAACAGGCGGAATTTTCCCGAAGCCGTTTTCGGGCGCGGCTGTTCGCGGACAGACGCAATCGCCTGACGAACCGGCATTCCGGTCAGAACCGTGCGGGCGGCAGGCGGTGTGTATTTGACGTTGCGGAAGCTTTGGGCAATCAGCTCGGCGTATTTGCTGAGAAAACGGTTGGTGCGGCTCATGACTGAGTTTTGCTCGTGGATGACCAAGTCAATGCCGAGTAAAATGGCCGCCATGGCACAGGGGAAGGAGGCGTAACCGCCGAAGCCGACGACGCAGACGGGTTTTTGACGGAACAAAATAACACCGGCCTGCAAAATGCCGATACAGATTTTAAAGAGGTTTTTGATTTTGGTCCATTTGCCTTTGCCGACCAAGCCGCCGGCCAGAACGGCATAGTTGGGAATTTCCGCCAGTTTGCCTTTGTAATTGTCTTTGCCGCGGGAGTCCGTTACTAAAGCCAGGCGATAGCCCCGTTGTTCCAGTTCGGCGGCGAGTGCGTCAGCCGGATAAACATGGCCGCCGGTGCCGCCGGCCGTGAGGATGATTAAGGGGCGGGTGTCTTTTTCAGTCGATTTCATCTTTATCCTCCGCAGTAACGTTTTTACGGGTAATGGCCAGGAGCATACCCACGCCGAGCGCTGTTGCCAGAAGCGATGAACCGCCGTAGGAAATGAACGGCAGGGTCATGCCTTTGGTCGGCATAAGGTGCATGGTGGAGGCCATGTTGATAATTGCCTGCAGCCCGAACGAGGCCGAGAGAGCCGAGGCCGAAAGAATAATAAACAGGTTGTTGTCTTTCATGGAAATAACCATGGAGCGAATGACAATCGCCGCATAAATGCCGATGATAATCAGGCAGAGAAACATGCCAAATTCTTCGCCGGCGACGGCAAAAATAAAGTCGGTGTGCGCGTCGGGGATGTTAAGCTTGACGACGCCTTCGCCGGGGCCGCGGCCGAAGATGCTGCCGTTGTGAAATGCTTCAAGCGATTTGCGAACCTGATAGCTTAATTCGCCGCCGGAAGCCAGAAACTGTTCAACGCGCGTATGGACATGGCTGAAGGTAAAATAAGCCAAGACCAGCAGCAGGATACCGGCGGCAGCCATGACTGCAACCAGCACGATGGACAGGCCGCTTAAAAAGAACTGGAAGCCCCAGATAACGGTGACGACAATGCTCATGCCGACGTCAGGCTGGGACAGAAGCAGAATCAGGGTAAAGGCATAAAGGCCGGTGGAGAGAACGTCGCCGGGAAAATCCTGGTGGCGTTTTTGACCGTCAAAAAGCCAGGCCGCGACTACGGCGAAGACCGGTTTGACAAATTCGGACGGTTGCAGCGAGAAGCCGAAAATGCGAATCCAGCGGGTGGCGCCTTTAATCGACTCTCCCCAAAACAGCGTCATAAACATCAGGCCGACAACGACAACATAGCCGATGATGGCAATGCGGCGGATGGTTTTGAGATTTTGCATGGAGAGCAGAATCATCAGCCCATAGGCCAGCGGGATAAAAAACAACTGGCGTTTGACAAAGTGAAAAGTTTCGGCGCCGATACGGTTGGCGACCGCCGGGCTGGCCGAGAAGTTCAGAAAAATGCCGATGAGGAGAAGAACCGTCACCAGTCCCAGCAGGACTTTGTCAACGGTCCACCACCAATTGCTGATTATGCTGCGGCTGTTGCGGGAAAAGCGGAACACGGCGTTATGCTCCTATCAGGCGGAGCGAAGCCAAGCCGAACAGCCCGAGAATAAAGGCAATTATCCAAAAGCGCAGGACAACGGTGGTTTCTTTCCAGCCGAGCTGTTCAAAATGGTGGTGAATCGGCGCCATTAAAAAGACGCGGCGTTTGGTGCGTTTGTACCAGAAGACCTGGATGATGTCGGACAGGGCTTCCATGACAAAAATGCCGCCGACAATTGCCAGAACGATTTCGTGTTTGGTAATGATGGCTACGGTGCCGAGCAGGCCGCCGAGCGCCAGAGAGCCGGTGTCGCCCATGAAAATTTTGGCCGGCGGGGCGTTAAACCACAGAAAGCTGACACAGCCGCCGATAACTGCCGCGCAAACAACCGCCGTTTCGGCAGCGCCGGCAACCGGCAGGATGTAAAAATATTCAGACAGGCTGCTGCCGGAGATGTATGCGATAACCATGAAAACGAAAAAGGCAATGACACACAGACCGCCGGCGAGGCCGTCAAGCCCGTCGCTGAGGTTGACGGAATTGGCGGTGCCGACCAGAACAAACATGGCAAAGGGGATGTAGAACCAGCACAAGTCAAGCGCCAGATTTTTGAAATAGGGGATGGTCAGGGCAAAGCGGGCGTTTTCCGCGGTAAAATATGAGATGACCAAAATGGCAGCAAGCGCGGTCGAAAATTCGAGCAAAAGGCGCATTGGGCCGGAGATGGCGTTGGCGCTGTGTTTTTTTACTTTGACGTAATCGTCGGCAAAACCGATTAAGGCATAGATCAGATAAACGCCGAGGCCGGTCCAGACAAAGGGATTGGACAGGCGGCACCAGAGGAGCGCGGACAGGACTGAGGCACCGATGATGAGCAGGCCGCCCATGGTCGGCGTTCCCTTTTTGGTTTCCAGGTGAGATTTTGGTCCGTCTTCACGGATGGGTTGTCCTTTGCCCTGGCGGCACTTTAGAAAGGTTATCAGCTTTCCGCCGCAGGCAAGTCCGATGACAAGCGCGGTGAAAAACGCCGCAAAAGCTCTGGCAGGAACGAAATCAGCGAAATTGAGCGTGCTGAAAAGATAGTTAAGCATGGTTTGTCCTCACGTTGTAGGGTTCTTTTTTCATTTAAGATAAACAAAATATCTAAAATAATGATTAAAAACACGCGAAAATTTCGCCGTTAATTTTGCGGCTGTTGTCTTGACAAAAAAAATGCGGTGTGTAGTATGAGGGGCGTTATTTTATTATTAATTAAATCAAATAATTATGTTTTATTCAAAAAAATTTGAAGATGTAAATGTTGCTTTCAGCCGGATTGTCAAAGTCTGCCGCGATGTTTACGGCGAGGTTATCAAAAGAGCAGATGCAAAGGCCGTTAAAGCGACTTTTTCTCTGGAAAAGAAGATTCTTCCTTTTAATGCCAACCGCAGGTATCAGGCGACGGCCGTTGTCTTTTTGACAAGCGGCGGCGAAGAACGGATTGCCGTTTGTGATTTGAAGGGGAATGTTGGACTTTTCAGACGTTCTGATTTTGCAAAATTAACATTTCAAAATTAAAAATTATCATTATGAGAAAATTATTTCCTTTAACTGAAGAAAATCTGGGTTTGTTGGATAATAAACCGGCAGAAAAAGTTCGTAAAATTTTTCCCGAACTTCCGTTGAATGATGATGACGGGTGTTGTCTGTTGTATGAAGATGATGCTAAGAAGTATTATTACGCATACAGCTTTACAATGAATGAGGTTTTTTGCGGTTGTGATATTTTTATTCCTCTGGAAGAAAATGCCAAAGCCGCTTATATGTGCTTTAAGCCCTGCGCCATGGTTGTCAATAAGCTGTATCAGCTGGGCGATGTTCAAATCGACAAAGGGGATATTACTGACATCAATCGCAATATGCCGATTGATGACAATATGTATCTGCCGTTGGTGTTTGGCGAGTCTGGCGCGGGTGAAGTGTATCTTCCTGTTTTCAGCGATCAAGGGCGGGCGCTTATCTGTAATGCGGCTTTGAGCCAGCGTGCCGGCGCCGGAGAGGTTCATGTTGCTTTTAAGGAAGGCGAGGCGTTTTACAAGATTTGTTTCCTCCGAGGCGGTTTATGCGGTCTGAGCGGGCAGTTCTAGGATGATTTTATTGAAGAAGACGGTCATAAAAGACCGTCTTTTTTCTTGATTTTTGTCCAGCTATATGGCAGAGTAGAAAAGTTAAGACTATTATTAATTTATTAAATATATTTATTATGAAAACAATTTCCAGAGATTTGAGAAGCGAATATATGCTTTCCAAGGACGAGAGCATTGCCAGAGCGGCTTTGTACGGCGCACTGAAGCAGATTTTTGTTGCCGGCGACCTTTCCTGTTATACTTATGACAGCGTATGGCTGGCTTGGGAAAAACGTTTGGAAAAATGCGATTTGCTGCAAAACGGCGTTACTTTTGCTATCGTGCGGCAGACGTTTAACGAGGTGTTGGACGAGCTGATGCGATGTGAGGCGGTTTCATGGAAAGCAGCCTTGGAACATATCGGCGGCCGGCTTGCCGGGTTTAAAAAAGACATACGGCAGACATCCGATGTTCATGAGCAGGTTTGTATCTGTAAAGCGGCGGAGCAATATTTTGAAAATCTGGTTCTGCTTTTTTCCTATATGCAGGAGAAAGGCGCCGCGGTTGATATTGTCCGGGAATATGAAGCTGAAATCAGTTATTGGCTGGGATATCGCAGCACTTGTGTTTTGGCCGGGCAGGCGATGAAGTACAGTTTTCGTTCCGACAGGCTGTTTGAAATGGCTCGCGCATTTATGGCGTCGCAGCCGGAAGGATTGTTTCTGCTGCTGCCGCACATAACTTATGCCGCTGTTCGTCTTGATTTTCAGGCTCCGGCTTTGGACGCTTATCTGCAGCTGATATATTTTGCGGCAACAGCCAGGACGGACCGTCATTTTGACATTAAAGTCTGGGACAGCTTTTATCAGGTATTGGACGCACAGACGAGTTTAGGCGTGTGTGCCAAAGATAAGGAAGACGAGCTTGTCATCAAAAAATGCGAGCATTATGCGCGTTTGTATTTGAAGGCGCAGAATCATACCGTTCCTGCCGATTTGCCGGCTTTAAGCAAAATGTTTCGGGATTGCGCGCTTTTTTCCGTGGCTTTGAAACTGCGGGCGTTTGATGTGTTGATGGCGCCTTTGGCTGTCCCCGGTATGGACAAGATAAGAGCCGTCGAGTATATTGTGAAAGCTGACAAGAAGTGTCTACAGAATGTTGACAAGTATCTGAAAGTCTTTGATCGGATTTATGACAAGGTGCCGTTTTATGAACGCGGCTGCTGGGATTTTCTGATGCTGCTGGCGTCAAAGGTTGCCGCTGTTCCGGTTAATGAGCTGGTGCCGCGCGTGATGTCTGTTTCCTGTGATATGTCCCGCTTGGGAAATATCTTGTTAAAGCTTATGGAGATTGGCAACAGGTTCAGTCTGGAAAACAAGGCTTTTGACATTTGCCGTCTGGGGTTGGGGCTCATTGCTTACAGCAAGTATGTTCCATGCCGGGAAAAGGCAGCGCGTTATTTTGAAGAGGCCTTAGGCAAACTGCCGCCGGTTTTACCGGAAGAGGCTGATGCGCTGCTTGAAGCTATGCATTATCCGGTGCGGGTGAAATATACCAAGCCGCTGGCCGCCGCGTTGCTGAATGCTTTGATAAAGCAGGGGGCTTTTGTGAAAACCGAAAGGCTGGAAGAGTGGAGCAGATTTTATCATATCGAGCTTGCTCTGCCAGATAAAAAAGTGTTAAGAGATTTTTCAAAAGCAGTGACGGTGTTTTCCTATGACGAACTGTTAGCGGCGTTGAGAAGGTAAAACTCTGTTAGAGAAAAGTGCCTGACGAAAATGTCAGGCACTTTTTTTGTGGCAAGAGTTTTTTTGTTGGGAGTATGCCAAAGAGCTATTATGCTTGTAATTTTATCGCTAAAATCCCCGCATTTTTCGTGCGGGGATTTTGTTTATTTCTTGGCTTCGATGATTTTCAAGGCGTCATCCAAGCTGATTTCTTTGCCTTTATATTCTTTGGGGATGGCATAGTTGTTTTTGCCCCATTTGATATAAGGGCCGTAACGGCCGTTGTTCAAAGTGATATCGGCTTTGTCTTTGGGATGTTGGCCGAGAACTGTGCCGACCGGGCGTTCCGCCGCGCCGGCCAAAATGGTTTTGGCTCTTTCCAGCGTGATGTTGAAAATAGTGTCTGCGCCGGTTAAGGATTTTGATTTTCCACCCTGTTTGATATATGGGCCGAATTTGCCGGTGTTGACGGTGATGCCTTCGCCTAAGTCAAAGGGCAGACTGAGCAGACGGGAAGCCTGTTCAAACGTTGTTTCTTCCGGTGTAATATTTTTCGGCAGAGAACAGCGTTTGGGTTTTTCTGTGGTGGCGGTAGCGTCTTCGCCCAGCTGGACATAAAAACCGTAAGGCCCTTTTTTCAGGTAAACTTTCAAACCGTTCATCTCGCCGAGAACTTTATCTTCAGGGGCCGGCACTTTTGGCGTGTCGCTTTGCTCTTCTTCCTTGACGTCGGTCAGCGGTTTGGTGTATTTGCATTCGGGATAGTTTGAACAGCCGATGAACGCGCCGAACTTGCCGAATTTGACACTCAGTTTCCCTTTGCCGCATTCAGGGCAGGTGCGGGGATCCGAACCGTCTTCGCGGGGCGGGAAAAGGTGGTATGACAAGGCTTCGTCAATACGGTCGATGACTTCGGTAATTTGCAGCGGTTTGACGGCGTCAACGTTTTTGATGAACTTGTTCCAAAATCCGGTCAGGAGCTTTTTCCATTCCATTTGTCCGGCGGAAATGTCATCAAGAAATTCTTCAAGCTGCGCGGTAAAGTCGTATTCAACATATTTTTTGAAGAAATTTTCGAGGAACACGGTGACAATGCGGCCGCGGTCTTCAGGAATGAAGCGCAGTTTTTCAACGCGGACGTATTTTCTTTCCTGCAAAACGGAAATAATCGTCGCATAGGTTGACGGGCGGCCGATGCCGAGTTCTTCCAGCTTTTTAACCAGGCTCGCTTCGGTGAAGCGCGGCGGCGGCGTGGTGAAGTGCTGGTCAGTGCGGATTTCGCCTTTGGTAACGGCTTCGCCGGTTTCGACATTCGGCAGAATGCGGTTTTCGTCATCCTCGTCCGAATCGTCCTTACTTTCCTGATAGAGTTTGAGGAAGCCGTCAAAGGCGATAACCTGGCCGTTGGCACGGAGGAGGATGAGTTTGTCCTGCGACAGGAAGTCAATCGCGACTTTATCCATAACCGCCGGGTTCATCTGGCAGGCGATGGTACGTTTCCAGATAAGTTCATAAAGCTTGTGCGCTTCGGCATCAAGTTTGGTTTCAAGCTTTTTCGGCGTGTTCATCACATTGGACGGGCGGATAGCTTCGTGTGCTTCCTGCGCGTTTTTGCTCTTGGTTTTATATTCTTTGGCCTGCTTGGGGAGGTAGTCCTCGCCAAAATATTTGAGGATGGCTTCGCGGCAGGCGGCTATGGCTTCCTGCGAGAGGTTGACCGCGTCGGTACGCATATAAGTAATCAAACCTTCTTCGTAGAGCTTTTGAGCAATCTGCATGGTTCTTTTGGCTGAAAAGCGCAGTTTACGGGCGGCTTCCTGCTGCAGGGTCGAAGTGGTGAACGGCGGCGCCGGGTAGCGGTTGGCCTTCTTGCGCTCAACGTTGGATACGGCGAATTCCTGCGCTTCAATTTTGGCTTTGGCTTCTTCTGCGGAACCCTGCTGTTTGAGGTCAAATTTTTCGAGCTTTTTACCGTCCAGCTGCATGAGGTGCGTGGTAATCAGCGCCTGTTTGGAGGTGAGGACGTCAACGTCAATGGTCCAATATTCTTCGGGTTTAAACTTTTCAATTTCCGTTTCGCGTTCGCAGACCAGACGCAGGGCAACGGACTGGACACGGCCGGCGGATTTTGAGCCGGGAAGTTTGCGCCACAAAACCGGGGACAGGGTGAAGCCTACCAGATAGTCCAAAGCGCGGCGCGCCATGTAAGCGGAAACCAGATTGTCGTCAATCTGCCGCGGGTTTTGGATGGCTTCGGTAACGGCGTGTTTGGTGATTTCGTGGAAAACGACGCGCTCGATTTTTTTGCCTTTGATGACTTTACGGGCGTTTAATTCTTCCAGAACGTGCCAGGCAATGGCTTCTCCTTCTCTATCCGGGTCGGATGCGAGGATGATGGTGTCGCAGTCTTTGACGGCTTTGACAATGTCCTGAACGCGTTTTTTGCCGCCGGGACTGAGTTCCCAAGTCATGGCGAAATCTTCATCAGGGTTAACCGAACCGTCTTTGCTCGGCAGGTCGCGGATGTGTCCGAAACTGGCAAGAACCTTGTAGTCATCGCCCAGATACTTATTGATGGTTTTGGCTTTGGCCGGAGATTCCACAATAACTAATTTCATCGTTCTTATTCCACCTTATCTTTTTATTAAAGCGACTTTGTTGCCGGGTTGGCGTTCGATTTTATTATCCATTTCCAGTTCAAGAAGAGCAACGGAAAGCTCCGCCGCAGACAGTCCCGAAGAGCGGATAAGCTCGTCGACATACACGCCGTCATAAGTCAGAAACTCGGTCAGCGGCGCGGTTTTCTTTTGAGGAATATCGGCATTATTTTTTACTTTGTCAAGCGGTTTATCAAATAATTCCAATTCCCTTGCGGCGGGAAGAGGGCGGATTGCCCGGCCGGTGCTGAGGTTGAGATTGGTCAGGACATCTTCATAACTTTCAACCAGTACGGCGCCTTCTTTGATGAGTTTGTTGGTGCCTAAGGAGCGGCCGTCAAGCGGCGATCCGGGGACGGCAAATATTTCCCTGCCCTGTTCTAAAGCCAGGCGGGCGGTAATCAGCGAGCCGGAATTCAGATTGGCCTCGACAACCAGCGTTCCCGAGGACAGAGCGGCGACGAGGCGGTTGCGGCGGGGAAAGTTGTTGGCTTGCGGTTTGGTGCCGAGCGGCAGTTCCGACACGATGGCGCCCTGAGCGGCAATCTGTTCATAAAGTTCGCGGTTTTCCGAAGGATAAGGGACGTCAACGCCGGTTCCGAGCACGGCAACGGTCGGGCCTTGCTGCCCTTTGGCGTACATAGCGCCTTTGTGTGCGGCGGAATCGATGCCGCGGGCCATGCCGGAAATAATCAGGACGTCATTGTCCGTCAGGTCATAAGCCAGTCTTGAGGCCAGTTTGCGACCGTTGACGGAAGCATTGCGGGCGCCGACGACGGATACGGACAGCGGGTGGTTGAGGAGTTCTGTATTGCCGCGGACATAGAGAATCGGCGGTGCGTCATTAAGCTGGCGAAGACTTTCAGGGTAGAGCTTATCTTCAGGCGTGAGCAGTCGGATGCCTTGGGCGTCAGCGCGTTCTATTTCTGCGGCGGCCAGCCTTTCCGTAAAGGTCTGGCTGCGTTCGGGCAGGTTGGACAAAGCTTCCGCGGCGCTGCCGAATTTGCGAAGCAGCCTGTAGAAGGTAACCGGTCCGACATTTTCGCTGTTAATCAGGCGAATCCGATTTATAAGCTCTTTTTTCTCCATGCGCTCAGGCTTTTTTCTTAAAGCTGATTTTGCTTTCGGTGCCTTTTATCAGCCGGGCGATGTTGGCATGGTGGCGAATCAGTACCAGCAGGGCAATGGCGCTGTAAAATGCGGCATGTACCGGGTCTGACATGAAAAAGGCGAAAAACGGAACGGAAACGGCGGCCAGAATTGCCGAGAGGGAAGAGTAGCGCGTTGTAAATGCCGTCACCAGCCAGACGCACAGGGCAATTACGCCGAGCTGCCATTGGGTAACGACGATAAAGCCGAAGGCTGAGGCGACGCCTTTGCCGCCGCGGAATTTTAACCAGACGGGGAAGTTGTGGCCGATAACGCCCATGACGCCGGCAATCAGTCCGGCAACGACGGCAACCGTGGTGATGAAGCCGAACAGGCTGCAGAATGCTTGAGGGGCGAGGTATCCGGCGAGCCAGGCGGCAAAACCGGCTTTGGAGGCATCAAGGATGACGGTAAGCAGTGCCAAGTCTTTGCGTCCGGTGCGGAGGACGTTGGTGGCGCCGATGTTGCCAGAGCCGATTTTGCGGATGTCGCCGAGGCCGCAAATTCTGGTCAGAACCAGGCCGAAAGGGATTGAACCGAGCAGGTAGCCGCCGACAGCGGACAAGATGAAATAAATGGTGATGCTCATGCGTGTTATCCTTATTTATAAGTAATTGTTTGTTTTTTCATATTCTTAAACTTATCGGTATTTTTTTTCAACCCTATTTTGCGGCGGCTGTGCATGGCCGGACGCGCAATTAATCTGCATAAAACGCAATAAATGGGGTGACAACGCCGAATAATCGGCTAATATAAGCGGCAGGTTAACATTTTGAGGGAGAAGGCAGATGAAGCCTGTATTTAAAAGGGTTTTGTTGAAGGTTTCCGGCGAGGGGCTGATGGGCGACCAGAATTTCGGCATTTCGGCTGATGCGGTCAGGAAGCTGTGCGCGGAAATTAAGGAGATTTATGACGCCGGCGTGGAAATCTGCATTGTGGTCGGCGGCGGAAATATTTTCCGCGGCGTGAAAGAAGCCTCCAAGGGGATTAACCGCACGGTCGGCGACTATGTCGGCATGATGGCGACGGTGATGAACGCCGTTTATGTGCAGAATATTATGGAAGAAGCCGGGCTGCCGGTGCGGGTAATGTCCGGGCTGCAAATTCCCCAGGTTTGCGAAAGCTATCTCTATCGCCGGGCGCAGCGCCATTTGGAAAAAAAACGCATTGTTATTTTTGCCGGCGGGACGGGCAACCCCTTTTTCACCACAGACACGGGCGCGGTTTTGCGTGCTTCGGAAATGCAGTGCGACGTGATTATGAAGTCTACCCAGGTTGACGGCGTGTATGATTCCGATCCGCGAAAGAATCCGGATGCCAAACGCTATGACGAGGTTTCTTATGATGAGGTGATTGAAAAGCAGCTCGGGGTTATGGATATGACGGCGATTGCCATGGCGCGGGAAAACAAAATTCCGGTTATGGTCTTTTCTCAGCACGAGAAAGGCGCCCTGTTTAAGGCGGTTTGCGGCAAGGGGAAGTTTACGCTGATTAAATAAAATCCGCCGCGGCGCGAAAAACTGCTTGCCAAAGCGGCGAAAATAAATAATTATGCTTTTATCAAAAACTTAAGAGGTAAAAATAAACATGACAGATTTTACGAGTATTAAAAACGAAGCAAAGTCTAAAATGGACAAGACGCTGGATGCCCTGAAAAACGATTTCGGCGGTTTGCGCGCCGGCCGCGCCCATGTCAGTCTGCTGGACGGCATTATGGTTGAAGCCTACGGCAGCATGACACCTTTGTCCCAGCTCGGCACGGTGTCAACGCCTGATGCGCGCACCATCTCCGTTTCCGTATGGGACAGAGGATTAGCCAAAGCGGTTGAAAAAGCAATTATGGAATCGGAATTGGGCTTAAACCCGGCTTCCGACGGACAGCTTATTCGTGTTCCCGTTCCGCCGCTCAGCGAAGAAAGAAGAAAAGAACTGACCAAGATTGCCAGCAAATATGCCGAGAACAACAAAGTCGCTATTCGCAACCTTCGCCGTGAAGCGCTTGATGAAGTCAAAAAGCTGAAGAAGGACAATGCTATTTCCGAAGACGACGAAAAGCGTTATGAAAATGAAATTCAGAAGCTGACTGACGACTCAATCAAAAAGATTGAAGAGATGTTGAGTCAAAAAGAGAAGGACATCCTCCAGGTCTAGTAAAAGTTCGTATAGCACGTCATCTAGAGCAGTTTTACGGTGGTTCGAAAAATCCATGTACTATTTTGTACACTAGGATTTTTCTCACACCTAGAAACCACTCTATCTAACGCACTCTCCGAACTTTTAGTAAAAGTGCGCTCTGTGGTCATCTAATACAGAAACTGCGTGTAAAATGTTCGGTAAAGTTTTTTTTGTTTCACAGGGGATTACGGGTGAAGATATTTTTTAGAATTTTTTTGGGGGGGGTACTGGCTGTTCATGCAGTGTCCGTTTCAGCAGCGGAGGCAGAAACAAAGCGGGTGGAGTATCAGGTTGATCCGCAGGTTTTACAGCAGAAAATCGATGCCGACGTTTATCGTCTGATTTTGGAGCAGGGCTATGTTTCCCGCGATGATGTCAAGACTTACAAGAATATTTTCAAGGCCCTGAACGAGGGGGACATTGAAGAAGCAGCGGATTTGTCCGCCGATTTGGACAACGATGTTTTGGCCGGGCATGTTCTGGCTGAGAAATATTTATCCAAAGACTATCAATCGACTTATGAAGAGTTGAAAGACTGGCTGCTGAATTATGCCGATAATCCGCAGTCCCAGCGGATTTATAATCTGGCAAAGCGCAAAGCCGGTGCAAAAGCCGCTGCAGAAGATTTGCCCGACCCCAAGCTCTTGCGTTTGGACACCTATAACCGCAGCCTTTATGCCAATGATATGGCCGCTTATGAAAATCTGAGCCCGGCGCGCAAGAAAATCGTGCAGAAAAACGTGACGCTGTTTTATAAATATCTGCGGCAGGGGAAGACGCTGAAAGCCCGCCGTGTTTTGGAAAACAAGCGTTTTCGGATGGCTGTTCCCGATAAATACTGGGATGAGATGAGCGCGGCTCTGGCGCAGGAATATTTTCTGGACAATCAGGACAAGCTGGCTTTGCAGTGGACGCTGAAACCGATGCGGCGCAGCCATAATCCGACGGCCTATTGGATTGCCGGTCTGGCATCATGGCGGCAGAAAAAAATCAGCGCCGCCGCCGGGTATTTTGCCAAGCTTGGCGCTATGAAAGGCAAAGACGAATGGCTGGAGGCTGCCGGAGCTTATTGGGCATACCGTTGTTATGACCGTTTGAAACAAAAGGGAAACGCCCGCAGGCAGCTTGAGCGCGCAGCGGTTTATCAGCGTACGTTTTATGGTATTCTGGCGTCTTATGTGCTGGGCTTGAAGATAGATTACAACTGGTCAGGGGCGACTTATTGGAACGATTTTTCTTCACCGGATTATGCCGAGAATCTGGCGTCTTCAAGCGCCGTTCGCCGCGCGGTTGTGCTCTTTCATGCCAAGCGTCCCGATTTGGCGGAAAAAGAGCTGGCTTATGCTTATGAAAATATGAATGAGAAACAGCGGGAAGCCGTTTTGTTTCTGCTTAATCACAACGAACGACACAGTATGGTTATCCGTTTGGCGAATACATTGCACGATCATGAAAAAGGTGTTTTTTATGACAGTCTTGCTTATCCGGTTCCGGCGTTTCTGCCGGAGGAAATGCGCGGGGACAAGGCGCTGGTTCTGGCTGTCAGCCGTCAGGAATCGAATTTTAACCCTTATGCCAGGAGTTCGGCCGGCGCTTGCGGCCTGATGCAGGTGATGCCGAACACGGCTTATCATGTGAGCGGCAACAGCCAGGACAAAAAAGACCTGCGCCGCCTGTTTGATATTTCCTATAACCTGGAAGTGGGGCAAAAATATTTGGAATATCTGCTTAACAAGCCCTATATCGGCGGCAATTTGTTTTATATGCTGGCGGCTTATAACGCCGGGCCGGGAAACCTGGTCAAATGGATGAAGACAATGCGCTATCAGAATGATCCGCTGCTGTTTATTGAGGTTATTCCGGCGCGGCAGACGCGTTTGTATATTGAGCGGGTGATGGCTAATTACTGGATTTACAGCATGCAGCTTGGCCTTCCCGGCGGGGAACGGACGCTGCAGGCGGCAGCTGACGGAAAATTTCCGCTTTTGGAAGAAGATTAACGGCAAAACCGTTGTTTCGTAACAAAAAAATCACGGCAATGGCGGGAAGAGGTTATTGTATTTTTAACTAAATTGTGTTACTATAAAAGCATAGGACATATTAGTTTAGATGAAATTTTGGTTTATTTTTATGTTGAGGAAAATTGTTATCGTCCGGGGTTAGCGCTTTGGTCTTTGATGATTTTTCATATGTCTTATACAAGTTTTAATGTTGATGTAAAACTCAAAAATAATATATCATGGGAACTATAATAGGAATATTGTCTATTCTCGCGGGCATCTACTTTATGCGGGAAATCGCTTCTTGGCTGTGTGGATTGATTGGAAAGGCCTGGGCTAATGTGGAAGATGCTTTTGGCGTTATCCTCTGGCTGGTCTTTATAATAATCGGTTTGAACTGGCTGATTGGGTGATTACAAAGCTGTCGTTTGAAACAAGATTGTGTATTTATACATGATTTTGCGGAAAACGACGGCTTTTTTTAATCGCTATAAAATTCAAAATAGAAAAAAACTTTACATTTTACGCCCTTTCAATTACACTAAAAAATGCAGATAGGCGTTCTGTCTGTGGTGTCTGAAAAACACCCCGTGTAGAAAATATCCACTTTCGGAGTGGAGTGTGGTTAATATGTTGAATACCCACGTCTGTTACACGCAGTTTTTCAGCTCCACTCTCCTTTGTTTTGTTAACACAGGGGAGTTTGTTTTAACAGAACAAAGGAGCTTGATGATGAAACTCAAATTTTTACTCTTAGGGACGAGTCTGTCCTTAATTCCAAACTTAACTTATGCGCAATGCTCACCAGCCCAAAGCTGTGTCGAGCTTGGTTATAAAGAAACGACCAACAAAGGCGGCTGTTTGAAATGCCCGTTTGGAAACAGTTATTACTGCCCGGAACGGTGCGAGGTATCATATCAATACACCTGCACCGGGGCAAATGAACAACCGGGAACTGACAAATGCGGCGACAAATATAAATCTTGTAATTGTACTTCCGGCTTTGAGTGGAAAGATGGCAAATGCCAAACAAAAGAAGCTATCCTCGGCGAATGCACAGGCTATGCTAAAAACTGCGCCATCGGCCAAATCTTAAACAGCGACGGAACTTGCTCAAATGATAAGGTTTCCGGTAAAACACCGATTGGGGTTGTTGCCTATATCAGCAGCGGCAAAGATAAATGTGGGCAGGCTCTGGCATTGAAGGATTTGGGAAATATGCGGTGGTCAAACGGACTTTTTGATGTTCCGGATTTACCGAATTATACAAGTATTTCGGCAGCAGAAAAAGATTTTGACAGTTGTGGCAATACGCAAAAGATTATCAAACAAGGTAATGCAAACACTTACCCGGCAGCATGGGCTGCGGTAGGTTATGCGCCTGCGGCAGCTCCTGAAACAAAAGGGAAATGGTGTTTGCCGGCAGCGGGAGTGGGGTGTTCAATGATGAACAATTATGATAAGATTAATTCCGGTCTGTCAAAAGCCAGAGGTAAAATGTTGCCATCAAAATCAAACTATGACTACTGGAACTGGGCATCGTCCGAGGCCTCTGGTGACGGTGCGTTGATATGGTGTTACGCTAGTGATGACTGGAGCGGTTCCGTTAAGATTGAAGACTTTGCCTATGTTCGGCCGGTGATTGCCTTTTAATAATCATTTATCCCCATTATTCCCGTAACGGAATAATGGGGATGGTTGGTTTTGATCTGGATGTCCGGATGTTGCTGCGCTCCTCTGAAGATGACATTCTTTTTTGGGGAGAAGGGGCGTATGGATGGTTGGGGGTTGAGGAAGGTTAAGAGAGGAAAGACTGAGACTGGGTGCGGGCGAGGGTATCGACGCGTTCGTTTTCCGGGTGGCCGGCGTGGCCTTTGACCCAAATCCAGTGGATTTGGTGGCGCCCGAGCAGGCTGTCCAGCGTTTGCCAGAGGTCGATGTTTTTGACTTCCGATTTCTTATTGCTGGTGCGCCAGTTGTTCTTTTTCCAGTTGGGCAGCCATTTGGTGACGCCGTCCATAACATAACGGCTGTCGGTGTACAGCGTGATGTCGCATTCCTTTTTGAGGGCTTTCAGCGCCTCAATCACCGCCGTCAGTTCCATGCGGTTGTTGGTGGTTTCCCTTTCGCCGCCGCTCAGTTCCTTTTCCGTGTCCTTATGGCGGAGAATGGCGCCCCAGCCGCCGGGGCCGGGATTGCCCGAGCAGGCGCCGTCTGTGAAAATTTCAACCCGGTACATCTTAAAACTCGCTCCTGAAAAAGTCGTTAAAAAATTCGTTGACAAGCAGGCGGTTTTCTTCTTCGTCGCCTTCCTCCTGACGCAGGGCTTTGGCGACATAAGAGCGCAGGGTGTTTTTGTTGATGTAAAAACGGAAGCTTTTCGGGGCGGCTTCATCGGCGCCGACAACTCCGTCAAACAAAAAGTCGCTGTCGACAAAGGAGGTGAAAATCATTTCAATATTGGCAAATTTCAGCGTGCCGCGCGGGGGCAGACGCAGTTCCGGGCGGCTGATGAGATTGAGCTGGTTGGGCATGCCGGCAATCGAATCCATCTGGTTATAATTCAGAAAGCGGACTTTGTTATATTCGCCGCCGCTGCTGCCGGTGCTGCAGGAGAGGTAAAGCTCGCGGGCGATGACGCTGCTGTCGTTTTGGAGGTGGACGGCAAAGCTGATTTTGATGATTTTTTCAATTTCCGGGGCGGCCTTGGGGGCGGCAGTTTCGTTGTCCGGGTGGATGAGCTGCTCGGTTTTGTTGTCAAGGATTTCCAGTTTGCGGTCAGTCAAAATCAGCTCGACATTGGGCTGAGGGCTGCGGCCGAACATGCCGGCAATGACCGAATAAGGCGCGGGGACGTTGTTGGAGCCGGAACGGATGTAAATGTTGTTACCGACGGTGGACATCAGCGGCGCGGCTTCCGCTTTGGGGATGTATGTGGCGATGTAGCCGTTGCCGTTTTCGTCGCTGCTGATGATGTGGTTGCGGACTTTGTTGTGGCTGGGAATGGTGCAGCCGGAAATGGCGTTTTCAAGCCAGCTCAGATAGCGGTGGACGTTGGGCACTTTGATTTTGGCCTTGGCGACGTCGCCGATGTCCATGTCGCGCGAACATTCGACGCCCCAGACAATGACGCCGCCCTCGGAATTGCCGAAACCGGAAATGCATTTAGCGAGGTTTTTGCGGTCGTCGCGGGGCAGGGAGGTGACGTTTTTGCCGATGCCGGGTGTGGTTTGTTTGAAGTCGAGAAACAGCTCTTCGGCCTGACGGTTGATGATGAAGTCATCAAGGGCGTCTTCCCCAAAGTAAATCAGTTTTTGAAAAATATCTTCCGCGCGTGACATGGTTTTCTCTTTCCGCTGTTGGTGAGCCGGCTCTGCCAGCGTATGCTGTCAGAGCTTGAAATTAACTTTTTCTTCAGCGATTATAACCCGGTGAACGTTAATTTTGTCATAACGCCTTGCAAACTCTTTAAGCAAGTCTTCCACCAGATATTCGGGAGCGGAAGCGCCGGCGCTGATACCGATGTGGTTATAAGGGGCGACGGTCTGCCAGTCGAGTTCGGCGGCATCGTTTATCAGCAGAGCCATCTCGGCGCCGGCTTGCAGGGCGACACGGCGAAGCTGGTTGGAATTGGAGGAGTTTTTTGAACCGAGGACAAGAATACACGGCGCTTTGGCGGCCAAGGTTTTGACGGCCTGCTGGCGGTTGGTGGTGGCGTAGCAGATGTCCTTGCTTTTCAGTCCGGAAATGGCGGGAAAGCGACGCTTGAGCACGGCGATAATGTCCGCGGTTTCGTCAACGGACAGGGTGGTCTGGCTGACAAAGGCGATATGCTCCGGGGTTTGCGGGCGCAGGCTTTCGGCTTCCGCGGCGCTGTTGATGACATGGATTTTGCCGTATCCCGGGAGCTGGCCGACGGTGCCTATGATTTCGGGGTGGGCGGCTTTGCCGATGACGATGATTTCCCGTTCCTCGGCCGCATATTTTTTAATTTCGCGGTGAATCTTTTCAACCAGCGGGCAGGTGGCGTCAATCACGACTTTGTGCCTGTGCCGGGCATCCTCAACCACGGCAAGGCCGGCGCCGTGCGCGGAAATAACCAGCGGGCGGGCAGGGTCGGCTTCCGCCGTTTCTTCAACAAAAACGGCGCCTTTGCGGCGCAACTCATTGATAACATGTTGGTTGTGGACGATTTCATGACGGACGAAAACCGGGGCGCCGTAACGTTCAAGCGCCTCTTCAACCAGGGCGATAGCGCGCCTGACCCCGGCGCAGAAGCCGCGGGGTTCGGCAAGGTAGAGGTTTAGTCCGTCAGGCATCAGCGTTGTTCCAGCAGGCGGCGCAGTTCGTCATAATCCGGGTGGCCGTCAATGTCGCCGACCAGCGTGTAAACCGGTTTTGACGCGAAAATGCGGTTGGCGATTTTTGTGATGTCTTCCGCGGTGATGGCGTCAATTTTGGCTGTCATTTCCTCGGTTGGGATAATGCGGCCGAAGACGAGCATCTGGCGGGCGTAGATTTCCGACGTGGTGGACGAACTTTCCAGCCCCATCAGCATGCTGGCCTTAAACTGGACTTTGGCGCGTTTCAGCTCTTCCGGCAGGACCGGCGCAGTGCGGATTTTGTTGATTTCCGCGGTGACGACCGGGATGAGTTCCTGCAGTTCCTCGCGCGTTGTGCCGGCATAAATTCCCATCAGGCCGCTGGAACGATGGGCGTTTATGAAGCTGTAGACGGTATAGACCAGGCCGCGTTTTTCGCGGATTTCCTGAAACAGGCGCGAGGTTGAGCCGCCGCCGAGGATGGCGGAGAGAACCGCCGCCGGGTAGTAGTCGTCATCATGGTAGCTGACGCCCTCAAAGCCAATCAGGACGTGTGCCTGCTTGATGTCCCGCTGTTCGGCATAATAGCCGCCGACGTATTTCTGCGTCGGAAATTCGCTGTCGAGGTGTTGCGGAAGGTTGGAAAAGCGTTTTTTGACCATGTCGACAAACTTTTCATGTTCAATGTTGCCGACGGCGCAGACGCAGATATTTTCTGCGACATAAAAGCGTTTGCGGTATTTTCTTAAATCATCAGCCGTAAAGCCGCTGACTTTTTCTATCGAACCGAGAATCGGGCGGCCGAGCGGCTGTCCGGCATAGGCCTGTTGCTGGAGGTAGTCAAAAATAATGTCGTCCGGTGTGTCGATGGTCTGTTTGATTTCCTGGATGACGACGTCACGCTCCTTGACGACTTCCTCGTCCGGAAAGCTGGCGTTGAGCACGATATCGGCCAGGACGTCCAGCGCCAGTTCGGCGTCGTCTTTGAGCATTTTGGCGTAAAAGGAGGTTATTTCGCGCGAGGTATAGGCGTTGGTCTGGCCGCCGGCGTCCTCAATCTCGGCGTCAATCTGAAACGACGTGCGAGTCGGCGTGCCCTTGAAGACCATGTGTTCCAAAAAATGGGACAAGCCGTTTATTTCCTCTTCTTCCCGGGCGGAGCCGGTGTTTATCCATATTCCCAGCGAAACGCTTTCCGTCCCCGGGCGGGAGGCGCTGATGATTCTTAATCCGTTGGGTAAAGTCGTCAAATCTGATTGCATAAAATTTCTTTCCTCATATTATTGTCGTATATACATATAACCAATTTATCAACAAAGTAAAGAGGAAAAGAAAATGTCAGAAAAAGCCAAGAAATATGCCGTTGTCCTGTCCGGGTGCGGCGTTTTTGACGGGGCGGAAATTCACGAGGCTGTTTCATTACTGATTGCGCTGGATAATGCCGGAGCGGCATATCAGTGCTTTGCGCCAAACAGTTGGCAGGCACGGACGGTTGACCATTACACCGGGCAGGCAACGGCTGTTGCCGGGGATGACGACAATCGCAATGTTTTGGCAGAATCTGCCCGTATTGCCCGCGGAAATATCAAGGATTTGTCCGCGTTTTCCGTCCGCGATTTTGACGGGGTGTTGTTTCCGGGCGGTATGGGCGCGGCCATGAACCTCAGCAATTTTGCCGAGAAAGGTGCGGCGTGCGATGTTCATGAGGAAGTGGCGCGTGTGCTTAACGAGGCTTATGACGCCGGACTTGTTATCGGGGCGATGTGTATTGCGCCGGCGGTGGTTGCCCGTGTTCTCGGCCGGCATCATATCAAAATTACGCTTGGTTCGGATCCGCAGACGGCGGCGGGAATTGAGAAAACCGGCGCTATTCACGAAAATCAGCCGGCGGACGGCGTTTGTATTGACGCTGCGCACCGTATTTTTACAACGCCGGCTTATATGTCGGCCACCAAAATCAGTGAAGTGGCGCGCGGGGCGGAACGTCTGGTTGCCGCCTGCACAGGCGCGGGAAGCTGAGGCAGCTTCACAGGCACGGCCTGAGCGATCGGTTAGCCGCTGAGGAATAGTGCGTAATGAGGCACTGCGTGCACCTTGTGCCTGCTGCGGAAAAGTAGGATGACGTTTTGGGGGATGGAGAGTGGCGGTTGTGTGGGAAAAAAGGACAAAGAAAAACCCCGGTGCTATTGGTTGAACGATCCCTTAAAAGTTGGACAGTTCAGTTTAGCACGGGGGTTTTTGTTTAGTCTTCCAGACCGAGAGCCTGAAGCGGCGTTTGGTTTTGGCCGCGTTTCAGACGGTTGGCGATGTTTTGGTTGAAGATATGCCGGCCGTCATTGTCATACATGAGGCGGTCGGGGATATCCCGGTACGAGAACATTGGGTAGTCTGACAAGTCAGAAATGGCAATTTCACCACTCCACAGCAGGCGCAGAACGTAAAAATACTGGCGCGGTTCGGTTCCGGTTTTGCGGATTGAGCCGTCACTGTTTTGCAGCAGCAGCCAGTCAGTCGCTTCATCAAGGTTTCCGGCGTTGACTTCCTTGCAGAAAGTTGAGCGGGGAAAACCATTGGGTCCCATGCGCATGGCGGTCAGAACGGCGGCGGACATCTGCTGTTTGGTCAGCTTTACCTCAGGGTTGAGGTTGTCCAGTACCAGCGGTTTCCATTCCTCGGCGACGATTTTCTTGGCTTCGTCGTAGGTTTTGCCGTCAAAGTTCATGCCCTTTACTGACAATCCCTGAATGTATTTCAGGCCGACAAGAACACGGCTGCCGGATGTCTGTACACCGTCAAGATATGCACGGGCGATGACAACGTCGTCAAAAGCCTGGTCGTATATTTGTTCTTGTTCTGCTTTGGCGGTTCGTTCTTCAATGACGGCCGGTTGGGGCGCAGGTTTGAACAAAAGCCAGAGCAGCAGACCCAGCGGGATGAGCAGCAGAAGCCAGAGCCATTTGCGTTTGTTGCCGGAAGGCATAGGGCTTTCTGTGATTTCTTCAACTTTAGGGCGGCGTTTGAACAGGTTTTTTAACCAGCCGGAACGCCAGATTCCGTAAATCAGAAGCACAAGAAGCAAGCCGGGAAGCGTCCATTGCCAGTTGTCCCAACACCATACCAGGCCGTCAATGGCTTTTTTGCCGCCCCAAATCAGGCCTTTTACGATTAAGTAAGTCCAGTAAAGCAGCAAAAGCGCAACAGCCCATTTGGTGAGTGTTGTAACGTTGTAGCGGATGGCGAACTCGCCTTTGGTCCATTTGCCAAAGGTGCGAAATGAAAAAATTGATTTCATATTTCAAAAAATTTTATAGTTAATAAATACAGAATTATAATAAATACAGGGTGATTATATCTTTTGTTTGTCATTTTGTCAAGTTTGTTTTGTTAAAGAAAAATTAAATACTTGTCGTCTATTATTCAGTAAAATTTAATAAAAGTGTTTGACTATTTTTGTCTATCATGCTATGATTAATCAAAAGAAAGAATTTACGGGAGTCCGGTTATGAACCTGAATGATTTATCCAAGAAAGCAGAAGCCGTAAAGAATGCAACGGTTTCCCATGTTAAGAATAATGTTGTCGCTTATGCCTGCGGTGCAGCGGCGGTTGCCTCCTTAGCCGGTGGAAAATTTGAAACAAAAGAATTTATCGGCGATGACGGCCATCCAGGTGTGGAAGTTGTCGGCTGGAAAGACCAGATGCGTGTGGGCGGAGCCGTTATTCTCGGCTCTATTGCCGCCGGTGCTGTCTTTATGAATGTTTTGCGGCGAATGAATGAAGAGCAGAAAAACGCTAAGGCTCATGAAGCCGCCAAGATGAAAATGCTGAAAGAAGGCGGAAGATAACGGCCATGGGAAGTTTTATCAAAGCGAACAAGTTTGTTGTGGCCGAGGGCGAAGAAGGCGAGATTTATATTTTTATTGACGCACAGAAGGATTTGCCGGAAAAGCCGCGCGTGATTTATGACGGCCGGGATCATGCCGTGTTTGTCCGTTCTCCGGAAGAGAAGATTATTCTGGACTATATTCACCCGGAAGTGCGCGACAAGCTGCGCAAAGCGCCGGGCGTGGTTATGGTGGAAACTATTCTGGAAAATATTAAGGACAGTTATGTGGCGGAAATGCAGATTGTCGACAATATTCCGGTTGACTGGAAGAAAATCGGGTTGGGCGACAGCTGGGAAAAGGCTGCACTGAAGTAGTTTTTGTCGGGAGGTGCCAAGTTTTGGGGCGGGGCAGGCGACTGTTCCGCTTTTTTGTTTGGCCGGAGATGAAAAAGTGCTTGCATATTTTGCGAATTTGCGTTATTAGATTTTGCATGATGTTATGGTCCCATCGTCTAGAGGCCTAGGACGCGGCCCTCTCAAGGCTGCAACACGAGTTCGAATCTCGTTGGGATCACCACTTATAATAAAACACCCTTTATGGGTGTTTTATTATAAGTGGTTATTTTAAATTTGATTTGAACTCGAGGGAACGAGTTTGACAAGGACGAGAGGCAGACGGGAGTATGTCGGTGAGGCGTTAGCCGAGCGAGGACGCAGCGGCGCAATGTTGCGTTTTTGAAAATCGCATTTTGGGAAGTTTTTGCGAACTCGCTTGTTTGTATTTCTTTGTTTTTTTTTCAATGCGTTGAGTGAGTTTTAACCTTGCTCAAGTTGTTGGGATACTTGTTTATGATTTTTTTAGTTTTACTTTTTCTTAAAGCTTAACAATTTATTATAAATTATAGTCTGATTAAAGAAAGGATGAGCTATGACGGAAAAAGAAAAAATGTTAGCCGGCGAGCTTTATGATTGTGCCGATGCGGAACTAATGTCTATTTGGTATAAAGGAAAAAATCTGGCTCAAAAATATAATAATTTGGCTTATGAAGATAACAGAACTCAGCAGGAAATTTTGGCGGAGTTGCTAGGGCAAAAAGGAAATAATGTTCAAATTACAGCCCCTTTTTATGTTGATTACGGAAAGTTTATTTTTATCGGCGATGATACAGAAATTAATATGAACTGTGTATTTTTGGATTGTAATAAAATTACAATCGGTCATCACTGTTTGATTGCACCAAGTGTTCAAATTTATACCGCCTATCATCCTCTCTGTGCTAAAGAACGCTTTGCTAATGATTCAAATTGGGCGGTGTCCCGTTCGGCACCTGTAAAAATTGGTAATTATTGCTGGATTGGCGGTGGCTCTATTATTTTGCCTGGAGTGGAGATTGGCAATAATTGTGTCATTGGGGCTGGCAGCGTTGTTACAAAGGACATTCCTGACAATTCCGTGGCGGTTGGCAATCCTTGTCGGGTTATAAAAACTTTGCCTGAAAGTTCGTAAACCGTGAATTAAGCGCCCCAATACAAGCGGCAGGTATAAAATGGCTGCCTAGTTTGTTTGTATTTCTTTGTTTTTTCAATGCCTTGAGTGAGTTGAGATATTGTCCTAGCTTTAGGATTGTCGGGCATGCAATTAAGATACATGATATACCGTTGAATAAAAAATATTTATATTTAAAAAAATATCTTGACTTAGAGTATACTCTAAAAATTATCATTTTTATGCTTGGTGTTTATTAGTTATTTTTTTCGGAGGGAAGTATGAAGATTTTGCTGTCTTTATTTATTGTTTGTGCAGTTGTTTTGGTTTGGTGGTTTTATCCGTTAAATTCCTGGGATAAAACTTTTGTTAAAAGTGATAAAGTTTCGGTTAGAAAAGTAAAGTTTAAAAATCGATATGGTATTGAATTGGTCGGGGATTTATATACACCTAAAAATAAAACCGCAGAAAAATTGCCGGCGCTTGCGGTTTCCGGCCCGTTTGGTGCGGTAAAAGAACAGTCATCCGGTTTGTATGCGCAGACTATGGCGGAAAGAGGCTTTATTACATTGGCGTTTGACCCATCTTATACCGGTGAAAGCGGAGGAAATCCGCGTTTAGTGGCATCCCCTGATATTAATACGGAGGATATGAGTGCGGCGGTTGACTTTTTGAGTGTGCAACCGGATGTAGATATCGGGAAAATCGGTGTTATCGGAATTTGCGGTTTTGGAGGCTTTGCGTTAAATGCGGCGGCGATGGATACAAGGATTAAGGCAACCGTTACGTCCACGATGTATGATATGAGCAGAGTTAATGCCAATGGCTATTTTGATGCTATGGGGCAGGAGGAGCGATATCGGTTAAAAGAAAAACTTAATGCTCAGCGTACTGAAGATTTTAAAACAGGAACTTATGCTGTAGAGGCAGGTCTTCCGGATAAATTAACAGGGGAAGAACCACAGTTTGTTAAGGACTATTATGATTATTACAAAACACCGCGCGGATATCATAAACGTTCTAAAAACTCAAATACAGGCTGGAATATGACGTCTTCTTTATCGTTTATCAATATGCCAATTTTGGCTTACAGCGATGAAATAAAAAGTGCGGTTTTGATGATTCACGGAGAGAAGGCTCATAGTCGCTATTTTAGTGAGGATGCTTATAAAAAATTGGTTGGCGATAACAAGGAGCTGATGATTATTCCGAATGCTAATCATACAGATTTGTATGATAAAACTGAGGTTATTCCGTTTGATAAAATAACACAGTTTTTTCGGGATAATTTGAAATAAGCAGAACCACTTATAAAACAGCGCCTTCTCGGAAGGGAAGGGCTGTTTTTTATGTGTTAATCCCCGAGATTTGAACTCGTGGTATAGCGGGCAGAGTGGTTTTGCATGGCCTTTAAAGTCTGGCTTCTGTCTAAGTTTTAAAAGGCGGTGTTGGACGTGAGGCCTTTAAATCCGCCATCTTTATTTGTGTTTTTTCTTGTTTTTTAATATCATATATGTTTTTATAATTCTTAAGATTTTGCGTTTTTGTGTAATACTAAAGGGATAACTTATGGTCTTAGAATTAAAAAATGAACCAACTTTGAAAGATTATCAAAAATATGTTTTACAAATGAAGCAGGAAAGAGGTTTTAACACAACGGACAAATTTTATGAATGTTGTTTACTTGCCGAAGAATGCGGAGAACTTATTTCGGCAATACGAAAAAACTCAAAATCCGGCAGCATAGGCTCAGGTTCGGAGGTTGGAAATGTAGCAGAAGAGCTTGCGGATGTCTTTATTTATGTTTGTTCTTTGGCCAATATGCATGGCGTTGATTTAGAACAGGCTTTTCGAAATAAAGAAGAGAAAAACAAACAACGGACATGGAAAAGATTATAAATTCAGTTCGGAAGTTGCGTGGTTAGATTCAGCCCAATAATCTCTGTTTAATTTGCGTCGCCAAGTACGATAGAATTTATATTATAAAATGTAAAATAAAAAAAAGTTCTTCAAAAGATAACGCTTTTGAAGAACTGGTAAGTTTGTTACTTGTAGACAATTTCTTGTTCTTTAAGTTCTCGGGGCAATCCTTTTTTAGGACGGTAGACAACTACGGTAGATACGTGTCTGTCAAGAACAGAATCATAGATGTCATACAAATTCAAAGACGGAAAAACCACTTCAACTGCGTATTCTGCTTTTTCATCTGCCAATAGATGCGCAGGGAATTGTTGTATTATTTCATCCATACCCGGGCGCAGACAACCATAATATCCCCCATAACGATGAAAGCAGATAAATTCGCATACTTTTTCTATTGCTTCAACGGCTAAAATCTCTCCGTTTTTATTTTTGAGAACCGAAGAATCATTGAAATTAAAATAGAAACTTTGAGTGAGCGGTTCCGGCTTAGACCAATATAGCCCTTTTTTCAATGTACTGCCTTCTTTGGGACGCATTACAGGTTTAATACGATGCGCAAATTGAACAAGGTCAGCTATGGGCATTTCCTCCTTTTCAATCAACATTCTGGCAAGTGCCAGATAATTTTGTTGCATGACAGGAGAAAGTTCCCGTAAGGATGTGACATGATCCTTTTTAAATTTGTTTAATTTTTCTTCTATATTCATACACAAATATAACTACTGCCTTTTCAGTAGGTTTTAAGTTAATAATATTATTTGTCTAACCAAAGTATAAAACATAAATTAAAAAAGACAAGTAAATTTTATTTGTAAACCGATGTTGAGCATTACCGGTAAGAAACAGTACTCTTTCAGGAGCGTTGTTTTGCTATATGGGGTAAGGTGTCAGCGAGTTTGGGTATTGTGTTTTCTTATTGCTTTTTTTGGGGGGATTTCTTGGTTTTAAAATTTAGTGTTTTTTTATAAATCATGAAAAATATTTGCTTAAAATTTTAGTTGCTTTAATATGTTATTTTAGCAGAGTGATATGAAAGAAAGTCCGGTAAAATGAAAATAAGAAAAGCTGCTCCTGAAGATGCTTTAGCTATTAAAACTATTCATAACAAAACTTACCAAATCTCTTATCGCGGCTATGTGCCTGATGCGTATTTGGATAACCTGATTATTACAGATGATATTTTGCAGAGGACGCAGAAAATGCTGTCTTATACGGAATGTTATGTGGTTGAGGAACAAGAACGCCTAATCGCATTTGCCTATATTGGGGAATTGAATGAACATATTTTTGAAATTAATGCCTTGTATGTTTTACCTGAATATCAAAAATCGGGAGCGGGAAGTTTGTTGGTCAATTATGTGTGCAATCTTAAGAAAGATAAGGCGTATAAACAATGCCTCGTATGGACGATGAAAGACGGTCCGTCTTTGGAATTTTATCATAAACGGGGTTTTCGGCCGACCGGTAATGAAAAAGTATGGAAATTTGATATACTGATTATTGAATTGATAAAAAAAATATAAACACAGCCCGCTGGACGGAAGGTGAGGAAAAACGGCGGCGTGTGCAAGGCGTGTGAGAAGAAAGCCGGATGAAAACGGTGTGGCAGGGGTATATTGGGAGAGAACGAAGGGGATAAGCGGAAATGGAGAAGATGTGCGGAGATTAGGGAAAAGGTGGGTGGCGGGTAATTTTGTTTCAGTTTTTCAGCTTTGTTTTAAGCAGCTTTATCATGTATTCCCGATAAATAATGCCAAATTGGGCGCCTTTTTGTTTTTCCAGGCTTTTTTGATCTTCTTTCGGCAAATCTTTTAATGTTATGCCTTCCAGAATGTCATAAATCCGTGTCATGGTATTGCAAATATTCTGAAATTCCAAATTGCTGCTATATTCGTTAAGCGTTTGTTCGCCATAATAATCAGCGTAAAAGCACTGTAAAAACATCTCCAGGTGTTTACGGTTGCGAAAATTTCCGCTGATTTCTTTTATCAGGTCATATTGTTTGGTTAGACGCATTGTCGTGAATTTACTGATACGCATATGCTCACGGCAAAAAAGCAGCGCAAAATTGCGATATTCGTTGGGAACTTTTAATCTGTTGCAGGCTCGGTTAATTAACTCTAAGCCCCGTATATCATGGTTATGATGATGAGGCAAAATTTCCGGCGGTGTGTTGCTTTTTCCGTTATCATGGTTAAGGACGGCCCATTTTATTATTTCGTTTTCATTTCTGACACGGGTCAGGGCGCACATTGTGTGTTTAAAAGTGTTTTCGGAGATATGGTATTTCTTTATTTCCGGGGTGTTGACCAAAGCTTCAAGCTCGGGAAACCAATCGTGCAGTCCTCCGATTTTTGCCAGGCCTTCAAAAAACTTGGAAGAATTGGCGGCGGGTGAAAGCGCTTTTTGAACTTCTTTCCATACTCTTTCCGGCGTTAAATGCCGCAACGTGCCGTCCGCAACCATTTTTCTCAGGACTTCCGTTGTTTTCGGCTCTATGTCAAAATCTAATACTGCGGCAAAACGATAGGCTCTTAAAATTCTGAGAGGGTCTAATTTGAAGTTTTTTTCATCAACAATTCTGATGATTTTATTTTCTATGTCTTGGCGGCCGTTAAAATAATCAATTATTTCTCCCGTTTCTTCATCCAGCGCAATACTATTGCAGGTAAAGTCCCGTCTTAGGCAGTCATCATACAAGGAAACATCAGGCGAAAAATTAAAATCGAAGCCGGTATGTTTATCTCCGGTCTTTCTTTCCGTGCGTGCCAGAGCATACTCATCGTTGGTTTCGGGATGCAAAAACACCGGAAAATCCTTTCCGACCTGCTTATAGCCTCGTGACAGCATTTTATCAACCGTCGCTCCAACGACCACATAGTCTTTGTCGTGCGGTTTGGCGCCTCTTAATGTATCTCTAATATATCCGCCTATGATGTATTTTTTCATTCGTTGCCTTTATTTTTTAATTCCTAAGACCTTTTGCAAATAATTGTCAAAAAGCTTTCCGTCAATTTTTCTTTTATTGAAACCGGTATATGTTTCAGCAAGTTTTTGTTCAAAAAATTCATCGAACAGCGAAATCCGTTGTATTGTTTCTTTTTCAAGTCCTTGAGATTTGATTTCAATCACTTCGTTTAATTTGGATACAATGTCTTCAGGTATATAGCATTGCATTGCCCGAACTGTATCTCTCATCAAAATCGGCGGCACCTTATCAAATTTTAGGACATATAATGCATTTAATATACCTCTCATAGAATATAGGTACTTTTTATATGTAATTTTTTTTCCATCTTTAATATAAATTTTGTAGTTGTTTTGAAATAATGAAAAGTAATGATGAAACAGTTTTTCCTGGCTGAAATTACTCCCCATATATGATTTTAGTTCAATATTGTTATCTCCTAAATAAATAATTGGAGAGTTTAACCATTCTATAGTTGTTGGGTTTGATGATGCTAAAAGTTTCAAATACTTAAAGATATCAAAACCGCACATATCAATCAGAGACCCCTGAGTTTTATGTAATTGCAGATTTTCGTCAAAAGCTATGGTAATGACGTCCTCTTTTTTGTTAAAGGTTATGTATTCGTTCAGCGGGCGGTAGAAAACAAAACGGACATCGTAGTCACTGTCTTTGCTGTTCATGCCCCAGGCGCGGCTGCCATTCTCAACCGCAAACAATATCTTAATGTTATGTTCTTTTTCCAGGTTTTGCAGTAAGGCTGTTATTTTTTGTTTCATTGTTTTTCTCATTTTATTAAGCGATTATAATATGATATTTTATATGATTATCGGTTAATATTACAACATTTTTATTAACAATCCAACGGTGAAAGGGCGAACCCCATGTTTCAACGTCTGCTTTCTCGGGAGAATGTGCGCCAATCAGGTCCGGTTCCTCATTCTGAATGCTTAATGAACAAAATTGATGCTCAAATATAAAATATTTAACAAGCGCTTGTCAGGCAAGGAGCCGTCAGGAGAAAACCGGGTATAAAATTTAATTTTTGACAATTAAAAAATTTTTTTATAAACTGAATAACGGAGTTTTCTGTTAGTTCATCTTTCTCTAAAATGTTAAATCAAATAAGGTAACTAGGTAAAATTGATTATTTTGTCTGGTATTATTTTGTTTGTTTTTAATGTTAATATTTTTAAGGTGAGAAGATGGATTTTGCAAAAGATAAAATTTCGGTATTGTTCAATAAGATTTTTTATCCGACATTGCTCGGAATGCTGAGCATTTGCGCTTTGACTGCGGTTGACGGTATCTTTGTCGGGAAAGGCATAGGAAGCGACGGAATTGCTGCCGTAAACCTTTGTATGCCGCTTTTAATGATTCTTACCGGGGTGGGGTTGATGTTTGGCATCGGCTGTTCGGTTATTGCTTCGATAGCCTTGTCCAAGGGCAAGGTTAAATTAGCCAGATTAAATGTTAGCCAGTCTTTGTTGTTTGTGTCTGTTTTGACGATGGTTCTTTCTGTTTTAATGATGGCAGATTTGAATAAAACGGCGTATGTTCTGGGTAGTTCCGACTATTTGCTGCCTTTGGTCAGAGATTATCTGTTTTGGTTTGTTCCGACATTGGTTTTTGAGGTGGTAATTCTTATTTCCATGTTTGTCATCAGACTTGACGGTGCGCCTAAATTTGCAATGTGGTTCAACTTAATTTCTTCCGCCATTAATATTGTTTTGGACTGGCTGTTTATTTTTCCGCTGCAAATGGGGATCGGCGGCGCCGCGTTGGCAACGGCAATCAGTATTTTTGTCGGCGCTGTTTTGTCTATGTGGTATTTGCTTTTTCAAGCAAAATCTTTGCGCTTGTATCCGCTATCGATTGGTTTGAGAGGTTTTTATCTGTTTGTAAAAGCCATTGCCGGGCAGTGTTATGTTGGTATGGCGGCGCTTTGGACTGAAGCGATGTTGGCGGTGTTAATGTTTATGGGTAACCATATTTTTATGCGTTATCTGGGGGATAACGGCGTTGGGGCTTTTGGCGTCAGTTGTTATTATATTCCTTTTGTTTATATGGTTGGCAATGCGATTGCGCAGTCAGCCCAGCCGATTATCAGTTATAATTACGGCGCGGCGAGTGGCGAGCGTGTGCGGGCAACGGAGAAAATCGCCTTGCGAACGGCGGTTGCAGCCGGCTTGGGGGTAATGACTTTCTTTATTTTGGCGCCGAAATTTTTGGTCGGGTTGTTTTTGGATATATCAGTGCCGGCGGCGCAGCTGGCCGTTTGCGGCTTGCCTTATTTTGCTGCCGGATTTGTTTGTTTTATTGTCAATTTGACGGCGATCGGCTATTTTCAAAGCGTTGAGAAGGTCAAAGCGGCAACGGTCTTTTCACTGCTCAGAGGCTTTGTTTTTTTAGTTCCAATATTCTGGGTAATGCCGCGGCTGTTCGGGGTTGTGGGAATTTGGCTGGCGATGCCGGTTTCCGAAACGCTGACCTTTTTGTTTATCGGCGGATATTATCTGGCAAAAAAGTTTAAATTTACCGCTTAAAAGTTTGTAAAATAAGTTTTGCCGCTTTTTTGCGGCACGGCGGAATTGAAAGCGGGGCAGAGTTTTGTTGACAGCATTCTTCCCTGTGTTTATACTTGTTTTAGTTTTAGAATTATTGTGTTAAATAAAAGAGGATCCGGTCAGACAAGCCTCTTAAAATATTCCGGTATAATTATGGATGAAAAAACTTTGTTATTTATTTTGTTGGGCGTTGTTGTACTTTTATTTGCTATTTGCCTTGTTGGCGGTTTGAGCAGCATCGTACAAACAAATAGGGAATTATCCGGCAAACCTGGTGTGTTTAAAGGCCCCGGCGGCGAACCAAGATGGAATGGCGTTTTGCCGGTGAAAGTCGATGATTATGCCGAACCGCGTTACGTTTATGAAAATCTGGCTGAAAGCACTGATTATCTGCCGGAAAACGGACGGGTTATCGGTTATCGCATCAGTCCGGATTTGGTTATTCACAGTCGTGTGATGAACGATGTTAATCCGCCGGCTTTGTTGCGTTATATTCAACGTTTGGGTGGGAAGCTGTTAGAAGCCGATGATGCTTTAATCTTGCAGGATAATTGGCAAGCCGTTTCCGCTTTGCGCGTAAGGTCCGGAGATCAGCCTCTGAAACACGGTAAATTTTGGTTCCGTTCCAAGGAGGGATATCCTGTTTGCGCTGAAATCTGTGCGGATGGGGTTATGCAGCGAGATGTGATTGGTTTTTCGGGATTTTACGCCCCTCTTATTTTAAAGCGATAAGGCAGTGGAATTTCTGAGCTCTGAGCGACATATAAAAAACAACGAAGATTCTATCTTCGTTGTTTTTTTGTTAATTTGTCATCTGATTGCGGCCAGTTCTTTTTCCAGTTTGTCAACCAGCGGTTTGATGTCATACCAGTAGGTTGAAGCCGGAATGTTGATTTGTTTTTTGAGCTGCGGCGTGTCCAGAATTATCTGAACGGCGTAAAGCTCGGGAAACGGCCCGTCATAGCCGAAGACAGATTTTTCCCGCGTTCCTCGTTGCAAGCGCAGACGGCAGGAGCTGTTTTCAATGGGGGCGACAAAGGTAACGGGCGCAAGCTCCAGATCGTAATTCAGGCGGGAGAGAAAAATCTCTTTCTGTCCGCCGACAATGAAGCCAAGATAACCGCCATAACCGCGCGGTGCAAGAAAAGCGTAAAACGGTTTTTCGTCCGGGGTGTTGCGGTGGGTGCAGCGATAAACATCCATGTTGCCGAGGCAGATGTTGTCAATAAAGGTTTCGCAGTCCCAAGCCGGGAAAAGGTAAGTACTCAGTTCCAAAAACGGCAGGCCGGGGTTTTTTCTGATTTCAGCTTCATATAGGCTGATTTTTTTGGACAAAGGTAATTCTTTAGTCACGGAAGCTGATTTTTGCGCATCAGTTTGTTTCTTTGGAAACAAAGCAGAGATAAATTTAAAAATATTCATAATTACTAAGGATTAATTATACAAAACTGCCTGTGATTGTAGTAAAAAAATCTTATTTTGTCAAGTTTTATCTATTAAAATAGTGTCCCGCTGTTGATTTTTTTGCGAAAAAAGTGGCATAAGGCGGGAAGGGGCGTTATATTATGGCTTATGTACAAACAGTGCTCAGCATAAGGAGGTTTGAGATGAAAGTTTTGATGATTAACGGCAGTTGCAATGAGAACGGCTGTACTTTTACGGCGCTGTCGGAAGTTGCCGGGGTTTTGCATGACGAGGGGATTGAAACGGAAATTATCCAGCTGGGAAAAGGTGCTTACAAGGACTGTATTGGCTGCGGCGCCTGTCACAAGATGAAGAATAACCGCTGCGTTTTTGACGATGATATTATTAACCGGATTATTGAAAAGGCGGAACAGGCCGACGGTTTTGTTTTCGGGTCGCCGGTTTATTACGCGCATCCGTCCGCCCGTTTGCTGGCGGTTCTCGACCGGGTCTTTTATGCCGGGAGCCGGGTGTTTGCCTTTAAACCGGGCGCGGCGGTCGTATCGTCCCGGCGGGCAGGGACGACGGCTTCCCTTGACGTTATCAACAAATATTTTACCATAGCCAGAATGCCGGTGGTGTCGTCGACTTACTGGAACAATGTTCACGGCAGCCGGAGCGAGGAAGTGACAGAGGATAAAGAAGGTTTGCAGACAATGCGCAATCTGGGGCGGAATATGGCCTGGGCTTTGAAATGTATTGACAACGCGAAGAAAAACGGCCTTGCAGCGCCGCAGAACGAAAGCGGGGCGCGGACGAATTTTATCCGTTAAGTCGGGACAGGGAATAGAGTTTGATGAACGAATTGACTGCGATGTTTGACGGGCTGTCGCCTGAGTGGGAAAAACTGGCGGCTTTCGGTTTTAAGCCGGAAGCAGGCGGTTATGTTTACCGGGTGCTTTTGCCGGACGGGCAGTTTGAGGCGGTGGTCAGCGTGACGGCAGACGGCCGGGTGACGGCGGATGCGATTGATGCTGAAACAGGAGAAGTTTATGCGCTGGTTAAGGTTGCCGCGGCGACGGGCGCTTTTGTCGGCAAAATCCGGAGCGAACTTGAGGCGGTTTTGACCGAGGTGGCGGCAAAGTGTTTTTATGCCGACAGGTTTAAAAGTGCGGCTGCCAGAAGTGTGATTGCCTATGCGCGGAAGAAATACGGGGACGAGTTGGAGTTTTTATGGCCGAAGTTTCCGATGAATGCGATTTTGCGGCGAAAGGACAATGCCAAGTGGTATGCGGTGCTGTTGAATCTGCCGCCGCAGAAACTCGGGTTATCCGGCGAGGGGAAGCTGGATATTATCGACCTGCGGGCGGCGGCGGACGATATTGCCAGACTGGTTGACGGAGAAGCATATTTTCCGGGGTATCACATGAACAAAAGCCACTGGGTGACGTTGTGTCTGGACGGGCGAACGGCGGCTGAAGAAATCTGCCGGCGGCTGGATGAGAGCTATCGTTTGGCCGGGAAGAAATAGGGCGTTGATGCTATGATTTGTAACAAAAGTTTAATATCATTTTGTTGCTGTTTGTGGTAATATAGAAACGATAAGATATGAATGTGTCACTTAAAATTATTTTGTAATATGAAAACTTTAAGAGAATTATTTTTTGGCAAAAAGAACATTAAAAACTCAAAAAAGCAACAATTCAGAAAAGCTGTTAAGGCAGATAATCTTGAGATGGTGAAAACATTGGTTGAAACCGGCGCGAACGTTAACTGGCGTTACCGTGGCGGTATGAACGATGCTAACGAAAGAAACTATTACAGACCTTTGGATTTGGCTCGTTCAGAAGCAATGAAGATTTTCCTTCTGGAGCACGGTGCAAAAAGCGATTCTGAAATTATGAGAGAATATTGCGACGCTTTGGACGCAATCCGCTTGAAAGAGTCGGGCATTTGTATAGAGTGATGATGCAAAATTTTGAGAAAATACGCTGTTGAAAAAAAACAGCGTATTTTTTGTGTGCGAAAACCCCCGGATAGTCCAGGGGCATTGTAGCTTCTAGCTTTACCCAATAAAACTCCTTTGCTAGAATGTAGTTCTTCACAATTACATTAACTTTTAGAACAAAGGAGTTTTATTATGGATATAAATACGATATCACACATGAGCTGGAATTGTAAATACCATATAGTTTTCGCGCCCAAATACCGCAGAAAAGCCTTCTACGGCAGTCATCGTCTGGAAATCGGCTCTATATTAAGGGAATTGTGCAAACGTAAAGAAATACCTATTTGCTTCTAGATTTGTCACAAAAGTTTAATACTGTTTTATTATCGTTTGTGGTAATATAAAAATGATAGTTATAAATATGTCACTTAAAATTATTTTGTATGAAAAGTTTAAGAGAATTGATTTTTGGGAAGAAAAAAGTTCAAAAAAAGCAGTTAAAAAAGGCTGTTAAACGGGATGACATTCAGGCTGTAAAGGCATTGATTGCGGCCGGTGCCGATGTTAACTGGCGGTATTTCAGAGGTTGGAGCGAAACTAACGAAAAGGAATATTACGGATTGCTGGAAATAGTTTGTTCCGATGAGATGAAGTTTTTTCTTATAGAGCAAGGTGCGAGGTAAAATTCTGAAATTAAGAATAATATGTCGCCATGTTTGAGAAGGTATCAAAACACGCTGTTGAAAAAAACAGCGTGTTTTTTTTTGTTATTAGTTGCTTTAGGTTTGACAGCAACCAGAACCAGTTTTTCTCAAAACGGTAGTAAAAAGTTTGTGTCTGAGGCATTGTTCCGCTCCCGGCAATAAATTTAATCTTCATTATTGTAGCACAAAAAGCGGTACAATGCCGGAGGCGGTTTTATAAAAATGGCCGGGCATAAGCGTCAAAGCGGTTTTCGTATTCCGGCGCCCAGCCCATGAGATAGTTGTCATCCATGCAGAACAACGGCGTGCCGATCCTTTGTCCGAGGTTGAATTTTTCCGCGCATTGGATAAAGAGGGCGTAGCCCCGGGGTGTCTGCACGTCGACTTTTTCCATTTTCAGGCCGGGATGTTTTTGCCGGATGTAGGCTTCGGCGTCATGGCAGTGCGGGCAGGTTTCTGAATAGAAAAAATAGATTTTGTCGCTCTGAATAGTGGTTTTTTCGGCGCAGCCGCCGAGGCAAAAAGCGGCTGCAACCAAGACGGCTGATAACAGTTTTTTCATTGTTTATGTTCCTTGCTTTTATTAAGGTTTTGATATTACTCGATGCAGCAGTCAACGGCTTTGCGGACAAAGGCTTTCATCTTTGCCAGAGCGCCGCCTTTGGTTTCTGCCTCAACTGCTTCAGCCGTTTTCTTTTCTGACGCCGGCGTGGCGACTGCTGCGGCACGCACCGTCAGTTTCTTGACGTCCTCGACGCTGTCTTTGACCCATTTCATGTCGTCAACGCTCAGCATATTCATGTTTAAGCCCCAGAACAGGCAGTATAATTCATAAGCCTGGTTAAATAAGTCATAGGCAACGTCCTTATGGCCTAAGCTCTGCTGCTTGGTACCGACTTCCATCAGGCGCATCGAACTCGCCAGCAGGTGTTTCGATATGCACCAGACTTCGCCTTCATAACTCGGGATTATCTTCTGCATCAGTTGTTTGCGTTTTTCACGGACGTCTTCAATCAGGTCGTAAAACGAGGTCTTGCCCGTCTTGGCGCCCGAAAACATCAGGTGTTCCTCTATGCTGATGAGATTCATGATGGCAATCGTCAAATCCTGATCCGAAGACAGGTCTTTGGGGTTGACTTTCTTGCTGCTGTCTATCCGTTCGACAAATTCTTTTACGTCTTTGGCTTTTTGCATCTTTTTTCTCCTTAAAATCCGGCTAACAGATTATCGGCCGCGGGAACACAAATCGGGTTATAATAAAAATAGGTGCTCAAAGCCAATAATGCAACAACAGGCAAAACAACTTTTTCAAACGGAAAATGCGCATGGCCGCCGTTCCGGGCTTTCATCCACTGATACAGTTTTGACGTGTAGGCAAAGACCAACGCTCCAACCAAAAAGCTGAAAAGAAACGGATCAAGGTACAAAACGCAAAGCAGCACTTTCGGCTGATAACTCATTTCGCCAAGATACAAAAAGCCGACAGTTCCCAGGCTGACAACCATCAACAGCGCATCACGCCCGGCAAAATGCCAGTTTTTCTTGTCAAAATACTTAATCGCCCAATAGCCGACCAAAGTCAAAAATGCACCGGACCAAACGCCGACAACACTGTCGTCAACACCCAGCTGGCGGGCAATTTCCAAGGAAGCGCCGACGGCTACGGTACAGACGGCACAGGCCGGGTTGGCGTAAGCATGCGTGCTGATTAAAACAGCGGCAAGCAGAAGCAGAGCAAAAGTCATTTCATTTCTCCATCAAACATAATTCACCGTCTATTATTCATTTATCTGACAAAAAATCAACTTATTTATCCGCTTCCTGTTTATTATTCCCGTCAATTTCACCGGTTTCATTTTCATCAACCTGCTCTGCCGCTTTCATAGTGCGCAGGTAACGGCGCGTCATTTTCAGAGCATTGGCAAATGTCGATGCCGTTGAAATGTCCTTACTGGTAATACCTTCTTTCAGGAAAGCCTCATGCAGGACGCGACGCGGTTGTTTTTTGATATTGGAGAAAATAATTTTGGTATTATGCTTCTTCAGTTTTTTTACAAATTCGACAATCAGGTTGGCGCCGGTCGCATCAACAACCGGAACATAGCCCATGCGGAAAATCAAGACTTTCGGCGCCCGGGGCAGTGTTTTGAGATAGCTTGATACCTGCGCGGCGGCACCGAAAAACAACGGACCGGACATACGCAGCGACATAACGCCGTCTTCTGACAAAAAGCGGCTCAAATCACGGCCGCCGCCCGTATTTTCAAGAACGGCGTCATCGGTTTCGATTTCAATCTCGCGACTCATACGGTGCATAAAGATAATACTGGCCATAATGAAACCGACGCTGATAGCGGTATTTAAATCGGCCAAAACGGTCAGGGACAAAGTTACCAGCAGCGTATAGCGGTCGCCGCGCGGACCTTCAATGACTTTGAGCATTTTGCCAAAGCCAATCATGTTCCAGCCGACAATAGTCAAAATGGCAGAGAGGCAGGCCAGCGGAATATACTTGGCCAAAGGCGACAGCAGAAGCATGAACAGGAAAATGAACACGGCGTTCATCATGCCTGAAATCGGCGAATAAGCATTGGCCTTCAAGTTGGTTGCCGTACGGGCAATGGCGCTGGTTGCCGGAATACCGGCAAAGAACATACAGATAATATTGGCGGCGCCCTCCCCGATCAGTTCGGCATTTGGATTGTGGTTGTCACCGCTCATACCGTCGGCAACAGTCGCGCACAACAGAGATTCAATCGCCGCCAAGAAAGCAATCGTCAAACCGGTCGGCAGAACCTTCAACATCAGGTCAATACTGATTTCCGGCGCTTTCGGCGCGGGAAGCAAGTGCGGGATTCCACCGAAACGACTGCCAATCGTGTCTATCTGCACACCAAACAAGGACAAAATCATAACCAGAAAAACAGCGACAACCACACTGATTAAATAAGCCGGAAGTTTCGGATGTTTCAGCTGGATAAAAAAGATGACGCCAAAAGAAACCAAAGCGACAAACACCGATGCGGCGGTAAACTTGTCAAGGTTGGCCATATAAGCGCGCCAGCGCGGCAAAACTTCTACAGGAATGCCGCTGACCTGCAAACCGATTAAATCCTGAAACTGGGTGGTTATGAGCAAAAGCCCGATACCGCCGGTAAAACCCAAAACAACCGGATAAGGAATATATTTGATATAAGTTCCGAGTTTCAATAATCCGGCAAGAATGAGGACAACGCCGGTAATCAACATTGTCAGCAGCAGAGCATTATAGCCGTAGTTCTGAATGACCGTGAAAATCAAAACGGCAAAAGCTCCTGTCGGTCCGCCGATTTGATAACGGCCGCCGGCAAAAAGCGCAATAAAGAAACCGGCAACAATCGCCGTGTAAAGCCCCTGCGCCGGTGTAACGCCGGAAGCAATGGCCAAAGCCATGGATAAAGGAATGGAAATGACCGCGACGGTCAACCCGCCGGAAACGTCACGTTTAAAACAACTGATGTTATATCCCTGTTTTTTGACGACTTCCCATAATTTCGGCGCAAAGTTTTTTTCATAAGCGCCAAAAAACCGTTTCAGCATTCCCAACATTTTATTCCTCTTTTATCTCTTTGATTAATTTATGACACGGGGTGTTGTACTCCTTTTTCATACCGTGTCAAGAGGAACCGGGATTTTTCGCCAATAAAATTTCAAAAGGTCAGAAAAAACGGTTAAAAAAGCTGCGCAGCCGGGACTTGCGATAACTTTTGAAATATTCATGCGGCAGAGAACGTTGTATAAACCAATACAGAATCCTGTTCTTGACAATTTCCGTTTTAACCGGTTTGGCCGTGCCGACAATTTTATAGCCGTTTTCTTTAGGCATATTGAGCAGCGTCAGGTTGGCACAGGCATTACATTCAAAGCGCCCTGTACAATTCTCCGCGGCGGATGCATAAACCAGAGCAGACTCACGAAAATCTGCCATACCGCTGAAATTCGCCCCCAGAATGACCAAACGGATTGATGGCGAAGATATCAGAATCAGTTGGCCGGAAGCATTTTCCCCCACTTCAACCCGTTGCACTGTTTTGGAGGAACTCAAATCAAGGGTTCCGGCAAAACCGCTGCCGACGTAAACGCTGCGTATTCCCTGACGGGCACTGACGCTGGCTCCGTACAAACTGCCGGAAAAGCCGTCGCCGATTTGCAAATATCTGGCAAAAACGGAAATAATACTTAGTCTTCCGCTATAATTTTGCCCAATGTCGATATGCCGGTAAAAGATACAGGTGTTGATGTTAAAAATTCCCTGGCAGTCACTGCCGACAATCAGCCGGCGCAGATAAGACTTTTTCAAATCAGCCGAGCCGCTGAAGCTGCTGCCGACTTTTATATTCAGAATTTTTTCGCCGTCATGGAAGAACACCTCCGCCCGGCAGTTGTCTTTGATTTCCAGATTTTCAACACTGCTGCGCGACAGCGAAAGCCGCCCGCTGAAATTGGCGTCCACGGTAACAGAGCGGATATGATGATTGCTGCGCAAATCTATATCCAAAGCAGAATCGGAACCGATATAAAGAGAGCGAATCAACATTCCCTGCAAATCAAGCTGGCAGCCTACAGAATTTTTTTTGAGTTTTAAATCCATAGGATACAGACTGTTTAAAATCGCAACTGTTTTATCTTCCGGTTGAAGAAAATGGTTTAATCCATAGCGTTTCAATTCACGGGAACTAAGATAGACTTCCCGTTGGTCTTCATACTTTAAAATACTGACACCGAGTTCATGCGCCGCTTCTTTGGTCAGACGGAACTTCGCTTCCATGATGTAGGCGACAACTTCATCAATTATATGACGCGGCAGGTGGCGTTCCTTGTGAAAACGGAATGAGGTTATGACATCATTATATTTTTCAGCCGTGGCTGCAATAAAGCCCTGCCGGTTGCGCAAAATAAACATATTATCTTTTCCCGGCATGCGTTCCCCTACATAACCGGATGAAAATTGATGGATGAGCTTGTCTTCTTCGTCCTTGTTTTCAGACATTCTTTAAGTATTTCCCTTTGGTATGAGATATTATAATGCGTGTATCCTAAAGCATAATTATTAACAAAGGTTTTTCATTTGCCAATTTTGAAAAATTATTGTATGAAGATAGGCGGAGGGACAAGCATGAAAAAAATCGTTCACATTTCAAACTTTAACCTGATGCGTTTTAAGGGCTGTTTTATTAACGGCATGCCGGTCAAAATTTCAAATGGCCTGACCCGCAACGGTTATTATGTCATGAACTATCCCGACCGCGACTTATGCCGGATGTTTGGTTACGGGCATATGAATTTTCTGGGAAAAAGGCGTATTAACCGGCATCTTATAGACTATTGCCGGGCGGTCAAGCCGGATGCACTGTTTATCGGCCATGCCGATGTCATTGACGTTGACACCATTCTGGAAATCAAAAAAATATTTCCCGGGTTGAAAATTCTGCAATGGAGCTGTGACTGGATTGTTCCGGGATATGCTGACCGCAATATTACCGCTTTAAAAAAATATCTGGAAGCAGTTGACGTTCTGCTGATTACGACCGGTGATGCCAAACTTTTGAAACAGTTTAAGACGGGCAAGAATATTGTCGGTTATCTGCCTAATATCGCTGACAAATCTATTGAAACCGGCGAAGCTTTCAAGCAAAAATCCCCTCTGTATGACATTATGCTGGCCACAAATACAGGAAAACGGCAGTTTTGCGGACAGGATGAAGAAATTGAAATTCTTGTTGACGAGGCGAACACAAAAGTTTCCGGTTTAAAGTGGCTTTTGGCCGGGATTAAAGGCGCTCCGGGACTGAACGGTTACGAATACATCGAAAAGCTGGCACAATCCGCTATGGGACTTAATCTCAGCAGGTTAAACGACATATACCATTACAGTTCCGACCGCATGGTTCACATCATGGCTAACGGCGGGCTGGCTTTTATTGATCGCAGAACAGGCTTTAATGATATTTTTACAGAAGATGAAGCGGCGTTTTATTCCGAGCGCGGCGAATTTTTTGACAAGCTCCGTTTTTATAAGGAAAATCCCGAAGCCAGAATGAAAACAGCGGAAAAAGGCTTTATCAAAATCCACCATGATTTTAATGACATTGTCATTACCAAATATATGGCCGATTTGCTCTTTAGCAATAAGATTACCGAAAAACCCTGGCAGGTTTTATTAAAATAATTTTTTAATCAGGCTTTTTAAAATCAGGCAAAAAAATAATTGACAAATGAAATTGCCAGGTGTATTATCCTCTGCATAAAGGCAAAGGCGTCTGTGAGATACAAATCTCAGAGACGCCTTTTCTTTTATATCATTCAGCAAAGGCAAGGGCGTCTGTCATGGGGAACATGACAGGCGCCTTTGCTGCTGTAAGCGGAAGGAGAACAATTATGAAAAAGATTCCGGAGTATTTTGGAAGCAAGGTATTTGATGACAGAGAGATGAAAGCAAATCTTTCTGCAAAGGTATATCAGTCTTTGCGTAGAACCATTGATGAGGGCGCCAGGCTGGATATTACCGTAGCCAATTCAGTTGCAGCAGCAATGAAGGACTGGGCTGTAGCCCACGGCGCAACCCATTACACCCACTGGTTTCAGCCGCTTACAGGAATTACGGCAGAAAAGCATGACAGCTTTATTTCTCCCTCACCGGCAGGCGGCGTGATTATGGAGTTTTCCGGAAAAGAGCTGATTAAGGGAGAACCGGATGCGTCCTCCTTTCCCTCCGGCGGACTGAGGGCAACCTTTGAGGCAAGAGGCTATACGGCGTGGGATCCCACCTCATACGCGTTTATCAAGGGAAAAACCCTGTATATTCCCACGGCATTCTGCTCCTATGGAGGCGAGGCGCTGGATAAGAAGACACCGCTGCTCAGATCCATGGAGGCCTTAAATAAGCAGGCCCTGCGCATTCTCCGTCTGTTTGGAAATGACGATGTAAAATATGTCCGCACAGCCGTGGGACCGGAGCAGGAATATTTTCTTATTACAAGGGAAATGTATGAGCAGAGAAAGGACCTGCGGTTCACGGGACGGACTCTTTTTGGAGCGAAGCCTCCCAAGGGACAGGAAATGGACGATCATTATTTTGGAGTGATCAAGCCAAGGGTGGCCGCATATATGGAGGATCTGAATAAGGAGCTCTGGAAGCTGGGGGTCCTGGCGAAAACAGAGCATAACGAGGTGGCCCCGGCCCAGCATGAGCTGGCGCCCATTTACACCACCACCAATATCGCGACGGACCATAACCAGCTGACCATGGAAATGATGCAGAAGGTGGCGGCAAAGCACGGCCTGGTATGCCTTCTCCACGAGAAGCCGTTTGCCGGAGTAAACGGAAGCGGCAAGCATAATAACTGGTCGATGGCGACGGATAAGGGGATCAACCTTCTGTCTCCGGGGGAAACGCCCTATGAAAATGCCCAGTTCCTGCTGTTTTTGTGCGCTGTGATCCAGGCAGTGGACGACTATCAGGATCTGCTCCGCATTTCTGTGGCAACAGCTGGAAACGACCACAGGCTTGGCGCCAATGAAGCGCCTCCGGCGGTGGTGTCCATCTTTCTGGGAGACGAACTGAACGGGGTCCTGGAGGCCATCGAAACCGGTACGCCGTATGCGGGAGCAGAAAAGACACAGATGAAGCTGGGGGTCAATGTTCTTCCCAAAT
>ERZ835051.494-NODE-494-length-46083-cov-15.935192_pt1 | contig 46083 bp, 28 predicted proteins | sample MGYA00519575_ERZ835051 | MGnify/ENA primary metagenome ERZ835051 (study PRJEB31850, sample SAMEA3708769) | human gut metagenome | biome: human gut; feature: human-associated habitat; material: faeces | place: China | collected 2014 ... | reverse complement strand
CCGCCCGCCATCGAGCAGAGTTTTACACCTAATTGGGGATAAAACAGCTCATGGCGGGCGGCGGCGTGGCGCTCATCGGCGTCATTCTCGTACCCCTGCTCTCCGGCCTGTTCGGTTAATCGCCCGCACGAATCCTTCGCGGCGTCCGCCCCTCGGGGCGGGCGCTGCGGGAAAGGAGGGTAAAGCCCATTGGATTTGATATGGCAGAAATTCACCGAATGGCTGAAGGAGCTGCTGATCAGCGGCATCATGGACAACGTGAACGGACTGTTTGACAACGTGAACAGCCGCGTGGCGGGCATCGCCGGACAGGTGGGCGCTACGCCCCAGGGCTGGAACAGCGGCGTCTACGGCATGATCCGAACGCTGTCGGACAATGCGATTTTGCCCATCGCGGGCGTCGTCCTGGCCTTTGTCATGACGCTGGAGCTGATTCAGCTCATTACGGAAAAGAACAATATGCACGACGTGGACACATGGATGTTCTTCAAATGGATATTCAAGACCGCTTGCGCCGTGCTCATCGTCACCAACACATGGAACATTGTCATGGGCGTGTTCGAGGCTGCTCAGAGCGTTGTCAACAGCGCGTCGGGCATCATCATATCGGACACGTCTCTGACGTTTAACGAGCATATCGCGGGATTTGAAGCTGCGCTTGCGGAAATGGAGGTCTGGTCGCTGCTGGGGCTGTGGCTGGAGTCCGTGGTCGTGCATCTTTCCATGTGGGCGCTGACCATCTGCATTTTCATCATCTGCTACGGCAGGATGATCGAAATCTACTGCGTGACCTCCATCGCTCCCATCCCCATGGCGACCATGGCCAACCGGGAATGGGGGCAGATGGGCCAGAATTACCTCAGAAGCCTGCTGGCGCTGGGCTTTCAGGGCTTCCTCATCATCGTCTGCGTGGCGATCTACGCGGTGCTGATTCAGAACATCGTGGTGGAGAGCAGCGTCTCGGCAGCCATATGGACGTGCATGGGGTACACGGTGCTGCTGTGCTTCACGCTGTTTAAGACAAGCTCCCTTGCCAGGAGCCTGTTCCACGCTCACTGACGGAGGTGATGAAATTTGGCATACGTTCCCGTACCCAAGGACTTGAACGCGGTGAAAACCAAGGTCATGTTCAATTTAACAAAACGGCAGATTCTGTGCTTTGGCGGCGGCGCGCTCATCGGCGTACCGCTTTTCTTTCTGCTCAAGGGGCATATCGGCAGCAGCGCGGCAGCCCTTTGCATGATGCTGGTCATGCTGCCCTTTTTCCTGCTGGCCATGTACGAAAAGAACGGTCAGCCGCCGGAGAAGCTCATCCGCAACATCGTGCAGGTGTGCTTCCTGCGCCCCAAACAGCGCCCGTACAGGACGAACAATTTCTACGACCTGCTGAACCGGCAGGATAATTTGGATAAGGAGGTCTACGCGATTGTCCACAAACAAAACCCCCGCAAGAAAGCTCACACGAGCCGAGCGAAAGCAGATCGACGCGGCGATTGCAAGAGCCAAGCGTCAGGATAAGCGAAAGAAGTCCGCCCAGGACAGCATCCCCTTTCAGCGGATGTACCCCGACGGCGTGTGCCGCGTGACAGAGAATTACTACACGAAAACCGTGCAGTTTCAGGATATCAACTACCAGCTCAACCAGAACGAGGACAAGACCGCCATTTTCGACGGCTGGTGCGACTTCCTCAACTATTTCGATTCCTCCATCCGCTTCCAGCTCTCCTTTATCAACCTCTCCGCCACGCGGGACACCTACGCCCGGCGCATCGCCATCCCCTTGCAGGGCGACTGCTTCGACAAGCTCCGCACCGAGTACACCGGGATGCTGCAAAGTCAGCTTGCACGGGGCAACAACGGGCTTATCAAGACCAAGTACCTGACCTTCGGCGTGGAGGCGGACAGCCTGAAAGCCGCAAAGCCCCGATTGGAGCGCATCGAGACGGATATCCTCAACAACTTCCGCCGTCTGGGCGTGCAGGCGGAAGTCCTGAACGGGATGGAGCGCCTGCGCCTGCTGCACGGGATGCTCCACATGGACGAGCCGCAGCCCTTCCGCTTTTCGTGGGACTGGCTGGTTCCCTGCGGGCTGTCGGTGAAGGACTTCATCGCGCCCAGCGCCTTTGAGTTCAAGACCGGCAGCAGCTTCGGCGTGGGCAGCAAGACCGGCTGCGTATCCTTCTTGCAGATTTTAGCGCCGGAGCTCAACGACCGGATGCTGGCGGATTTTCTCGATATGGAAAGCTCCCTCATCGTCAGTATGCACGTCCGGTCCGTGGATCAGGTGAAGGCCATCAAGACCATCAAGCGCAAGATTACCGATTTGCAGAAGATGACCATCGAGGAGCAGAAAAAGGCGGTGCGCTCCGGCTACGATATGGATATTATCCCCTCCGACCTTGCCACCTACGGCACGGAGGCGAAAAAGCTCTTGCAGGAGCTGCAAAGCCGCAACGAGCGTATGTTCCTTTTGACCTTCCTTGTGGTGAACGTAGCAGACAACAGGCAGCGCCTCGGCAACAACGTCTTTCAGGCGGGCTCCATCGCCCAGAAGTACAACTGCCAGCTCACACGGCTGGACTTCCAGCAGGAGGAGGGCTTCATGAGCAGCCTCCCCTTGGGGCTGAACCAGATCGAGATCCAGCGGGGGCTGACCACCTCCAGCGTGGCGATTTTCGTGCCGTTTACCACCCAGGAGCTGTTTCAGGACGGCAAGGAAGCCCTGTACTGCGGGCTAAACGCCCTTTCCAACAACCTCATCATGGTAGACAGAAAGCTGCTGAAAAACCCGAACGGACTATATCATAAAGGAACGGGGATACCCCGAAAAACGCAGGCGAGAGCGCCGTTTGCGGCACAGACGGACGGACGGCGGAGAGGGCGGACGGGGACGGAAAATCTCAAAAAAGATTTCGGAAACAGTTCCGATTTACACCCTGTTTTTCTCCTATTTGTGAGAGGGCGTTTTCGGACAGCGCAAGCGCCGGACTGCCCTTTCAAAAAACAGGAAAGGAGTTTTGCCACATTTTACACCAACCGACTGCAAAATTCAATGCGGAAAGGAGCCGCCGCATGAAGAAGAAAAACAGGAGCATGAAAATCAACGCAGTCAACGGCGGGTGCGGACGGTTTTCAAGGCGCATCGGCTCCACCACCTACCTTGTGACCGTCCGTTTCAGCGAAAAGAGCAGGGAAACCTTCGAGGACAAAATTCTGCGCCTGATCGAAAAGGAGGCGAGGAAAACTGCCTGACCCCGTATGTGCCGCAAAGGAGGCGTTGAGCCGGAAAGCGAGAAGCATGAACAACGAAAAACTGACGATTCTGTATGAGCGTTTGAGCCATGAGGACGGGCGGGAAAACGAGAGCCTGTCGATTGAGAACCAGAAAGCCTATCTGGAGGAATACGCCGTCCGCAGCGGCTTTACAAACTTCGTCCACAGGACGGACGACGGCTGGAGCGGGACGCGGTGGGACAGGCCGGGCTTTGTGAAAATGACGGAGGACATCGAGGGCGGCAATGTGGGTCAGATCCTCATAAAGGACATGAGCCGCCTGGGTCGTGACCATCTGCGCGTGGGATTGTTTCTGGAACAGCTTCGGGAGATGAACGTCCGCCTGATCGCCGTTGCGGAGGGCATCGACACCGCCAAAGGCGAGGACGATTTTATGCCCTTTCGCAATATCCTTGCAGAGTGGCACGCAAGAGACACCAGCCGCAAAATCCGGGCGATATTCGGCGCGAGGACGGCGGCGGGAAACCACGTTACGGGCGCATTGCCCTACGGCTACCTCCACGACCCGAAAGACCGTCAGAAATGGATCGTAGACGAGGAAGCCGCTCCCGTTGTAAAGCGGATATTCCGGAGCGTGATTGCGGGAAAGAACATCGCAAAAATCACGGAGGAACTGACCGCCGAGCGGATACTGACCCCCAACGCACATTGGAAAAGCATCGGCGAAAGGACGAGCCGCGGGGCGCACAATGCAGACCCGTATAAATGGTCGAGCGCCACCGTCATCAACATCCTCAAGAAAGAGGAATATATGGGCTGGAAAGTCCTGAACAAGACGGGAACGGAAAACTATAAATCCAAGCAGCGGAAACCCACCCCCGAAAACAGGCTTGTATTCAAGGACGCGCACCCGCAGATCATTGACGAGGAAACATGGAACATCGTTCAGCGGCTGCGTGGAACGAAGCGGCGTGTTTACAAGCCGGATGGAGAGCCAAATCCTCTGACGGGCGTTCTCTATTGCGCCGACTGCGGCGCAAAGATGTATCACAAGCGGGGAACCTCCGGGCGACCCGACCACCCCCACCATGAGTATGTGTGTTCCGGCTACCGCCACTATTCCAAGTCCTGCACCTGCCATTATATCCGCGTGGAAGTCGTGGAGCAGCTGATACTGGACGCGATACGGCGGGCAAGCAGATACGCCATTGAAAACGAAGCCGCTTTCATTCAGCGTGTGCGGGAGGAAGCGGCGCTGCAACAGGAAGCGGCGGTCAGGGAGAGCCGCAGAAAGCTGACAAAGGGCAAACGCCGCCGCGAGGAAATCAGCCGCCTGATCAAAAAGCTGTACGAAAGCTACGCCGCCGATAAAATCCCCGAAAACCACTTTTCCGAACTGCTGACGGGCTATGACGCCGAGCAGAAAAACCTCGATGCGGAGCTTGAACGGCTGCAAGCCGAGATAGACCGCTACAACACCGACAGCGTGAGAGCCGACAGGTTTTTGGAGCTGGTAAAGCGGCACACGGAGTTTACCGAGCTGACACCCACCCTTTTGAATGAATTTGTGGAAAAGGTGGTCGTTCATGAAGCCGTCAAAATCGAGGGAAAGCGGAGGATGCAGGTGGACATCTACCTGAACTTTATCGGCAAATTCGACCTGCCGGAGCAGGAAGCGGCACAGGCGGCAACGCCCGAAAAGAAAAGGAAAAAGAAGCTGCGCCATGAGATGACCGAGGAACAGCGGGAAATCCTGCGCAGGCGGGACAAGGAGCGGTACGCAAGAAAAACAGCCACGAAGAAAGCCGCCGAGGAAGCGGCAAGAGCGGAGATCCTCAAAGGCACAGCCTACGAGCTGCCTCCGCAGAAAAGCGAGATGCAAAGAAGCGCATAACCGAACAGGGAAACGAAAAAACGGCTTGCCAACCCAAGGGCGAGCCGTTTTCCCGTTCCCGAAAGGGGCGTTTCTTCCATCGCTTCCCTTCCCATCCCATCCATTTCAAATCCAACAAACGAAAGGAGCTTTTACACATGGCAAAGACCAAAATCGAAAAAATCGCAGGCATCGAGGAAGAAATCCGACAGCTTGAAAACAAGCGCAGACAGCTTGTGCAGGCGCAAAAAGCGCAGGAGCGCAAGGACAGGACGAAACGCCTTTGCAAGCGCATGGGGCTTTTTGAAAGCCTGCTGCCCGAAAGCATATCTTTGACTGATGAGCAGTTTCAAATCTTCCTTGAACAGACCGTCCTCATCGAGCAGAGCCGCCGCATATTGGACGGATTGACCGCACGGCGCGTAGCGGACGGGGACGCGGACGGGGGCAGCGGAGCAAGGGAGCGCGGCTAACGCCGCCCTCCCCCTACCCGAAGGGCGCACTTATATACCACATAACCGTGGTATCGTGCGGTCTTGCAGACGGCGTTTTGCGCCTGCCGGCACAAAAGGAAACGGCGGGTAAACCCGCAGAAAGGAGCGCGGTGCATGGCGATTTACCATTGCAGCATCAAAATCATCTCCCGCGGCAAGGGCAAGTCCGCCGTTGCCGCAGCCGCCTACCGCAGCGGTGAAAAACTCGTCAACGAATATGACGGAGCGATTCACGACTACACCCGCAAAGGCGGTATCGTCCACACCGAGATTTTACTGCCCGACAACGCCCCGCCCGCCTTCTCTGACCGCTCCGCTCTGTGGAACGCGGTGGAGAGAATTGAGAAAGCAAAAAACGCCCAGCTTGCGCGGGAGATTGAAATCGCCCTGCCCCACGAACTGACGCGGGAGCAGGGCGTTTCTCTTGTGCGGGAGTATGTGAAGGACAACTTTGTGGCGGCGGGAATGTGCGCCGACGTTTGCTTACACGACAAGAACGACGGCAACCCCCACGCCCATATCCTGCTGACCATGCGCCCCATTGAGAAGGACGGCGCATGGGGCGCGAAGCAGAAAAAGGAGTATGTTCTTGACAGGGACGGCAACAAAATCTACGACCCGAAAAAGCGGCAGTACAAATGCAAATCCGTTCCCGCCACCGACTGGAACGAGCAGACCAAAGCGGAGGAATGGCGGGCGGCGTGGGCTGAAATCTGCAATTCGTATCTCGAAAAGGGAAATCATACCGAGCGTATAGACCACCGCAGCTATGAGCGGCAGGGAATAGACCTGATCCCCACCGTGCATCTGGGCGTAGCCACCTTTCAGATGGAGAAGCGCGGGATACGCACCGAACGGGAAACATCAACCGAGAAATCGAGGTGACGAACCGCAATCTGCGGCAGCTCAAAGCCCGCATTGCCAAGCTGCAAAGCTGGCTGAAAGAAGAAGCCGAAAACTCTACGCCGCCCACCCTTGCCGACGTGATACAGGGTATCCTTGCGCGGCGGGAGCAGACGGGAAAACCGGGCTATTACAGCGCCGTCAACAGCCTGAAAGCGGCGGCAAAAAGGCTGAACTTCCTGCAAGAGAATCAGATCGTGGATATGGACGGCTTGACGGATAAAATAGCGGGTATGTTCGGGGAGCAGCGCGAAATAGCCGAAAAGCTGAAGCCCATCGACAGGCGTTTGAAAACCCTTGACGGGCATATTTCAAACGCCGAGCGGTATTTGAAGTACCGCGAGGTTTACGGGAAATACAGGCGGCAGCCGCCGAAAAAGCAGGAGGCGTTTTACGAAGCGTACCGCATGGAGCTGACCCATTACGAAGCCGCAGGACGCTATCTTGACGGCGTGATGAACGGCAGGACGGGCATTCCGCTGAAAGCATGGAAAGCGGAGCAGGAGAAGCTGACCGCCGAGCGGAAGGAGCTGTCCCGCCGCTATCTCGCACTGAAAGACGAGGTAAAGGAAGCGGAGCATATACGGAAGGGTGTTTACGCGATCTTGCGGGAGGAAAACTGCAAAGAGCAGCCTACGCACAAGCAAGACCTTGACCGCTGAAAGACAGAACGGCGGGACGGTAAAGCCCGTCCCGCCGTTCGTGGTTTGGGTTTTTGTTAGCCTGATAAAATGGAATTTATCTAATTGCTTTTCCGATATGTTTGTCTAATCTCCACTGTGGAGCATTCCCGTCGTCTGCCCAATACTCATCCATTGAAACAATTTTATCCTCTTTGGTTTTTATGAAAGACGTGACATGAAAGGAAGCGTTTCTGCCTTTGGGATATACATTTACAACCGTAACGATTAGGTCATTCAGTGTTTCGACTCTTTCAACGCTACCCTCCCAATCACCGGGATATTCACAATTAGCAATAATAAATTCATCAACATTAAATCGTTCATTGGTACAATGCCAGTTTATATAGGCATCGTTCTGAAAATACTTTCTGATTTCGATCTCATTTTGACCGAGCACTGCTTTCCAAAAATCGTATATATTCATATTGGTCAGATGTTCCTCCGCAAATTTCGATTTACCAGACAACTAATCGTCCGTATTATAGCACAGGTTTGTGAAGATTTCTACCACTCTCGCGCTTTATGCAGGAAAACCGCATGGAGCAGCCTACACACAAGCAAGCCCTTGACCGCTGAAAAACAGAGCGATTCGTTAGATCAAGTCCAATAAATCGCACCTAATCAATGTCGATATTATTCTTTGCTGGTTATGGCTTTGAGATATTTTTCGGCTTGTTTATTCTCCAAACACAGCAATATGCAAATAATGATGTCAAAGGCAACAAAAGCAACACAGACTATAACTTGACCGAAATAGATTCCAAATATCAAAGATGCAATCGGAATGATGATAGATGCATAAAAATATGTTGGTGAAAAATAAATCCAATAATAGGGCAAGAAATGTGCGCCAACAACAATGGCGTACACCATAATCATTTTATCCGGAACAGCGTACATTGTCCACAGAACAATCGGAAGATACATTAGCTGATTGAGGGCAGCCACAACGGAAAGACTGCTAAAGGGATTATCTTTACAGAACATATCTACTTTTAGTATTTTTCCGAAAAGCATTCCGACTGGCATAAGTAATGCAGAGCAGCACATAGCAATCATGTTCTTTGCGGAAACATTCAAATCCGTGAGAAACGCAATCAGCATAATTGTCCATAAAACAGTGGACGCCATAATGAAGGGCAGCCCTTTCTTTTGCTTAACAGCAAATTCAACTTTCAAGTGGCTCAGTACCTGATCTTTTGTTCCGTTTTCAGACATTCCCATTCTCATCTCCTTCATACTGGTTTTCTTTTGGCGCTTGTAAGCAAAAATATTATAGCAAAAAAATGTGAACGATTCTACCGTTCAGCAAAAGAAAATCGTTAATAAAAAAGCACTTGACAAAACGCTTTATGACCAACCATTTCAATTTAAGCATAGCTTTTTGAATTTTTCCACCGCTTTTTCACCTTGCAGACGAAAAATCTCATCCGCTCCGACTATCCAGACCGTCAAGGGACGAGTCGTATTTTTCCGCGCACAGCGCGAAAAAATCTCCACTCTTAAACCCTTGACCGTCCGGATTTTTGCCGCTGTCTTTTCGCCGCCGAAAACGGGGAACAGGGTTAGTAAACCCTGCACCCCGCCTTCGTCCGCTTCATTTTAGCGGCAAAACCGTCTGCACTTGCACGGCGTTCACTGTCGGCTTTTGCGGGGCTTCGCGCCCCGCACCCCCGGCCTCAAACAAGGAACAGAATGAGGGCTGATGAGCAACGGGGAGATGCGACATATAGGAGCTGTTTATAGTGCAAAAATAGGTGCAAATATGGGCTTTTTATCCCTGCCACAGCCTCATTTTCGAGGCGGGCAAGGGCTTTATATTCCCTGCCCCGAAAAGGCGTTTTATCCGTCCACAGGGCGCATTTTTTGCCACTTTTTCCCTGCTTGTTTCCCCAATCAGATAACTTTTCCCAGTCCTAAAAAAGTTCCTCTTGACAAAAACCCCAACGGGCTGATCTTAGGTACGCCCGGAAGCGGCAAGTCCTTCTCCGCCAAGCGTGAGATCGCCAACGTGTTCCTCGTCACAAACGACGATATCATCATCTGCGACCCGGAGGCGGAGTACGGCCCGCTGGTGGAGCATCTGCACGGGCAGGTGGTGAAAATCTCGCCCACCTCCACCGACTACCTGAACCCCATGGATTTGAACCTGAATTACAGCGACGACGAAAACCCGCTGAGCCTGAAATCCGACTTCATCCTCTCCCTGTGCGAGCTGATCGTGGGCGGCAAGGACGGCCTCATGCCGGTGGAAAAGACCATCATCGACCGCTGTGTGCGCTCTGTTTACCGGGAATACCTGAGCGACCCCCGCCCGGAAAAGATGCCCATTTTGGAGGACTTGTACAACGAGCTTCGCAGGCAGGATGAGAAGGAGGCACAGTATATCGCCACGGCGCTGGAAATCTACGTCACCGGCTCCCTCAACGTGTTCAACCACCGCAGCAACGTGAATATCGAAAACCGCGTGGTCAGCTTCGATATCAAGGAGCTGGGCAAGCAGTTAAAGAAGATCGGGATGCTGGTGGTGCAGGACGCGGTGTGGAACCGCGTCACGATCAACCGTGAGCAGCGCAAGTCCACCCGCTACTATATCGACGAGATGCACCTTCTTTTGAAGGAGGAGCAGACCGCCGCGTATACGGTGGAGATATGGAAGCGCTTCCGCAAGTGGGGCGGCGTTCCCACGGGCATCACCCAGAACGTCAAAGACCTGCTCTCCTCCCGCGAGGTGGAGAACATCTTTGAAAACTCCGACTATGTGTATATGCTCAACCAGGCTTCCGGCGACCGGCAGATTCTGGCGAAGCAGCTTAACATCTCGCCCCACCAGCTCTCGTATGTGACCCAATCCGCCGAGGGCGAGGGGCTTTTGTTCTACGGCAGCGTGATCCTGCCCTTCGTAGACCGCTTCCCCAAGGATACGGAGCTGTACAAAATCATCACGACCAAGCTCTCGGAGCAGGTGCAGTCAGAATAGAGACGAGAAAGGATGTGCGAATATGAACAACAACCTGATGATCTTTGAAAACCCGGAGTTCGGTGAACTGCGTTCCCTGCGCATGAACGGCGAGGCGTGGTTTGTGGGCAGAGACGTTGCGATGGCGCTGGGCTATGGCAAGGGAAAGTCTTTGAATAATGCTGTTTCCAAGCACGTTGACGATGAGGACAAAGGGGTCACTGAAATGATGACCCCCGGCGGAAAGCAGAATGTTATTATCATCAACGAATCCGGCCTTTATGCTCTCGTCCTTTCCAGTAAGCTGGAGAGCGCAAAGAAGTTCAAGCGCTGGGTGACGGCTGAGGTGCTGCCCTCCATCCGCAAGCACGGCGCGTATATGACGGACAGCCTGTTGGATGCGCTGGAGGCGCACCCCGAGGCCGTGCCGGAGTACCTGAACCGCCTGCGCAGCGAAAACGCCCGAAACCGGGAGCTGACCCGCCGTCTCCGGCTTGCCCTCCCCAAAGCGGAGTATTACGACGCCTTTGTTGACCCTGCGGACTGCACCAATATCCGCACCACCGCCAAAGAGCTGGGCGTTCCCGAAAAGCAGTTTACCCGGTATCTGGAGGAAAAGAAGTATCTGTTCCGGGACAAGAACCGCAAGCTCTTTCCCCGTGCGGTCAAAAAGAGCGCCGGTCTGTTTCTGGTGAAGGACTTCTACACCGAGCGCGGCAAGCTGGGACACTATACCCTCATCACCCCGGCAGGCAAGCGGCATTTTCTGGAGAGAACGGATGAAATTCTGTTTGAATAACTCTTTTAAGCCATCAGCAGTCCCATCAGGAGGTGATGAATATGGCAAAACGCTCGCCAAGGCTGATTTTCACCGAGGAAGAACGCGCCCTGCCGGAGCTGGAACGAGCTGTCCGCAGGGCGGACAGGGCGGCGGTTAAGCTGGAAAAGGCCGAAGCGAAAATTCCCAAGAAAACCGTTAAGGTCAAAAAGCGCGTTGTGGACAGTGAGAGCGGCAAGGTCACGACGCGCCTTTTCTTTGAGGAGGCGGACAAAAAGCGTCCGCCCTCCAAGCTGGCGCACGCCGCAAGGAAAGCGCCGCTGGATACCGTCCGCAGCGCAGTCCACCGCAAGCTCCGGGAGGAGGGCGACGACAACCCCGGCACGGAGGCGGCGAACACCCTGACCGAGACGGCGGAGCGCACCTGGCGCATTGCGGAATCGGCGCACCGCTCCCATGCGGAAAAGCCCTACCGCAAAGCGGACAAGGCGGAAGCCGCCGCAGACAAAGCCAATCTCAAGGCGCTGAACAAACAGTACGAGCAGGAATACGGCAGGGCTTCCAATCCCTATTCCCGTTGGCGGCAGAAGCAGGCCATTAAAAAGGAATACGCCGCCGCAAAAGCGGGGAACGGCGCGAGGAATACCGTCAAAGCGTCCGAGACCACCGCAAAGGCGGCAAAGCGCGCCGCCGAGGGGAGCAAAAAGACCGGCAGCTTTTTTGTCCGGCACAAGAAGGGCTTCCTCATCGCGGGTGGCGTCGCCGCCGCGATACTGCTGCTCATGACCTGCATTTCCTCCTGCTCCACGCTGTTTCAGGGCGGGGTGTCCGGCATTGCGGCCTCCACCTATCCGCTGGAGGATGCGGATATGCTGGCGGCGGAAGCCGCCTACTGCGCCATGGAGGACGAGCTGCGGGAATACCTGAACAGCTACGAAAGCACCCACGATTACGACGAGTACCACTTCGACCTGGACGAGATTGAGCACGACCCCTATGTGCTCATTTCCATGATTACCGCCCTCAAGGGCGGAGAATGGACGATTGACGAAATAGGCGGGATTCTGGAGACGCTGTTTGAAAAGCAGTATATTTTAACGGAAACCGTCGCCACGGAAACCAGATACCGCACCGAAACGCATATCGGCTATTACACCGACGAAAACGGCAATCTGCAAAGCTACGAGTATGAGGTGGAAGTGCCGTACACCTACTATATTTGTACGGTCACGCTTGAAAACTTCAACCTCTCCCATGTGCCGGTGCATATCATGTCCCACGATCAGCTCTCCATGTACGCCGTGTATATGAGCGTGCTGGGCAACCGCCCCGACCTGTTCCCCGGCTCCCCGTATGTGAACCGGTACTACCACACCCAGTATGAGAAGTACGAGATACCCCCGGAAGCGCTGGCGGACGAGCAGTTCGCCGCTATCATCAAGGAAGCGGAGAAGTATCTGGGCTACCCCTATATCTGGGGCGGCAGCACGCCCGCCACCTCCTTCGACTGCTCCGGCTTCGTTTCGTATGTCTACAACAACTGCGGCCTGCACTGGAGCTTCGGCAGGCTGGGCGCGGAGGGGCTGCGGGGCATGTGCGCCTATGTTTCCCCGGAAAGCGCCCGTCCCGGCGACCTGATATTCTTTGAAAAAACCTACGACACCGCAGGCGCGTCCCATGTGGGCATCTATGTAGGCAATAACAGGATGCTCCACTGCGGCGACCCCATTCACTACGCTTCCATCGACACGAGCTACTGGCGAAGCCATTTTCTCCAGTTTGGCAGATTGCCTTAACAACAACCATATCAACGCAAAAAGGAGGATGTTATGAACCCGCGACTTGAAAAGCTGCGTCAGGAGCGCGAGAAGCTGGCGGAAAAGCTCACATCGCTGACCGCACGGCTCAAAGCCCTGGACGAGCAGATTCTGAAGCTGGAAAACACGGATATTGTGGGCATCGTCCGTGAGAACGGGCTGACCATCGAGCAGCTGGCGGCGCTGATGGCGATGCCGGAAAAGCGTCCTACGGCGGCGCTGCCCGACGAATACAGAAAAACGGAGGATTTTGTGGATGAAGAATAAATGGAGATTTTTTGCCGTGACGCTGGCCGTCGTGCTCTGCATGACGGTCTTTTCCGTTACGGCCTATGCAGGCGGCGGCGATATGGTCGATTCGACAATGGGCGACCCGACCATGGGAACCCCAACTGCAACTACACAGCCGGAGAATACGAATACCGGTGAGCAGATCCCAAACGGACAGACACTGACCGTTAACGTGACTGAGAACGCAGACGGAAGCCATACCGTGACCATCGGGGATCGGAGCTGGACGCTTCCCGCCAAACGGGAACAGGCCGGAAAGGTGGTCAACGTCCGCACCTATTTGAACCTGCGCACCGGCCCCGGCACGGACTACACTGTGATTGGGCATCTGCTCAACGGCGCGGAGGTGAAGGTGCTGGAGGAAAGCAACGGCTGGTACAAGGTGGTCGTGCCGGAGCAGACAGGCTATGTATACGGCAAATATCTTGACGTCATGAACGCGCCGACAGAAACCAGCGGCAACGATACGGATATGGCGGGGCTGCCGGAGCTGCTGCTGCAATATTACGCCGCTGCCGGAGGTTCCGCGCCCCTGACCCCGGACGGCAACCTGACGCTCATGGACGATATCGGCTCCGCTTTCGGCGCAGGCAAGCAGTTCATCACCGTGACGACCAAGGGCGGCAATACCTTTTATCTCATCATCGACCGGGACGATAAGGGCAATGAGAACGTCCATTTCCTGAATCTTGTGGACGAGGCCGACCTGCTGGCACTGACCAAGGACGGCGAGAGCATCGTCCCCGCCTGCTCCTGCACGGACAAATGCGCTGTGGGCAAAATCAACACGGGCTGCAAGGTGTGCAGAACCAATATGAGCGAGTGCGCGGGCAAGGAAGTGACGGAACCCACGCCACAGCCCGCCGAGCCTGCGGAGACCGCGCCCGAAAAGAGCGCCAACGGCGCGGGGCTTGTTGTGGTCGTCCTCCTGCTCCTGCTGGGCGGCGGCGGTGCACTGTACTGGTTCAAGCTCCGCAAGCCCAAGGCCGACACCCGTGGGGCGGACGATCTGGACGATTACGACTACGGCGAGGACGAGGAAGATGAGGATTACGAGTTTGAAGATGAAAACACTGCTGACAGTGAGGAGGACAAAAACCAATGATGAATACGACCTGTTACCGGCTTGTTGTGTGTGAAAAGCCCTCCGTGGCAAGGAGCATTGCCGCCGTTCTTGGCGCAGGCAAACGCGGGGACGGTTTTCTTTCGGGCGGCGGCTATCTCGTTTCCTGGTGCTTCGGGCATCTTGCGGAGCTTTCGGATGCGGACGCTTACGACGAGAAGTTCGGCAAATGGCGAAGGGAGGACTTGCCCATCCTGCCGGATAGCTGGCAGTACACCGTATCAAGGGACAAGCAGAAGCAAATGAACACCCTCCGCGCCCTCATGCACAGAGAGGACGTTTGCGAGGTCGTCAACGCCTGCGACGCCGGACGCGAGGGCGAGCTGATCTTCCGCACGGCGTATAATCTCAACAACTGCCGCAAGCGCGTAAAGCGGCTCTGGATCTCCTCCATGGAGGATGCGGCGATCCTTGATGGCTTTGACAATCTCCGCGACGGCGCGGAGTACGACAACCTCTACGCCTCCGCCCTCTGCCGCAGCAAGGCGGACTGGCTGGTGGGCATCAACGCCACACGCCTGTTTTCCGTGATGTACCACCGCACCCTGAACGTGGGGCGCGTGGTATCGCCCACGCTTGCGCTGCTGGTGCAGCGGGAAGCGGAGATCAACGCCTTTCAGCCGGAGAGCTTTTACACCGTCCATCTGGGCTTTGACGGCTTCTCCGCCGCAGGCGGGCGCATGAAGGAGCAGGCTGAGGCGGAGCGGCTTGCCGGGGACTGCAACTGCAAGACCGCCGCTGTTACCTCCGTCGTGCAGACGGAAAAGACAGAGAAAGCCCCGGCGCTCTACGACCTGACTGTGCTCCAGCGTGACGCCAACCGACTGCTTGGGTACACTGCCCAACAGACGCTGGATTATCTGCAAAGCCTCTATGAAAAGAAGCTCTGCACCTACCCCCGCACCGACAGCCGCTACCTCACCGACGATATGGAAAGCGGCGTAAACGCGCTGGCGCTGTGCTGCGCCGGTATCTGCGGCACGGAGCCGCCTACTGCCATTTATTCGGCACAGGTTTGCAGCAGCAAAAAGGTCAGCGACCACCACGCCGTCGTTCCCACTATGGCGGCGGGCGAAACGGATTTGGAAACCTTGCTCGCAGGCGAACGGGAAATCCTGCGCCTTGCCGCCCGTCAGGTGCTTATGGCGGTCAGCGCACCCTTCGTCTATCTGGAAACCGAGGTGAAGCTGGACTGCGGCGGGAATGGCTTTTCCGCCAAGGGGAAAACAATCCTTAATATGGGTTGGAGGGCATACACGGAAAAGGGCAAGCAGGACAGCACCCTCCCGGAGCTTTCCGAGGGACAGATGCTTTCCGTTTCCTCCTGCGCGGTCAAAGAGGGCAGAACGACCCCGCCCAAACAATTCACTGAGGATACGCTTCTGTCGGCTATGGAGACGGCGGGCAAGGAGGATATGCCGGAGGATGCGGAGCGGCGCGGGCTGGGAACCCCCGCGACAAGGGCAGCGGTCATTGAAAAACTGGTGGCCACGGGCTTTGCGGAGCGCAAAAAGGCGAAGAAATCTGTACGCCTCGTTCCCACCGAAGCGGGCGTGTCCCTCATTACCGTGCTGCCCGAACAGCTCCAGTCCCCGCTGCTCACCGCCGAATGGGAGCACCGCCTCAAGGAGATCGAGTGCGGCGAGCTGGGCGCGGACGAGTTCCTCGCCGGCATCTGCGATATGGTCGCAGCGCTGGTTCGGGACGCTGCGCCTGTGGACGGCGCGGAGGTGCTGTTCCCCTCCGGCAGACCCGTTGTGGGCAAATGCCCCCGCTGCGGTGCAGAGGTCACGGAGAGCAAAAACGGCTATTTCTGCGAGAGACGGAGCTGCAAGTTCGGGCTGTGGCGGGACAACCGCTTCCTTGCCGCCAAGAAGATCAGCCTGACAAAGAAGATGGCTTCCTCGCTCCTGACGCAGGGACGCGCCTACGCCAGCGGTATCTACTCCGAGAAAACCGGCAAGACCTACGACGCATTCATCGTGCTGGAGGACGACGGCGCGCGTTCCTCCTATAAGCTGGACTTCACCAAATGACCCTCACAGGCTCCCGCACGGGCGTTTCGTTCGCCTGCGGGAGCCGCTGTTTTTACCATGAATCAAAGGAGGTATGCATGAAATGGCTGAAAAACAGACCAACAAGGAACGGCTCAAGGACATCACCGACAGCATCGAGACGGGCATAAAGGAGCTGTTTGAGAGCGACAGATACAGGCAGTACCTTGCCACCATGAGCCGCTTTCACCGCTACAGCGTCAACAACACCATGCTCATCTATATGCAGCGCCCCGACGCCACCCATGTGGCCGGCTTCAACAAATGGCGCGACCAGTTCGGAAGGAGCGTTAAGAAGGGCGAAAAGGGCATTAAGATCATCGCCCCCACGCCCTTCAAGAAGAAAATCGAGCAGCAGAAATTAGACCCCGACACCAAGCTCCCCCTGCGGGACGAGAACGGCGATATTATCACGGAGGAAAAGACGGTGCAGATTCCCATGTACAAGCCCGTGGTGGTGTTCGACGTGCAGCAGACCGCAGGCAAGCCCCTGCCGGAGCTGGCGGCGAATCTTACGGGGGATGTGCAGAATTACGAGGTGTTTATGGAAGCTCTGCGCCGCAGCGCGCCCGTACCCATTACCTTTGAGAAGCTGGCGGAGAATATGGACGGTTACTTCTCCGTGGACAAACAGCGCATTGTCCTCAGAGAAGGCATGAGCGAGGTACAGACGGTCTGCGCCGCCGTCCATGAGATCGCCCACTCCAGGCTCCACAATAAGGACGAAATCGGAGAAAAATATCAGGCGGTCGAGCTGTTCGGCAAGCCTGCGCTGTTTTCAAACTGGCGCATCGACCGGGATAAGCTGCCGGAGGGCTTGTATGCGTATGACCTGCGCGGCTCGGATGATGATCCGGGGTTGCCGGTAACGCTTGAAAGCCATGTCACCGTCAATCACGCCGCCTCTGTCATCACAGCAGCGCCCATTGAGCTGCCGGAGCAGGGCTTTCTGTATCTGGGCGAGGACGGGCTGAACTTCACGGGCGGCGAGCAGACCGTGAAGGAGTTTCTGCACGCACAGTACCCGGAAAAGGCAAAGCTCTCCCGCGCCGCCGAGGAGATTCAGGCGGAGAGCATCTCCTTCGCCGTCTGCGCCTATTACGGCATTGAGACCGGCGAAAACAGCTTCGGGTATCTGGCGACCTGGGCAAAGGACAGGGAGCTGACCGAGCTTCGCGCATCGCTGGAGACCATCAACAGAACATCTTCTGCCCTGATTACGGATATCGACCGCCATTACGCGGAAATCTGCAAGGAGCGCGGGCTGGATAAGGAGACGGAGAGCCTTGCCGCCCAGCCGGTGCAGGAGATCGCCGTGCAGGAGCCGGAGCCGGTCACAGCGCCGGACAACGGCTGCGTCCCCGACCCTGCGATTTCTGTTGAGAGCATGAACGCCTACGGCTACACCGATTCCAATATGCTGCCGCTGACAAAGGAGCGTGCGCTGGAGCTCATGGAACGGGACGTAAGCGTGTATATGCTTCACACCGACAACACCGAGGCCATGGCCTTCGATGCGGAGGAAGTCCGCAGCTTTGACGGCGTCTTCGGCGTGGAAGCCTCCGAATGGGAGACGGTCAAAGACCGCTTCGCACCGCCGGACTATGAAAAGGCGTTCCTCGACAACACCGCCGACAGCTTTGCCATCTATCAGCTTCGGGATAACGACGACACGGCGCAGCTCCGCTTTATGAACGCCGAGTATCTGGAGAAGAAGGGGCTTTCCATTGAAAAGGAGAATTACGCCGCCGTCTACGCGGGAAACCTCGACCGCAGGGGCGATACGCAGGACAGGTTGGACGCGCTGTATGAGACCTTCAACATCCGCCGCCCGGAGGATTTCAAGGGACACTCCTTGTCTGTCAGCGACATCGTGGCGCTGAAGCAGAACGGCGTGGTATCCTGTCATTACGTTGATTCCCGGGGCTTCAAGGCGCTGCCCGACTTCCTCAAGCCGGAAAACTATCTCAAAAACGCGGAGATGGCCATGGAGGACGACTACGGCATGATCGACGGCGTTATCAACAATGGGCCGAAGCAGACCGTGGCAGAGCTGGGGGAACAGGCAAAGTCCGGCAAGCCCGTCTCCCTCATGGAGCTGGCGCAGGCGGCGCGCCGGGAACAGGCGCAGGCGGCACGGCAGGAGAAGAAGCCCTCCGTGCCGGCAAAGCTCTGTCCTCCCGTCAACGAGCCGAAAAAGACAGCGCGTTCAAGGCGTGCGGAAAGAGAGCTGCTATGATGAATTTTACCAACGATGAAATGAACCTCATGTGCATCTACCAAAGCGACAGCCGCAGCGGGCTGATTGCCGCCCTCACCGAAATGCGCGGATACCTGGACGAGGACGAAGCCCAGCTGCGGGATCTGACCGACAGCGCCCTGCAAAAGCTGGGCGAAATCAACGATGAGGACTTCGCAGCGCTGGAGCTTGTGCCGGACTTCGACACGGACGAATAAGGCGGATGCGGCGGGAGCGGCTTTCGGGTCGCTCCCGTTTTGCTTTCACGATTCTATTTCCCAAAATCGAAAAAATATTGATTTTGGGAAATAGATGGTGATGCTTCGCTTGTCTGCACTGCCGCATTGTTGGACAAAATGCGTGTATCCGCAAAAATGTTCAATAGATGCGGTTTGCCCTTCTCTTTACAAAAATGTCCGTTCGAGTGCGTAACATCCACGGAAAACGCACAGAATGAGCAGGGAGTTTTCGCACTATTTTTCTAAAAACGCTTGATTTTCACCGGATAGTTGCGTATAATAAGACTGCGAGGTGAAAATATGATAAAGACGACAGCGATGCTATTGGAGGAACTGAAGGAATACGGTTCTCCGAAGTCAAAGCTCGCACGCATGGCGGAGCGTGGCGAGTGCTTTCCCATTACAAGGGGGCTATATGAAACTGACCGGAACGCTCCTGCGTACCTGCTTGCAGGCAGTATTTACGGGCCTTCATACATTTCCTTTGAATATGCCCTTAGCCGCTACGGGCTGATTCCCGAGGCGGTATATGCCGTTACCTGCGCCACCTTTGAAAAGAAAAAGAAAAAGAAGTATGAAACGCCCTTCGGAACCTTCACCTATCGGGATGTGCCGTCCGAGGCGTTCCCGCTGGGGATTCGGCTCGTGCAGGAGGGCGATTATTTCTATCGGATCGCAGAACCGGAAAAGGCACTGTGCGACCAGCTCTATACTATGCCGCCCGTACCGAACACACAGGAGCTTTTCCGGCTGCTGACGGAGGATTTGCGGATTGAGGAATCGGAGATTGGGAAGCTGGACGGAAATAAGGTTTGCAAATACAGCGGAGCGTATCATTCCACGAACGTAAAGAAGCTCTGCTCGCTTTTAAGGAGGCTTTGACATGAACAGCGCCATTGAACAGATGCTGAAAAGCTATCATGTAGAGAATATCTACGACAGAAAGAACGCCATGAAGGAAATCATGCAGGAAATTGTGCTCTGCGGCTTGTCCCGTGCGGGCTTCTTCAAAAAAGCGGCGTTCTACGGCGGAACCGCCCTGCGAATCTTCTACGGTCTCGACCGCTTTTCCGAGGATCTGGATTTTTCGCTGGAAGCGGAGGATTTGGACTTTGACCTGACCGCCTACTTTCCCGTGCTGGAGAAGGAAGTGAAAGCCTTTGGGCTGAACGTGGAGATTCAGGAAAAGGAAAAGACAAAAGAAAGCACCATCCGCTCCGCCTTTCTGAAGGGGAACACGAAGGAACATCTCCTGCTGTTCTACGCGGATGAAAAGGTGGCGGGAAGCGTAGCGAAGAATGAAGCGGTCAAGATTAAGTTCGAGGTGGACGTTAACCCGCCCGCCTTCGCCTCATTCGAGCACAAATACCGGCTGCTGCCCGTTCCGTATGAGGTGAAAATGTATGATATGCCCTCTCTGTTTGCAGGGAAAATCCATGCTGTCATCTGCCGTGCGTGGCAGAGCCGCATCAAGGGCAGGGATCTGTACGACTATGTATTCTATCTTTCGAGGAACACCGCCGTCAATCAAAAACACCTTCGGGCACGATTGATTGATTCCGGATATATTTCTGCCGATGCGGACTGTTCCTTGCCGAAAATCAAAGCGATGCTGGCGGAACGCTTCGACAGCATCGATTACACACAGGCAAGGCAGGATGTGGAGCCGTTCATTCACGATTCCTCCGTGCTGAATATATGGAGCGCAGACTTTTTCAAACAAATCTCGGAGGGACTGACTGCGGTATAGTCCCCGACTGAAAACCGAATACCGCCCCTTACATAGAGCGTCCGTTCCGGGCGCTCTAAATTTATGCCATGAAGGAGGAGCAATATGCCGAGCAAGCTACAAACGTATATGCAGATGGCGGACGAGGCGCAGCGGCAGATCACCGGCAGCTACCGGGGCTGGACGGGCTTTCTCACCACCGCCGCAAGGCTGTACAAATACCCCTACGCCGAGCAGGTCATGATCCACGCCCAGCGTCCGGACGCCACCGCCTGCGCGGAGTACGACTTCTGGAACGAAAAGATGGGGCGGTATGTCCGCAGGGGCTCCAAGGGCATCGCCCTCATCGACAGCAGCGGCGAAAGGCCGAGGCTTCGGTATGTGTTCGACGTGTCGGACACGGGCGGCAGAGAATTTCCCAAGAGCCGCTATCTGTGGGAATACCGGGAGGAACATGCGGATGCGGTAAGCGCCATGCTGGAAAGCCGCTACGGTGTGGACGGAAAAGGAGGGTTCCCTGACCAGCTTGAGCGCATCGCGTCTCAGCTTGCGGAGGAATACTGGAGAGACTATAAGCGGGATATCCTCGCCATCGTTGACGATTCCTTTCTTTACGGATATGATGAATTTAACGTAGGAGCGGCCTTTCAAAGCGCCGCCGCCGTCAGCATCGCCTACTCGCTCATGTCCCGCTGCGGGCTTGAAGCGGACGACCGCTTCGAGCATGAGGATTTCCTGAGCATCTTCGATTTCAACACCCCGGAAGCCGCCGCCGAGCTGGGCACGGCGGTGAGCAGGATCAACGGAGAGGTGCTGCGGCAGATCGAAGTCACCATCAAGAATTACGAGCGCGATAAATTCGCGGAAAGAAGCCATAGCCATGACAGAACTGACCTACACCAAGAACGGGGACTACCTGATTCCCGACCTGACGCTGAGCGAAACGCCGGAGGACGCGAGACCCCTGGGCAAGTACGGGAGACTGCGCAGGAGCTACCTTCAGGAGCACAGACCGGGGCTGTACAGCCGTCTGGTGCTGTCGGAGAAGCTGTTCCCGCATCTGCGGGAGATCGACGAGACGGCGAACCGGAGGCTGGAGCAGATGATGCCGGAGCTGATGAAGTCGGCGGGCGTGACGGAGGAGCTGAAAGCCCGCGACCAGATGAAATGGGTGGGGCTGATGAACAACCTGAAAGCGCAGGCGGAGGAGATCATCCTCAGCGAGCTGGTGTACAACTGACCAATGACGCGCCGGAAGCGGAACCGGCGCAGCCTCCGATACCGCAGGCATACCAACTGAGCCTGTTCCCCACGGAGGAAGAGCAAATCGCATATATCGCAGAAGCGGAGAGCTACACGCCCTCCGCTTTTTCCATGTCCATCCCGCAGTCGGATATCGACCATATTCTGCGCATGGAGGGCAACGCCGATTATGCCCGCATGAAGATCGCCACGGAGTTCTCCAAGGGCAAGAGCGTGGAAGAAATCGCAGCGTTTCTTCAAAGCAGCTTCCACGGCGGCAACGGCGTCGTCACCGAGAGCGGCAGATATTCCGCGTGGTACGCCGAGGACGGCATCCACATCGCCAATGGGGACGCGGCAAGATACCTGACCTCCGCAAAGGTCGTAAGCTGGCAGGAGGCGGCGGAGCGCATCGGGCAGCTTTTGGAGCAGGGCGAATTCGCAACCAACGTGGAGCTTGCGGAAGCGCCGGGGCACGAGTGCACGGAGCTGGCGCAGTCTATCTGGTATCTCCGGCAGGATTTAAGCGAAAAGGCGTGGGCGCAGGGCTATCTCTCCTGCTTGTCGGATATGCGGGGCGGCGGTTTCCCGGAGGAAACGGCGCGGCTTGCCGGGCGGCTGAGAGACCCTGCGTTCCGCGAAGTCCTCATAGACGATTTTGCACAGCTCCGATCCGACTACCGGGAGGACAGGAGCCTGCTGCGCTTCCATTACCACAAGCCGGGCAAAATCGAGCAGGGTTTGCGGGAGCTGTCCCTGCCCCGCAGGGAGTACCGCACCGAAATGGCGGAGATTCCCGCCGTGCAGCGGTTTATTACGGAGGACGAGATCGGCGCGGCTCTGACCCGCGGCAGCAATATTGAAGGGAGCAAGGGGCGTATCTACGCCTATTTCAAAGAGAAACACAGCCCCAGGGAGCAGGCGGATTTCCTGAAAGATGAATACGGCATTGGGGGACGCTCCCACGCGGTATCCGGTGCATCCCACAGCGGTGAGGATCACAGTGGCAAGGGCGTCAGCCTGAAAAAACAGGACTGCCCGGAAATCCAGCTGAACTGGGCGAACGTCGCCAAGCGTATCTCTGAGCTGATCCGCAAAGACCGTTTCCTGACCCCGGAGGAAAAGGCGCGCTTTGAGCAGCTTCAACGGCAGGCCGCAGAGCGAAGCGCAGCATGGAATGACTACAACGCCGTAAAGGAAGCCCACCCGGACAACATCGTGCTGTTTCAGGTGGGCGATTTCTTTGAGATGTACGGCGAGGACGCAAAGCAGGCAGCGGAGCTGCTTGACCTCGACCTTACCACAAGAGCGATACCCGGCGCTGGCCGTGTGGAGATGTGCGGCGTTCCGGCGCACGATTTAGAGCAATATGTAGAGGAATTGCGAGACAAGTACGATGTGACCATTTCCACAAAGGGCGAAAACAGCCCAGAGCGGCGCACCTACACCATGCGTTCCGTGGATCATGAGGCGGAAGCCGCCATCAACGCATACGAAGCGGAGTTTGGCGCAGACGGTACGAGGGTATTCCGAGACCCTGCCGCAGAGCAGGCTCAACCTACGGTGCAGGAGCTGTTCGAGCGATACCGTCTGAGCGTGGGCAACGCGCTTTCCAGGGATGAAGCGTTTCTCAACGCCTGCCGCAACTCCGACCGTCAAAACGCCTATCTGGAGGGCGCGGCGGCAATCCGGCGCATCGTCATGGCGTCTGAGGATTTGCAGCTCACGCAGCTTTATTTCGATATGCCCGCGTTCCACAACCGGCTGCATCAGGAGCTTTTGGACGAGCTGTATCCCACGCTGGCAACGATGGTCACGCCCTCTCCCTACAAGGTGACGCAGGCGGACATTGACGCGGCCTTGCAGCAATGGAACGGCAGGATTGAGAGCAAGCACGCAGTTGTCCGCTATATGAAGGCTCACGCCCGCGACCGGGACACCGCCGCATGGCTGGCGCGAGAGTACGGCTTGAAGGATACCTCTAAACCGCTGCAAATCTCCGTGGGCAATTCCGAGGCGGTCACGCTGTCATGGGCGAAGGTGCAGCGGCGCATTGCGCAGCTCATTCAATCCGACAAATTCTACACCGAGCAGGAACAGGACAACTTTGACAATATTGACCCCATCGCTATGCGGGAAGCGCTCGCTGAGCGCGGCATTGTGGGCGGGCGCATTGTGGATGCGGAGGCTAATCGCAACAGCCCCTTCGTCCGGCAGGTTATGGCGGATGTGGAGCAGATCGCGGCGCAGGAAAGAAAGGCACAGCAGGAAGAACCTGCCCTCGACCCCGCAGACCGTTTCCATGTGGTGAGCCTTGACCGGGGCTTCCGTACCCTGTACGCCGTGTGGGACGACGAGACCCACGGCTACCATGTGGACGCGGACGGCGTGACCGAGGAATTTACAAGCGAATGGCAGGCGGAGGCGTACCGGCTGGAGCTGCAAGGACAGGCGGAACAGGTGCTTTTAGAGCGTGCAAAGGGGCTGATCTCTGACTTCTGCCGGAGCGAATACGGCTCCGAGGCGGATTTCAGCGACCCGGCGAAGATTGGCGTCGCCTATACCGCTGTCACCGACGATGAGATTCCCGTTCAGGTGAATATCGACCTTGTGAATTACCGGCTGGAGCGCTATCTGGATGACGCGCATCTGGAAACCCGGCAGTACGGCTCTTTGCAGGAGCTTATTTCCAACGAGCTGGAAAACCTCGATTTCAGCGACCTCATTCATGTTTCGGATGAGGATGTGGAGCAATACCGCTGGCATGAGCCAGGGGAAGCAGTTACAGACGTTCCCGAAACAGCTCCTGTCCCGCAGAGAGAACCGTTCCCGTATTCCGTAGGCGATACGGTATATTTGGAGGACGGCAAGCCGTTTATTATTGAGAGCATCGGTCTTTTTGATATTTCTCTCCGCGATCCGTCGCTTCGCTATCCCGTTTCCCGTGCGGAGAGCAGGGAGAGCTTCGCACGGCTCATGGAGCGGTATCCGCAGCCGGAAAAGACCGCCGCAGAGAATACGGCTGACCCCGAAAAAGAACCAAAACCCGCTTATACCGAGGAAACCGTGGCGGTATATCCCGGTGACAAAAACAACCTCCCCTATGATGTAGAGATTCGTACCCTGCGCTTTGACGAGCCGGAGCATGACCCGCCCGCACCGCTGCCGCCTGCGGAAAACTTCCGCATTTTGGACGATGATCTCGGCAAAGGCGGCGCAAAGGAGAAATTCTGGCGCAACATCAAGGCAATCGCCACCCTGAAACAGATCGAAACCGAGGGCAGAAACGCCACCCCGGAGGAACAGCATATCCTCTCCCAATACGTCGGCTGGGGCGGTCTTGCGGACGCTTTCGACCCTGACAAGGCAGGCTGGCGCGCCGAGTACGATGAGCTGAAAGGCGTGCTATCCCCGGAGGAATACGCCGCCGCCAGAGCGTCCACGCTGAACGCCCACTACACCAGTCCCACCGTTATCCGCGCCATTTACGACGCGGTGGAGAATATGGGCTTCCAGACCGGCAACATTCTGGAGCCCAGCATGGGCGTGGGCAACTTCTTCGGTATGCTGCCGGAGAGCATGAAAAGCAGCAGGCTCTACGGCGTGGAGTTGGATTCCATCACGGGACGCATCGCAAAGCAGCTCTATCCCAAGGCGGATATTACCGTGGCCGGCTTTGAAACCACCGACCGGAAGGACTTCTTTGACCTCGCCGTGGGCAACGTACCGTTTGGACAGTATCAGGTCAGCGACCGGGCTTTTGACAAGCTCGGTTTTTCCATCCACAACTACTTTTTCGCCAAGGCGCTGGAGCAGGTGCGTCCGGGCGGCGTGGTGGCCTTCGTCACCTCCCGCTATACCATGGACGCCAAGGACAGTGCCGCAAGGAAGTATATCGCACAACGCGCAGACCTGCTCGGCGCGATCCGCCTGCCCAACAATGCGTTCCGCGCCAACGCCGGTACGGATGTCGTTTCGGATATTATCTTTCTTCAAAAGCGGGACAGACCCATTGAGATCGAACCCGATTGGGTACACACGGGTATCTGGCGAAACCCGGGAGTGAACGCGGACGGCTTTGCCGTCAATCAGTATTTCATCGACCACCCGGAGATGGTATTAGGCAGACAGACCTCGGAGAGTACGCAGTACGGCAGGCAGGACTTTACCGTTGTGCCCATCGATGGCGCAGACCTTGCGGAGCAGCTCAGCGGCGCAATTCGGAATATCCGTGGAACCTACGCGGAAGCGGAGCTGCCCGATTTGGGCGAGGATGAGACCATCGTGGAGACCATCCCGGCAGACCCGAATGTGCGGAACTTCTCCTACACCGTGGTGGACGGGGAGCTGTACTACCGGCAGAACAGCATCATGACCAAACCCGACTTCAACGCCACCGCAAAGGAGCGTGCCAAGGGCATGGTGGAGCTGCGGGACTGCGTGCAGAAGCTCATCTCTGAGCAGATGGACGGCTTTATTTCGGATGAAACCATCCGGCAGACGCAGGCGGAGCTGAACACCCTCTACGACGGCTTCACCGCAAAGTATGGGCTTATTAACTCCCGCGCCAACGCACTGGCCTTTGCCGAAGACAGCTCCTACTATCTGCTCTGCTCTCTGGAGGAGCTGGACGAGGACAAAAACCTCAAGCGCAAGGCGGATATGTTCACCAGGCGAACCATTCGGGCGCACGAGGCCGTGACCAGCGTGGACACCGCTTCGGAGGCGCTGGCGCTGTCCATCTCCGAAAAAGCCTGCGTGGATATGGAGTATATGTCTAAGCTCACCGGCAAAAGCCAGGAGGAACTGATCAACGAGCTGAACGGCGTTATCTTCCTCGACCCTGTGCGCGGGGAGTGGCAGACAGCGGACGAATATCTCTCCGGCAACGTCCGGCAGAAGCTGCGGGAGGCGGAGCAGGCGGCGCAGGACAGCCCCGGCTATCTGCCCAACGTGGAAGCGCTGCGACAGGCGCAGCCCAGGGATCTGGACGCAAGCGAAATCGAGGTGCGGCTTGGCGCAACGTGGATCGACCCCTCGTATATCCGGGAGTTCATGTGGGAGACCTTCGAGACCCCCTTCTACCAGCAGCGCATGATCGACGTGACCTATTCCGCCTTCACCGCCGAGTGGAACATCAGGAACAAGAACGCGGTCAGTTACAGCAATATTGCCGCGTATATGACCTACGGCACGGAGCGCGCAAACGCCTATAAGATTCTTGAAGATACCCTGAACCTGCGCGACGTGCGCATCTACGATACCAAGCACGATGCGGACGGCAGGGAGCGGCGCGTACTCAACTCCAAGGAAACCACTCTCGCCCAGCAGAAGCAGCAGGCCATCCGGGACGCTTTCCGGGACTGGATATGGCGCGACCCCGACAGGCGGCACACTCTGGTCGCAAGGTACAACGAGCTGTTCAATTCCACCAGGCCCCGCGAATATGACGGCAGTCACATCACCTTTGCGGGCATGAACCCGGAGATACGGCTGCGGGAGCACCAGCTCAATGCGGTTGCCCATGTGCTCTACGGCGGCAACACCCTCCTTGCCCACGAGGTGGGCGCGGGCAAGACCTTCGAGATGGTAGCCGCTGCCATGGAATCCAAACGGCTTGGGCTGTGCCACAAGTCCCTCTTTGTCGTTCCCAACCACCTGACCGAGCAGTGGTCGGGCGAGTTCCTGCGGCTCTACCCCTCCGCCAACATCCTCGTGGCTACGAAAAAGGACTTCGAGCCGAAGAACCGCAAGAAGTTCTGCGCCCGCATCGCCACAGGCGAATACGACGCCGTTATCATCGGCCACTCGCAGTTTGAGAAGATACCCGTCTCCATGGAGCGGCAGCAGCGGCTTTTGGCGGAGCAGATCTTCGAGGTAGAGGAAGGACTGCGGGAGCTGAAAAGCCAGCGGGCGGAGCGGTTCACCATTAAGTCTCTGGAGCGCACCAAGCGCGGGCTTGAAGCCAAGCTCAAAAAGCTCCAGGACAGCTCCCGAAAGGACGATGTTGTGACCTTTGAGCAGCTGGGCGTAGACCGCCTGTATGTGGACGAGGCGCACAACTACAAGAATCTTTTTCTCTACACCAAGATGCGCAACGTGGCGGGGCTGTCCGCCACCGACGCCCAGAAATCCTCGGATATGCTGCTCAAGTGCCGGTATATCGACGAGATCACCGACAGCCGTGGCGTGGTATTCGCCACGGGCACGCCCGTCTCAAATTCCATGACCGAATTGTACACCATGATGCGCTATCTCCAGCACGACGCCATTCGCGGCAAAGGGCTTGCCCACTTCGACTGCTGGGCTTCCACCTTCGGGGAAACGCAGACCGCCATTGAGCTGGCTCCCGAGGGTACGGGGTACCGGGCGAGGACGCGCTTTGCCAAGTTCTTTAATCTGCCTGAGCTCATGACCCTGTTCAAGGAGGCGGCGGATATCAAGACCTCAGACCAGCTCAACCTGCCTACGCCCACGCCCATCTATCATAACGAGGTGGCGCAGCCCACGGAGATACAGAAGCAGATGGTGCAGGAGCTGTCCGAGCGCGCCGCAAGGGTACACGCACAGCTTGTTGACCCCGGCACGGACAATATGCTCAAGATCACCTCGGACGGACGCAAGCTGGGGCTTGACCAGCGCATCATCAACCCCGACCTGCCGGACGACCCGAACAGCAAGGTCAATCGCTGTGTGGACAACATCCACCGCATCTGGCAGGACGGACAGGCGGACAGACTGACCCAGCTCGTGTTCTGCGACCTCTCCACCCCGAAAACCGGCGCAACCGGGGCGAAGGCGGCAAAGACGGCGGGCGGGAATCTGGACAGCCCGGAGCTCAGCGCCGTCCAGCGGCTGATCGACAAGGAAAATCCCGACGAACCCGGCTTCACGGTATATGACGACATCCGGGAAAAGCTCGTCGCCAGAGGTATCCCCCGCGAGGAGATTGCATTCATCCACGAGGCGAACACCGAGACGCGGAAGAAGGAGCTGTTTGCAAAAGTCCGCTCCGGTCAGGTGCGTGTGCTCATGGGCAGCACCTTCAAAATGGGCGCGGGCATGAACGTGCAGGACCGGCTTGTGGCGCTCCACGACCTCGACTGCCCGTGGCGGCCGGGCGATCTGGAGCAGCGCAGCGGGCGCATCATCCGTCAGGGCAACCGCAACAAGGAGGTACACATCTATCGCTACGTCACGGAATCCACCTTCGACGCCTATCTCTGGCAGACGGTAGAAAACAAGCAGAAGTTCATCTCCCAGATCATGACCTCAAAATCCCCTGTTCGCTCCTGCGAGGACGTGGACGAGACCGCTCTTTCCTACGCCGAGATCAAGGCGCTGTGCGCCGGAGACAAGAGAATTAAAGAGAAGATGGACTTGGACGTGGACGTTGCCCGTCTGAAGCTCATGAAGGCCAGCCACCAGAGCCAGCAGTTCCGTCTGGAGGACAATCTGCTCAGGCATTTCCCCGAACAGATCCGGCAGAATGAGAGCTTCGTGGAGGGCTTCACCGCCGATATGCAGACGCTCGCCGGGCATCCGCACCCCGTGGACGGCTTTGCGGGCATGGAGGTCAAGGGCGACCTTCTCACCGACAAGGACAACGCAGGCGCTGCCATTCTGGAAGCCTTCAAGGATGCAAAGGGCATGGAGCCCGTTCCCATCGGGAGCTACCGGGGCTTTGCCATGTCCCTGACCGTGGAGGACTTCGGGCGGGACTTTATTCTCACCCTCAAGGGCAAAATGAACCACCGCGTGACGCTGGGCAAGGACGCGCGGGGCAACCTCACCAGCATTGACAACGCCCTGAACGCCATGCCGGACAGATTGCAGAATGTCCGAAACACGCTGGACGCACTCACCGCGCAGATGGAGACGGCAAAGGCGGAGCTGGGCAAGCCCTTCCCCCAGGAGGATGAGCTGCGGACAAAATCCGCGCGGCTTGCGGAGCTGAACGCCGAGCTGAACATCGACGACCGCACGCCCATGGAGCAGATGGCGGAGGACGCGCCCGCCGTGCAGAGCGCAAAGGCGGAGCGTCCCTCCGTGCTGGCAAAGCTGAAAGCGCCGCTGTCCCAGCCCTGCGCCGAGGACAAAATCAGGCACAGGGGCAAGGAGGAACGATAAAAACCAGCGGCTCCGACGAAGAACGGATTTTGTCGGAGCCGCTTCACTACAGCTTAATGAAAGGAAGGATGCACCAATATGAAGGATATTCCCGTTTACAGATTTCCCGCCGAGCACGCCCGTGAAAACGGCGAGCTGGAGCTTTACCGTGCCTCCAACAAGGCCAATGCCGCCTGCAAGGAGGCCATTGAGAAGGCGATCTCCGAGCATTATTGCGATAACGTCCTGCACAGGGAAGCCGTCGCGCAGGTGGCGGAGCAGTTCGGGCATGAGCGCATTTTATATGTACTGGCGATTACCATCCGGCAGAAGGATTGGGACGGGCGGTTCTCAGCGGACAACAAACAATGGGCAAAGACCGTTCCCATTGCGGAGAACCCCGACGCATGGGGGACGGATCGGAACTGCTATCTGGCGGTGAACAGCCACAGCGGGCTGGTTGATTTGTTTACCAAGCTGGCGCGGGAGGACGCAAGGGCGCATGAGCGCAGGCCCTCGGTGCTCGGCAGACTGAAAAGCAGACCGCCCGAAGCGGCGGCGGAGGCAGTCAAAAAGGCAAAGGAGCCGTCCCTGTGAGCGCGCAGTTCATGCGCCGGAACATCCGCATCTCCGTTCGCCTGACGGAGGAGGAGCACCGGCTGCTGAAGGAAAAGATGGCGCGGATCGGCGTTACCAATCAGGAGGCGTTCCTGCGGAAGATGGCGCTGGACGGACTGGTGATCAAGCTGGATTTGCCGGAGCTGAAGCAGATGATTTCGCTCCTGCGCTACACGAGCAACAACATCAACCAGATTGCCAAGCGGCTCAACGAGAGCGGCAGAGCCTATGACACCGACCTTGCGGAGATTCTGGAAAAGCAGGAGCGGCTCTGGCAGCTTGCCAACGATATCCTGATGAAGCTCTCAAGGATTCAATAGATATTCCGCATCCTTGCTCCCCGTGCTTATCCCCTGATACAATGAAACCGGAAAGGACGTGAACGACTATGAAATTTATTTTGAAACTGCTGCTTGCGCCCCTTATGCTGGTTTTGTGGATCGTGGAATGGGCGCTCACGCTGGCGCTCAAGGCTTCCGCCGTGGTCTGTGTCATCGCCTCCGCCCTGTTTCTGCTTTCAGGCTTCTTTTACTTTGTGGACGGCAACGTGCAGAACGGCTGCATCTGTCTGGGCATTGCGTTTCTGCTCTCCCCCTACGGACTGCACTATTTGGCGGTGAAGCTCACAGCGCGGTTTATCGGCATGAGGATTCTTCTCAGGGAGCGAATCTACGGATAAACGGAATATGCGTAATGTGAAAAGGCGCAGGCTCCCTCCTGCGTCTTTTTCCATGGAGGGAATATGGCGACCACACGAATCATACCCATGCACTTAAACAAGGGCAAGACGCTGGCGCAGTGCCTTGCCGACCGGACGGAGTACGGCATGAATCCGGATAAGACCGAGGGCGGCGCGCTGATCTCCGCGTTCGTCTGCGAGCCGGAGACCGCCGTTTCCGAATTTGCCCTGTCCAAGCGGGAGTACCGGGAGCTGACCGGGCGGGTGCAGGAAAGCGACGTCATCGCCTATCAGGTACGGCAGTCCTTTAAGCCGGGAGAGGTTACGCCGGAGGAGGCCAACCGCATCGGCTACGAATTTGCCAAACGCTTCCTAAAGGGCCGGCACGCTTTCCTCGTCTGTACCCACACCGACAAAAAGCACATTCACAACCACATCTACTGGAACTCCACGGCGCTGGACTGTACGCGGAAGTTCAAGAACTTCATCGGCAGCTACCGCGCCGTCCGCAGGCTGTCCGACCTGATCTGCGCCGAGCACCGGCTGTCCGTGGTGGAGAATCCGCAGAAACACGGGCTGAGCTACAACAAATGGCGCGGCGGTCACGACAAGCTCTCCAACCGGGATCTTCTGCGCATGGCGATAGACGCGGCGCTTGAAAAGCAGCCCCAGGATTTCGACGCGCTGCTGGCGCTTTTGAAGGATTCCGGCTATTCCGTCGCCCGAAAGGGCAGGCTGTCGCTGCGGCACGAAAACCAGAAACAGAGCATCCGTCTGGATTCCCTGGGCGAGGGATATTCCGAGCAGGAGCTTCGCGCCGTCCTTGCGGGAGGCAGAACGCACAAGCCCTTCGTCAGGAAAAAATATCCGAAGCGCAGGGAGCGCGCCACGCTGATTTCTGACATTGAGGCGAAGCTCAACGCAGGAAAAGGCTACCGCTACGATCAGGCGATGAAGGTGATAAAGCTCAAGCAGATGGCAAAGACGCTGATATATCTGGAGGAAAAGGGCTTTGCCGATTTTGATGCGCTGGCCGACGCCGCCGCCGATGCGGAGAAGAAGTTCTATGATTTGAAGGCGGCCATAAAGGCGGCGGAAGCGCGTATGGGCGAGATACAGACCCTGCGGACGCACATCATGAACTATTCCAGAACCCGCAGCGTTTACACCGGCTACCGCAAGGCGGGGTACTCGAAAAAATACCTTGCGGAGCATGAGGGGGATATCCTCATCCACAAGGCGGCGAAGAAAGCCTTTGATGCGTTTGGCCTGAAAAAGCTGCCCACGGTCAGGAGCCTGAACGAGGAATTTGCAAGGCTGCTGGCAGAGAAAAAGGCGGCCTACGCCGAGTACCACCGGGCGCAGGAGCAGATGCGGGAGCTTCTGATCCACAAGGCGAACGCCGCCTGTCTGCTGGGGCTGGACGAACAGAACCGGCAGACCACCGAGCGGCAGCGGGAGGAAAAATAGCGATGGCACATCGCGCAGCCACAGATGAAATCTGTGTTACAGGGGGTATGGGGAACGCCCCATCAAGCAAAAGGCGGGGACTCGTCAGAGTCTCCGCCTGGTGTCTTTTGGCTCCAAAAGACCTTGCTTGCCACGAGTGTTGCTCTAACTGTATTGCTGGAAATGGTTTGTGATTTTATTGCTGTATTTAAGCGTGCAGAAATAAGCTCATCCTTCCATTTGTACATCCAAATCATTAAAATATATCTCACAATATGACTTGACAACAAAACCTGATAATGGTAAAATACCGTTTCGTTAAGCGTGCCTTCAATACTGGCGCATATGGTGGCGAAGTAATCATGTTAATTATTTGGTCACAAGTCTGTGGTGAATTAGTTTTTCATGAGGATAACCGAAATAGGATAAGCAACTTCCAGTTTTGTCAACTCTTCCTGAACGTGTTCTAAAACATCTGCAACAAGCCGGTACTAAAAATCTCGACACACAAGGAGTATATAAATGTATAAAAAACAAAGCTCAGCGGGCTTCTAAGCCTTGTGCTAATCGCAGCAACCCTCTTCGCAGCATGCTTGTTTCAACCATTAAAAGCTGTTGCTGAAGAAACAAATGAAATTAGTCAGATTAGAGCTCTCAACAGCATTTGGACGAGCAATAATCAAGAAAAAGTTTTAACTGCACCTGTAGTTGGTGAAGACATTTCCATCAGAGAAAAACATGTTAAACATTTTCTTCGAGATGACTCACTTGTTATAGCGGCTGTTTATCCATGCAGTGTTCACTACATGAAGAACGGTGTGTGGACGGACATAGATAACCGATTGAATCCTGTAACACTTTCAGATGGCAAGCAAGTTTATAGAAATAATGCAAATTCTTATACAGTTTCCTTTGCCGCTTCTGCATCTGGTACTGAACTTGTTCGAATAGAAAAGAAAAATGTTAGTTTGTCTTGGTCTATCGATAATGCCTCATCAAACTCTACGGCAACAGTAACGCAATCAGCGAATGAAGATCAGGATCTGACAATACTTCCCAATCTTGCTTCTGCCATTTCCTATTCCAATGCATTTGAGAATGCAACTGTCGAATACCATGTTCTTCCAGACTCAGTTCGTGAGTTTATTACGCTTAATTCAAGGCCAACAAAAACACCTGAATTTACGCTGACTTTGAAATGTGATGGGATTATTCCGGTAACGGACGAGAGCGGTATGATACTGTTTAAGGATGAAACGGACACTCCTGTGTTTGCCATATCAGCTCCGCATATGGCAGATGCTTCCGGTGAAACTTGTTCTGAAATAGTAACAACACTTACTGCAAAAAAAGGTTCATCAAACGAATTCATTTATTCGATGATACCTTCGTCTGCGTGGCTCAATGCTTCATCTAGATCATACCCTGTCACGATCGATCCTGATGTTATCACCGACCTTGATACCTCTTCAGTTTTTGATACATATGTAGACGAGGAATATGCCGACAGCAATTTCTATCTAATTCCTCGCCTCAAGGTTGGGTCGCTTGGTGGTTATGAACATATTTCATACATTAAGTTTAATGAGCTGCCTGTACTGAAATCTGGAGATGTGGTCGTAAATGCTGAGCTGAACTTGATACGAGCACAAAACCTTGGGGTAACGACATCCAAAGAAATAGATTTGTATGCCGTCACGACGAATTGGAATTCGGACGCGGTAACATGGTCAAACCAACCTGCATTGAGTTCCAAAATAGAATCAATTTCTTTTACCTGCGAGCCTTCGGAAACAATGAACTGGGACATTACGGGACTTGTTAAACATTGGTATGCCGAAAATAACAATTTCGGTTTGGCGCTTAAAGCCGGAGCCGCCAACAACAAGTTTACAGAGTTTTTTTCATCTGAAATTGCCGATGCATCGATACGCCCGGTTGCAACGATTACATATACAAACGCTGCCGGCATTGAGTCAACGTGGTCATATCATCAGCAAAATGCCGGTAAAGCAGGAACAGGTTATGTAAATGATTTCAATGGCAACCTCGTTATTGTTCACGATGATGCTTCAACGAGCAGCAATATTATGCCTGCTTCCGTCAGTCATGTTTTTAACGGTGATACAAAGGACACCGCGAGTGTTTTCGGTAAAGGATGGACTTTAAACTATGCTCAAAACTTAAAATTCGTTACCTTATCAGGAAAAAGTTACTATATTCACACAGATGATGATGGTACGCGTCATTACTATAAACAGGATCCCGACAACGCATCTAAATACGTAAATGAAGATGACTCTTCCCTTGAGCTTACCGTTGTATCGGATAAGCTGGTTATAGAAGATTCCGCACACAATAAAACAGTCTTTAATTCAGCAGGAAAGCTCCTGAAACTGAGCGATCGAAATGGTAATGAGTTGACTGTTAATTATAATGCAGCAGGCAATATCAGCAGCATTAACGATGGTGCAGGGAACGTGCTGACATTCTCATACTCTGGGGGTAAACTGTATAGCGTAAGTAATGCAAGCGGTTGGGTCGTTCGATATACTTACGGTTCCAATGACAGTCTAGTGAGAATCACTTATTCAAATGGTGAGTACTCCTCCTATTCTTATGATTCCAACGGAAACCTGATTTCCGTCCTGAATCATGACGGTTATGGGATAAACTACTCCTATAGCTCTTGTTTACCATATCGTGTTGTGAAAGTTGCAGAACACGGCGGAACTGTTCAAGGGTGCAGCCTTTCAATAGTATATGGATGGAATGCTACGAGTTTTGAAGATGACCAAGGACGCATCAACATTTATCAATTTGATAATGCGGGTCATATAGTTTCAATAAGAGACGTTAATGGAAGTGCACAGTATGCTGCATATGACAGCCATGAAGGTAGAAAAACCTACCTCAGCGCTATTTCTAAGCTTCAGATACCGAGTCTTAACATGCTCATGAACTCAAGTTTTGAAGATTCGGAGGCATGGTATAGTCCAACCGGAAGCGTCATTACATCTGCTAGTCTCTCGTCTGAAGCTTACTTTGGAGTAAATAGTTTGAAGCTGAACGCAGGCGACAGCTATTATCAATCAGTCGTTCTTGAACCGGGAAAAACTTATACGATTTCTGGGTATTTTAAAGGGCAGTCGGGCGCAGTTCTTAATGCTGCATATTTTGGGACAAAGAATTATTCAGTTGAAAGCGTATTTCTCAATGCAAGCAAGCTCATGCTTCCGCTTGGAGAATCAGCTGAATTAACAGCAACAATCCTCCCGGAAAACGCAACCAATACCAACGCAGAATGGCTGACGAGCAATGCATCTGTCGTCACTGTAGATTCTGAAGGTTCACTTAGTGCCGTTTCAGTTGGTTCAGCCGTTGTCACGGTTGTTGTCGATGGTCATTCGGCAAGCTGCATTGTGGAGGTTTATGAACCTCAGGTCGCTGTAACAGGAATAATGCTGAGCCAAAGTGTTGTTTCCATGCAGAAAAATTCAGAGGTTCAGCTCACAGCAACCGTTCTTCCATCGAATGCGAGCAATAAAGACATTGTCTGGAGCAGCTCTTTACCGTCTGTTGTCACCGTTGATGACAACGGAAATCTGACCTCTCACGGAATAGAAGGAAGTGCAACAGTAACTGCAACAACGGTTGACGGCGGCTTTACTGCACACTGCATTGTTTCAGTCGGCTCTGAATCATCAATGCGCAATTCTTCCGCTAAAGTTTCCTATCAGGATTTTGATGGGATATCCATACCCGCAAGTGATGAATGGCAGCGCTGCAGCTTTACATTTACTGTTCCTGAAAATGTCCGGAACAATACCGTACGCATTAAAGTATCCCTTCCAAACGGAGCAGCGGGTGCTGTTTATGCAGACTGCCTGATGCTTGATGAATCAAGCGGTGCCGATAGGTACAACCTTGTTAAAAACGCAGACTTTACCAACGGTTTAGCAGCCTGGAGCATAAGCGATTCCGGGCAAATCAGCGGAATAACGACTTCGGATGCACTCCACCCGTCATCATTCAGTGCAGGCGTCGTCAAAGTTGTAGGTAATCCTGCTGGTGAGGCTAAACTTAGTCAAACAATAAGTGTATCCGGTGTAAAAAATGATAGGTTCACATTTGGTGGTTGGATGCGTTCCGATTCTATCCCTATGTTTACCGATGGCGAAATCGAATATGGAACGAGGAAACTGACTGTTGATTTCTGCAATGGAAATTCGGTTGTTAATTCTTGCGATGTCTACTTTTCCGCCGATTGCAGCACCTGGCAATATGCCTGCTCCGCGGCAATTGCTGAAGGAACATTCACATCCATAAGGATTACTGCTGATTATTCAAATAACTGCAACGAGGCATACTTTGATGGTTTGCAGCTCTATAAGGATGCATTCTGCGAGTATTTCCGCTACAATGATGACGGTGAGATTTCTGAATCCGAAGATTCCGAAGGCAACACCACCCATTACGAATATGATGATAATGGGAATCTTATCTCTGTTACCGATGAAGAGGGCAAGACGACCACCTATACCTATGACGACCATGGTAATATGCTGACCATGACTGCCCCGGACGGGCTTTCATACGCATATACTTATGATGCGTTTGGTAATCAGCTTACCTCAAAAGTCATTGATTCTTCAAACACATCAAGCTATGTACAAACTTCCTCGTCCTACTCTGCCAATGGTGCTTTTCTGGTCTCGTCATCCGACAGCAAGGGTAATGTTACCCAATATGGATACGATCAGACAGCCGGTAACCTGAACTACATCATTGATGGAAATGGTAACATCACATCATATGTTTATGATTCTATGGATCGTGTTATCGGAATGTCATCGGTCGTAGGCGGAAACACTGCTCAGGTTGAATACAGCTATACCGGCGATAACCTTACAACTATTGCTCATAATGGTTTTAACTACGGTCTCAGCTACGATGCTTTTGGCAACGTCATCGGTATCAACGTAAATGGCGATTCAATTACATCGTATTCGTACGACTATACGAGAGGATTGCTTGCTCAAACTTCATATGGCAACGGTTTTTCGGAACATTATGTCTATGATGATATGGACCGCATTTCTGAGATAAAACATGGATCAGTAACTGTATATCGTTATTCTTATAACGGAGAAGGCAGTCTTGCTTCAGTTGAAAACTGCCTCACTGGCATAAACACCGATTATTTTTATAACTCTGACGGAACTCTGATGCTGACGTCAGCAACGGATGGAACGGTATGCCGATATGAGTATCTCAATGGAATGCTTTCAAAAGTGCATCAAACTGCAAATGGAAGTACCTGGACGACCGAATATGCATATGATGAAGATGGCAACACCGAGAAGGTAACACTTAACAGCGGCGTCACAATAACAGAAGCACAATCTGTATTTGGACAGCGGACAGGCAGAACCTACAAGAACGCCGAAAATGAAACCATTCTCGATGTTTCGATAAGTTATCTTGAGAATGCAAACGGTTCAAAATCGGAATATCTCGGCAGTTACAAGAATGGTTCTGATGCCGCCTACGTATATAGTTATGACGGAAACGGCAATATAACGAGCATAGTTCACGGAAATGAAAGAACCACGTATGTATATGATGGCCTGAACCAACTTATTCGAGTTAACGATTCGGCGTCAAACACTACCACCATATACACTTACGATCAGGGTGGAAACATTATCTCGAAGATTGAATACAATTACACCTCCGGGAGATTACCGAGCAATACGCGAAACACCTATACCTATTCGTATGACAGTGAATGGAAGGACCTGCTTGTAAGCTATAATGGAGAAGCCATAACCTACGATGAAATTGGGAACCCCCTCTCCTACTGCGGTTATGACATGACCTGGAACGGCAGACAGCTCCACAATATGTATAACGCCGAAAAGAATCTTACATTCACCTATGATGAGAATGGAATGCGTGTCGGCAAGGATGCGGTAAGCACAGTCGGCGGCAATAAAAGCAGGCTCGATAAAACTACCTACACCTATGCGGGGTCACAGCTCGTTTCAGAGATAAGACGCAATGTCAATGGTATCGTTGCGGCTGCAATGCAGTACAGCTACGATACGGACGGCACTATGGTCTCTGTGAAATATAACGGCACTGAGTATTACTATCTTCGCAATGGGCAAAATGATATCGTTGGTATTATTGATAGAAGCGGCACCACTGTGGTAGAATACCGATATGACGCATGGGGCAAGCTGCTTTCAACAACCGGCTCTCTTGCTTCAACGCTGGGAAAGGATAATCCCATCCGCTATCGCGGGTATTACTACGATACTGAAACAGGATTGTACTATCTGCAGTCTCGCTATTATGACCCCGATACCGGAAGGTTCATAAATGCTGATGATGTTGATTTCATCGGTGTAACCGGAACAATTCCTTCTCATAACCTTTTCGCTTATTGTGAAAATAATCCGGTGAATTTAGTAGATGCAACCGGTTGCTATGCTTGGTATGATTTTTATCGAGCAAGATGGTTCGTTTCGGGTGCAATAAACCTTGCCATTTCATTAATTGTCGGTGGAGCCGTCAGTGCTGTGAGCAAAACGCTCGAGAAATTTATTAAAAAAATGGGACGTCGAGCCGCCGCCAATTATATAACACACACCTTGAGAACAAAGCTTTTAAAAGCTGGACTGAAGGCGATGATTGCAAATAAAATTGTAAAGTCAATAGGGGCAATATTTGCGGTCATTTCTGCGTTCTTTGATATTGGCGGATTTATCTTTGACTGGATTGATGCCCACGATAAGCGTCCAAACAGCGGATATATCGATTGGTAATTACGGAGGATTCAAATCATGAGTACATTAGCTTTCAGTGCAGGAATGGCCGCACCGTTGGTTTATCTGAGTTTCAGTTTCTATGACCGATACGGCTTCAGCAAAAAGCTTTGCAGTGCATTTTGTGCGGCAAGCTGTATCGCTGCGGCTCTGACCGCCTTGCTGTCAATCGTGCTGAAACTGTCGGTTGAGTTTGCAGTGCTTTCCTGCATAGCTCTGCTTGCCTGCTGTTTCATCGGGCGGGCGTTCTTCCGAAACAAAAAGGAACGAACCTGTTCGGAGAATGCTGCCTCTGCACGGATAAGCCTCATCGTTCGCATTTTCATTGTCGCGTTGCTGCTGTGCATCGGCTTTTTCAGGCGGAAATTGTTTGATGCACTGCTGAAACAGGGTGCTTACAGTTTTTTTTACTGTGCGGCATGGTTCCTTGCTTTAATTCCGACCACTGTTCTGAACGCGGCAGACATTCTGCGGCCTATGTGCAGGCGGCAAAAGGCAGAGGAGCAGCTCCCTTAATTATATCAAAAAGAAGTGTTAACATGACTGTTTTTATCTAAAGCTTTTTGAAGGTCTATGTAATATCACTGTATATTGGCTTGAATTTCTGCCTTTGATTTGTATTATAGTCGGACTGTTCTGCGGCGATAAACCATACAGACTGCTGCTGCGCTCTCTGGCTTTCGTGCTGATTACACTGCCTGTATTTTTCAAGTTTAAGAACGAGGAAATTGCACTCGAGTTATTTATGGTGTCTATAGGCAGCTTGGCTCTGTCAACATGGTACTGGTTTCGGGTTCGAAAGATTCCTGAATTTCCCGAAGCACTGCGACTGGCACACAAATCACTTATGGCACGGCTTTCGGATCGTTTAAAAAATAAAAAGTCCAAAAAGAAAGAGTAATTCTTCAAGTAAAAACCGCTGTGGAAACAATGACTCAACATTCAATGGTTTTTGAATCAACAGAATAGGGCGAAAGAATTGCAGAAAGGGTTTTTATCCCAGCTCACCAAAACAAAACCGGGCAACTCATGATGGGTTGCCCGGTTTGCTGCATTTGCATATAAGTGGGAACGCGGTTTCAAAGCATACAATACGCTCAAATAATATTTTACAGAAACTTGCCTTTAAAAACACTTGACAAATATTGACAAAATTCGGTATACTTGGAGTATGAACATCGGTTTGTTATTCGTCGGGCCGTGTTCGAGTAAAATCAGGAGAGATATATGAGAAAAACGTATAGGATTACTTCATTGTTCCTGGCAGTCGTCTGCCTGTTCGCCTTCTCACTGTTTCAGCCCGTTTACGGGCTCACCGAGCTTTCGCGTGAAAACCGCAGGTTTGCAGCAGCGGCGGAAGAATTGAATTCTGTATGGGATAACCCGAACGGCAATGCACTCGGTTACAGTCCTCTCACAGGCGAAATCGAATCCGAACGAGGCGAGTATTCAAAGGATTTTCGCCGTGCGGACGGTGCGGTCGAAAGGGTCATCTACTCCGACCCCGTTCACTTTGAACAGAACGGAGAATGGCAGACCATTGACAACACTCTTGTCGCCGAAACGGATGCGGACGGACTCCTGAGGTATAAAAACACTGCCGGTGATTTTACCGTACGCTTCGGCGAAAACCTTTCCGGTGAAATTGTCTCCGTTGAATACATGGGGGAAACGCTCTCTGTTGCATTGAACAGCCTGTCCTTTGCCAACCTTTCAAACGGACTCACCGCCGCAGACTTTCATGCGGAAATTCAAAACAACTCAACCGATACAACGGACCTGACGGATCAACAGCGCGATTCCCTGCTTCGCTTCCCCGACTGCCTGTCAAGCATTGTTCGATATGCTCGCTCCGAAACCGACGACAGTGCAATCCTCTCGTACTCTCTTAACGGAAAAACAATATCTGAATTTATAACCCTCTCTTCTCGTCCGTCAATGGCGCAGAGTGAGGATTTTTGTTGGTCATTCAACATAAAGACATCACTCACGCCGAGAATGCAGGGCAATACCGTCCTGCTTGAAAACGGCAAGGGCGAAACCGTCTTCACCCTTCCTGCACCGTATATGTTCGATGCAGCAGGTGCGGAAAGCACCGATTTCGAGGTTTCGCTTGCTCCGAATTCAACTTCGGACGGATTCATCTATACCATGGTTCCGAGTTTTGCATGGCTTTGCAGTGCGGAACGAGCGTATCCGGTAACGATTGATCCCGATATAAAGCTGAATTTCAAAAACAATGTTGAAAACACATACGTCGATAAGAATCTCCCCAACACAATTTGCAGCATAAACTCAACCGCACCCGGTGCACTGCGCCTGAGTGCAAAGCAAAACATACTTATTCGGCTGAATGAACTCCCCGAGCTGAATGCCGGTGATGTCATCGTCAGTGCTGCAATCAACCTGACGCGGTACGATGAACCCGGAACGAACCTCGGCAAAGAAATAGACCTTTACCCCGTGCTGTCAGACTGGTCGGAAGACACACTGACATGGACGCGCTACTCCGCATTGAACAACGGCAATCCTGCGGACAAATCCAGAGTTTTTTCACTCGCAATGTCCGAAGTGCAGAACGGTGTAAACTTCTTTGACATAACCGACCTGTTCAAAAAATGGCATTCCGGTGTGACCGAAAATTACGGCGTTGTTTTGGAGAGCAGCAGTTCCGCAATATACCACTCATCGCGAACAAATGTATCATCCGGCGTACACCCCTACTTTTCGATCGTCTATGTAAACTCCACCGGCCTTGAAAGCCGTTTCTCGTATTCGGATCAGGATGCGGGCGCAGCCGGCGCGGGCAGCGTGAACCTGTTCAGCGGCAACCTCACTTTCTCGTTTGCGGATGCTTCTGTTACAAACGGAGCCTTGCCAATCTCCGTTTCCCATGTATACAACACGAACGACAAGAATACAGATATCGGCTACGGCTACGGCTGGCGCTTGAATTATTCACAGTCGATAGAAGAAGTGTCATTCCAAAACGGAAATAAAGCACAGACATTCTTCAAGCTTACCGATGGCGACGGCACAAGGCATTACTACAAAAAACAGTCGGATTCGTCAGCAAAATACGTTAATGAGCTTGACAAGAATTCAACGCTCACCGTCAACACGGGTTCAAAACTTATCACCGTTTCCGATAAGGGCGGAAACAAACTCGTTTTTGAATACGGCACATACAACGGCAGGAAGCAAGGAAGGCTTACCTCCGTTGAAGATGCAAACGGCAATAAGATCCTTATTGAATACAGGGATTCAACTCAAAAAAAGGATCTGCGCATTTCTGCGGTAAGAGAAAAGCTTGCCTCCGTCTCAACCTCGGGGCAACGCATAGTTTTCGCATACAACAGCAGCAACAGGCTCTCGTCCGTAACTCCGCCCGACGGTTTGACGGTTGCTTACTCTTACTCCGAATACAATAATCTTCGTGCCGCACAATATGCCGACGGCACAAGCTCGCAATACACCTATTATTCAAAGCATCTGCTGCAAAAAGCAAAGAACCCCGCCGGATACGGCATAACCTATACCTACTCCGGCAGCGGCAAGGCTGCCTCCGTTGTTGAAAAAGCCGGCACGGCACAAACAGCGGGCAGGCAGATCCGATTCGAATACGGCTGGAACGTTACAAACGTTATCGATGCTCAGAATCGAATCGTAACATACCAGTTCAACAACGCAGGGCAAGCCGTAAGCATCCGCAATCCCGAGGGTGAAGCGGTGTTCATGGCATACAACTCCGCAGACAGAACAAAAACCCAGCTCGCTGCCGTCTCCAAAACGCAGACGACTGTATTCAACCTGCTCAAAAATCACGGGTTCGATAAAAAGAATCCGAACGATTATTGGACAAAATCCTCAACCTCCGCCGTGTTCACGCAAACCCATGCTCACACGGGTTATCGCAGCGTAAAGCTGCCTTCGGGTACTTATATCGAGCAAAGTGTTTCCGTAAACGCAGGTGCCGTTTACACTGCTTCCGCATACTTCACCGGTGCGGCAGGCGGCGTTGTGCAGGTGTTGAACGGTTCAACCGTGATTGCACAGAGCGACCCCGCGCAAACTTTCGGAACAACAGGTTCGGACTGGACACGCGGCGTTGCAGCGTTCACCGTCCCGACGGGAGTTTCAAACATAAAGATCCGCATTGCTCAGCCGCAGTCCGCTTCGGGAACAGCCTACGCCGACTCCGTACAGCTTGAAACCGGCGAAACGCCGAATCGTTACAACATGCTCCAAAACAGCGATTTCACTGACGGAGCATCCTCGTCCGATGATTCGGATAACTCGACAGGCTATGCACAGAATGTTGTCGGCGACACCGCAATCCCCAACGAAATCGTCTCCGCAGCAGGCGATTCCTCGCACCCCGGCGCTTTCTCGGATCAGGTGCTTAAAATCACCGGCAGCACCGGTGCAATTAAGCATGTTTTCCAGTCGATTCAGGTAAACGGCAAAAAAGGCGACGTTTATTCATTCGGCGGTTGGTGCGCATCCGACTCCGTGCCGGAAACCGTACAGCTCAACACGTCCGACAGCCCGATAAGCTACCGTGTCTTCGGAAGAAAAGAAATAAAGCTTCAGTTCTACTCAAACGGCACCTTCCAAAATGAGGTCACCGCCGCTTTTGCTGCCGACACAACCGATTGGCAGTACACCTGTGCAAGTGCGGTCGCTTCGCTTGACTACACCGAAGTAAGAATCGTCGTCTGCTTCGACTACTCACGCAACACCGCTCGCTTTGACGGGCTTCAGCTGCACAGGGAACAGTTCTCTCAAAGTTATTCCTATGACGATAACGGCAACGTTACGGGTTACGCCTCCCTTATAGGACAGGAACCCAAGCTGACCTATGACAACAGCGACAACGTGACTTCCTCCACCGACCCGCTCGGCAACAAAACCTTATACACCTACGACAGCAAGCACAACCTGCTTACCTCCACCACCCCCGGCGGTGTGAAAACAACCAATGTCTACGATGCAAACGGCAATGTTACCGAGACAAAACTCGGAGGAAGCACAACCTACATCCGAACTCAGACGGAATACGACTCCGCTTCCGCTCTTGCAGCAGCAGTTACCGATGCAAGAGGAAACTCCGTTACCTATACATACAACGACAATACCCGACAGCAAACATCGGTTACGGATGCAAAGGGCAATACAAGCACCTACACCTATGGTAATGCTGCTTCGATGCTCCGTCTCGCAAGCCTTACCGGCTCGGGCGTCGGCACTGTAAACTATGGTTACGATGCCTACGGCAGGCTGAATAAAATAAGCCGGGCAAGCACTGTTTACAACTTCACATACGATGACTGGGGACGAACGGTAAGCACTAAGGTCGGAAGCATTGCTCTGTCCACCAATTTCTATGATGCATACAGCAGGCTCAGCAGGGTTGATTTCGGCAACGGTTCGGCCGTTTACTACTTCTACGATTCTCTCGACCGCGTTTCCGCAATCAACAAAGGCAACGCTTCCATGAGCTGGCAGGCGTATGAATTCATCTACGACGGTGAAGGCAACCTATATGAGCTTCGCAATTACGAAACTCACCGCTCAACTTTCTTCGAATATGACCATGCAGGCAGGTGCATGGCAAGCACCGAAAAGAGCTTCACCGGATCCGGCAGCAGCATTGCATACGGAACGACAGTTGCGGCATATAACTACAAGTACGATGCAAACAACCGACTGGCCAAGCTGACACACACGCTCGCCGGTTACACTTGGAGCACGGAATATTCCTACGATGCAGACGGCAGACAGTCGCTTGTAAAGCTGAACAACGGCAAAACGATCGAATATGCCTACGGTACATCTACGGGGCGTCCCGACAAGATCACGCTGCATCTCGACACGGATTATGTTGTGGACTGGACGTACAAGTCCGGAGCAAACGGTTCCGCAACATCACTGCTCTCAACATACGCAAACGGCAGTGATGCAAAGTACAACTATGATTATGACGCCAACGGCAACATAACCAGGATCTGGCGCGGAAACACGTCATTCGGCAATGCTTCGGAGAAGTATTCATATGTTTATGATTCGGCGAACCAGCTCGTAAGGGAGAACCTTTATTACGGCAGCGGCAACAGCAGCAACGCTACAATTACATATGAATACGACATTTGGGGCAATCTGCTCAACAAAAAGATCTATGCTTACACTGTCGGAACGCTCGGCACGGCTCGGGAGACCGTTCCCTATGCCTACACAAACTCGGCATGGAAGGATCAGCTCACTTCGTACGATGGCGAAAGCATAACATATGACGCTTCCGGCAACCCCACGAACTACCTCGGTGCGACTCTGGTTTGGGAAGGTCAGCGGCTGAAGTCGTATACCCCAAAAGACGCATCCTCCGGACGCGCGAACTCGTATGTCTACAGTTACGATGAAAACGGCATCCGCACAAGAAAAACCATTGGCAACACCGTTACGGACTATTACTATAACGGCACGCTGCTCATGGGCACCGTCAAAACCACAACGAACAGCGACGGAAGCACAACGACTTCAAAGCTCCGCTTCAGCTACGACGCTAACGGCAAAGTCGTTGCCGTGAACTATAACGGAAATTATTACTATTACCTCCGCAACGCCCAGAGCGATATCGTCAAACTCATTGACAAAACCGGAGCAACCGTTGTAGAATACGCTCACCTCAACAGCGATTTAGCCGCTGTTGAGGTTTGACAGTTGGGGCAAACTGCTGT
>ERZ835051.486-NODE-486-length-46347-cov-6.229824_pt1 | contig 46347 bp, 45 predicted proteins | sample MGYA00519575_ERZ835051 | MGnify/ENA primary metagenome ERZ835051 (study PRJEB31850, sample SAMEA3708769) | human gut metagenome | biome: human gut; feature: human-associated habitat; material: faeces | place: China | collected 2014 ... | reverse complement strand
TTCTGTACGGAACAACCAACAGCGAACTGATCGCTCACCTCGCAGGTGTGACAAGTGTGGACAGTCACTTTGATGGTGTTGTGGTGTGTCTATGTGTGTTCCTGACTTGGGTACAATACCGGAAATAAGAGAAGCATAAACATTGCCCGTTTCGTAGCAAAAAATGCACGAAATTGACAGTAACATTATCTTGCTGATATTCGTCATCATACCCTCCACACTTGTCATCACAAAAATACTATAACATAAAAAAATTTAGTGTTCAATCACTAATTTTAATAAAAGATAAAAAAAACGACAAATATGACCAGGCTTTTATATAAAATTAACCCCCGCTGCTTATAGTATGTTCCATGATGAAGAAATTCTGTGCCATAATGTCGGCATTCCTTTTGTCCGGCTGCATCTTTCAGCCGGCTGAACCGGAAAACGAAGCCTTTCTGCCGCTCAGCGAACAATACCGCCGCTGTGGTATCCGCCAGACGCGCCTCCATGTCCGCAACGGCAGCGCTCTTGCCGCCGGAAAGGGACAGACTTCTTACGAAACGGCGGCCGCCTGCCTGGCTTTTCTGAAAGCGGAAGACAGCCCCGTCACCGACACGGCTCAGAACGTTTCTTCCCGCATTACGCAAAGTTCCGTTGGCGCCCGATACTACCGCGCCCTGTGCAAACAGCCTTCATGGCAAAATACCGCAGGCTGCGGCTGGCAAAAAACAACCCGCTGGAACTTCACCCCGCATGATCTTTCTTATATTGATAATTAAAAGGACATAAAAAAATGAAACTCAAACTCGTTTTAGCCACCATTATCCTTCTCTCTTCCTGCGCCAAACTGGAAAGCCTGACCCAAGTCGGCAGCAATGCCACCGCCGAAGAAAAATTTCGCGCCTGTGCCGTCAACGAAGTCAGCGCCAAAATGAAAGCCGGTACCTTGTTCAATCAGGGTTTTACCGCCACCAAAGACGAAATCGTCAGCACCTGTCTGAAAAAACTGGCATTGCAGGCCGCCGGTATTGATGCCGAAGCCGACAGCATCACTGACGGCATTCTCTCCAAATTTATCGGCAGCGGCAAATAAAACCGCCCAGCCAATACTCATTCCAGCAAGAAAAAAGCCTTTCGTTAACGAAAGGCTTTAACATTTTTATTGCCACTGCTTCAACTGCTTAACAACCAGATAAAACTTCTGTTTTGCAGGCCCGCTGTCCATAGGCAGCAAATCAGTCCCCTCACGATCTATATAGGAACAAACCTCCGCCATCGTCATTCTATCGTTGTATTCCTCTGACCATTGCAGATTTTCTACCAACATACCTTCCTCCTTGGCAACATTCTGAAGAATCAACTTCTTTCTGACATACTCAAACTCGGCAACAATATCTTCTTTCGGCTCAGCACCCTCATCTTTCCGCATATACTCCAAAAGACTCTTCAAAGTCCCGCCATGACTGGACATCTCTCTGTCAAGCACCTCTATTTCCGCAGCAAATTTTGTAGAAAAAGCGTCAGGAAGATGTGTCATATCATAACCTTGCTTGCGGCAAAACTCTTTATACTCCACAACATTACGATAAATATAATCAACCGCAAAAAACAAATCATGGTCGTCCGAACGTTGGGACGTTTTTACCTCTCCAAGATCCCGTTTCACAGCGTTGTTTATAGCATAAGTGACAATTAAGTTTGCCCCCCAAAAAACCGCTACCAACACAATACAAAAACTGAGAGGATATTTCAGCAAAACACTCCTTTGCGACATATCCGGTTTCTCCATCGCTTTAGAGAAAAGTAAAATAAAACTGATAATAAGCCAAACAATTGTCAAAAGAGCAAAAAACACTTCAAATAAAAGATTTCCCACCCCGGACACTCTAAAAGCCCTTAAAACAAAATCCGCCCATGTTAATAAAACAAAAACAGAAATATAGGCTGTTCCGTTCACCCCCATACTCCGGCATCTCTTTTGCATCAAAGCCAAAGTAGAATAAAAAGCAACTCCGGAAAAAACAACAATAAATAAAGAACTCCCCAAATCAGAATGGATAAACATTCCACCCAAAAAACCAAGACACCAAAACATCAGACAGAGCGCTACAGTACCGCCCAAATAAGCCAACCGCCCGATTGTCCCCTCATAAGAAAAAAAGAAATCCGCAAAACTAAACTTTTTACCGCTATTTTCCATAAAACGCCTCCCTTATCCTGCGTCGCCGTATAAATTAAGACAACATTCCGCCGCATAAAATTCATCATTTTTGTTATACCAACAAAAATCATCAACCACAACGCGCAAACTTACCCTTGTGCAAAAAAAAATAAACCGCCAATAAAAAGCAAAATACCCGAACCGCCTATAGGTTTCGGGTATTTTTCTGCACATTTTTTCAACTCTGTATGTCTGGTGAGAGCCTCCGGCTCAACCCCGGACAAAAAAACCGGGAATCTTCCCGTTGCCACATAAAAAAATCTCCCATAAAGGAGATAATGGAGCGGGCAACGGGAATCGAACCCGCATTATAAGCTTGGGAAGCTCACGTTCTACCATTGAACTATGCCCGCATGAACATACCGAACATACTACAAAATTTTTAGAAATCAACTTCTTTATCATAATTATTAAACAATTTATGCTCAGATTTTCAAAACAGTTAAACAGAGAATGGCGCCGTTCCATTAAATCTGTACTAATTGACCACAGAGCGCACTTTTACTAAAAGTTCGGAGAGTGCGTTAGATAGAGAGATTTTAACGGTGGAAGTACCGCAACGTACATAGAAGTACGTGAGGACACTTACGACCGGAAAAAATCGCTCTAGATAACGTGCTATACGAACTTCCCCCTTAGCCGCTGTAAAAGTGCGATATATGAGACGGATAATAAGGAAAAGAAAAAAATGCGACAGGCGTGTACATAGAAGTACATAACTTAGCATTTTTTTCTTTTTCTGTATTAGGCATCCATAGAGCGCACTTTTACGAACTTTTAGCTGTATATCGGGAAACGAGCCGCTAACATATCCACCACTTCCTTGCCGACACGTTCGATAACAGCCTGTTCGTCCGCCGTCCCGATGGCATCTGTCACATCGGCAATCCAGTTGCCGACCTGAATAAACTCGGCTTCCTTAAAACCGCGGGTCGTCGCCGCCGGTGTGCCGACACGAATGCCTGAAGTAACTTTCGGCGGCATCGGATCAAAAGGAATGGCGTTTTTGTTGCAGGTCATATGCGCGGCCTCCAAAGCCTTTTCAACCACATCGCCGGTCAGTTTCTTCGGCCGCAGATCAACCAACAGCAAATGAGTGTCGGTCCCGCCGGAAACCAAATCCAACCCGCGCTTTTTCAGCGTTTCACCCAAAGCTTTGGCATTTTTCACCACCTGCGCGGCATAGGCCTTAAACTGCGGCGTTAAAGCCTCTTTGAAGCAAACTGCCTTGGCCGCAATAATATGCTCCAACGGCCCGCCTTGCGTCGCCGGGAAAATAGCGGAATCAATTTTCTTCGCAATCTCGGCATTGTTAGTCAAAATCATACCGCCGCGCGGCCCGCGCAAAGTCTTGTGCGTCGTTGTCGTCACCACGTCGGCATATTCCAACGGATTGGGATGCGCCCCGCCGGCAACCAACCCGGCAAAATGCGCCATATCCACCATCAAATAAGCCCCAACCTTGTCGGCAATCTCGCGAAAACGCTTAAAATCAATTTGCCGCGGATAAGCCGACCCACCGGCAATAATCAGTTTCGGACGATTTTCGAGCGCCAGCCGCTCGGCCTGTTCATAGTCAATCAACCCGCTGTCCCGGCATACGCCATACTGTACGGCATTCAGCCACTTGCCCGAAAAAGACACTTTAGAACCGTGCGTCAAATGTCCGCCGGCATCCAGCGACATCCCCATAATCACATCGCAGGGCTTGAGCAAAGCGATATAAACCGCGGTGTTGGCCTGAGAACCGGAATGCGGCTGAACATTAACATAAGCGGCGTTAAAAAGTTCCTTCGCACGTGTCCGCGCCAGCTCCTCCACCACATCAACATATTCGCATCCGCCGTAATAACGGTGTGCCGGATAACCCTCGGCATATTTATTGGTTAAAATCGAACCTTGCGCTTCCAAAACCGCCGGTGACACAATATTTTCGGAAGCTATCAACTCAATCTGGTTCTGCTGGCGTTTCAGCTCATTGTCAATCGCATCGGCGATTTCCGCATCTTCTTCCCACAAATTCTCCGTAAAATCCATCATCTCTAACATCCTCCGTAAACATCAATTTTTTCAATACGGCGCACATGGCGGCCACCCTCAAACGGCGTTTTCAAAAAAATGTCCAGCCGCTCGACTACCTCGTCATAAGTCATTGTCCGCGCACCAAACACCGCCACGTTGGCGTTATTGTGTTCTCGCGCCAGACGCGCCGTTTCCGCACTGTAAAGCAGCGCCGCGCGAATACCCTTGTGCCTGTTGGCAGCAATTGAAATGCCGATTCCCGTACCGCAAATCAAAACGCCGGAATCGGCCGCACCATCCAAAACCGCCCGGCTCACTTTTTCGGCATAATCGGGATAATCGACAGATTCTGCCGAATACGTTCCCAAATCGTTCATTTCCACCCCCAAAGAAGAATAATGCGCAATCAGTTTTTGTTTCAGCTCAAATCCGCCGTGATCTGCGGCAATCGCAATTTTCATGTCATTCTCCTCAGGTTGTCGTTTGTTTCCGTATCATAACCAAGGTAAGATTATTTGCAACCCCTCCGGCCCAATAAGCCACAAAAAAAACCGGGACAACCCCGGTTTTTTTTCTCACCTTTCGCAAAATCCTTTTTGCATTTTCAGAGCAAAATTCTCACTTTCAAAGGAATAGCAGTTTACCAAAGTCACATAACCAAACAATTGCTTCAGTTCATCTTGGGTAAAAGGACGGCTCCAAGCCTCATAAATATCAAGCGGAAATATCATCGTGCCAACCAGGCTCTGATTAACATCCCAGTCCGAATTCAGATAAATTCCGTTTTGCAAAATGTTGAAATGAGACAACTTTCTGTTTTCCAAATAAGCTCTCGAAATTTCATCAACATCTGCGGCCACCTCTCTGGCCCTGGAAAAGCTGCACCGTGGATAACCGACATAAAACTGCGCATAATGCTTAACATAATGCTTCTCGGAAAACCCCAAATCATAAAATGCCGTTTCCGCCACAGCCTCTGCTGTCTGGGATAAAGCGCCGCTGCGATAAGCCGAAACAATCTCGACAAAAGTGTCGCGCAGAGAACGGGCATAAAAACCATCGGCAAATGTCTTCGCAAAAGTAAAGCCATGTCCTTCGGCCAACGCCTGAAACGAAGTAAAAGTCAAATAACACCCTGTTGGCATAAAAGCGTTTTGCACCCGTTTGAAATCAGAACTGACAAGAAAATACAGTCCCCCAATCCCGGAATGTAACCACCCGCCGCCATCAGCAAGATAGCGGGCATAATCAGGAAACATCTCCTTAATTTTATTGCCGTCAGCCAAATACCAATCCTCATAAGAAACATCCTGATTATAAATATAAGTCGGATCTTTTCTCTCAAACTGGCGGCTGCCGTCTCCCTCATAAAAAATCACGATATTGTTATACAAAATCGCACCGGGAAAATAAGCTGCCAGCCGCGCAGCGCCGAACAGGGAATAATCGTCAAGATTATAAACCACCATTTCACCGATTAACACACCCCAGATTCTATCAGCCAAACGACAAGGCCATTCTTCACCAGGAAAGCGACTGACACAATTTTCAATTTCACAAACATTGTTCGGCCGGTCTTTTGACGCATCGCAGCAAACCAGCTTATCGTAAAGCTCCTGCGGAATCTCTTTTTTCCCACCATAAGCCATCAGCGACATTTGGGAAGAAAGCGCCTCATCCAACTGAGCTTTCAGAGAATAATCCACTTTCTCATCTTCCGTTTTGCCAATCTCCGGTTTGCTTTTGCTGTCGCCAAAACGATTACACACCAAAAAAGCAGCCAGGCAAGTCAGCAGTGCCAAAACAAGCCACGCCGCATCCCGGTTGACATAAGCCGTAAACTCATTGCCAAAAACAAAAATCAAACTAACCGCCCATAAAGCCAACAAAATAAAAGCTTTAGGATTTGCTCTTAATTTTTCTCTAATATCCATAATAGTTAAAATTATATAAGTTTATAATAATTGTTAATTAGACTTAATTTAGCTACAATTAGACAAAAAGTCAAGTCTGATTTTCTTTAACATTCTCATCTGTAAAAAATAGTTAACACAAAACGGTCATTTAATGCGAAAGAAAAAACTGAGGAAATAAACAGCGCATTCATTATCATTGTTGACTATTGGCAGCCTTTTCTGTATGTTAAATAAAAATGACCGTTTTAATTTAACACGAAACATTATCCCGAATGAATTTTGCTTATATCAAAATAAACGAACCGGAAGAAATCATCAGGGCGCAAAAGCAAGCCATCAGCGCTTATGCCCGCCTCAACAGCCTGAACATTGAAGACTTCCTCCTGGCTTCTGACTTTAGCTGTGCCGAAAGCCTTCCGCCCCACAGCACCATTATTGTTTCAGAAATTATCCGCCTCGGACAAACGGTAGGCGAAATAAAAAACAACCTTGAACAACTTCTGCCACAACACAAAATCATATCCGCGGCCGAAAATCTGACCTTTGACTTTTCCGCGGCCGATTTTCCGTTTATCCTGCAAGGCATAAACATCGCCTTGTCCCTGCAAAAAAACGTCACATCTTATTCCACGCGGCGCAAACTTTCCGCGCTTAAAGCCTCCGGCGTCAAACTCGGCCATCCGGTTGGCAAAAAGCTGAAATCCAAACTGGCGCACCATAAAGCAGAAATCAAAAAACTGCTGGCCGACGGCATTTCAAAAGCCGAAATCGCCCGCCGTCTGAATCTCTCCCGCGCCAGCATTTACAATTTCCTCAAAAACTACCACAACTAACCCTCCCCGCCACATTAACAACGCCGTTAATCATATTTTTCATATTTGCCGTTATTCTTTTATTACAGAGTAACAGAAATAAAGGGAGCAACGGCTATGGATCGACAAATAATCGAAATAATGAACGACGGCTTTGCGCTGTCCCTGCACCGAGGTTTTCTCGTCGTTGAAAACAAAACAAGCCAAATCAGACAGGAAATCCCTCTGGATAACATTTTGGCGCTTCTGCTTTCTGCAAATAACATAAACCTGACTAAAAACATTATTAATGCCGTCTGCGAGCAAGGCGGCTGCCTCATCTGCTGCGGCAAAGATTATCTGCCGACAACGCTGACAATGCCCTATACCGGACACTGGCTGATTGCCCCGCGTATCCGTCAGCAAATAAACTGTTCCAAACCATTGCAAAAGAATCTTTGGAAAAGCATTATCCAAAACAAAATTTACAATCAGGCTAAAATTCTGGAATATTTTTTTCCCGACCACCCCAATATTGAACGCCTGAAACTTTTAGCCAGGGAAACACTGAGCGATGACGCCCGCAATCATGAAGGCATCGCTGCCGCAATTTATTTCAAGTCCCTGTTTGGTAAAAAATTTGTCAGGAACCGCCTTAATGATGACACAAATATCTTATTGAATTATACCTACACCGTCTTGCGAGCCATCATCGCCCGAGCCGTCGCCGGCAATGGTCTTCTGCCTTATATCGGCCTGAAACACCACAGTCAGGGTAATCCTCTGCCACTGGTTGATGATTTAATTGAACCCTTTCGTGCCTTGGCCGATAAAATTGTATTTGAAGAGCTAAACAAGCTGGTTAATATCGACCATATCGAACTAACACCGGCAATAAAACGAAGCCTGACCAAAATCATAACCACCCCCGTTGAAACAGCAAAAGGAACCGTTTCCTTAAATGACGGTATTTATGAATTTGTCAGCAGTCTGGTTACCAGCTTCGAAAATAAAAAAGTTCTGCTGAAATATCCTTGTTTTTAAAACCACCACACAAAAAAATAGCTTCTTTGGCAAATGACCGATATGTACCGACTGAATTACAGTTGACCGTCTAATTAATCTCTGATAAGCTCCAATTAACGCGCTGCCGGGGTGGGGTTCGGTTATAGTTGACCGTCTAATTAATCTCTGATAAGCTTTAGTCCTGCTTTTTTTGTACGTATCTTGGTTATAGTTGACCGTCTAATTAATCTCTGATAAGCTAAACGTTCAATTCGGCAATGACCTCGCTCAGTTATAGTTGACCGTCTAATTAATCTCTGATAAGCTAGCGACTGTAAAGCGCTTTCAGAAAGTCGAGTTATAGTTGACCGTCTAATTAATCTCTGATAAGCTTGCCGTTATTTACGGCAGATTTCAAAACATGTTATAGTTGACCGTCTAATTAATCTCTGATAAGCTCGGTAGTAATCATAACCGTCACCGTTGTAGTGTTATAGTTGACCGTCTAATTAATCTCTGATAAGCTAACCACCCAACTCAAGGAGAAAACCGGACAGTTATAGTTGACCGTCTAATTAATCTCTGATAAGCTCCTATGACGCCCGCGGCAACGGTTCCTATCGTTATAGTTGACCGTCTAATTAATCTCTGATAAGCTATTCGCGTAAATAAAGCTATCGTTTAACAAGTTATAGTTGACCGTCTAATTAATCTCTGATAAGCTTATATTTGTGTACGTTTTCCACTTTTTATTGTTATAGTTGACCGTCTAATTAATCTCTGATAAGCTAAACTGTTTTCTGGTTTCAAAACCGTTATAGTTATAGTTGACCGTCTAATTAATCTCTGATAAGCTGCGGCAACGCTGGACTTTTGTTCTAACCTAGTTATAGTTGACCGTCTAATTAATCTCTGATAAGCTTAAGGATCCTAAGGCCTATATGGACAGATAGTTATAGTTGACCGTCTAATTAATCTCTGATAAGCTATGCGGTCAGCAAGGAACATAACGAAGTGCGTTATAGTTGACCGTCTAATTAATCTCTGATAAGCTTTAGTCCTGCTTTTTTTTGTACGTATCTTGGTTATAGTTGACCGTCTAATTAATCTCTGATAAGCTGAAATGGTCTACCAGTCCAGGTACACGGTTGTTATAGTTGACCGTCTAATTAATCTCTGATAAGCTCAAAGACTCATAAACCGAATAGATATGACTGTTATAGTTGACCGTCTAATTAATCTCTGATAAGCTGATTTTATCTGCAATACTTTTAGAAAAAGAGTTATAGTTGACCGTCTAATTAATCTCTGATAAGCTTAATAATCACAATCTTGAAATCATCAACAAGTTATAGTTGACCGTCTAATTAATCTCTGATAAGCTTTTTGAAAGATAAGCGAGTTGAAAACGAAGGTTATAGTTGACCGTCTAATTAATCTCTGATAAGCTAGATGTCGCTACCGTTTTACGTTGGGTTGCGTTATAGTTGACCGTCTAATTAATCTCTGATAAGCTTTGGCTTGTGATTGTTCATTGATAAACGCCGTTATAGTTGACCGTCTAATTAATCTCTGATAAGCTAAAAAATAAAATATGTTGTATCGAAGTTGAGTTATAGTTGACCGTCTAATTAATCTCTGATAAGCTCTTTGCAGCATAAAAACATCTATGAGGTGTGTTATAGTTGACCGTCTAATTAATCTCTGATAAGCTTAAAGATGATGATGATAATACTGAAACACCGTTATAGTTGACCGTCTAATTAATCTCTGATAAGCTATTGTTTGCGTAAATAAAGCTGTCATTCAGGTTATAGTTGACCGTCTAATTAATCTCTGATAAGCTATCTAATAGCATAACACCTTGAAATTAAATAATTTCAAGGTGTTATTATAAAATAAAAATGTCTCCCAAAAACCATTAAAACAGTAGCAACTGGCCATTTTTTTCACGAGTCTCTTCTTCATTTTCTTCATAATTCTTTCCCAAATAATTCTCGGTCATCAAATATTGTTTATCTGTAATATATAAAAACGACACAGATGAATTATCAGGAATAAACCGCGACAGCCTCTTCGTCACAGTCTGCCCGGCACTCAGGCTTTTCACCGGTTTAATATAAACCGAAAACTGTTTCATCACAAAACCCTCATCCAGCAAAACATTGCGAAAACGCGTCGCCTTGCGCATCTCCTTTCTGGTTCTGACCGGAATATCAAACATACAGATTATCCACATCATCGACCATCCGGTTAAAGTTTCAAGCCGCTGCCTTCGTGCCATTCCACAAAACCTTGTGTTTTTTCTTTACTTTGCCAAAAGGCGTCAGTTCTACTTTTCGCGCCTTATTTTTAAGAAAATAACTCAATCCTCTGTCCTCAAGACTGTCAACCAACATATATTTTAAGCTTTTATCTTTCGGCGACGTCATCCGGGCATCTGTCACAAAATCAATTGTAACACGGCCGTCACTAAACTTTTTCACCCTGGCCAAACAGCGGTCTTTATCCGTATACCCCTTCCACTCATCCGGCGTATCCAGTTCCAGCAAATCCCCTTGTTGAACAGACCAGATAATTTTGCCGCCGCTTTTCTTCCATTCCGGAACAAATCCCGCCTGATTAACATCAAAGCGTCTAATCACTTCCCAGCCGACTTTTCCATCCTTCACATAAAAATCAACACAATGATTATTACCTGATTTATAAGCAATCCCATGCTTCTTGATATAAATAAGAGATGAGGAGTTTTCATAACACTTGAATTTATCTCCCCTCCATAATCCTTTCTCCTGAATAATATGAAAAGCCTTCGCTATAATCCGGCCTTCGCTGATCTTAATTTCCTTTTTGCCTTCTGCCACAGCCCGCTCATTTTCTTCCGCCAGAATTTGTTCGGCCGTGTTTATATACAAACCAAAATCTCGAACCAGCTTAGCCTGTTTTTCCTTATCTTGAGCAATATCTTCATACCACTCGTTTTTTATAGTCTCGGGAATAAGAAGCTTATTCAAATCCCGAGCGGTTTTAACAACCTGCAGAATCTTTCTGCCATAAACAGTAAGCAAAGCTCCCGGCACATCAGGATTCAAACACAAAACCTTCTTCCCTGTTGCCTCATGCAGCTCCCCTGCAGTACTGTGATTAGGCTTGTGCGACACATTAATCTCTTTCAACACCTCAAGCACCCTCCGTCGAAACGCTCCCGGAGAATCAACCGCCGCCAGCGGCAACGGACATTGGAAATGCCTCAACGCCGTGCTGTCAGCCAGTTTTTTAATCATCGCCCGATTAACACAAGCCACAACAATCGCATCCATGGCATGATGCCGATGATCTATTCTCGGCTTGGAAAGCCATTCCTTATTTTTCGCCTTATCAACAAACCGCCAGCTTCCGTCGACATCAGGCTTGTCCGCTCCTGCTCGGACTTCTCCGGAATTTACCTCCAGCCAGAACGGCGTGCAGGAAACATAACGAGGAACATCCAACCCCATCAATTCATATTCCAGCCCTTGCAGATTCCAGTTTTTGCGCAGTTGAGCCGTCTGCCCGCCCTTAACCGCCAAAATCCGGTTACGAATAACATCTTCACTGTCATCACAATCAACAATCGCCCGCAAATAACGCGCTGCCATTTTAGACATATAGCGCGTATCGGCCAAATAGCGGTTTGTTTCGTCCTCATCGCCGGCATCTTCAAAACGTTCGCGCGCCTCTGCTTCAAAACGCCAGGCTTTTCCGGGCATATTTCGGCGGGCATTTTTCAAAATCTCGCGCAAAACTTCCGGCTCTTTGGCTTCAGCAAAATAATCATAGGCAAAACGGTCACCTTTATTGAGATTATCATTGCGATTGACCAGACAAAGATTGTTGTATGTATCAGTACCGCCCTTGGCCTGAGGAATAATATGCTCTATCTCCATACCGCTGAAATCGCGCGGAATTCTTTTATCGGGATTATAAGCGTCATACCACCCCTGCTCCATAGCCAGCTTGTATTTCAAAATATTTTTTCCGTTAATGCAAAGCTTATGCTGCCGCAAATACTCTTTAGCCGCCTCATTTTGCTTTTCATTTGATTTCTGCCTTTGTTCCAGCTCATTCTTTTTCTTGGTCGACAAACCGACATCCCGCCCCAACTCAATATTAATGTCATAAGGCCGACCGTAAATCCGGATAATATCATTCACCACCAGCCGGAGTTGATTTAGCATCATATGGACGGCCGGATTGGCAATTTTCCCCCACTGCGCCTCATCTTTGTTCTGTGTCTTGTTATTGTCAATAACCAACTGCGGCAAAGGCTGCGTATCCGATTGCAAAATTTCGCCGTAATAAGGAAGGGCAAAATTTTTTCCCTGTTTCTCCCGGGCAATTTCTTCTGCTGCCATAAAGCGCTTGTCCACAGCCAACAACGCATCCGTTGCTTCCCGGTGTGAAAGAACCTCCTGCTTCATTTTTTCCAACAAGAGTTCTGTTGCCGATTTTCCGAGCATTCCCCGCCCCCTGGGCAGTTTGGCAAGCAAATTTCCGATTTCCTCCTCGTCATCAATATCCAAAATCAGCTTCAGCTTCTGAATTAAGGCATCCTCACTGTACAAACGTCCGTTTCTGTCGTCAGGATTCTTTGGTTCCGCCAAAAATTCAATAAAAGCGGCCAGTTCTTCCGTTGAAAGTTTTTGCAAATATGCCACCTCGGCAAATTCAGGGCGAGAATAAAGATAAGCCTTAATAACCCGGTCATCCTGCAAAGAAATTTTCTGTTGCCCCGACAAATTCAACAACTTCTTAATCGCTTGTTTGCCGGCATTTTTCCCCTGCAACAAAAGCTCATTAATGATGTTGTCCCGTTCTTCCAGTGTCAGGCGGCGTTTACCCGTATCATGCACAATTCGGATATTGTTGACCTCCTCATACACACGGCGCAGCTCAGCCAGCGGATGCGCCTTCAACAAACGGTCTTCATCTCTGAAATAAATGCACTTTCCCACCGCATAAGGGGCTGCCGGACGTTCATAAAACAAAATATCATAAACCTCCTGTTTCAGCCCCTCTCTGCGCATCTGAGAAAAATACTGAGCCTGCGTATCCCAGATTTTGTGAAATTCATCTTTTACCAAATAACGCGGAATAGCATAATCAACTATTTTTTCTTTTAACGCATAAGCCCGCTGCCGCACTACTCTGTTCTGCGGTTTTTCCCTATCTTGTATCCTTTTGTAGAAAAAAGCCCCGACGGTTTCCGAATTGCTGTCTTTAAGATGTTTCAGCATCAAATCATACGGCGAAGACCGCCCTTTTGATTTTTCACCTTCCTCAAGAACCTCTTCCTCGCTCTCCTCTGCCGCAGAAACAAAACCGGCTCCCCGGTGCTTGGCTAAATGCAGCAACGCCCGGCCAACATAATTTGGATTTTCTAGCCGCCCGGTTACGGCATCGTAACGAATTTTATAAGGAGACTTTGCCGCCAGCCGCGCCGTACCTTCCGGTTGAGCATTAACCCATAAGCCATTCTCAAAAAGCTTCTGCGCCAATAACGCCAAACGCTTGCGGGTCCTGACCAAATTCTTGCGCATTGTCCGTTTAAGGCGTCTGTCTTCCGCACCCTCTGAAACATCAAAAATCCGCACCCCGGCATCAATAATATCCAAAACATTATTCTGCTCATCCAACGCCATAACCGCACTGCCGATTGAAGTGCTGCCAAGGTCCAAACCTAAACGATATTTCATAACAAACTCCTATTTTTAAGTTCATTTGCCATTAGACTATAATATTATTATTGACTTTTCAATTAGAATATTGTTATATTAGTTGCAATATATGTTATGACGTAATTTTTTTCAGAGATTAATTAGACGGTCAACACATATATAATAAGGCTCAATGCCGCAAGATGAGGGGGTACATGTTGCCCCCATTATTTTTAGCGCATCGCAAAAACGTGCACAGCCTGCGGACAAAGCGCTTTACATCGCCGCCGCTTCGCCATATTCTGTCTTCATCTGTCATAAATACAACAATCTGCGGAGACTTCACTAACCATGCCCGAAATAAAATGCCCCAAATGCGGCGCAGTCTTTACCGTCGATGAATCCGGTTATGCGGCCATCGCCGGCCAGGTGCGCAATGCCGAATTTCACAAAGAATTGCAAGAACGCGAAAAACAGCTCCTGGTCGAAAAAGACAACGAACTTTCCCTTCTCAAAACGCAGGCGCAAATGGAAAAAGAGCGTTCCTTAAACAGCCTGACACAGGAAATCGAACGTCTGAAAGCACAAATCAGCGCCAACGAACAATCTAAAACCATTGCCGTCACCACCGCTCTTGCCGCCGAAAAAGACAAACTCGTCGAGAAAGACAAAAAAATCCTGCAACTCGAAAGCCTGTTGAAAGAAAGTGAAAAAGACAGCCGCCTGCACGAACAGTCCCTCAAGGAAAACTTCGCCCTCCAGTTAAAGGCCAAAGACACCGAAATCGCCTTTTATAAAGACCTCAAGACCAAAATGTCCACCAAAATGATTGGCGAAACGCTGGAACAACACTGCGAAACCGAGTTCAACCGTTTGCGCGCAACCGCCTTTCAAAATGCTTACTTTGAAAAAGACAACGACGCCAAAACCGGCAGCAAAGGCGATTATATTTTCCGGGAAAGCACCCCGGACGGCGTGGAATTCATCTCCATCATGTTTGAAATGAAAAATGAAATGGATACCACCGCCACCAAACACAAGAATGAAGACTTTTTCAAAGAGTTGGATAAAGACCGCAACGAAAAAGGCTGCGAATACGCCGTGCTGGTATCGCTGCTGGAAACCGACAGCGAGCTTTACAACACCGGTATTGTCGACGTTTCGCACAAATACCCCAAAATGTACGTCATCCGCCCGCAGTTTTTCATCTCTATGATTACGCTGCTGCGCAACGCAGCTCTCAATGCGGTGCAATACCGCAGACAGCTGGCGGAATATAAAAACCAAAACATAGACATTTCCAACTTTGAGGCGGAAATGAACGACTTCAAAGACAAGTTCGGCCGCAACTATCAGCTTGCCAGCGACAAATTCCGCAAAGCCATTGAAGAAATAGACAAGACCATCGACCACCTGCAAAAGACCAAAGACGCTCTGATGTCCTCAGAAAACAACCTGCGCCTAGCCAACAACAAAGCGCAGGATTTGACCGTCAAACGCCTCACCCGCAATAACCCGACCATGGCGCAAAAATTTGCCGAGTTGGAAAACGGCGACCATAAGGCATAAATACAGCCCAAACAAGCAGCGAACGGACACACACAAAACACCAACCGCTACGGCTGTTCCGCCCAAATTTCCGGATAGATTTTTTCCCAGCCGGAATTATGGCTGGCTCCGTCAACCACGATGACCGGCGCCGTTCCGTCAACAAACGCCCGGATTAAAGACGGCGGCATAACCTCGTCGTCACTGCCGGCATAATGGCGTTGCGGAACCCAAACAAACTGCCGGCGGTAACTTTCCAAATTCATGGATTCATTGAGCGGCGGCAGATTATGATGCTGCGTCCAGGCCAAATGGTCAAGATTCCCGGCAATGGTTATGACTTTTTTCACATTCAGCCCCGGCTTGGCACTCGCCGTCAAACCGGCAACTTGCGCCCCGCCGGAAAACCCGACCAAAACAACCGGATTATCCCCGGCTATCGTCTTTATCGCGGCAAATGACGCATTAACAACTTCCGGCGCAAAACGAGCCGTTGTCCAATGCCGCTGCGCACAAACCCCGCTTTTAACATACTGGCACGGCCGTGCCAGATACACCACATTCGGGCTGTCATCTCCAAATGCCAGCTCCCGCATCAGCGTCCCCCGGGGCGTCGGGTCGCTTGTCGCCCTGCCCCGCACATCAAAAGCATAGCCGTCACCCTCAATATAAATTTTATACCCGGAGGCCAGATCGGTTATCTTCTGCCAGCTGGCAAGGGTAAAGTCCCGCGTCGGAATTTCTTTGTAAACATAATCCGGCGGCACGACAACACTGCGGCACCCGCCCAGAATAAGAAACAGAAACATCGCAGCCAATCTCAACACAAATGCCGCCTCCCTCCGGCTATGAACACTATATACCCTTTTTCCCATAAAATGCAATTTTCTTTCGTGCAATCATAAAACAATCAATAGTGCACAAAATGTCGATATTTTCTCCACAGCTTCAAGGTACCTCTCGCTTGGCATGAACCAACTTCTCCCGTAGGTTCAAATCCGGTCGCACAATTCAAAAACAAAAAGACCAGTCACAAGGACTGGTCTTTTTCATCTTTGGTTGCGGAGGCAGGATTTGAACCTACGACCTTCAGGTTATGAGTGGGATTTTTTAGCGTTTAATCAACCATAATTTAACATAATAAAATTAACAAAAGCCTTGACTTTTCAATATGTGCGGCGTATTTAAACATTAATTAACTTTAAATGAGTTTAATTAATTTTATCTCAAAATTGGGGACAGATTGGGGACAAGATGACCATCGCAACAAAGCAAAAAACAAAAAATCCCGGCGTTTATTTTCGAGAACACCCAACCCGGAAGAACGGCATACGCAAAGACCGCTATTTTATTATACGTTACACTGTCAACGGTAAACGGCATGACGAGGGCTTTGGGTGGGAATCTTGTGGCTTTACGGAAGCAAAGGCTGTGGCCGCTCTTTTGGAAATCAAAGAAAACATAAAAAAAGGTTCCGGCTTTTTCAGCCTGAAAGAAAAGACCGAACAAGCTGCTGCTGAAAAAGAACGAGAAAAAGCCGCTGTTGCTGCAGAATCGGCAAAAAATATAACTTTTGCCGAATTATGGGAAAATATCTATAAACCGGCATATCTCAACAATAAAATTCCTAAAACTCAGCAAAACGAAATAATCGCCTACACCAAATACATTGAGCCGGTACTCGGCAATATGCGGTTACTTGATATAACCCCCACCGCTATAGAAAAAATAAAAAGTGTAATGGATAAGCGCGCACCCGCAACAGTCAATCACGTTCTTGCCATTGTCAGACAAATGTTTAATGCCGCAAAAAAATCCGGTGTCTATACCGGAGATAATCCGGCAAGCCAAGTAAAGCACCTAAAGAAAGACAACCGCCGTATACGGTTTCTAAGCCGCGAGGAAGCTGCGCTTTTATTCCAACACCTCGCGCAATGCAAAACTTCAAACCTCAATGACATGGCACTTTTAGCCTTAAATTGCGGCTTGCGTGCCAATGAAATCTTTTCACTCCAGCGTATTGATCTTGATTTCATTAATAAAAAAATCGCTATCCGCGACCCCAAAGGCATATTTAACCGTTTTGCCAATATGACGACCGCCGTTTACGATATGCTGCACCACCGTACAGCTGCCCTTGCGCCACAAGATTATGTCTTTGTTTCTGAAAAGGGCGAAAAAATAAAAGAAGTGTCAAACCAATTCCAGCGCATCGTCGATTCTATCGGACTTAATAAAGGCATTACTGACAGACGCAACAAAGTTGTTTTTCATACGCTGCGCCATACTTTTGCAAGCTGGCTGGCAATGGCCGGTGTTGATATTTATACCATAAAGGAGCTTATGGGGCACTCTGATATAAAAATGACACAGCGCTATATGCACCTTGCCCCCGGCAAGTTTACTGCTGCGATTGCCGTTTTAGACGCGCCGATGCCGCTGCCACCTGCACACTCTGGAAACTCGTCTTGTCATTAAATAACCTAAAAACGAAGTCTCTCAATAAGTATTTATTGTTTACACACCTCCAGCTCCCGCCGAAGCTTGTCAATCCGCCCGATCCATTCCCATGTCGCCGGTAAATCTCCCGCCTGCTCCAGTTCCTCAGCCACAGCAACACCGGCAACAGGATAAACCGGACAATAATCAGAGCTGACCGACGTGCATGAGCTTAAGCAGTTCATCACGAGAAGCATTAGGACGAGCGTGAATCTCCGCCCTCTTCCTGTCCACATATTTAATTACCTCCACCTGTTCTTTGATAATTTTCAACTCGCTATGACTACGGCCAAGAAAGTAAGCTCCAAACAAAGAAGAAATAAAAAGAACAATAACGACGGCATATTTCATTTTTCCTCCATAAAAAAAACAGCCTTCCAGCTGTTTAAAATAAAAAACCCGGTAGACTTGTTACCAAAGTCCTTTCCGGGTTTTGCCTTCTAATTTAATAGCGAGGTCTTGCAAGCCAGATTAACTGGATACTTTTAATAAAACAGTTACAATAGCTCCTATAGCAGCAGAAACTATACAACTGACAACCCACGTCAAACCCGAAAGCATAAAACGGATATTGTCACGTTGAATTTCTTTCATTAATTCTTTTATTCTTTCCTTAACACCTTTATCATCCGCTATAATCTCCTTAACGACATCGCTTACACTGTTTTTTATAGAAACTTGAGATTTTGCTGCTTCACAAAAGAAATCCGCAAATTTGTCCGGACGATCAATTCTATCCAGCTTAGATTTAAACTCTTCTGATGGACTATAATCATCATGTTTACTTACATTTGCCATCGGTATTTTCCTTCTTTACAGAATGTTCTGCTGGTTCAACTGTAATAAGTTCTCCATTCTGTTTAATTTGAATAAACTTATTCTCCGTCACCAACAAAATACTAACAGCAAAACGAATCAGAGCTTGAGCATCCACAAAATTATAACGCTTCATAACCTGTTCAAATTTCTCAATGTCTCCATTAGTAAATTCAAGCAACATATGCCCGTCTTTTTTCTCTTTTTCAGTAATCATGGTTTTATCCTTTCAACATTAGAATACACACAAATTCTAAAAAATCAATTACCGATACTCAAAAAAAGTGTTGCAACATCTCACACCCCCGCCAAAATAAGCATAAAAGCGCGCGCAACGTTTTCAGCATATTCAGGATTAAAAAGGGCGACAACCGCAACAACGGCTGCCGCCAGACAGATAAGCTTCCACTTGTGACGTCTTATTGATTTTACCATAACATCACCCCGAAAATAAAACCATAGATTAATTCTGCCAGATTCTTCGGCTCGCCGCACCATTCCGGCCACTCAAGCATTTTCGGAAAACGCTCAAACAACTCCCAGCAGCTGTAATATACCGGCGAACCAGCCAGACCAATAATAATAAAGCTCCAGTCACCCAATACCGCAGCCGGAACAATCATCGGCAACCCGTAACGCAGCCAGCCGTACCACCAGTCATACATTCCCACATATTTAGGCTTGCCCAGCTTGTCATAAACCCAGTCTAACGGCACGCGATACCAACGGTCATAACTTTCCGCATTCTGAAACGGACTGCGGCCACAATCCAAAATCTCGCCCACCGCCCGGCTCCAGAACTGAAACTGAATCCACACCGCCAGCAGTAAGGCAACCCACCAGATTGTCCGGTCGTACAAAGCCGCAAAAATCGCGGCAACCATCACCGCCGTTTGCAATCCCCTGTCTCCCAGCCATTTATATTTCTCGTCAAAGCCGCCACCGAACCAACGCCGCAAAAAAGCCCACAACAAACCATTTAACAGACTCATTTATCCCTCCATTATACAAAAAAAGCCTCGGATTTCTCCGAGGCCAAAACTCACTTTTTAATCAAAAAGTAAATTTTTATTTTTCTTATGATAATAATAAATCTTATTATCACTAATCTCACCTTCCTTTCGCAAAATGCGGAAAGAAGTTGATACTTAATTTACTCTTGACTTTAGAATAAATTAAAGTTATCCTATAACTGTGGTTGGAGTTATAGGAACGTCAACTCCTTTCCATAGTTATGGAATTTGTCCGGTGTGCTGACCGGACTTTTTCTTTATACCTTATAACATTTAAAAGTCAATTAAGAACCCCTGCCATTTCTAAACCTTTTATTAATATTTCATTACTATACGGCTGCTCACCGTTTTCATGACGAATAATCGCCTTTACCAAAACCAACAACGTCGCTTTGTCACGCATGGTTATCGGCTCATCGGTATCAACGCCCAACTGTCCGGCCACACTTTTAATATACGATTCCGTATCGTTCTCGTTTTCCGGCGCATAGCGGCTGACAATCTTCCGAACCGTATTCAGCCCATACTTTTTCTCATAATTGAGTAAAACCTTAGCCAGCGCCCGGATGCCGTATTCCGGCGACCGGAAAACACAAAAAGAGCTGTCAGTTTGTTGTTCTGCCAGCCCTTGCCACGCGTCCCCATGCCGAATATTCCCCGGATTGTTATTCCTAATCCCTCTGCTCGCCATTTCTCCTCCTTTTGCCTTTCTCAACGCACATAAGGTCAAGCTTTACCTTGACCTCGGTTAAAATATTATTCTGTGAACTCACCAGCCGCGCCAAATCTTCTATTTTATTGTCATAAGCTTCCTGCTGCCTTTCCAAAGCCGCAAGCCGCGTTTCCTGACGGGCTTTCCATTCTCCGATTCTCATAAAATTTATAAATACGCCGCCGAGCGCAATCACATGCCCGGCAACCTCCCAATCCATTTCCAAATTTTCCTCCTGCTGCTGAAAAAAAATAATAAAAAAGAGGAGCTATGCCCCTCTCGTTAAATTTTAACCATTTCCGAAGAATGCTCTGCCTCATAAAAATGCGCTTTGCCAATATCCTTCAGCGCTTTGGCATTGTCTTTAACCATATCTGAGAGTTTGCCAAGCTCATCAATCGAAATTTCCTTATTGTTTTTACTCTGAATATAGCGGCTTATGGCATCCATCATCATTTTGACGTTTAAGCGTACGTCTTCAAAAAGCTGTCTTTTCTCTTCACTTGTCATCTCAAACCGTCCCTTTCGTCTTAAGTTTGCTGAACAAACCGTTAACATCGCTCAACGAAAGTTTATACGTTGCGCCCAGCGCCGGAATTGCAATCTCGTCAAGTTTTCCCAGTTCTTCCGCCGAAATCTGCTCCAAATCGTCAATATTGATTTGTCCGTCGACGGCCAACGTTTCTAAAAACTTTCCCAGCTTATTGCGGATAAAAACGCGGGCAGCAATAGAATTAAGCGCGCTTGACGTCGACAATTTCACATTTTTGCTAAACAGCTCAGAAACAAATTCCTCAACTGTTGCAACGGCATCACTAACTCCGATATTCATATTTTTTACTCCTCAATGAAAAAAGCCGGGGACGGCAGCAGGATTCCGTCCCCTTGCCACATCTATTTTGCAGATGCGGCAGCGGCCTTATTGGCAATGATTACACCCTGTGCGCCTGCGGCTTCGGTCTGAATTGTCTGCGGCTCTAACGCAACCGGAACACATCCCGGCAGCGGCTGCGGACAAATCGCACCCAAAGGCACAACTTCCTTGGTGATTGCATTGACACGGGAAGTCAGGCAGCTGACACGGCCGTTAATCGCGTCAAATTCACGATTAGCCATCATAAACTGATAATCGTTTGCCTGTTTGTTCAGAGCAATCTGCTTATCATGCTCAGCCAGCGTTTTGTAAGTCGTTTCAAAGTTATCACGCATCTTTTCCAAAACATCTGCCTTTTCAGCAGCGGTCTGTTTGTAAACTTCCAAAATTTTCGCATCCGTCCGTCTGTCGGATTCGAGTTCGGAAATTCGCTGCGACTGATTCAGCTCAAAACGGTTAACCAGTGTGTTATCTGAACAGTCCTCGCCATTGCGGTGACAACCACGAGCGTCAGATTTGCTGACCTTTGTTCCCAAGGCTGTCGCGCCGGTTGCCAGGCCTGACGCAGCCAAAAGCGTGTTAAACACGTTCCAGCCGCCCATGCCCCACATCCCGGCATTTGATTTAACTTCTTCCATGAAGATTCTCCTTAAATAAATAAGCCCCATTGCTTACATATTTAAGTTTAAAGAAAATAATAAGCCCATATAATGATTAACGCCTGTAAAAAACTGCACCGTCAACACCGCAAATACTCCCAGTGTGACTGCGCTACTGCTTTTTGCATGGCGGAATTATGCAAATAATACATACGCCGCTCACAAACCCCGGCTGCCGGCCAAACCTGCTTAAAGCCCAACCCGTCGACGTAACGGCTTTTCATAATAATAAACTCGAGGTCTGTCAGTTCCAAATCCTCAAGTTTTTTCAAAAGCAAGTCCTTGTTTTTGCGACCCATGCGTTTAAATCCGCATATGAAGTCTTTTAAAGTTGACTCTTTTGCCATCTTTTGGTCTACTCCTTTGTGCATTTGTTCAAGTGCATAGAGAGTAGGAAGTTAGCTATAGATAGCTTCTCTTTGCCAGAAAACCGCTGGCAAGGCGGGGAGGTGCGAACTCCCCGTCCTCTTTCTAATTATTTATCCAATCTTATATATCTAAACTGCGCCCCGCCGCTGATTGCGACATTTCCGCCTACGCTTAGAGGGCTTCCGCCGCCTCTGCCCCAGTTGTTCAGGCTGCAAACTGAAGCCGTCGGAGTATCGTCATGAACGCCGCGAGAGCCGGTATTACCGTTTGTGGATTTCCTCTGTTCAAGAATTTGTAACGAACCGTTAACGGAAATTATACCGGGATCGCCGCCATACCCACTGACAGTACCGGTAGACCTTTTTCCGCCTCCGGCCGTAATCATGCGTACACCGCCAAGTTCAAGAAAAGAATCTTGCCCATTTGTTTCATTTTGTACACCTCCGGCGTAAATCTTGCAGTGCTGTTTAACCGGATTGTAAAAAGCGCCTTCCCAAGCAGCTCCCGAACCGCCGTGATTGTGAAACCATGTTCCGTAAGCCCATCGCAGATCATCTCCTCCGGCGCCGGCAAGAATAAGGTCATAAACCCCTGCCTCAAGCTCGGTTTCAAAAGTTCCGGGACCGGTCTGATACCAAACCGCAGTTCCCGGATCATAAGGGTCAGCCTGCCAGATAAGCTGGCCGCCCTTGTAAATCTTTTTGATTTGGGTTGACCCTTTGAAAATCTTTTTTATCTGCGTTGACCCTTTATAAAGTTTAGGCATTGCCTCTCCTTTTCATCCAATAAAGAAGCCGCCCGAAGGCGGCTGTAAAATTAACCGGTAACGAAGTAATAGGTTTCACTGTCCGGATTCGACGGTAACGCTGAAACAATCTGGATAAACGTATTTTCATATCTCAGCTTTCCGGTTGTTCCGTCACGGCTAATCCCGATTTGCATCATATTCGCGCCATTGAAATCCCGCATGCGCATCACATGATAATCCCTGCCGTTAGATGAACGGCCGACATAATTATCCGCATAACGCACCCCATCGGCACTGTCCCAGTAAACATAAGCATGTTCGCCGGGGATAGCGGCATCAGCACCGTCAATCGCCAGCGCTTTATTCGACCTTATCCGCAAAGTTCCCTGCATCTGTCCGCCGGAGTTTGTAATCAGCTGTAACGGCTTGTAGCGTATATAGCTGTCAAAATTCCAGGGAGAAGCGTTTTGATTGACAATCAGCGCCGTTTTAAACCCGCGTTTTCTGTTCCAAACGCCGCCATTGCAGCGATACAGATAATTGTTCAGCGTATCCCACCAAAGCGCATTTTCAACGTTGCTTGTCGGAACGGAATCCTGTTCATGCCAGTTGTAATTCGCGGATGAATTAATGGATAAGGAATCAATGTCAAAATATGACGTCTGATTATCCGCAAACCAAGTATAACTGCGAAAATAAGGCTTATCAATCTCATACTCGATATAGTTATAAGACCCGTCTTCGTTAATCCCGTCCGGCACATAGCCAATCAGCCCCGGATAAAAAATTTCCATGTTCAGGCAATACCCCTGCCCATTAAAAACATCATCCAGCGTTGATTTTCCGGCCACGTTTCGCGTTGCCATACCCAACGGCAGATAACACTCTTGTCCGTTATAATAAATGCGGTTTTTCTTATCTTTCGTCAGATTTGTGTCTGCTTTTGAAATCAGGATTATTTCTTTCGTGTCTTTCAACAGCAAAACGTAACAAGGCACTTTGCCCTCAAAGGTCATTGTAAAGTTTATATCCTGCTCGATGGTATCAGCAACACTCTGGCTGGTAAAGACCTTTGACCCGGCTTTCAAGGTCAAAACCTCGCCGGACAGGGAAAGAATAACATTACGCCGTGCATAACGCACCCCGGAGGGAATATCTGTTCCGTTCAAAGCCTCGTCTGTCAACATCTTGGCGTTTTCAGCCCAATGCTTGGCGCTTCCCTCCGGCCGCTCGTCCAAACTCCCAACCGCCCATTTGCGCGCCTCTTCTGCCGAATTTGCTGCCCCGAGAGCCGAAGCGTCAACCGCTTCCTGCTTTTCGGCAGCATTGGCGTTAAACGTGTCAGTTTTTTCAGCGGCATTGTCATCATAAGCTGCCTGCTTTTCGGCAGCGTGCGCATCAAACCCGGATACTGTCGCCGCCGCGCTGTCCGCACTGGCCTTGGCATTATCTTCAGAAACTTTGGCCGCGGCCGCGCTCACTGCGGCTGCTTTGGCCGAAGCGTCAACGGAAGCCTGTTTTTCTGCGGCATTGGTATCAAAAGCCTCTGTCAATTCGTCAGATAAAGCGGTTAATTCTTGCTTTTTCTCACTGGTATACGCCTCAATATCCGGCTTCGCCGTATCATCAACATAATCATCAATTTCTTTTTGGGCGATCAAAACTTCGTCATCTGCTTTTGCAGCAATCTCGTCTTTTTTCTCTTGTGTAAAATTATCAAGATCCGGTTTTATAATATTTTCGACATAGCCTTTGATTTCATCTTCACCATTGCGAACAAAAATAAACCCCTCGGGATTAACCTCGCTGTCCGTCTCATTAATAACAACTTCAAGACCGAACACCTCATTATCATAATAAATAATGTCGCTCATTCTTTTTAATCTCCCTTGGTAAACTGGTCTGTTACCTTAAAATATGCTTTGCACCCGGCTTTCGGCGGATAAACCGTAAATTTCTGCCCGTCGATAAACTGGATTTCAATATCCGTATAATAAGTACCGACCGGAATATTGGTATCTTCCGGTGCCAGCTGCAAAACCGTTTTGCCATTCATCGCATCAACGTGATCCGTCACTTCTTTTTTAATCAGCGGCTGTTCGTCAGGACTTGCCCTGACTTGCATACGAAGTATTGCATTTGTTAAATCAATCGGGGTTTTTTCTCCTCTCTGATTAAAGGAAAATTTAAGGGGGATATTTAACGTATCCCCCTGCGTAATCACAATCCCCGTTGTTGAAAGTCTGGATGTCATCGCCTAAACCTCCGCTTTTGCTTTAATAAAATAGTTAACCGCATAGTTTTCCGGCGTCACATGCGTGCTGGCGCCGTAAATGCCGCTGGAAATCGAAGCGTCAATGCGAAAACGGCTGTACTTCGCCCCCAAAGCGCCGGAACCGGCAACATAACGGCCGCTGCCTTCGGTAACAATACAGCCTGAACCTTCGCCCACGTTACAATAAGATGAATCTGACGATGCCCCGGTAATGTTCGGCAAGCCCTCATTCTGTTTTGTAAAGAAATTACCGGCTGAATTTCCGCCCAGCCCGCGCAGAAACGCGCCTTGATAATTCGGAACATTAAAAGTCGTTGTTCCATTTCCTGCGCCGAAATTAACCCCGATAACCTTAAACAAATCGGGATAATCGGCGCGGTTTATTTCCTGGCCGTTGCACAATAGCCAGTTATCATGATTAGACGTCTGTAAAGAAGTTTTAATATCCCCGACTTTCATACCGCTGTTAATATTGCTCAAAAGCGTCTTTTTTAATTCGCTGATTTGGTCCTTTAACTGTTTAAAGTTAACCGCATCTTTATCCAGCGTCGCATCACGCAGATTCTTGACCTGAAAATTCCCGGCATCAAAATCATCTTTCATCGGAACTCTGCCATCGCGTAAAAAACATTCGTTAAGCCCCGCCGCAAAATTATCATCTTCCTCATCGTGATGATCCGTCACAATTTCAATATCATTGCGCCGGTCATCTTCCCAATTATGCACCCGGGTAAAGTTCCCTTGGCTGTCGTATGGCATTCCTTTTATCCTCCAATAAAAAAAGGCAGCCCAAAGACTGCCCGTTAAAAAACTTTTCAAACGTCAATTTCTTGACAAACCACAACTTTCCGCATATAAAAGAAAAGTCCGGTGTTACAGCACCGGGCTTTTTCTAACCTAAGAAAGGTGTTAATCACCTAACCCTTTCCGATAGAGTTAGGATAGCTTATTTAAGCCCCTTTGTCAAGAGGCTTTGAAGCGATTAACTCCTTTCGCATCATGAAAGGAGGCTTGCTGTGATAATAAGACTTATTATTATCATAAGTAAATTAAAAGTTTACTTATGTGTCAGAAAGCATAAGTAGGCTTGGAGAGGCGGATAAAACCGCCTCTTTTACTACTTTTTCCCGACAAACTCCTCATTAACATAACTTCCGACAAAAGCCGGATTCGCTCTGGCCATCGCTTCCAACAAAGCACTTCTCTCCGTCGGCAAACCGTTAAGAAGATGTTGCGCCGCCTTTCTGTTGGAATATCCGTATAACAGTTTGTTCACCTTGTCTGCAATACTGCCATAAATCGATCCCTTAGTTTCCCCCTTTTCGCTCAGAGGCCTTTCTGCGGCATCCGGTTTAACAACCTGATTTTTTGCCCTCTTCCGCAAATCAGACATCCGTTCAAAAACAGTTTCATTTTCTGACACAACCTCTTTCAGACTTTTAAACTGTTTTTCCGGCATCAGCTTCTTCAGAACGTTATAATCATCCTGAATTGCCTTGGCAACGCTCTTCGTCTCTTTCACGTCATCCAAAATCTTGGCAATTCTCCCCTGCAGGAAAGCCCGGCGATCTCTGGCCGACTTAAATCCCAGTCTTTCAAATTTCACCTCGCTTGGCTTGAATTTATACCCTTTCTCATAAAAATCTTCCAAAGATTTGGCTTTGGATAAACTTTTATCGTAAGGTTTAATCCCGGAAGGCTCTAAAATCTGATTTAACCTGTCTTTCACCTCATAAAGCTGTACCGTATATGGCGTATCTTTAGGCGGGCCGATTAAAACGTTTTTATCACGAGAATCTTTAATCATCTGATCAAGCACTTCACTCGCCCGATGTGTTGCCCCCAATGACCCGACTTTGTCAGTAGACATCCTGCCCCCCTGACTAATAGCCTCAGAAAGAGCATCTCTTTGATATTCAGACAACCCCTTCTTATAATCATCCAGATTAGGCAGTTTATTATTGACAACAACTTGCCGATGTGGCATAATATTGTCAGTCATTGGAGGGAGGCTATGTGTCAGCCCTGCGTTACTTCCAACGACATTGCCGCTCAAAGACACATTTTGAACGGTTTTCTTTAGCTGATTGTCAACATAATTTGCATCTGTGTTAAATTTATCATACAATTTTCCGTCTTTTTTTGTAATGAAATCAAAAAACGGCTTACCGTTAGTATCATACTTTTTAACAACATACCCTTTGTTTCCCAAAGAAAACACAATATCTGGATTGCTAAGAGTATTTGACAGCGTTCTTGTATATTGTCCCCTGTCTCTTTTGTTTGTATAATGACCGATAGTCCCGTCAATTTCAACATTACTTTTTGCAGCCCTGTCTTTCAAAATTTTCCCCGCCTCTTCAGGAGATAATTTATTTTTCGGCAAATTAAATTTTGATTGCGCCGGATAAGCTGACAACTGCCCTCTTGTCGGTGCAGCATTAAACAGTTCTTTGCCTGCATTTTGACTGATAAAATCATTATACCGCTGCCGCTGGTTTTTAAGAGCCTGATTAATATCCAGCTTTCTTCCCGTCAGCCGGTCTAATTCTTCAGACATTTTCGCATTGGTATTACCCAATATTTCCGGCGCGTCTCGTTTAACCTGCTTTGCAACATCATCGCTGGCCTGAATACCGCGTTTTAATATCTTAACCGAATCATCATCAGACAATACATTGGCTAAACCCGTTTTTTTCCCGGCAGTTCTTAACTTCGGACTGAAATCCCTTAAAAATTCTCCTCCTTTTCCCAAAGCCGCTCCTAAGGCAGCCCCTGTTAAACCGCTCATTGGAGCATTAATTACCGCATCCGCCAGTGTATCCGAACCGGTTGCTCCCCAAGCCGCACCTTCAAGACCACCGGCAGCGGCCAGCCGGCCAAGACCTTTCAGCCCCGTTTTTCCGGCCAAACCATAGGCCAGATTTCCGGTTGTCGCACCGCCACCGCCAATTTCAGCCAACAAATTTGCCGCCTTGTTTAAGCCGCCGACACCGGCCGCTTCTGCCTGAGCCTGATTTTCTGCCTGTTTTTTGGCATACATATCTCCCAAATATTTTCTGTTAGCCCAGTCATACGCACCAAAAGTAGCGGCATTGGTTATTCTGTCCATGCCGCTTTCAATACCGCCGCCAAATCCTTTCAAAGCCTCCCAAAGCACACCATCCATATAACTGCCTTTAGGTTTTGCCCTTTGTTCCTCCCGCAAAGGCAACAAAGGAGGAGCTTTATAATTGCGGACATCGTCAACAGTTACGCCTTCAGATGCGATATATCCGTCAATATCGCTTTCCGGCGCATTCATCGACACCATTCTTGCGACATTCCTTTTAATTTTTGCTAAATCTGCCATTATTCTAACCCATATTTTGATTTATAATCAGTCTGCTTTCTGTCCGTCAAATAATCATTTTTAAAATTTTGAATTTGCTGTTTAATATATGTCGGACTCATAGACGGATCAATCGTATACCTATAAGCTTGCGCTTCAACAGCACTATTCAATTCAGAACCGGTCAAACCTGTTGCCGCCAGCTTCTGCCTCAAAATAGCATTCATCTGTGAGTTTGCCGCATTAATATCAGCCTGATTCATTCCGCCCTTAACTGAAGAAATACCGATACTTCCCAGTCTTCCTTGAAACGGACCAATCCCTGCCCCGTTAGACAAAGCGTTTTCAGCTCGGCTGATAGCTTCATAAGCACTAGGTTTTAGGGCTTCAAAATCTTTTCTTGCAGATTCTTTTTCGGCCAAAGCCTTACCTGTATACATATCATAAGCCCCTTGCCCTTTTTTTCCTAACTCCGCAACGCCTAAAGGACCGCTAACCAACGCGCTCCCAACAGCCTCGCTTCCCGGACTAACCAAAAGAGCAGCTCTTTCCGGCCCGAACTTTTCGGCAAAATACTCATAATTCCGAATTTTATCTGTCAAGCCGCTCTGACCGGCTTTTTGCCTTTGAATATCAAGCAAAGCCTGATTATAAACATTTTTCTGCTCATACTGTTTTGCCGAAATCGGGTCATAAGCCATCCAAGACTTCATAAAAGCCTCATCATCACCGGATGCGCCGGCTGACCGTATATCATCAAGCAAGGCCTGATTTGCCAGCTTTTGATTATAAGCGCGTTGATTTTCCTGATATTGCTGTTTCCAATCCATCCCGTTTTTAAAAGCATCAATCGCATCAGCCAAACTAACTCCAGGAACTGCCGGTGTAACGGCATTATTTGCCAGTTGCGCGGCAATCTGCGCCCCTCTGTTATATTGCACCATCCTGTTAACCTCCCGTTATTGTTTCCCCTGCCTTTTTACCAGCGGCAGCACCAGCCGGCCCGCCGAAATACATTCCGGCAGCCGTTACGCCGGCATTAATCAATCCGTTCCAGAAATTATTCTTTGACGCCTGCGCCTGTGCTTTCTGCTGCGCCATAGTGTTTGCCATATTCCCCAGAATACTGTATTTGTCCATAGCAATGTCATAACCGCTCGGCGAATTTGACAACAACGCCAAAATCTCCTGAATCGGCAGCATCCGTGCCGTATTTGTAAAATTACCGGAACTTATGGCATCAGCCAAACTCTGGCTAAAAGCGTTCTGACCGCTCAAAACCGCCTGATTGGAAGCGTTTGTCAAAGCCTGATTTTGTTCTTTCTCCAAATCGTTCATTGCCCGCTGATAAGCCTCGCTGCCCACAGAAAGCCCCTGATTGGCCAAACGCGTTTCCAAATCTGCCCGGCGCTGTTCAAACTGCGGCTGAAAATTATCAACCATGCTGTTATAATAAGCCTGCTCTGCACGCTGTCTGGCGGCGTCAGACGCGTCAACCGAATAAATATAATCCGGCCGGTTGCCAAGATTTTGGCTCATTTGCTCGCCATATTCCGCCATATTTTTATTGGCATTGTCAACCGCCGTTGTATCAATCTTGTTCAAGGCATTCAGACCATACCAAGCCGCATAATTCTGAGCTGCCGTCGGATTTCCACCAGATCCGCCCATCATTCCACTCATTTTTCATCACTCCTTAAAAACTTACATTCGGATTTTAACATCCCCAATAAAAAAACATCTTCGCCGTTATCCCGCGACTGACGCTTTATTCCCTCAATCTGAAAACCAAGCCGCGTGCAAAAATCAAGGCTCTTTACATTGCTCCGGCTGATTAAAAGGCTGATACGCCGAACTTTAAGAGCTTCAAAGGCAAAGCTAAAGCAAAAATTCAGGATCTTGCGCGTACACCATGACGGAACTGTTGTATAAATTGTTAAAAATAGCTCGTTAGCCGAAATACCGTGATAAATCAAACCGCCGACAAGTTTTCTGCCCTGCTGAAATCCAAGCGTTACCAAATAACCGCCTAAATTTTCTATTTTTTCATTTACACCGCGACAAACCCAACCGGCAATCAGATTATCCTGATCCCGCACAATTTCGACCATAACGCCCCCTTTTCCCCCTTAGCCGCTGTAAAAGTTCGGAGAGTGTCCTTCCATCTTCTCCCATGGCACTGTAAAAGTGCGATATATGAGTCGAGTAGCAGGCGTCAAGGGCAAAAGTACCGCAGCGTACACAGTAGTACGTGAGGACACTTTTGACCCGAAGACAACGCACTAATCGACCATAGAGCGCACTCTTATATGATGCCGACACCTTCCTGATACCTCAACCCCGTATCATACCATTCAATCAGATTTCCGCGTGTTTTTGTCTTAAAAACAACGCTAAACTTAAAGCCCGTTGCGGAATTGCCAATCCACTGGCTGCGAATAGTTCCCTGCAAAACCGCCCATCTTGTCCCCGAAGGATGCTCAAAACTGCTCCATTTTACCTGGTCCCACTTCGTCAGCCCGGCTTTGCCGATATTTTCAACATAATCAGTCTTTGACGTTCCAAAATCAGTATTCGTATAAATGACCAAGGCAAACTGGTTAAATGCAATCGTTCGCGGATTCAGCAGCTGAACCTTTTTAAGATTAAAACTACCCAAACGGGTAAAAGCCTGTTCAACATGCCCCTCAATATAATTTCGGTCATCGGCATGGCCTTCATCAAACAACATGACACCGTCAATCGTTCCGAAATATGCCCGCGTCTGATAAATTCCCCAGCAAAAGGCACGAATATTCGTAAACCGACACCAAGCACCTGTTGAAAGGTTAATGACATGCTGTTCATAAGCCTGGTTATAAGGAACATTGAAAATCGCATAACCGCCGCGACTGTAAATAATAGACTGCCAACCGAACTTATTCCGGCCGGTTGCCGTTCTTTCCAACACTAATCCGCGGATTTTGTCAGAAAAGGCTATTTGAGAGTTATTTGCCCGTTCAATCGGCAAAGCCTTGGACAAAGGCAAATAGCCGTCTTCGGTAATAACAATAACATCACCCTGATATTGCAGCGTACAACGATAACCTATCGGCCGGCTGATACGGTAAACCCCTTTCAAAACCCAGTCATCAGCAGAATTAGGATTACTGCCGGCATAAACCAGCGCCTCGCCTTCTGACGTCAGGAAAACCGTCAGATCGTCCATTCCCTGCCCGCCGTCCTGCGTCCATGAAGCAACGGCCACCAGATAACCGCCGTCGCGCGCCACTGTTGTCATATCAAAGGACAACAAATTACCCTTGATTTCACTCACGCCCTCGGAATACCAGGCTTTCATACTGCCCTTCTCCACAAACCACAAACGCTGTTTAGATGACGCAACATTCACCAGCAGCTCCGGAACCAGATTTGTGCCGCTAAACTCGGCATCTTCCCAAACGGCTTCATCACTGTCATTAATGTAAAAAGTCTGCGGTTTGTCATAACCGTTGACCGCAAACAGACGATTTTTAAACTGTACCGTCTGCCATTCGTCGTTTGTATAATTCTTTTCAAGATCGACCGGCGCTGAAGCGGAAGTAATATCCCACAACGAAGTGTCGGAAAAAGCAAAAAAACGGTTTCTCCCGGATTCTGACTTAAACTCGACCAGCGTCTTAACCGGCTTGCCTGTTGTCACATAACGCGCATATCCTTTGCGCAGCGTCACCTTGGTTTCGCTCGGAATATAGTTGTCCATCACAATGGCGTCAGTTTCGTCCATCAGGTCAAGACTGTCACGGGCATTCAGACCGCCGATTGGTGACGGCAAATTATAGTTTCCCGACTTATTTCCTCTATTCACACGACGTTGCTGCATTAACAATTACTCCTGCGATTTCCGGCTCTGTATCATAGCTGTATGCCAGATTAATATCCTTGGTTGCCAACCCGGAAGCATAAGCTTTCTTAACTTCTCGTTCATATTCGTTAAATTCTTCCTCGTACGGCATACCGTTGCGCTTATACCAGCGCCAGACAATGCCCAACTTCACCAGATATTCGTCAAACAGCGGAATATCGGTGTTTTTGCTAATATCCGTTTTCTCCGGGCTTTCACAAAATTCATTAGTCGGATCATAACAAATATTTGCCGAACGATAGTTAAAGACGATTTTAACGCCGTTTTCCGGCTGTGACAAAAACACAAACCGCCCATTCTGGATTTTAAATTTTATATCCACCGACGGCACGTTAAAATAACGCTCGCGCATATACTGCTCCGGCGTTATCGAACCAATAACCTTTTCAAACCGGTCTTTGATATAAACCGTATTATTGAGCAAAGAAAAGAAATCCGGGCAAAAATCCCGGATATTATAAACTTTCTTGTTGGAATGAAGCTTCAGCTCACCTTCCTTGGTCAATTCCTGCCAATCGCCATATCGGCGCAGGCTGTCCAGCGTGGATTTTGCGATACTCAAAAAAATCGCTTCCTGCTGAGAATTGGTATTAAACAGATCCTGAGGCTTTTGTGTTGCCACCAGGCTTGCCGCATCCTGACATATTTCTAAAATATTTAACATTACAAAAGCCTCATTTCAAAAAAATTATTTGTTTGCAGCTTCAAGCTTTTTTTTCAAATCCTGAATTTCTGCTTTTAATTTTTCAATTTCCTGATTTTTCTTGTCCAATTCTCTTGCAAATTCCTCTTCTTTTTTCTGCAAGACCGCCAGCGGTGCATTTCCTCTTGCCTGGTCCAAAAACTTAACCGCCAGTTCACGCTCTTTTGAAAGTTCAAGATCCTTTGCCTGCTCCCCGGTCAAACCGGCCAGCGCCTCAACCGTAAAAATCCCGCGGCAGTTAAGCGTTTTAATCTCTGCGGCAGTCAAAAAGGCAAACTGTTTCAGCGGCGAACCGTCTTTTATTTGTTTTTTTGCCAGCAAATAACGCTGATATTCCAACGCAAAGCGCTGTTTCTTTTCTTCCGTTGCCGGCTGGTCATAAACATCAGGATTGTCTTTCATGCGGATTTCCACAAAACAGACATCTTTGAAAACCGGCAATCCCTCTTTATTCACTTCCCCTGTTTTTTCCGCCCGGTCATAAAACCTGGCAACAACACCGGAATTCTGGTTGCCTTGCTGACTTTTAAGCATTTGCTGAAACAATTCAAAATCACTCATATTATATTCCCTAAAAAATTATTAATGAAAAAAGGGGAGAAAACTCCCCTTTTTTACTCGTTAACTGCCTGATTTGTTAATCAGAACCCCCTGCAACGCCGCATTAGACATCGTCATATTGCCGGCCCAGCCGATGATTTTATAAATCGCATCCTGATTAACGGCCATACGTTCCCCACCGATAACCTTCATATCACGGTCTTTGTGCGGCCGCAGATATAGATAATCTGTATTAAGAAAATATATATGGTCATCTGGACAGTTTCCGCCCTGACCGCCGTCACAAATAACGTCAGCTCCCTTAAATTTAAGCGTCTGGAAGCCGGCATCAGCCAGTTTGGGATCGTTAAAACGCTGTAGCTGCGTCAGTGAGCTTTCATACATCGTATACAACTCATCGCCGGTCACAATCAAATCAGGCTTATCCGTTCCGCGAACAAGCGACTGGTACATTTGGCGCATTGCCAGATTAAGCGAAGCAGCATCAAACGCAGCAGTCGCAGTCGTTGACTTATTGCGCCAGAATTCATTTCCAGAAGTCGCACGGTTAATGCCGCCGACCGTTCCGGTTGCCGGAGAATCTGCCACCAAGAACTTCAAACCGCCGATTTCCTTACCGGAAGAACCGGTCCCATCGCCGTAAATTGCAGCAGAAAGCTGGTTTTTCATGGTCTTGGCCGCATTTTCAATTCGGCGGTAAAACAAATCAATAACTTGCTCCGCCCCTGAGTTCTTCAGCTGATCTTCGCCGGAAATCGCCACCGGAACGGCACAAAGTTTCAGCACATATTCAGCTGCGGTAAAAAGCTGTTTCGGCGTATAGGTAATGCTGTCATAACCATTGTACCAAAACATATCGCCTTCACCGTATTCCAGTTCTTCCAAAATCTTGGAACCGCCGGAAATCTTGCGGATTTTGCCCTTGTCACGCAGACGTTTGAGCAAAGCATTATTTTTACTAACATCGTCCGCCAGCTTTTTGGTACGGTTTTCCAAAGTGGTGGTAAAAATGTCATCATAATTTGAATTAGGACTTGCCATCTTTTATATTCCTTTTAATAAAAAATTAACTTTCCCCTAAAATTCCAAACTGCTTTTCCAGAAATTCGCGCGTTGACAGCTCCGGCTCAGCGACGCCGGAAGGCTTTCCTTTCGGATTAAACCCGGCCTGCTTAGCCTTTGCCGCCTCCTCGGCCTTGGCTTTCAGCTCAGCTTCGGCTTGAGCCTTAACCATTTGGGCGCGGACATCCTTGTTCATCCACACAGCCTGCTCATAAGCGCTTTCCAAATCTAAAGCCATGCCGTTTCTGATCAGCATCGACATTGTGTCTTTGACTGCCTCATAATGCGGATGCACCGGCGCGCCGCTTTCATCTTTTGCCTCAACAAATTTTGAAAGCATTGTCTGTGCTTCCTGCATCTGCCGATTTTGCAACATTTGTTCAACGCCGTTAAGACGCTGCTGCAAGGCTTGAAATTCAGGAGATATATTGTTTTCAGGAGTTGTATTCTGCCCGGCAATGCCAAAAGACTGAGCCAGCGCATTGAGCGTATTTTGCGGGTCAGTCGCAAAAGCATCATCGATTTTAGCCAGATATTCGACCCACTCGCGGGCATTATTCACTCCGATTTTGCTCAACCGTTCCTGTCTGGAATTAAAAATATCATCCATCCATTTTCGTTCTCGCAATTCATTGTTCAGCCGTGAAAAACCTTTTACATTTTCGCTCTCCCGCTCATGCAGATATTTGCGCATTTCGGGTGTGAGGGATTTAAAAGCCTCGGCATATTCTTTTTTAAAGGTGTTAGGAGCTTCCAGATACGGGTCAACTTCCGGATTCGCTGCACCGCCAACCTGTTCTCCGTTGCCTTCATTAATAATATTTTCAGTTTCGGGTCTGTCCGTTTGCGGTTCAGCCTGGAACTGTTGTTCTAAAAAATCTCGTGTTTCGCTCATTTCCAAATCAACCTTTTATAATTGCGAATGAAGTCAGCAAAGCATTCTGCCCGCTGAGCTTTTTCTTGGTTATATCGGACATTTCGCCTGAAATCATCCGAATAATCGCTGGCTAAAGCAAGACCATTGCGTTTTAACCAGCGCTCAATGTCAGCGACCGAAGATGCCGTACTGCCGTCAGGCAAAACAACATCTTCAGTCCACTCTCTTGAAAAATTAGCCATTACCCCATTTTCCTCCTTAGCCGCTGTAAAAGTTCGGAGAGTGCGTCAGATAGAGTAGTTTCTAGGTATGAGAAAAATCCTAGTGTACACAGAAGTACATGAATTTTTCGAACCACCGTAAAACTGCTCCAGATGACGTGCTATACGAACTTTTAAAGTTCCCAGCTCTTTGAAAATTCTTCATCCTTAAACAACGACGCCAACCCCGTCACTTGCTTCAGGCGAAGAATTTCGTCGGCGGACATACCTATGTTGCGGGCTATCCAGGCATCGCTTTTTTCTAATTCCAGAAGTTCTTTGACGATGTTGCTCATGAGATCAACATTGTGACTGCCGCGGGCACGGTTGTGACGAACGGTGGAAGCAATGCGCTCGCCGAGCTCTTTGTTAATAACCACAACCGGCGCCATGCCGTTTTCCCGGGTGCGAATACGTTCGGAAGTCATCAGCGTTGTGTAACGGTGAAAACCGTCAACAATGATGTATTCGTCTTTCTCCGGGTTATGATAACAAACAATCGGCTGTGTAAACCCGTCTTCCCAAATGGAAATTTCCAGCAGCTTCATTTCCGGAGGCGCCACACGGTTCGGGTTATAATCATTGGCCCGCAGTTTATCCAAGGGGACCGGAATAACATTATACACCGGGCTCACAAATTTCTTTTCTTTATTATCACTCATATCACTTTATCCCTACAGCTTTCTATACTTATTAAGTAACTCTTTCTCGCGTTGAGCCTGTCTTTTGGTCTGCGCAAATCCCATATATTTGCACAAATGATCATTTTTCAATATACACACCGCCATGCGCTTCCACGACGGGATGTCTATTGTAGACTTAATATCGTCAGTATTGTCCGGTGTCCCCAAGAAACGCACCTTCTCTTTACTGCTCCGATAATGGCTTAACCCGTTGAGACGAATATTGTAATCGCAAGATTCCAGTTCCTTAATCGCCTCATCACTAACCACACCACCTTTTTTCCACCAAAATTTAATTGATGTTTTAAACTTCTCAATATAATTGCGACGCATTTCTTCCGGCAGCGTCGCCAATAAAAACTTCACATAAGAGCGCCAGGTATGCCCCTCCGGCAACGTAATCCGCTTTGTGCCGAGCAGTTTGGTATTGCCGTACATCGCCCCGAAATTGGCGCCCTGAACACGCCCCACAACACGAACCCAGGTATCGGGCTCCAACACGCGGTACAGGTTCAGGCTCTCCTTGGCGGCCTCATGATACGGGCTGGCAACGCGCATCTGGTGAATAGACAATCCGGCCTTGTAAAACAAATCATAAATCCGGTTATAGTCAAAGCCGAACTTACCGTTTGCCACCCAAACATCTTTGGTTGTCCAATCATACAGAGGATAGGCATTATACCAGTTCTCGCCCATTTTTGACGTCCACTGCTTATTTTCCATCAGTTCTTTGCGAATATTGGCATAAGCGCGGAAACGGTTCAGAGATTCGTCGGCACGGATACCCAGCAGGCAAATAGACTTTCCCTCCTTCTGCCGGGAGAACCAGTCGCCGAACTCGGCATATAAATCTTCCTGCACCATTTTGTATTCATAAAAGTCAAACGGATTGTTTTCCAGATTGATGATGTAGGGCATTTTGGGCATATCGCGCACCCACAAATCCTTTTTGTCGGGATCCCAGGTATACCAATACATCTGATAATTGCTGACGGCGCAGCGCGACCCCATCGGCAGACAAACCCAGTAAGGCTCAATATCGTCCAGATTATTCTCAAACATCCGCGTCACAAACTCGGTCGTCAGCTTATACTGCGCCTCAAAATCCTGATGGAAAACGCCGATTTTCTTTTTAATGTTATGCTTCCGCTTATAATCAAGCACCAGGTTCAGCAGCAGCCCGCTGTCCTTTCCTCCCGAAAATGACACATAAATGTTGTCAAAGTTTTCAAAGACATACTTTATGCGTTCATTTACAGCCTCATAAACATTAACATCGAGGTATTTTTTCATATCTATAAAACTCCCTCTTGAGAAATAATATTACACACATTCGCCAAAACATCTTGCTTCATCAGCAGATTTTTCCTAATCATCTCATCCAGCCCGGTATTAATCCAAAAGTCATAAATTTTCAGCTCGTTGCAGCCCTCGACGCGCTCAATGTCATGCACCATTTTCACTTTCAGCCGATAATCAAAGGTCTGGGAAAAGAAAATCACATTCTGACAGGCCTGTATCCCTTCGCTCAAATCATCAATGCCGTAAGAACTGAACAAAACATCAATATTGTCTTCAAACTGGCTTATCGCTTTTCTTTTGTTTGACTTTCCGGTCAACACGGCATAATTGTCCTTGTCAAACCAGCCGCAATCCTTAAAAAAGCGGATTTCATCCAAAAACTTCACAAAAATAATAACTTTTTCCCGGCGCAGCTTAATCTCGCTCACCAGCTCAAACAGTCCGTCCACTTTGCTTTCGCAAATCGTGTAAATCCGCTGGAACTTATGAACCACCTCCATAAAAGGCACCCGATAACGCCGGTCCAGATAATAATTCTTTTCATTGCTGTATTCCCGCACTTCTCGCGGCGACAACTCAAAAAACACATCAAACTTTCTGATTTTATAATCAAAATCAAAATCACTGTCATAAATATAAGGGCGCATCAGTTCAATCAGCTTTAACTCAGCCTCAGGCGTTGACCAGCGTTTGATGGTTTTGAACTCGTCTTCCATATAAGGCAGAAAGTTATGCGCAAACTGCGTTTCGGTCATATTCAGAAGCTTCGGATTCATAAACTTTATCTGCGAATACAAATCAATCAGCCCCTGGCTCAACGGCATACTGCTCAAAATAAGACGGTACTTAAACTTATAAGCAATCGCCAACAGCCGCCGCGTCCGTCCTGCCTCGGTATTCTTAATCGTCAGGCTGTCGTCCACAACGCAAAAAACCCGGTAACGGTCAACCAGATTATAAAGCTGCAAATACCGGATATCAGATACCGAAATACATTCAATGGAAAAATAATAAAGCCTGCTCCTCATCCCTGCGGAATTTTTATCAATATATCCTTTATATTCCGGAGAGGACAAAAGAGCGTTCGGCGCAATCCACAGGACATAATCCACTTCCTCAAGCTTAGACTTAATCAGTTTAAATGCAAGCTCTATTTTGCGGGCCCCCATTTTCATAAACAGTGCCCCGGACCTGTCCCGGCCCAGTTTTTCCGTCGCCGGAAATTCACAACATATATTATCCATGATGTATTAGTCTTTCTGTTATGCCTGTTGTCCTCCACACCCAACACGACAGATAAATTACACATAATTACACAATTATATCTGACATAATGTTCCGGTATTATACATCATCACAAACAGATAATCCAGACGAACATTAACTTTTCAACAATCCGCGCGGAAAAAAAATCACATTATCCCGGCAATTTCTTCCTTAACGGCGCGGCTTATCATCTTTCCGCTGTGTCCCGCGGCGGGAACAACTCTGAGTGTCGACTTCGGCAACACCTGATGCAACTGCCATGCTCCTTTGAGCGGACAAACCATGTCCAGACGGTTATGAACAATCGCCGTTGGAATATCCTTAATCTTATGAATATTGTCCATAATTTCGTTTTCTTTCAAAAAAAAGCGGTTGGCGGCATAATTCATCATCACCCGGCAGGAAGCCAGCAGCGTTTCGTCAACTTCGGCATAACCAAGCTTCGGCGCCAACCTGCCCAAAACATTTTCATAGCTGCCGTACAAATTGACGGCGCGCAGCTGCTTTTGCAAATCCCCCGAATTAATCAGGTCGGCATAGTATTCGGGAATGTTCTTTTTTCCCGCCGCGCCCTCTTGAACCTGCCCCAGCATATCCGGATAAAACAGCCCCGAATGCCCAAGCTCCCAGTCGCGATTGTCCTGATTGCACAAAAAGATTTTTGAAACAATCAGCCGCTCCGTCCGCTCAGGATATTTTTCCGCAAACAGCAGCGCCAGCGTCGACCCCCAGGAGCCGCCGAACACTACCGCCTTCTCCGTCACTTTGAGATAATCCAACAGCCTTGCCGCATCTTCAACCAAATCCGCCGTCGTATTCTCGCGCATCTCGCCAAGCGGGCACGACTTGCCGCAGCCGCGCTGGTCAAACAGAATAACCCTGAACTTTTTCAGATTAAAATTCTCGGCCGTTCCGGCATTGCTCCAATACCCCGGCCCGCCGTGAAAACAGATAACCGGTTTTCCCTTGGGGTTGCCAAACTCCCTGAAAAAAATGCGGTGCAGACCGGAAACCTGCAAATACCCCTCATGATAAGCCCGCGGCTGAAACAAAAAACGAAATAACCCCATGTCAAAATCCCTCAAAAAAAACCGAATTATCATTGCAATGAACAAACGCTTACCTTAATATAAGGATTATTATAAGATTCGCAATAAGGAAAAAAGATGAGTTCCGAAATCTGCCTGCACAATGCCACCGTCATCAACGGCTATGCCACGATGAAAAACTGCGCGGTTCTGATTAAAGACTACAAAATCATTGACGTCTTCAACGAAACCCGCTTCCACCAGAAACACTTCAAAGACAGCGTCACTTTCATTGACATTAACGGCGCCTATATCGCGCCCGGATTCATTGACACGCACATTCACGGCATCGGCGGTTACGGCACGGACGACCTGTCGCCGGACTCTGTTCTCAAAATGTCTAAAAAACTGGTGGCCTACGGCGTCACGTCTTTTATTCCCACGCTCTATTCCGCCCCAAAAGGCGAATTAATTAAAGGCATCCGCGCCATCGTTGACGCCATGGGCAAAGAAGAAGGCGCCAAAATCCTCGGTATCCACCTTGAAGGCCCGTTCATCTCTCCTGACCGCCTCGGTGTTCAAAGTCCCGATTCGTTAAGCCCGGTTGATTTGAAGCTGATGGACGAACTCTGGGAAGCCTCCGAGGGAAAAATCGTCAACATGACCGTTGCTCCCGAACTCAAACATATGCGCGAACTGGCGCTGAACTGCATAGCCAAAGGCATCGTCCTTCAGGCAGGCCACACCAACGCCACTTATGAACAGATGGTTGAGGGCATGCAGGCCAGAATCATGCACGTCACCCACTTGTTCAACGCCATGAGCCGTATGCACCACCGTAACCCGGGAACAGTCGGCGCCGTCTTCATCCACCCAGAAATCTCCTGCGAAATCATTGCCGACGGCATCCACATCAACCCGGATATCATCAAGTTTCTGCTGCGCTGCAAACCGATTGACCGCCTGGTGCTGGTTACCGATTCGCTCAAGCCGACGGAACAGAAAAAAGGGCCGTTGATTGCCAACGGCGACGAAGTCTACCTCGACGAATGTTTCTACCGCAAATCCGACAACGTGATTGCCGGCTCGGCCATGACTATGCTTAAAGGCGTCAAAAATCTTGTTTCTTTCGGCCTTTCTCTGGAACAGGCCGTACAGATGTCTTCACTCAACCCGGCGCGGATTATGAAGCAGGAACACCTCGGCCTGATTGCCCCGGGATATGACGCCGACCTGGTCGTCTTTGACAAGAATTTCAACAACCTCTACACCATTATTGGCGGTGTACTCTATCATAAAGGAAAGAAACTATGCGCGTAATAATCAAGCCGGGCTACGACGCCTGTTCCAAATGGGCGGCGGATTATGTCGTCTACAAAATTAACCGCTTCCGTCCGACGGCGGAAAAACCCTTTGTCCTGGGATTGCCGACCGGATCCACGCCTCTCGGTATGTATCGCGAACTCATCAGCCAGTATCAGGCAGGAAAAGTCTCTTTTGAAAATGTCGTCACTTTCAATATGGACGAATATATCGGCCTGCCGCCGGAACACCACGAAAGCTACCACTTTTTCATGAAAGAAAGCTTTTTCAAACATATCAATATCCAGCCGAAAAACATCAACATCTTGAACGGCATGACCAAAGACTACGAAACCGAATGCCGTAATTATGAAGAAAAAATCAAGAGCTACGGCAAAATCCACCTTTTCATCGGCGGCGTCGGCACTGACGGCCATATCGCGTTTAACGAGCCGGGATCTTCCCTGACCTCGCGCACCCGCGTCAAAACCCTGACCATGGATACCATAAAATCCAACGCCCGTTTTTTCAACAATGACATCAACCTCGTCCCCAAGACAGCGCTGACCGTCGGGGTCGGCACCATCACTGACGCGGAAGAAGTCATGATTATCGCCAACGGCGAAAACAAAGCCCAAGCAATCCGCCAGGCTGTTGAAGGCAGCATCAGCCAGATGTGGCCGATAAGCATCCTGCAAATGCACCAGCACGCCCTCATCGTCTGCGATGATGCGGCTACCAAAGACATGCAGGAAGAAACTGTCAAATACTTTAAGGAAATTGAAAACCGCACCCTGTAATCATTTCCTGCCATTTCAAAAAAACCTCCGATTTCCGGAGGTTTTTTTTACCTCTTCATCAAAATCTCATCCCCAACCATCCCTGCGCCTGTCATACCGAACTCGCTTGTCCTCGACAAGCTCGTTCGTCCCGTAAGGCTCTGTCGGCGCTATCGCTTGCCAATCGCCAACTATCGACTCCGGCAGCTAAATCAAGCAACAAGAAAACACTCAGCCAAACAAAAGAACGTCATCCCCAAGCAAGCGCAGTACGCCCCTAGTATCCAGACAAAAAAATACCGCGCCGGTTAAGACACGGTATTTTTGTTTAAATAACTTCCTCCTTTTTTAGTACACATCCAAAACCGGACGTATCCAATGCTTGTTCGTATTCTTTTCAATGCTGGAAGATCCTGACGGTTTCAAAGCCCAGAAAGTCTTGGCTGCCATATCTTCCGCCGCACCGGTCCAATAATACGCATCTCGCATTGCCTCGCCGTTGGCTGCCAACAGCTGCGTCAAGTCAGTATCAATATTCCACATATCATCACGGCTCGGTAGACGTCCGAACACATCTTTACAAAATTCATAGTTTGTCGCTTTTCTGTGTCCTTCGGTCTGCGTCATTTCCGTTGCCTTCCCTTCATCAAGGTCGCGTAAACCGAACACAACGTTACGAGAACGATGTTTAATTCCTCTGATAACGCCGTCACAGTAATAATACTGACCGCTCAAACCGCTGTACGGTTTACAGTCGCCGCCGGACCACTGATATCCTGGTTTACAGTTGCACTCAGAATACTTGCCGTTCGGGCAGACACCGCCGGAACCGCCGGTACAATTTGTACATTTACAGTCATAAATGGCATTGTCACAGCACGGTTTATAAGACCCATAACATGTTTCACCACAGTTAGTCGTCTTCGTATCGGGACATCCTCCCGGGTTAGAAGTACTGTATCCGGACGGACAGCTTTGGCAACAGGTCTTTTCCTTGTAGCAGGCTGAACCGTAATCCGTATATTCCGTATCATAACACTTGCCGGAACCCGGTTTGGTTTTGGTAAATCCGGACGGGCAGGTATCGTTCTTCAAAGCGAAACAAGGCTTGTTACAGCCGGTATACCCAACGATTTTAACTTTATAACCGCTGACTTCGGCCGGCGCATCCAATGATCCTTCGGTGCAGACGTTGGAAATAATTTTATAACAGGTCGAGTTACATTCCGTTTTGTAACTTGATACCGTGTTGCAAACACCCTTATCGACGGAATAGCCGCTCGGACAATCATCCTTACAGGCAACACAGCGATAACAGGTCTTGCAGTTGGGAACGACTTTTTCACGCTCCAACATACCGGATCCGCATTGTTCTTCCTGATAGCCGGTCGGACATTCCTCAGTACACTTACACTCCTTAAAATAATTGCTGTCCAAAGGGCAGAAATTACTTCCGGTATATCCTGTTCCGCAGGTAGCCTTCGTCAGCTTATATCCCAGGTCTGCACAAGTTTCAGACACGGGCTCAGGCGGAATATCAGGCCCTATCGGCCCGGGTTTGACCGGATCGTCCGTCGCACCCCAGCCTCTGCCGCCGCAGTCCTCCGTATCCGTAATAAAACATACGGCCGCAACCTGTGCCGTTTTACCCGAAACCAAAGAGTCGGCCTCTAAAGCCGCTGAAGCGCTGAGTTTGTTAATTTCTGATTGAATAGAGTTAGAAAGAGTTGTTTGGGCTTGCGAACTGCTCGTGCATATAACCGTCATACACGAAACGGCAAGCACAAATAAATATTTGAGCTTCATCATAATATCACCTCACCAAGTTACAGGTAACAACTGAACACAGTTGCACCACACATCTACACACACTTGAATCATCTCATAAATTGCGTTGGTTGTCAATGGTATTTCTCGCCCCGAAAACGCGGAATCCCTTAATGGCGGCAAATTTAACAATACCGTAACTTTTCGATATTTTCCCACTCTCCTTCCGGTTATAACCTTCCGTATAAAAAATGCCGGGCCGCTGCAAAAAAACACTTGCCAAACAAAAAAAATCGCCATATACATACATCTATGAATGTATATAAATAGAGGAAACGACTATGCCAAGACGAACAAAAGAAGAAGCTGAAGAAACGCGCAAAGCGATTCTCCGCGCCTCCTTGGAAATTTTTTGTGAAAAAGGATATTCCCGCACGACTTTTGATGAAATCGCCAAACACATCAATCTCACCAAAGGGGCGATTTACTGGCATTTCCGCAATAAGGCGGACATCCTCACCGAGATTATCCGCAACGGTTTTTCTCAAACCCATGAAAACCTCCGGCAAAAGGTCGACACAGCCAAAGGTGCCGCCGCCATTCGCGACTATATGCACTTTGAGGCGCGGCTGATTGTCGAACACCAGATATACCGCCAGCTTCTGTTTTTCGTGCTGTTTCAGATGGAGTGGTCGGAAGCCATTCTCAACAAAGTCACCAAAGAAGTTTATGAAGTCATCCAATATCCGCTTCTGATGATAAAGGAAGCGCTGGAAAACGCCGTTAAACAAAATGAAATAAGCCCTGACACCGACATAGACAGCGCCGCCGCCCTCACTCTTTTTATCTGGCAGGGCATCATGCGCAACATCGTCAAACCGGTTGCTCCCATTCCTTACGATAAATTAATAAATGACGGTTATAAACTTATAATCAATAGCTTAAAAGACGAAAGGTCAGAATAACATGAAAATAGGGAAAGTAAGTAACAGAAAAATCTTAAAACAAACAGCTGTCGTACTTCTTTGCATCAGTGCCGGCTGGTACCTCAAAGGCAAGCTGACCCCATCTTCATCCATGGGATTCGGCGCCAATGCGGAACCTTATGTCCTCATTCAGGGACTGGAAGAAGCCGACATCAGCAACAAACAAAGCTACATCGGCCATGTTGAAGCAATTAAAAGCGTCAACCTCATTCCCCAAATCAGCGGCTATGTCGAGAAGGTCCTGTTTCAGGAAGGCAGCCTGGTTCAGGAAGGCGACATCCTGTTTATCATTGAACAGAAGCGTTACCTCGCCAACGTCGAACTGAGAAAAGCCGAACTGCAAAGCGCCAAGGCCAATCTGGTCAGAGCCGAAAGGGACTTTAAACGCCAGTCACAACTGACAAAACAAAATTACGCTTCCAAAGCCACCTTTGATACGGCGGAAAGCGCCTACCTCCAGGCCAAAGCCGCGGTTGCCCAGGCGGAAGCCAATCTGGAACTTGCCGAAATCGACCTCGGTTATACCGAAATCAAGGCACCGATTACCGGCTATATCGGCAAAGCGCTGGTCACCGAAGGCAACTACGTCAGCTCCTCGGCGCAAAATCTGGCGCGCATTGTCCAGACCGACCCGATTCGCGTCGCCTTTTCCGTTTCGGATAAGGAATATCTGAACACCAAACTGTTCAACCAGCAAAACGGCGAAAGTTCGATTCGCAGCGAAATCGTCCTGCCTAACGGACAAGTGATTGAAAATCATTTCAAATCCCGTTTTACCGATAACGAAATCAATTCCGACACGGCAACCATCGCCATTTATGCCGAATATAAGAATGACGAAAACCTGCTCGTCCCCGGAAACTACGTCGACGTTAAAATCGGCCCCAAAGAAACGCAAAACGTTTTGCTCGTCCCGCAGGCCGCCGTCGCGCAGGATGAACACGGCAACTACGTCATGGTCGTCAAAGACAACATTGCCGAACAGCGCCGCGTCACCCTCGGCGATACAATCGGCACCAAGCAGATTGTCAAATCCGGCCTGACCGCGGAAGACAAGGTAATCGTCCAGGGCTTGCAAAAGGTCGCCAACGGCACCAAAGTCAGCGCGCAGGTTGTTGCCGATGAAAACAGCATTGTGCCACAGAAAATATCCGGTCATGAAGAAACAACCGTCGAAGAAAACCACCCGGTTGCTGCGGCTGTCAAAGCCCCGGATGTTGATGTCAACTCTCCGGTCGTCACCAACAAGATTCAGGAGGACTGATAACCGATGTTCTCACGCATTTTCATTGAGCGTCCGCGCTTTGCAATGGTAATTTCCATTGTTTTGACGCTTGCCGGCGCCATCTCCATTTTCTCCCGCCAAAAGACTATTTTTGCAACAAAT
>ERZ835051.475-NODE-475-length-46872-cov-5.159023_pt1 | contig 46872 bp, 48 predicted proteins | sample MGYA00519575_ERZ835051 | MGnify/ENA primary metagenome ERZ835051 (study PRJEB31850, sample SAMEA3708769) | human gut metagenome | biome: human gut; feature: human-associated habitat; material: faeces | place: China | collected 2014 ... | reverse complement strand
ATATCCAGCTCCGGCGGCCCGATATATAAAAACTGCCCGCGCGGCACCTCGCCGCCCGTCGGGATCATGTGGTCCATGTTCTGCCAGCTCCGCGAGGTCACGGGCTGCAGGAAGGCCCGCACGATCTCCGTCCGGTCCGGGAACACCGCCTGCACGCTGCTGCCGTAGCGCCGGATGAGGGCCGCGATGCGCCGCTTCATGCCCGCACCCCCATAAAGCAGGTGTCCGGCTCCATCCACGGTGTGAGCATGTAGAGCGCGCCGCGCACCATGGAGTCGCCGGGGTCCTTCAGCCGGAGCGAGACCTGCCCGGCGTCAAAATCCGTCACGCCCTGCGCCTGCGCCGAAAGCAGCGTCGACGCGGCAACGAGGGCGGCGGCCATCACGAAGCACTCGCGGCACTCCTTCTCCGGGTCGACGTCCCGGCGGAGCCGGGCACGAAGCCCGGCCTCCGCTGCGGTGCACAGAGCGGGGAGCAGCTCCTCCTCCGTGCCGAGGATGCGCACGGCGGCCGCCGTGATCTCCTCGCTCATGCCCGTCATACCTCGAGCACCTTCGCCGCCTCCGTGCAGATCTTGCCGAAGCCGGAGATGGACGTGATGGCCGCGCGCTCGAGCTGGCGGTCGATGAGCTTGTCATATTCCACGCCGACGTCGCCCGCCTGCACCATTTCGAGCGCATAGCGGCGGTCAAAGGCGAGGATGCAGTCGTCCGCCATGGCCTGCGTGCGCAGCAGCGATGCGCCGAGCGGCGTTTCGAACTTGCCCGTGCCCTGGAAGTTCAGACCCGTGAGCGGATTCTGCAGCTCCGTCAGCTTCAGGAGCCTGACCATCGTGGCGTTGCTCACGAGCATCGTGTTCATCTCATACGGGGCGAACTGCGCCCAGAATTCCACAAGCTGTGCATACGTCAGCGTGCCCTGCGTGCCGGAGATGGGCGACGTGCCGATGGTGAACACGGCCGCGGCATTGTCGTTGCCGTCGCCGTTGAGGAGCACCTCGATGGCGTCCTCCAGGTGCATCCGGCCGATGTAGGCGCCGATCTGCCGCAGAGTCACAGAAAACAGGTCCAGCCGCTGGAACCGGATAGCCTCATAGGAGGCTACCAGCATCCGCCCCCGCTTGTAGAGGTGCACCAGGTTCTCCTGGGTGCGGACGGTGGTCTCCGGGATCCGGGCGCCCTCCTCCACCCGGCGGAGCTTTTTGTCCTCCTCGCTGGGCACGGAGGCGATGGACCGGTAGTCCATGCCGTCGAACTTGGTCACCGTGGCGGTGATGGCCGGCAGGATGCTCTCTTCCTCCATCCCCTGCCGCACCACCCGGGAGACGAACTCCGGGAACAGCACGGCGGAGTCGGAGGTGTGGAAGAACTTCTCTACCATGTCGCTGCCCGCGCCCTTTACATGGATGTCAAAGCGCTTCAGCTGCCGCTGAAAGGCGTCCAGCCCCTCCAGAGGCGTACCCCGGTAGTGTTCGCTGGGGTCCAGCTCCTCCAGGGCCTGGGAAAAGCTTCGGCTGCTGCGGCCGTACATTCCCTTTTCCAGCTTGATGTTCTCAAAATGATATGCCATCGTCTCTCTCCTCCTCACAGTACAAAGGTCACGGTCTTGGCGGTGGTGTCCACATCCACCACCAGATAGGTGCTGCCGTCCGCGTCCGCCTGGACGCCGCCCTCGCCGTCGGCGCTGAGGCCGCTCCAGCCCAGGGCCGGTGCCGCTCCTTCTGCCGGTACGGTGTACCCGGCGGTGACCATGCCGCCCAGGGCCACGGCGCAGGCGTCGCCGCCCCGGCCGACAGAAAGCACCATGCCGCAGAAATCGTCGCCCGCCGCGCAGGCGGCCACCGTGCCGTTGGCACTGACCTTCACCAGCTCCCCCTCCGCCAGATCATCACAGGCGAAGGTGGCGGCCCACTGGCCGATCCCCTCATAAGAAAGCTTCATGCTTCATCCTCCCTTAGATCAGAAATTCTGTCTCGTCCTCTGTTTTTGCCGCTCCCCGGCTCCGCAGCTGCGGCACAGGCGGGAACCGGCGGGCTGCCTGGGCCCCGTAGACCCGCTTCAGCTCCAGCAGCTCCGGCTCCTCCAGATGCTCCGCCGCCTTGGCCAGGGCGCCGCCGTCCATGCTGTCGTCCGCCAGCATGGCAAGCCGCGTCACCTCCCGCCGCAGCTCCCGCAGGTATTTCCGCCCCAGCTCCGCCTGGGCCCTCAGCTGTGCCATCCCCTGGTTCTCGTGGCCGTACCGCTTCAGGACCCCCGCCTTCCGCTGGGCTGGCACCGCCACGAAGGACCACTCGTATGCGTCGGTGGGATCCCGCAGCTCCAGGTAGCACAGCTGCTCCCCGTACCGCTGCCCTGGCGTGTGCTGGCAGGTGCCGCCCTCTGCGCCGCAGATGGAGCACACCCGCCGGGCCACGCTGCACCCTACGCTGACCTCCCGCTTGATGCCTCCCTCGATCTCCGCGATCAGATCCGCGTTTTTCTCCGTCCGCAGCAGATAAGCCCAGGCCTTCAGCCAGCAGTAGCCGTCCCCTACCGCGGTCACCTGGGCGCCCTCCCGCACCATCTCCGTCCGGTAGATGCGGGCGGTCTGCCCCTCCGCCGTCCACTGGTGGTCAAAGATGCCGCTCTTCCCCACGAACAGGTCGCCCAGTGTGTTGAGCGCCGCCGTATCGAACCGCTCCCAGTCCCGGTCCACCTCGTTGTCGCACAGCCGCAGGGAAAAGGTGTACACCTCCTCTGCCCGCAGGGGTGACTTGGCAAAGCGGTTGATCGCCGCCAGCTCTGCCTCCGCCGGCACGCCTCCCGTTGCCTCCAGATTTTTTTCGAGTTCTTTCATACCTCTCTCCTTGTATGGAACGCGGCCGCCTCCGCCGCGTCGTTCTCAAGCCGCAGCTTCCGCGCCTGCTCCAGATAGAGGGCCGCACGGGCGTCCTCCACCTCGTCCTGGAGGTTGATGTCCTCCCACAGGACTTCAAAGCCGCAAGTATACCCGTGCATCCGCAGCCACAGCCGGCAGATCCGCTCCACCACCGGCGTAATGGTCCGCCGGATGGCCGTGATCTCCGTGGTGAGCATGTCCGCCTGCTGGGAGCTCATCCGCTCCGTGGAGCTCCAGCTCAGTCCCAGCATAAAGGGCGGGATCCCCGTCTTGGCCACCACCTGTTCCAAAATCTGCCGCACCGGCACCTCGCTGTCCAGGACGGGCGCGTCAGCGCCGATGACCTGGATATCCACATCTCCCACAGCCACAAAGTCCCGCACGCTGCCGCTCCTGGTATCCTGCATGGCCCGGGACCACTCTCCTGCCAGCATCCGGCTCCGCTCCTCCGCTTGGCCGTTTCCGCCGTCCCGGCAGGTGACGGCGAAGCGCAGGCTGCCGCATCGCTCCCAGTTAATCCCGATGGTGTGGTAGATCTTCATCAGGATATCCGTCAAAAACGGGAGCCCCCGCAGAAGGGACACGCCATAGGGGCTGTCCGCCTCAGGATTCAGAGGCGTGAACAGCAGCAAGTCCTGACAGGGCAGCGGCCCCATCCGCCCCTGCTCGTCGGGGCCGCAGATTGTAAATGCCAGGGGATGGTCTCCCTCCCGAATCTCAATATCCTCCACCCGGCCCCACAGCACGGCCGCAATCTCCCGGTTCCCTGCTGCGGGCACGATCTCCCCGATGGCTCGCCCGCAGGTCAGCAGAGCGTCCAGGTAGCCCTCCAGAAAGGCATTGACCCCATACTGCCCCCGTCCAGCCGGGACCGTGCGGAGGAATTCCCCCAGCCCCGGTTCCGCCGCCCAGGCGCTCCAGCAGCACCTGCCGCACCAGCGCCTCCAATGCGGTCTTATCCATGGCGCTCCTCCTTGTATTTTCTGGTGATCAACATGGCAACCGCCGCCGCCGTCACACCGCCCACCATCCGGATCAGCTTGTAGATGGCGGCGTCCACCACCGGCACCGCCTCCCGTACTGCCCGGTACAGCCGGATCTCCCCACTGCGCATGGGCACATACTGCCCCAGCAGTCCAAATGGGTGGTGTCCCGCCTCCCGCAGCTGGACCGACGCTCCCGCCGGCGCCGTCTGTTTCCGAAACCACTTCAACTTCCAAACCTCCCGTCCATTCCTTACCGCGGTCCCTCAGGCCCGTCTCTCCACCCAGGTGGCCGCAAAGCCATTCTGCTCTTCCGCCGCCAGATCCATGGCGAAGTACCGCAGATCGTCCATGGCGTGGTCCTGCTCCTTTTTCGGAGCGTCCCGCCGCCCCTTGTCGTCCCAGCAGTACGTTTCCATCTCCCGCAGGCAGTCGGCGCAGGCACCGCAGATCACGATCCGCCGCCGCTTCAGCAGGTCCGCCGTCACCCGGATGCCGTCGGCCACATCGTTGTCCGCCCGGACCACCCGGAATCCCTCCCGCCGCAGCGCCTCGATGAAGCTTGCCGCCGACGGGTCCACGATCACCCTTGTGATCTCCCTGCCTTCCGCCAGCTCCCGCAGGTCCCGGACATACTCTGCGTCGGTCTTCTGCCGTCCCTCCCGGCGGGAGTCGTAGTAGAACTCCCCCACCCGGTACCAGATCTCTCCCTGCCGGCCCCACAGGCCGAAGGAGGCCGGGTTGGCGGTGCCGTAATCTACAGAAATCCGCCACTCCTGAAAATCTCCCTCCGGCACAGGCGCGCTGTCCCGGTCCCGGTCGAAGAAGTCGTACACCCGCCCCTGGGCGGCTGTCCACTCCCCCAGCACGAATCGCCGGTAAAAAACGCCGGAGTAGGCGCTGCGGTAGCGGGCCCGGATCCGGGGCGACAGGGCGGGGTTGTCCTCCATGGTGAAATGAAGGTACAGGGCCCGCCGTTCCCGCGCCCTCAAAATCCACTCTCGGTAAAACCAGTGCTGAGGGTTCTCCGGATTGCAGTTGAACCACAGGCGGCTCCCCGCCACGCTGCACCGGGCGACGGCCTGCTCCACAAAGCTCCGGGGCATCAGGGCCGCCTCGTCCAGCAGCACCCCCGCCAGGGTGCTGCCCTGGATCAGCGCCGCGCTGGACTCGTCCCGCCCGCCAAAGAGCAGGAAACGGTTTTCATGGCCCCCCAGCCGCACGGTCAGCAGGTTCTCCGACCGCCGCTCCCAGCAGTCGAAGCCCAGCCGCCGCAGATAGGGTACCAGCTCCGCCAGCAGATTCCGCCGCAGGGAGGTGATGGTCTTTCCGCACAGTCCCAGCTGCCGTCCGTTGAACCTGGCCATGGCCCAGAGGAAGAAGGAGAGCCCCATGGAGAAGGTCTTGCCGCTGCGGACGGCCCCGTCGCAGATGATGGCCTCCCAATTTCCCGGGCGGCACCACCAGGTCAGCACCCTTCGCTGCTTTTGGGAAAACCGCATGATCTCAGCCGTCGTCCCACCCTCCTTCCTCCCCGGCAGCTTCCGTCAGCACCCGGTACAGCTCTCCGGCCCCCTCCGCCTTTTCCTCGCTCAGGAGTCCGTGCAGAGCCTCCAGAGCCCGGATGCGGTCAATAAGCTTCACTTCCACGCCGCCCTTGTCCGTCACCTTCAGCTCCGCCACGGCAGACAGATCCAGCGTCTCCAAATCCGCCTCTTCGCTGTGCAGGGCCAGCCGCGCCGCATCATTCACCCGGCCGAAAGCCAGCTGGGCCAGACGCCGTACCACGTCCTCCCGATGCACCTGCCCAGCCGCTGCCTCCCGCATCCGCTCCAGCCGCCTGCGCACCATCTTCGTCTCCAGCACGGCGTATCCATCGGCGCAGCCAGCCATTGCCGCTGCCTGGTCCGGGTCCATGCACTGGAGATACTTCCGGCAGAATGCTTCGGCCTGCCCCTTCAATTTCTCCAAGGACGCGTACCTCCTTTCTCAGTCGTTCGATAATAACCGCCTTCCGGCCAAAAGTTGCACGCCGCCGGGCATCTCTTTTGACTTAATAATAAAAAAACGCTGTACCGCGGGCAGGAGATCCCCGCGGTACAGCGTGTTGCGCTCCAGATTCAATTGTATGGCTGGGTGAGCCGCCGGTTGGAGCCGGTCAGGCTGCCTCGCCGTCTCTGCCCTGCCGCAGCAGCTCCGCCGCCGCTTCGGCTCCCTGGACGCCATAGAAAATCATCCCCAGGGCCCGGTCCGTCTCGTCATGGCTCTGGACGTCGACCTTGGGATGGCAGGCCCGCCAGCGGAGCAGCTTCTTGGCCTCCTCAAACAGGCATCTGCCCAGAACCAAGCTCTTTCCCTTTGTGGTTCCACCCACTACCTGAAGATCGTCGATGTCAGACAGTTCCATGTAGAAAAACGTTTTGTCCCGGGTCATCAGAATGGCCCGCTGGTTGGTGATCCAATACTGCTCCCCCATGAGGTTCCGGCGCTCCGCCACGGGCGAGATCAGAATCACCGCAGCCACCAGCAGCACCAGGCCGATAAATCCCATACTGGGCGCCTCGGTCCTGGAAAGATACACGGCCAGCAGCCCGCCGCCCAGTGCCACCGTCAGTCCCCACTTCAGCAGGATCTGCTTTTTTGCCTCTGCCTCCAGAAGCGAAAACGGGGCGGGACGGCCCTGCCAGCGGACCTGCTCTCCCGGCCGCAGATATGTTTTGAGTCTTTCCTCCATACTGATACACACTCCTTTTGTTTTTCGGCAGCTCCCTGCCATCCATTATTATACGCATTCCGTTGTTCAACCGCTGACAAGGTCCATTTGGGGCTTGTTAAACGTATGCAAAAATCCACAGGTTTCCCGCCTATGTTCTTTAACGTTTTTTAGTGGAATCTTAACACCTCTTTCTGCTATAATAATGTTTCAAGCCCCACAGATGTAAGGAGGACCTGCTGTGAAGATCACCCGTTCCAGTTTGAAGCGTACCTTTTCCTTCTCCTGGCGCGACCTTCTGGTCTCCGCCGCCATTCTTCTATGCGCCACGGGGGCCTGCGCCCTTCTGCACCAGACGGCGGACACCATCGACGGCTTTGCCTCTCCGGTCTATGTGCTGGCCGTGCTCCTGATCTCCCGCTTCACCAGCGGATATCTCTTCGGGCTGATTGCGGCGGTGCTGGGTGTCATCGGCGTCAACTATGTGTTTACATATCCCTATATGGCGTTTAACTTCACCATTTCCGGCTATCCGCTGACAATGTTCACCTTTCTGGTGGTCTCGCTGGTCACCAGCACCCTGACCACCAAGACCAAGGAGCAGGACCGCCTCCGGATGGAAAACGAAAAGGTGAAGATGCGGGCGGATCTGCTCCGCTCCGTCTCCCACGACATTCGCACCCCTCTGACCTCTATCATGGGTGCCACCTCCGCCATTTTGGAAAATCCCGCCCTCTCCCCGGCCGAACAGCAGTCCCTTCTGGTGGATGTGCGGGATGACGCCCAGTGGCTCATCCGCGTGGTGGAAAATCTGCTCTCCATCACCCGGATCGGCAACGAATCGGCCAAAATCACCAAGGAGCCGGAGGCTGCGGAGGAAGTCCTGGACGAGGCGGTCCGCAAATTCCGAAAACGGTTTCCCGCCGTGTCCGTGGAGGTCCACGTGCCGGACGAGCTGCTCCTGGTCCCCATGGACGCCATCCTCATCATGCAGGTCCTGTCCAATCTGATGGAGAACGCCGTGTTCCACGGCGGAACCACCACGCACATCGCCCTGTCCGCGCAGCGGGATGGCCCCTGGGCCCGCTTTTACGTGCGGGACAACGGCCAGGGCATTCCCCCCCAGAAACTGCACACCCTGTTCAGCGGTGCGCTTCGCTGTGAGGACTCGTCCCCCGGCGACGGAAAGCGGAACATGGGGCTGGGCCTATCGGTCTGCATGGCTATCATCCGTGCCCACGGCGGCACATTGGAAGCAAAAAATCTGGAGTCCGGGGCGGAATTTTCCTTCTGCCTGCCGCTCACTAAGGAGGAAGTATCATGACGATTCGTGAAAAAATTCTGGTAATTGAGGACGAGAAGAGCATCTCGCACTTCATTTCCACGGTCCTCAACAACAACGGCTATGAAGCCATGCAGGCCCAGACCGGCGAGGAGGCGCTTTCCATGATCTCCTCCCACTGTCCCGACCTGGTCATTCTGGACCTCGGCCTGCCGGACATGGATGGTCTGGACATCCTCCGCAGCCTGCGCAGCTGGTCCAGCCTGCCGGTGGTGGTGGTCTCCGCCCGCTCCCATGAGCGGGACAAGGTCGCCGCATTGGATCTGGGGGCGGATGACTACCTCACCAAGCCCTTCGGCACGGACGAACTCCTGGCCCGGGTCCGCACCGCGATCCGCCATACCCGCACCATCTCCGGTAATGACGAAATCGCCCGGAACGGCACCTATACAGTGGGAGAACTGGTCATCGACTACAATAAGCACCAGGTCCGTGTCCGCGGTGAGAATGTCCACCTCACCCTCAGCGAGTTCCGCATCGTGGCCCTGCTCGGCAAGCACGCCGGCCGGGTCCTGACCTACGATTACATCATCAAGGAGCTGTGGGGCCCCCGGGCCAGCGGCGACAACCAGATTCTCCGGGTAAACATGGCCAACATCCGCCGGAAGATCGAAAAAAATCCCGCCGAGCCGGAGTATCTCTTCACAGAGATGGGCGTCGGCTACCGCATGGCGGAGGGCGGCTGATCCGCTCCGCTGTCCGCACAGGCGCATGAAGAGCTCCCAACCGGGCTTCTTCATGCGCTTTTTATGCATCGCTCCCCAAAAGTAAGCGCATTCTTGATAAGGCCGTCGTTTTCTTAGCGACATCTTAATTTCCGTGAACTATTTTTTAACGCTTATGCGGCCAAAAATCTGCTATGCTTATAGCCAGAAGCCCGCGTGTCCAAATCGAGGACCTGGCCGCGGGTTAAGGAAAAGGAGTGTGTGTTTTTATGGCAACTTTCTTGATCGGCCTCGTGGTCTTGTTCGTAGGCGCAGCCATCTATGGCAAGTTCTGCGAAAAGGTCTTCGGCCCCGATGACCGGGAGACGCCCGCTTATTCCAAGCAGGACGGCGTGGACTACGTTCCCATGCGGGAATGGAAGAACAGCCTCATCAACCTGCTGAATATCGCAGGCACCGGCCCCATCATCGGACCCATTCAGGGCATCCTGTTCGGGCCCATCGCATTCATCACCATCCCCATCGGCAACGTAATCGGCGGAGCTATGCACGACTATTTCTCCGGCATGATCTGCCTCCGCGACGGCGGCACCCAGATGCCGGACATGGTCCGCAAGTACTCCAACAAGGGTGTTTTCACTGTTTACCAGATTTTCCTGAGCGTACTGCTGCTGCTGGTCGGCGCGGTGTTCATCTATACCCCCGGCGACATCGCCGCCACCCAGGTCTTCGGCTTCTCCGGCGCGGTGAATGATCCCACCACCTGGATCATCTACGGTGTTATCTTCGTCTACTATCTGATTGCCACCGTGTTCCCCATCGACGCCATCATCGGCCGCATTTATCCCATCTTCGGCGCCATCCTGCTGTTCTCCGCCGTGGGTGTGTTCATCGGCCTGTTCGTCAAGGGCTATCCCCTGCTGAACCTGTGGGATGACTGGCATGGCATCGCGTTCGACGCGTGGGCTGTTGATGCAGCCACCGGTGAGCAGGCGGCCTTCAGCTATGGTCAGTACTTTGACGCCAACCACTTCATCCCCATCTTCTTCATCACCGTGGCCTGCGGCATTCTCTCCGGCTTCCACTCCACGCAGACCGCTATCATCTCCCGCACCATGAAGAGCGAGCGGCAGGGCCGCATGACCTTCTACAATATGATGGTCCTCGAGGGCTTCATCGCCATGATCTGGGCCGCCGCCGCCATGGGTGTGTACAACCTGGGCCTGCAGGAGGTCAATGCCTCTCTGGCTACCGGCACCATCGGCGTGATCTGCAAGGATATCCTGGGGCCTGTGGGCGGCATCATCGCTCTGCTGGGCGTTATTGTTCTGCCCATCACCTCCGGCGATACCGCGCTGCGCTCCCTGCGCCTGTCTGTTTCTGAGTCCCTGCACATCGACCAGAGCTCCAAGGCCAAGCGCCTGGGCCTGTCCGCCATCATCTTTGCGCTGGTGGCTGTGATCCTGGTCTTCGCAAAGAGCAGCCCCAGCGGCTTCAACACCCTATGGCGTTACTTCGCATGGTCCAACCAGACCCTGTCCCTGTTCGCATTCCTTGGCATCTCTGTGTGGATGTTCGAGAACAGCAAGGCCAAGTGGGTGTGGATCCCCCTGATCCCCGCTGCCTGGTACACCTTCGTCACAGTGACCTACATCGCCAACGCGCAGATCGGCTTCCATATTCCCTGGACGCCCGCTTACATTATCGGTGTCTGCGCTGCTGTGGCCTATGTTGGCATCGTTGTCTGGTACGGCAAGAAGCGCGCTGCCCGGCTCCAGAAGCTGTAAGCTGCAGTGTCTTCCAAAATCAAACCCGTCCCGCCTTTTGGCGGGACGGGTTTTTTACTGCCTGAACTCCCGCATATTTCCAGGTCCGTCCAGCACAAATATTCGTGTTCACATCCGGTCCTTAAAAAAATTTGGAACTTTGTTAGGTGAGGTAAACGAATTTTTAATTGTTTTCTCTGCGATATTAACAAATTCTTTATAAATATGAATAAATTATTTACAACTCCTTTCTTCAGTGCTATGATAAAGCCAGAATCTGTCCGGGAAACTGGGCATAAAGGAGTGTGTGTTTTCTATGGCAACCTTTCTCATCGGCCTGGTGATTCTGTTCGTAGGCGCAGCCATCTATGGCAAGTTCTGCGAAAAGGTCTTCGGCCCCGATGACCGGGAGACGCCCGCTTATTCCAAGCAGGACGGCGTGGACTACGTTCCCATGCGGGAATGGAAGAACAGCCTCATCAACCTGCTGAATATCGCAGGCACCGGCCCCATCATCGGACCCATTCAGGGCATCCTGTTCGGGCCCATCGCATTCATCACCATCCCCATCGGCAACGTAATCGGCGGAGCTATGCACGACTATTTCTCCGGCATGATCTGCCTCCGCGACGGCGGCACCCAGATGCCGGACATGGTCCGCAAGTACTCCAACAAGGGTGTTTTCACTGTTTACCAGATTTTCCTGAGCGTACTGCTGCTGCTGGTCGGCGCGGTGTTCATCTATACCCCCGGCGACATCGCCGCCACTCAGGTGTTTGGTTTTGACGGTGCTGCCACCTCTGTCTCCACCTGGGTGATTTACGGTGTCATCTTCGTTTATTATCTGATCGCCACCGTGTTCCCCATCGATGCCATCATCGGCCGCATCTATCCCATCTTCGGTGCTATCCTGCTGCTGTCTGCCGTGGGTGTGTTCATCGGCATGTTCGTCAAGGGCTATCCCCTGCTGAACCTGTGGGACAACTGGCAGAGCGCCACCTTCAATTATGGTGAGTATTTCACCGCGCAGCACTTCATTCCTGTGTTCTTCATCACTGTGGCCTGCGGCATTCTCTCCGGCTTCCATTCCACGCAGACCGCTATCATCTCCCGCACCATGAAGAGCGAGAAGCAGGGCCGCATGACCTTCTACAATATGATGATTCTGGAAGGCTTCATTGCCATGATCTGGGCCGCCGCCGCTATGGGCGTGTACAACCTGGGTCTGCAGGAGGTCAATGCCTCTCTGGCCACCGGCACTGTCGGCATCATCTGCCGCGATCTGCTGGGCCCCGTGGGCGGCATCATCGCCCTGCTGGGCGTCATCGTTCTGCCCATCACCTCCGGCGATACCGCGCTGCGTTCTCTGCGCCTGTCCATCTCTGACTCTCTGCACATCGATCAGAGCTCTAAGCCGAAGCGCTTGGGCCTGTCCGCCATCATCTTCGCGCTGGTGGCGGTGATTCTGGTCTTTGCGAAGAGCAGCCCCGATGGATTCAATCTGCTGTGGCGTTACTTCGCATGGTCCAACCAGACCCTGTCCCTGTTCGCATTCCTGGGTATCTCCGTATGGATGTTCGAGAACAGCAAGGCCAAGTGGGTGTGGATCCCCCTGATTCCCGGTGCTTGGTACACCTTTGTTACAGTGACCTTCATTGCCAATGCACAGATCGGCTTCCATATTCCCTGGACGCCCGCCTACATCATCGGTGTCTGCGCTGCTGTGGCTTACGTTGCTATCATTGTCTGGTACGGCAAGAAGCGCGCTGCCCGGCTCCAGAAGCTGTAAGCTGTAACTATTTTCTGAAACAAACCCGTCCCGCCAAGTGGCGGGACGGGTTCTTTTTATCCCAAAACCACGCCCATGCCTGTTAGAACCCCCAGCACCGCCGCCATCACGGGCGCTGGGGATCGGCACAGGCGGAAGGACTCCGGCAGCAGTTCGCCGAATACCACGTACAGCATCGCCCCGGATGCTCCGCCCAGTGTGAGCATCTGCAGGCCCGGCCCCATCGTTCCCAGGCAGAAGCCCAAAACCGCCCCCAGCACCGTGGGCGCGCCGGCTGCCGCTGTGGTCAGGACTGCCCGTCCTCTGCTGGCACCGCCTGCCGCCAGGGGAACTGCAACAGCCATTCCCTCTGGAATGTTGTGGAGCCCGATCACCAGTGCCATCATTCGCCCATCCTCTCCCGCTTCGGCCAGATCCGCAGCGTAGGAGGCGCCGATTACCATCCCCTCTGGCAGGTTGTGCAGGGCAATAGCGGCTGCCATCACCACACCTGCCAGAAAGAGCCCTCCCCGCTTCGCACCTGCCTGCAGCCCGCTTACCAGCTCCTCCAGGAGCCAGATCCCCCCGCAGCCCGCCAGTACGCTGGCAGATGCCGCAGGAAGCGCGGAGAGCCCTGGCCCCGCCTGAATGGCATCGGTCAGCAGGTCTGCACACACCACAGCAAGCATCATGCCCGCCGCAAAGCTCAGCAGCACACTCACGGTCCTGTCCGTACCTCTGCGGAACAGATAGGCGGCCAGGCCCCCCAGCCCGGTCCCTCCCATGCCTGCCGCGGCCGTGACAGCTATGATCGTACCCACAATCTTCTCTCCCTCCCATAAAGATGGGCCAGGAACACCGCATAAGCGGCATTCCTGGCCTTTCGCGTTCTTCTGTATCCGTTGTCGACTCACAGCAGCATATACAGCAGCAGGAAGATCAGCCCTCCGCCTGCCAGCATGAGATCAAAGGAGAAGGTCTCTTCCGTTAGGAAACGGAGGGGTTTCCGTCCGTATGTGCCGAAGTTCTCGGCCCGCTTCGGCACAAAGATGCCGGGGGCCTTGGTAAAGAGGATCCGCTCCCCCAGCAGCACCAGCCAGTCGCCTACGGAGGCGGCCACCCGGGCGCAGAGGGCCCCCACAAAGGTCAGGGCCGACAGCAGCGGGCGGTATACCAGATTCTCCAAATCCAGCCGGGCCGGCCAGCGGTCCAGATAAACCATGCCATCCGCCTCCCGCCGCATCAGCAGCCCTCGGACCACCAGGAGATAGACTGCTGCGCCAATAGCTAGGGAGATGCATGCGCCCTTCAGGTTGACCCAGGCAAAATAATGGACGCTGTGACCAGGATCTGCCCGCAGGAATCGCCCCGCCCATTGGGCCAGAGGCTCCATGGTCAGTCCCGGAGTCAGGCCCAGCACCAGCAGCAGGGCTGCGCCCACACTCAACGCCGCATGGGTGCCCGGGGACATATAGTCCTTCAAGGCCGGCCGTTGGCCAACAGCACGGCTGGAGACAAAAATCGCCACGAACAGCTTTGTCATGTACGCCGCTGTCAGTCCGCCGGAGAGCAGAAACAGCCACTCCACCGTCGTGAACCAACCTGCGGCGGCCCCCGCGTGCTCCAGCACATGGATGTACTCCACGATGCTCTCATGGAGCAAGGTCTTGCTCACATAGCCGGAAAAACCCGGTACGCCTGCAATGGAGGCCGCCCCCACGAAGAACAGGACCTTCAAAACCGGCTTGTTCCGCCCCCAGCCCCGGATGTCATTGAGATTCAGCGAGTGAGTTCCCAGATACACCACACCTGCCGCCACAAACAACACCAGCTTGATGAGGGAGTGGTTCAGCATGTGCAGCACCGTGCCCCAGGCCGCCAGGGCGTTCTCGCCGTTCAGGAAGCCCTGCATGGCTGTGCCCACCAGAATAAAGCCGATCTGGGACATGGAGGAGCAGGCCAGCGTCCGCTTCAAATCGACGGAGAACAGCGCCAGCACAGCTCCCAGCACCATGGTCACCACGCCCAGGGCCAGTACCACTGTATTCCAGGGAAGCTCTGTCCAGAACAGATACCGGCAGAGAATGAGCACACCGAAAACACCGCTCTTGGTCAGGATGCCGGACAGCAGGGCAGACGCCGGTGCCGGCGCCACGGGATGGGCTTTTGGCAGCCAGATGTGCAGGGGGAACATCCCGGCCTTGGCGCCAAATCCCACCAATGCGCATCCACCGGCCACGTACAGGGACCCGCGCTTCTCCGCAGGCAGCGCGGATACCGCCTCCGCCATAGCAGAAAACTCCAGCGTCCCCAGCAGCTGCTGGAGGAGCAGCAGGCCCGCCAGCAGCGCCATGCCGCCGATCACAGCCACAGCCAGATACGTCTGTCCGGCCTGCCGGGCCTCCTCCGTCTCGTTTTGCACCACCCATACATAGGAGGTGAAGGACATCATCTCAAAGAACACGAACAGCGTGAACAGGTCCGCTGCCAGAAACACCCCCATCAGAGCCCCCAGCGTCAACAGCCAGAAAAAGTAGAAACGATTACAGCCCTCGGCGGCGGCAAAGTAGCTGGGGCAGTTGAGGCCGGTGGCCGCCCACAGGAAGGCGCTCACCAGCGCCAGCAGGCTCCCCAGACTCCCGGCCTGAAGCCGCAGGCCAAAGCCAAAGACCCCCGGCAGCTCCAGGGCAGCCCCGGGCCACAGCAGAAGCAGCAGTGCAGCGGCCAGCTCCACTGCGGGAATGATCTGGATCAGCCAATTCCGGTATCTCCTGTCCCGCCGCCGCAGCGGGAACACCCAGGCAGAGAGCAGCATGGGGAACAGGACCAGAAACAGCAGCAGAATGTTTCCCATCGTCTCCCTCCCTTACCAGTTCCGCGGAACCGCGTTCCATAAAAAGCCGATCACTTCGTTGGACAGCAGCGCCAGAATCACACCGGAGGCGGTCAGCAGCACCAGCGGGATCCACATGGTCCTGGCCGGGTCGTGTACCCGGGCCAGTGCCGCCCGGTCCAGCTCTCCCACCGGGAAATAGGCCCGCACCACAATGGTCAGCATGTACAGCGTCGTCAGCAGCGTGGACAGAATCAGCGCGGCGATGCCCGCGTAGGCCAGCGGATTCACCGAGGCCACTGCCGCCTCCGCAATCATCCACTTGCCTGCGAAGCCTCCCAACGGCGGCATTCCGATCAGCGCAAAGGAGGAGACGGTGAATGTGGCAAACACCACCGGCATGGCCCGGCCGAAGTCCTCCATCTCATAGATATACTCCTTCCCGCTCTTGAGAATAATGGCGCCGGCGCAGCAGAACATGGTGATCTTGGTGAATGCGTGGTAGACCATGTGGGTCATGCCGCCCACCATCCCTGCCGGGGTCATCAACGTCAGGGCAAAGAGGATGTAGGAAAGGTTGCTCACCGTGGAAAACGCCAGCCGCCGCTTCAGATGGGGTGTCCGCAGCGCCCGAGCGGAGCCGTAAACAATGGTCACGATAGCCGCCGTCATCACCACCGTCTGGGCCCAGCTTCCCCGCAGGAAATCCGCCCCGAAGCCGTAGTAAATTAGCCGCAGCACTGCGAAGGCGCCGGCCTTGACCACCGCCACTGCATGGAGCAGTGCAGACACCGGCGTAGGTGCCACCGAGGCGTCCGGCAGCCAGCCGTGGAAGGGAAATACTGCCGCCTTCACCCCGAAGCCGAAAAAGGCCGCCACAAACACCAGCTCCAGCGTCCGCTCGTTTCCCGCCGCCAGACTCTGATCCAGAATGCCGCCGTAGGTGAAGTTCAGGTGTCCCACGCCGTAATTCAGCAGAAAGACGATCCCGATAAAGGCAAACGCCGCGCCGGAAAGGGAGTACACCAGATACTTCCGCCCGGCATACCGGGCCTTCTCGTCCATGGCGTGCATCACCAAAGGCAGCGTGGTCAGCGTCAGGACCTCATAGAAGAAATACAGCGTCAGAAAATCCTCGGAATAAGCGATACCCAGCACCACACCGTAGGCCATCAGCCAAAAAGCGAAGAACCGGTTCTCATGCCCCTCGTGGGACATATAGTCCAGCGAGTACGCCGTCACCAGCGGCCACAGCACGGACACGATGGCCCCATAGACCATGGACGCCCCGTCGATCCGCAGGGAGATGGAGAACGCCTCGTTGAATCTCACCATGATACAGGCCAGAAAGCCGCTCCCATAGAGATAGGTCAGCACGATACAGGCCAGAGACAGTGCTGTCGTCGCCAGGGATGCCGCCATGATATAGATGCTCCGCACCCTCCGGCTCTTGGGCTGCAGGATCAGCAGCGCGATTCCCAGCACGATGGGAACCAGAATGGGCAATGTCAGAAATTGGCGCACAGACGTACCTCCCTTCTCAAAGCTTCCCCACTGTCAGGGGAACAGCCGGGCCGCCAGAAGACCCAGCCAATGCAGCAGGCCGCCGGGCAGCAGACCCATCAGCACCACAGCCGCGGCAAAGGCAATCATGGGCCATGTCATCTGGACTCCCACTTCCCGCCGCTCCGTAATAAAATCCCGGCCGGGGAAGAATCCCTCTGTCACCACCGGCAGCAGGTATCCCGCCGTCAGCAGGGCGGAGACCACCAGCACCACCAGCCCTGCGACGCCAAAGGCCTGGATCGGTGCCTCCAGGCTGGCGGTGAGCAGGTACCACTTGCTCACGAATCCCGCCATGGGCGGAATCCCGATCAGGGAGAGGGCCGCCAGGGTGAAGCACCACATGGTTACCGGCATCCGCCGGCCGATGCCCCGCAGTTGATCCACCCGGGTGCAGTTGGTGGAGAAGATGATGGCGCCCGCCGCCAGGAAGAGCGTATCCTTGGCCAGGGCATGGAAGACCATCTGCAGAAGAGAGGCCTGGACGCCATCCGGCGTCAGCAGCATCAGGCCGAACAGCACATAGGACACTTGGCTCACCGTGGAATAGGCCAGCCGCCGCTTCAGCTGCTTTTCCCGATAGGCCAACATGGACCCCACGAACACCGTGGCCAGCGTCAGCGTCAGCAGCACATATTGGGGCCAGCTGCCCGCCAGAAACTCCGGTCCAAACATATAATAAGTAACCCGGATCACAGCCACCACGCCACCCTTGGTAATGACACCGGAGAGCACGGCTGAGGCTGGGGCCGGCGCCACCGGATGGGCGGCAGGCAGCCAGGACTGCATGGGCATCATGCCCGCCTTGGCCCCGAAGCCAACGATCATCAGACAGTATGCCACCAGCAGCAGCGGCTGGTGCTCTGCAGCCCGGGAGAAATCGATGGCCCCACCCGGCTGAAAATCCGGCACCGTCAAGTAATAGGCGATAAAGAAGTAGCCGGCCAGGGCCATGCCCGCGCCGAATACGGAATACCCCAAGTATTTGAAGCCTGCCCGGCGGGCCGCCGGCGTGGCATTGTGCAGCACCAGCGGCACCGTAATCAGGGACATCATCTCGAAGAACATATACATGGTCACGAAGTTGGCCGCCTGAGCAAGGCCCATCAGTACCCCCAGCGTCATGGTATAAAATCCCATGAACTGATTGCCCTGCCCCGCATGGCGGATGTAGGGTTTTGTAAAGACCACCACCGGCGCCCAGATGCACACTGCCAGCACCATGAAGAACTTGGACAGCCAGTCGCTGTTCAGCACCAAGCCCAAGTCCCCCTGGATGGTCAGCAGCCACAGCCGCTGGGTGGGCATCGTGCAGTTAGCCAGCACCATCACGGCGGTAATCACGATCAGCGTCACCACCAGCCAGTCACGGTAAGTCTCATTTTTCTGCCGGAATACGAAGATCCCGCCGATCAGCGGCACCAGAATAGGCAGCAGCAACAGCATGGGCGCACTCCCTCACAAACAACAAGTCTCAAATCAGCCGGACACCCGCCTCGATCAGGTCTGTGATCGGGTGGTAAAAAATGCCCAGCACAAAAATTCCCACGATCAGGATGGCGGCAGCCGCGGTGAAGGCCCGGTCCGCAGCCAGATCCCCCGGATGCACGTCGGCTAGGACCAGCGCCTCATCCTCCGCCGGGGGCTTCACCCAGATGGCCAGCAGCGCCGGAACATAGTACAGTGCGTTCAGCACCGTGGACAGGGCGATGGTCAGCAGGATCATCGCCGTCATACCGGTGGGCACGGCCGCGCTGGCAAAGTAGAGCTTGGAGACAAAGCCGCCGAACAGGGGGATGCCGATCATGGACAGGGCCCCCACAGTGAAGCCCAAGCCCGCCCCAATGTCCCGGTAGGCGCTGCCCCGCAGGTTCTTCAGGCTCTTGTGGTGGCCGCTGACGGCGGAGAGTCTGCCGGCGCAGAGAAACAGCAGCGGCTTGCAGCAGGCATGGACCAGGATATGGAAACAGGAGGCGATCAGCCCCTCGATGCTCCCCAGGCCCACACCCATGAAGATATACCCCACCTGCGCCACGGAGGAATACGCCAGCATCCGCTTGATATGGTTCTCCCGCATAGCAGCCAGAGAGCCCAGAATCATTCCCAGCAGCCCAAAGGCCAGGATCACGTCGGTGACTCCCAGCTCCACCATCAGCTCCATGGAGAAAACCCGCAGGATCATCACCAGCAGCAGCACGATGTACCCCTTCAGCACCAAGCCGGACAAGATGGCGGAGGACGCTGTGGTGGCGCCGCCGTGGGCATCCGGCAGCCACAGGTGGAAGGGGAACATGGCGCTCTTGACGCCCAGTCCCGCCACCAGCAGCCCTACAGCCACCGTCAGCGGGAGCGTGTAGCTCTCCGAGAGCCGCAGCTCCGCCACTGCCTCCGCCAGAGAGGGCATCAGCAGATAGCCGGTGATGCTGTTCAAAATGGTCAGCCCGATCAGGAACAGCCCGGACCCCACCAGGCTCATGAACAGGTACCGGATGGTGGCGATCAGATTGGGGCCGTTGTCCTTGGCCATCACCAGCGCGCAGGCCGCGATGGTGCTGGTCTCGATGAACACATACCCGGTGAACATGTCGTTGGTGTAGGTCAGTGCCAACAGGGACGCCTCCAGCATGTTCACCATGACAAAGTAAAACTTCTGCTTCTCCGGCAGGATGTCCTGAAACAGGTCCCGCCGCCCGCCCGCCAGAGCAAGGGCCATCACCAGGGAGAACACGGCGGCCAGCAGTGCCTGAAGCGGCCCGCAGTTGATGGCGTTGCCGTACGGCGCCAGAAATCGCCCCATGGCGTAGGTGAAGCTCACTCCCTCTGCATAGGTGTATTCCAGTACCCAGCCGTTCAGCAGCGCGGATGCAGCGCACACTCCGATGGTGATCCAGTAGCTGATCCGCCCGCTGCGGATGGCCGCGGTCACGATGGCCGCCAGGATAGCCAGAAAAATCGAAAAGAAGGGAAAGTTCTCCACAAACGGCCGCATCAGTCGTCCTCCTTCTTGGCCCGCTCCAGCAGTTCCCGCATCTCAATGGTGCCATAGCGGCGGTAGATCCGCTGGATCAACGCCAGGGAAAACGCCGTGATGGACACAGATACCACAATGCCGGTCAGCACCAGGCCGCTGGGAATCGGATTGATGTACAGCGGGTCGAAGCCCCGGTCCCCCACGATGGGCGCGACGCCCCCGTCAATATACCCCAGCGAGGCCAGCAGCAGGAAGACGGCCGAGTCCATGATGTTGAATCCGATCACCTTGCGCAGCAGATTCTGCTGCAGCATCAGATTCGTGAAGCCGATGCCAAACAGGATGACAGCAGTGACCGCGTAGCGGTTCTGGATGATCTCCTCCAGCATTCTCTTCTCCGCCTCCTCTCAGATCTCTCCCCTGGAAAACAGGGCGTAGAATCCATATACGGTGCAGGCCACCACCAGCCCCACCGCCAGGTCGATCAGCAGGATCATCCCGGTGAGGTAATTGGGCAGGCCGTTGGCCCCGATGAAGATGTAAACGCCGTACAGCACAGCATACAGCAGCAGACCGAAGGTCCGCACCGCGCTGTACCGCCTCTGGTTCATCAGCACCCGCGTGTGTCCGGGGCCAAAGGCAGCGGAAAACAGGATCAGTCCCGCCCCCAGGATAGTCCCGCCGGAAAACCCGCCGCCCGGCGACGTCTCGCCGTTCAGCAGCACATAGATGGCAAAAAGGAAAATAAAAGGAAGCAGCACCCAGGCCACCTGCTTGAGGATCAGGTCAGAGCGGCCCTGCACGGCGGTCTCCTCCCGCTCCATCTGCTGGAGCTCATGCTCGCTGGTGTTCTTCCGGTCCCGCAACAGCAGGATCATCACCGCCGACACCGCCAGAAACAGCACGCAGCTCTCCCCCAAAGTATCGAAGCCGCGGTAGCCGATAATCATGGCCGTCACCACGTTCTCAGAGCCCGTCTCCTCTTCGCTGTGCTCCAGATATCGCTCCGCCACCTCGTTGTTGATGGGGTTGTCTTCCTGGCCGAATCCGGGCATGTTCATCACTGTGGTGAACAGGATAATTCCCAGCGCCACGCAGATCACCGCCGCGGCGATGGGATACCAGTTGAAAAACTTCCGCAGCCGGTCCTTTTCCCGCCGCTCGAACTCCTCCTCTGACGGGCGGAATTCCCGGTGGGGGCGCTGCTCCATGACGAACAGTGTCCGGTCCTTGGGCTCCCGATCTCCGTCCACCCAGGAGATAAACTGTTTCAGCCGGTCCGGCTGCTCCTCTTTTTTACTCATCCCGTGTCCCCTTCAGCGCGTGGATCTTCTTCAGCGTCAGGAAAAAGAGGATGCTGGTCACACCGGCGCCCACAGCCGCCTCCGTAATGGCCAGATCCGGGCTCTGGAGCAGGCTCCACAGCACCGCCATCATCAGGGACAGCGCCATATACACGATTACCGATGCCAGCAGCCGCTTGCACAGCGGCGCTGCAATAGCACACACGATCACCCCGACCAGCAGGATGTATTCCAGAACGATCATCGTACCTCCACCTCGCATTCCTTTTCCAAATCCGGGACTGTGGATACCTCCATCTCCGCGACCAGATGGCTGCACACCGGACTGGTCAGCCATAAAAACACAAAGATCAGCAGCGTCTTTGCGGCGGACAGGGACCAGCCGTGCAGCAGCATCAGCCCGATCAGAACGCAGAAGATACCCAGGGAGTCCCCCACTGCGGCGGCGTGCATCCGGTTGAGCACATAATCGAACCGGAACAGCCCCAGCACAGCGGAGAAAAACACGAACAGGCCGAACAGGAAACATGCCAGCCCGGCTGCGGTCACCAGATTATCGATCATGGGCGTTTCCTCCCGTCTTCTCCCGCTCCGGGCGTTTCCGCCGCCGGGCCGCCACCAGACGGGAGACCACCACCACCGCCAGAAAGCTCAGCAGCGCGAACACCAGGGCCACATCCACCAGAAAGTCCTCCCGCAGCCAGACGGAGAGCAGCACCAGCTCCGCGATCACCAGCGTACTGATGACATTCACGGCCACGATGCGGTCCGTAAACCGGGGGCCCAGCACCGCCCGCACCAGCGTCGCCAGGATCAGCAGCGCCAGCACCACGGCGCCCGCGGTCAGCACCCAGGTCCTCACTTGTTCCATTGGGCCGCCTCCATCCTCTCCAGCCGCTGCTGGAAGGAACTGTCCTCAATCCCCTCTGCCAGCGGCGTGTCCAGTGTGTGCACCAGCATCCGGCCGTCCTCGGCCCGCACGGTGATTGTCCCCGCGGTGAGCGTGATCGAGTCTGCCAGCATTGCCCTGCGGCGGTCTGTCTTCAGCGGGGTGTGGAACCACACCAGCTTGGGTTCGATGCCCTTGGGGCGGGTGTAGATGATCCGCATGATTACCAGTCCGGCCTTCAGCATCTCCGCCAGCAGGTGAGCAAAATACCGCGCCATGGCCCAGATTCTGGAAGGACTGCCGCAGAACACCCGCCACTGATAGCCCAGCACCCGCTTGCAGAACCAGGAGATCAGCGCCGAGACTGCAACGCCCCACAGGCAGGTATGGACACTGATCCCGCCGGACAGCAACAGCCACAGCAGGAAAAACAGCAGGAACATCGCTTTGCCTCCCTCTTTGCGCTGTATACAAAAAGAGACGTCTCAGCAAGTGGTGTGTTTCCTCCCTCAACGGCGGATGGCACACGCTTGTTGGACGTCATCGTCTACCCGTTTTTCGTTAAAAAACGCACAAGCTTTAACATTATTTTAACGATTCTCCACGTCTCTGTCAACTATTTCAGCGGTTTTGACCCTCCTGGCACGCCGGAAAATATCCACAAATCTCTGAATCAAATTTCGGCGTTCTGACAAAGCGTCACAATTCTTCCAAATGTGCTCTGTCAAGCAGCCGTCTCTTCCGTCATATTTTCCAACTCCCTCCAGTGGGCACCGCATATCCCCACCCCGGCCTGCATAGTCTCCAAAGGAGGTGATGTCCAACATGACGATCCATGTGGTCCAAGCCGGCGAGACGGTCGGCTCCATCGCGGAATCCTACGGCGTCGATCCCGCCCGCCTGGCCGCGGACAACGCCGTGCCCCCCAGCGGCGCCCTGGCGGTGGGACAAACTCTGGTGGTCCGCTTTCCCCGCCAGGTCCACGCTGTCCGGGCCGGGGAGACCCTGGCTTCCATCGCGGAGGCATACGGCACCACAGTCCGCCGCCTCTGGCAGAACAACTGGCCTCTGGGCGGCGGAGCAGCCCTCCAGCCCGGACAGGTCCTGGTGATCTCCTACTTTGACGAGCCCCTGGGCGCCGCCGCCTTCAACGGTTATGCCTACCCCTACATTGATATGTCCCTTCTGAATGCGGAGCTTCCCTATCTCACCTATCTGACCCCTTTCACCTACGGGATCACCGCCGACGGCGATTTGCTCCAGCTGGAGGATGACGCTCTCCTCTCCGCTGCCCGTCAGCGGGGCGTCCGCCCGGTGATGCATCTGTCCACCATGACAGAAACCGGTCAGTTCGACACCCAGCGGGCCACCCTGGTCCTGACAGACAGCGCCGTCCAGGACCGCCTAGTGGATCAGGTCCAGCAGACACTCCGCCGCCGTGGCTACGCCGGGCTGGATGTGGACTTTGAATTTCTCCCCGGCCAGCTGGCGGCGGCCTACGCCGCCTTTCTCGCCCGCCTGCGGCGGCTCCTGAACTCCCAGGGCTTCTTTCTCTGGGCCGCTCTAGCCCCCAAGACCTCCGCCCGGCAGGCGGGACTTCTGTACGAGGGGCACGACTATGCCGCTGTGGGTGCCGCTGTGGACGGCGTGCTTCTGATGACCTATGAGTGGGGCTACACCGCAGGACCGCCCATGGCGGTATCCCCCCTGCCCAACGTCCGGACCGTGCTGGACTACGCCGTGACGGAGATCCCGCCGGAGAAGATCTTCTTGGGCCTTTCCAACTACGGCTACGATTGGCCCCTGCCCTTTGTCCAGGGCGTCACCCGGGCGCCCTCCATCTCCAATCAGCGGGCCATCGAGCTGGCCATTGAACATGACGTGGCCATCCAGTACGATGAGACGGCCCAGGCCCCCTTCTTTCACTACACCGCAGCAGACGGCACAATTCACGAGGTCTGGTTTGAAGACGCCCGCAGTCTTTCCGCCCGTCTGTCCCTGATCGCGGAATACGGTTTCCAGGGTGCCGGCATCTGGAACCTGATGCGCCCCTTCTCCCAGCTCTGGCTGGTCATATCCTCTCTGTATCATATTGAGGATTGATTCCCCTGCGGAGTATTTGAAAAAGCACTTGACTTGGAGTAGACTCCAAGTGCTAAAGTGTTCTCATCAAAAGACAGCGCCCCGCAGGCGCAAAGGAGGCTTTTCAGTATGGCGCTTTCCGCATCTGCCAAAGACTATTTGTCCCGTTTCTTTCCCGGCCCTCCTTCCCCGCTGTGGGAAACGGATCCGGAGTTTATGGAGCTCTTCGCCAATTTCGCCCTGGACGAGGTGGTGAACCAGGGGGACCTGGATGACGCCGCCAGGATGATGGCCATTCTCGCTGCCCTACTGGGCTGCCAGGGTGTGGAGGAATACCGCGTGCTGCTGCCCGCCGCCCTGCGGGCCGGCATCACCCCTGTCCAGGTAAAGGAGATTCTCTATCAATCCGTGGCCTATCTGGGGATCGGCCGGGTGCGTCCCTTTTTCTCCGTGACGAATCAGGTGCTGACGGAGCAGGGCGTCGCCCTGCCGCTGGAGCCCGGCTCCACCACCACGGCAGAGACCCGGCTGGCCGCGGGCAACCAGGCCCAGGTGGATATCTTCGGTGAGGGGATGCGGGGCTTTCAGAACAGCGGCCCGGAGGAAAGCCGCCACATCAACCGCTGGCTGGCGGACAACTGCTTCGGCGACTACTACACCCGCGGGGGGCTGGACTATAAGCAGCGGGAAATGATCACCTTCTGCTTCCTGGCCGCCCTGGGCGGCTGCGAACCCCAGCTCACCAGCCACGCCGGTGCCAATCTGAGGATTGGAAACGACAATGCCTTCCTGATCCAGGTCATCTCCCAGTGCCTGCCCTACATCGGCTATCCCCGCAGCCTGAACGCCCTGCGGTGTGTGAACGACGCGGCCCAGGCCGCCCGCTGAGAGGAGAACGGCCATGACCATCGCCGAAGTGAGCAGGAAGTATGATATTTCAGCGGACACCCTTCGCTACTACGAGCGCATCGGCCTGATCCCGCCTGTCCCCCGCACCAGGGGCGGCCTGCGGGACTACGGGGAGGAGTCCTGCGGCTGGATCCAGCTGATGAAGTGCATGCGGGCCGCCGGGGTGCAGATCGAAGCCCTGATCGAATATGTGGACCTGTTCCAGCAGGGAGACGCCACCCTGGACGCCCGCAAGGCCCTGCTGGTAGAACAGCGGGACCAGCTGGTGTCCCGGATGGCGGAGATGCAGGCCTCTCTGGACCTGCTGAATCAGAAAATCGACCGGTACGAGCAGGGTATGATGACAGCTGAACAGCAGCTCCGCCGTCTTCACGCGGAGCGCGAAGGCGCCTGAGAGGCCCAAAAAGGACAATATACTGTCGAAGTTCGACAATATATTGTCCTTTTATCCTTTATTGGAGCGTTTCAGCGGCCGTCTGCTCCAGGCCAGCCACAGCGCCCAGGACGCCGCCGCGCTGGAGGCCAGCACGGCCAGGAAATGCCCCATGCTGTTCTCCACCAGCGGACCTTCCAGGCCCAGCACCTCCGCGCCGCCCCGGACCAGCACGATGCACCAGGGGTGCAGGACATAGATCAGTGAAGAGAGCTTGCGGCAGCTCCGCCTTTCTCCGCGATTCAGCCCCAGCAGAAGGGAAAACAGGCAAACCATCACCAGCGGCAGCAGCATGTACATGCTGTCGTGCCGCTGGACCTGAAGCCCATGGAGCCAAAGCCCCTCTGCGGTCATGGCCGCGAAGGCGGCGCACAGGCCTGCAGCGGAGGTCCTCACGCTCCACCGCACACCGGCGGCTCCCAGCAGCAAAAATAGCGGCGTGAAAAACAGTCCGTTCCGCGTATAGGCAAAGATTTGGAAAATCTCCCCGTACAGCGCCTCCAGCGCCGGGAGCTGGCAGGTCAGTCCATAATAGCTGTCTCCGCCCAGGCCCACCAGGTAAAGGAGCCCGGCCGCGGTCAACGCCGTCCGGGAGCCCAGCCGGAGCAGCCCCCTGGCCACTAGAACACCCAGAATCACGCCTGGAAAATACCACAGGTGATAGAAGGTCCCATCCAGCAGGAGCTTTTTGACCCACTCCGCTGGCCCATAGCCGCCGTTGTACCAGTTCAGCGGCAGATACAGCAGCACCGCCGCCCCGTAGAGCAGACAGGTCTTTTTCAGAAAGACGCCGGTCCTGCGCCACTGGTCCTTTGCCAGAAAATAGCCGCTGACCATCAGGAAAAACGGCACCGCCACCCGGGCCAGCACCCGGGTGAACCAGAAGTCCCACAATGGGGAAACAGACACCAGCGGGGAGGTGTGGTTCGCCACCACCAGCATCACCGCCGCCAGACGGAAGAGATCCAACGCCGCGCCCCGGCGTCCGTCTGCCATACCTACACCTCCCAAACTGTCACGACAAATCCGTTCCGGTTGTCGCCGGAGACCTGGCAGCAGCCCTCCGGCAAGCGGAGCTCCGTCTCATCGCCGGCGCAGGGCATGTAAAACACCCGTGCGCTCCGCCCATGTTCCAGGCGGCACGTCCTGGGCGCTGTCTGCACCCAGTCCAGATACTCCTCCAGGCACAGGCCCTCCCGCTCCATCAGCAGGGCATGAGGCGTCCCCACATACCGATAGTGCCACGGCTCACAGGCGATACCGGTCAGGGACTCCTTTTCCCGGTGGTACCGCTGGATGAAGCCATACCGGGGCGCCAGTCGCCGGAACCGCCCGCAGGCGCCTTCCTCCGGAAAATCGGGCCGGATGAAGTCGATCTCCCGCGCTGCCCGGCCCAGGTCGATGGCAAGCCCCGTCTGGTGCTCGCTGCACCCGGGGACCGCCACATACTGCCGGGTGAACGCCTCTCCCCGTCTTTGCAGGGTGTCCTCCCAAATGGCCTGCTGCTCCGCCTGACTGCGCCAGCCGGAGACCGGCACGATCTCCCGCGCCCCGCCTGCTGCCTGGATGCAGGCGGCCAGCAGCCGGGCGGCCTGCCGCTCCAGCAGGATATTGGGATACCGCTCGTCCGCTGCTGTCAGCAGCTGCCGCGGCTCCTCCGCCAGGGGATGCTGACGGTTCACCAGCACCAGCGGCCCGGAGCGCATCTGCCGCCGGCTGTACCGCGCCGCCCTCATAGCTCGGCCCCCAGCTGGATCAGGCGGCTCACCAGCTCCCGGAAGGGGATGCCGGCGGCACGCATCATGGCAGGATAGCGGCTGTGGGGCGTGAAGCCCGGGATCGTGTTCACCTCGTTGAACACAATCTCCCCCCAGGGGGTGAGGAACAGGTCCACCCTGGCAAATCCCCGGCAGCCCAGTGCCCGGTAGAGGACCTTCGCCGTCTCCCGGATCTCCGCTGCCTTTTGCGGGGCGATCCGGGCGGGGCAGTGGATGGCCGATGTCTGGAGGGTGTATTTCTCCGTATAGTTGAAGAAGCCCCGGGACAGCTCCACCTCATCCACCGCCCCGACGGTGAGCTCCCGGTTCCCCAGCACCGCACAGCCCACCTCAAAGCCGGGAATGGCCTCCTCCAGCAAAATCTCGCCGTCGTGGCGGAAGGCCGCCTCCACCGCCGGAGCCAGCTGTGCCGGCTCCTCCACCCGGCTCACGCCGAAGGAAGAACCCGCCCGCACCGGCTTGACAAACAGCGGCCAGCCCAGTGTTTCGGCTGCCGTCCGGAGCTCCTCAAAGGCACAGTCCTCCGGGAAGAGACGGCTCCGGGGCACCCGTACCCCCGCCAGAGCCGCCAGCTTGTGGGCTCGGTCCTTGTCCATACACAGGGCGCTGGACAGCGTCCCGCAGCCTACCAGGGGCACACCGGCCAATTCCAGCGCCCCCTGAACCGTGCCGTCCTCACCGTTCCTGCCGTGGAGAACCGGGAAGGCCAAGTCAAAAGCCACTTCCCGGCCGGAGCCGTCCAACAGCACCAGGGCCCGGTTCCCCCGGTCCAGCCGCAGAGTGCAGGGCACGCACGCCGCCTCCCGCTGCCATCTTCCACCGGGAATGGCATCCAGCGGCCCTGTGTAAACATACCACGCCCCCTCCCGGGTGATCCCTACCGGGATGGGGCAGTACCGCTCCGGGTCCATGTGCGTCAGCACGCCGTGGGCGGACTGCAGAGACACCTCATGCTCTGAAGAGCATCCGCCGAACAGCACCAATATCCGCAATCTTTCCATCTCATGTCCTTTCCGGCGCCCAGCGCCTTTCCTGATGGAAAGATCGTATCAGATTCGCTTCCCGCAGATCTGTGGACGTTCCTGCAAACCTCCTGTGATTTTCCTGCGGAAATCTTACGAATTTCTTGCGGCGGCCCCCTGCAGGGGCAGGCGGACGGTAAAGGTGATCCGGTTGTCCGCGCTGGCAGCCCGGATCGTCCCGCCGTGGAGGGCAATGATTTCCTTGGCTATGGCCAAGCCAAGGCCCGCGCCGCCCGTGCGGGTGGCGCGGGAGCTGTCCAGCCGGAAGAACTGGTCGAAGATGCGCTCCAGCTTCTCCGCCGGAATGGTCCGCCCCTCGTTGGTAAACGTCAGGACCACGGTATCCGCCTCCTGCTGTCCGGTGATCCGGACTGTGGACCCCGGGAAGCTGTAATGGAAGGCGTTGCGCAGCAGGTTATCGAACACCCGGGCCAGCTTGTCCGGGTCGCAGTCGTATGCCAGACGGGGCGGCAGCTCCAGTTCACACCGCAGGTCCTTTTCCGCGAACTGGGGGGCAAACTCACTGGCCACCTGCTCCAGCATCCGGGTCAGGTCCGTAGGCTGCTTCTCCAGCTCCAGATGGGTCAGGCTGAAGCGGGTGATGTCAAAGAACTCATTGATGAGGTCCTCCAGCCGCTCCGCCTTCTCCAGGGCGATGCCGGTATACCGGCTCCGCAGCTCCGGGGAGAGCTGCGGCTCGTCCCGCAGCAGCGTAAGGTAGCCGATGACGCTGGTGAGCGGCGTCTTCAAATCATGGGCCAGATAGACCACCAGATCGTTTTTCCGCTGCTCTGCCTCCCGGGCAGCCCGGGCGTCCCGCAGGGCCCGTTCCCGGACGGCGTTCAGCTGCCCCTCCAGATCCTCCATGGGCTCCGGCAGCTCAATGGGCTCCTCTCCCGGCTGGGCCAGCTGCTCTGCCGCCGCGGCCAGCGTGTCCACCAGCCGCATGGGGCGGGCAATGAAGGAATAGCTGATAGCCACCCAGCCCAGCAGGATGACCAGCATACACACAAAGACGATGTAATCCCGTACCCAGTTGAGGAACTGGTAGAGCGGATCCCACGCATACCACGTAAAGGCGCTGCATACCAGATACCCCAGGAAGACCGCCGCCAGCACCACCGTCACCCAGGCCGTCAGTGCCAGCAGATAGAATCCCCAGGTCCGCAGGGCCCGGCGGCGGCCCCGGTCCGACAGCGGGGGCCGTTCTCTTCTCTTATTCAATGGTATACCCCACCCCCCAGACCGTCTTGATGAACTTCGGCTTCCGGCTTGGCTCGTGCATCTTCTCCCGCAGGCGGGCGATGTGGCTCATGACCGTGTTGTTGCTGTCCATGTACTTCTCGCCCCACACCGCCTCAAACAGCTCCTCACTGGGCACCACCTGTCCCCGGTGCTCGCAGAGATACCAGAGAATGGCAAACTCCAGCGGCGTCAGCGCCAGCTCCTCGCCGAAGAGAACGCACTTATGCGTGGTCCTGGAGATCTGCAGCCCCCGGAAGTCATGCTCCGCGGTCTCCCTGGGTTCCGCCGCCTCGCCGGTGTTGTACCGGGTATAGCGCCGCAGCTGGGTCTTCACCCGGGCCACCAGCTCCAGCGGATTAAAGGGCTTGGTAATGTAGTCATCCGCCCCCAGGGTCAGGCCCATGATCTTGTCCATGTCCTCCACCCGGGCGGTGAGCATGAGGATGGGAAAGAGGTGTTCCTCCCGGATCTTCTGGCACAGGGTAAAGCCGTCCAGGTCCGGGAGCATCACGTCCAGAATGGCCAGGTCCAAATGCTGCCGCGCCACGCAGGTCAGCGCCGCCTCCCCGCTGCCGCACTTGTACACTGTGTAGCCCTCATTTTTCAGGCAGACCTCCACCAGATCCGCAATCGCCGCTTCGTCATCCACCACCAGGATCTCCGCCATGCCTTCGCCTCCGCTCTTTTCTTGCGTGATACATCCATTATACCAGACCCGACAGGGAATGCAAACCGGCCTTTTCCGTCCCGGCGTGAAAAAGGCAGAGCCGCCAACAGACGGCTCCGCCCAGCTGCGTCAAAAGTGCAGGAACTTCTGTACATCCCGGTCCGCGCCCAGAACCAGCATCGTCTCCCCCTCCCGGAAGCAGTAGTCGCCGCCCGGAATGGGGATGAGCTCCTCTCCCCGCTTGGCGGCCAGGATGTTGATATTGTGCCGCTGGCGCACCCCCAGCTGGCCGATGGTCTTGCCCACCCAGGCCGGCGGCACCGCCGTCTCGTAAATGGCGTGGTCCGGCGTCAGCTGGATGTAGTCAAAGATATGGTCGGAGCTGTACCGCACCGCCGCCCAGCTGGCGGTCTCCCGCTCCGGATAAACCACGTCATCCGCGCCGTTGCGCAGCAGAAATTTGGCGTGGACATCCCGTGCCGCCCTGGACAGGACGAAGCGTGCGCCCTGCTCCTTCAGCAGGGCCGTGGTCTCCAGAGAGCTCTGGAAGTCGTCTCCAATGGCCACCACGCACAGGTCAAAGTTCCGCACCCCCAGGGAGGCGATGAACGCCTCGCTGGTGCTGTCCCCGATCTGCGCGTGGGTCACCAGGTCCAGCGCCTCGTTGACCCGCTCCTCGTTTTTGTCCACCGCCAGCACCTCGTGGTGCAGCTCCTGAAGCTTGGCGGCCATGTGCCGCCCGAAGCGGCCCAATCCGATCAGCAGTACCGATTTCATCCTCACACGTCCTTTCTCAAGCGTACCGCTCAGCCCACAGTGACCCGCTCCTGGGGCAGCTGCGCCGGGGCGGCGCCGCTGTCCGGCAGGACGGCGTAGATCAGCGTCAGGCCGCCCACGCGGCCAAAGTACATCAAAAAGATCAGAATCAACCGGGAGACGCCGCCCAATCCCGGGGTCACCCCCAGCGTCAGCCCCACGGTCCCGAGGGCGGAGGCGGTTTCAAACAGCGCCGCCTCCAGGGAGATGTCCTCCACGCAGCAGATGGCCATACCGCCCAGCAGAAACAGCCCCAGATACATCATAAGGACCGCGGCGGCGCTGCGCAGTGTCTCCGTGGGGAGGCGGCGGCCGAAGCACTGGAGATCCGCCCGCCGGCGGAACACCGCCCGGGCCGCCAGCACAAATACCGCCAGAGTGGTGACCTTGAATCCGCCGGCTGTGGAGCCGGGGGAGCCACCCACCAGCATCAGCAGCGTAATCAGCAGCCGGGAGGGCTCGCTCAGCTGGGAGAGGTCCAGGGTGTTGTACCCTGCGGTCCGGGGGGTGACCGCCTGAAACAGCGCCCCCTGGACCTTCTCCCCCAGGGTCAGCGTCTGCCACTGGGGCAGCCGGAGCTCATAGAGCAGGAAGAACAGCGCCGGCAGCAGGATCAGTGCCGCAGTCACCGCCAGCACCAGCTTGCTCTGAAGGCAGTAGGCCCGCAGGTGCCACTTGTGCTCCCGCACGTCTCCCCAGGTGAGGAATCCGATGCCGCCCAGGACAATCAGCCCCATCACGGTGAAATTCACCAGTGGGTCCCCCGCATAGCCGGTCAGGGAGACGAAGGGCGTGCCCGCCGCCCCCATCAGGTCGAACCCGGCGTTGCAGAAGGAGGACACCGCATGAAACACCGCGTACCAGAGTCCCCGGAACAGCCCCATCTCCGGGCAGAACCGCAGAGCCAGCAGCAACGTCCCCGTCCCCTCCAGGACCAGCGTCACCGCCAGAATGAAGCGGGTCCGGCGAACGATGCCCCCCACCTGGGGTGCGGAGATGGACTCCTGCATCACCCACCGCTCCTTCAGCCCGATCCGCCGCCCGGCCAGCATGGAGATGGCCGCCGCCGCGGTCACCACACCCATGCCGCCAATCTGAATCAGCATGAGGATCACCGCCTGGCCGAAGCCGGACCAGTACAGCGCCGTGTCCTGGACCACCAGTCCTGTCACGCAGGTGGCGGAGGTGGCGGTGAACAGCGCGTCGAAAAAGGCGGCGCCCTGCCCGTCCCGGGTGGAGATGGGCAGGGTCAGCAGTAGTGCTCCCGCCAAAATCAGCAGCGCAAAGCCGATCAGGATGATCCGCGCCGGCGCCATGTGGTTTTTTCTGCGCATGAACACAGCGATCCCTCTTTCCGTTTTATCAGAAGCCGCCCGTGGACAGCAGGACCATGATAACACGGATGGGCCCGCCGGTCTGTAAAAAGGCGGCCCCTGCCGTTTGGTTCCCGTTAAAGTTTTCCCAAAAAGGGACTTTGCAGCACGCCCATTGTAGCACAGCGCCTCCCGCCCGTCCACCGCTTTTTTCCCGGCTGCCGTTGCATTTTCTGCAGTCCGTGATATAATGGTTAGATAGAACAAACAAGGACATTTCGTCCGCTGCAGAAAGGAAGCGCATACAATGCTGAACGAAAAAGTATCCCAGCTGTTGAACGATCAGGTGAACAAGGAATTCTACTCTGCGTATCTGTATCTCCAGTTCTCCAATTTCTATGTGGAGCAGGGCCTTGCCGGTTTTGCCAACTGGTACAAGGTCCAGGCCCAGGAGGAGCGGGACCACGCCATGCTGATGCTCCAGTATCTCCAGAACAACGACGTGCCCGTAACGCTGGAGGCCGTCGCCAAACCGGATGCGGAGCTGAAAGCCAACATGGACCCCCTGAAGGCCGGTCTCGCCCACGAGCAGTATGTCACCTCCCTGATCCACGCCATCTATGAAGCCGCGTACGAGGCCAGGGATTTCCGCACCATGCAGTTTTTGGACTGGTTCGTGAAGGAGCAGGGTGAGGAGGAGACCAACGCCACCGATCTCATCAAGAAGATGGAGCTGTTCGGCTCGGACCCCAAGGGGCTCTATATGCTGGACCAGGAGCTGGCGGCCCGGACCTATGCCGCCCCCTCCCTGACCCTGTGACCCGCGATCCCGCGACCCACGCACGGCGGCCTGTCCGCCGTGCGTTTCTTCTGCCCGCTCTGGACGGCGGCGGCCGCCCGTGGTATACTGGGCGCAGTTTGATCCCAAGGAGGTTCCCCGATGAAAGACCTGCTGATCGTGGAGGATGACCCGACTCTGGGCGAGGGTATCCGCCTGGCCCTCCAGGCGCCGGAGCTCCGCCCCCAGCTCTGCCGGTCCCTGGCGGATGCCGGGGAGCTGCTCTCCCGCCGGAGCTTCGACCTGCTGATCCTGGACATCAACCTGCCTGACGGCAATGGACTGGACCTCCTCCGTGCCCTCCGGCGGGAGAGTGAGGTTCCCGTAATCCTGTTGACTGCCAATGACCTGGAGACAGACATCGTGGCAGGTCTGGAGCTGGGGGCGGATGACTATATCACCAAGCCCTTCTCTCTGGCGGTGCTGCGGGCCAGGGTGAATACTCAGCTGCGCCGGACCGCCGCCCCCCAGGCGGAACGGGTGCAGCTGGACGGCTTCACCTTCGATTTCGGCCGGATGGAGTTCTCCCGGAACGGCGTTCCGGTGGAGCTCAGCAAGACGGAACAGAAGCTGCTGCGGCTGCTGGTGGAGCACCGGGGCCAAACCCTTACCCGGGCCGCCCTGGTGGACCGGATCTGGACGGACGGGGCGGAGTATGTGGACGAAAACGCCCTCTCCGTCACAGTGAAGCGGCTGCGGGACAAGCTGGAAGACATGCCGTCCAAGCCCCGCTATATCAAGACCGTGTACGGCCTGGGCTACACATGGGCGGTGAACTGACATGACAGTGGAATACACCCTGCTGGCCCTGGCGGTTCCGGCCCTGCTGGCAGCGGCAGGATTCGCCGTCTGGACCCGCCTGCGGACCCGCCGGATGCTGGACACTCTGGGCAAGATGCTGGATGACGCCATCCGGGGCGAGTTCCGGGAGTCCCTCTATGACGAGAGCCGCCTCTCCGCCCTGGAGACCCGGATGGCCCACTATCTCTCCGCATCCGCCGTATCGGCCAAAAATCTGGCGGAGGAGAAGGACGCCATCAAGACCCTGATCGGGGACATCTCCCACCAGACCAAGACTCCCATCGCCAACCTCCTGCTGTATGCCCAGCTGCTGGAGGAGCAGGACCTGCCGCCGGAGAGCCGGGAGTATGCCTCCGCTCTGGAGCATCAGGCGGAGAAGCTGCGGTTCCTCATCGACGCGCTGGTCAAGACCTCCCGGCTGGAGAGCGGCGTCCTTGCCATGACGCCCAAGCGTCATGGCATCCAACAGCTGTTGGATGCCGCCTCGGCCCAGGCCGCTCCCGGAGCGGAGGCCAAAGCGATCACCCTGACGGTAGAGCCCACGGACCTGACCGCCCGGTTCGACCCCAAGTGGACGGCGGAGGCCCTGTATAATCTGGTGGACAACGCGGTGAAATACACCCCGGCGGGCGGCGCCGTCACCCTCCGGGCCGTGGGGTATGAGCTGTTCTGCCGCGTGGACGTGACGGACACCGGCCCCGGCATCCCGGAGTCCGAGCAGGCCAGGATCTTCCAGCGGTTCTACCGCTCCCCCTCCGCCAGCGAGGCGGAGGGCGTGGGAATCGGCTTGTATCTGGCCCGCCAGATCGCCGCCGGTCAGGGCGGATATCTGAAGGTCAGCAGCCGCCCCGGGGAGGGGAGCACCTTCTCCCTGTTCCTGCCGAGGGCGGAGGAGAGGACGTAGAAGGCGGCGCGTTCCGGCCCGGACATCCCAAATCTTTCAGAACTGTTAGATTTCAGAAAGAATGTGGAAAGATTTCTTTGGTACAGTCTGTATTGTCGAAAGGCAATACAGACTTTTCCTTGGAGGAATGAACAATGACGATCTTGGAAACAAAGGATCTGCGGAAGGTATATGGCTCCGGCGATACGGAGGTCCGGGCCCTGGACGGGGTCGATCTGACCGTGGAAAAGGGCGAATTCGTGGCGGTGGTGGGCACCTCCGGCTCCGGCAAGTCCACCCTGCTCCACATGCTGGGCGGGCTGGACCGCCCCACCGGCGGCACCGTCACGGTGGACGGCAAAGAACTCTCTGCCATGCGCGATGAGGAACTGACCATCTTCCGGCGGCGGAAGATCGGCTTTGTGTTCCAGAACTACAACCTGGTGCCGGTGCTGAACGTGTATGAGAACATCGTCCTGCCCATCCAGCTGGACGGCAACGCGCCGGACAAAGCCTATGTGGAACGGATCATTGAGACGCTGGGGCTGGAGGCAAAGCTCCAAAACCTGCCCAACAACCTCTCCGGCGGCCAGCAGCAGCGGGTGGCCATCGCCCGGGCTCTGGCGGCCAAGCCCGCCATCATCCTGGCGGATGAGCCCACCGGCAACCTGGACTCCGCCACCAGCCTGGACGTGATGGGACTCCTGAAGGTCACTGCCCAGAAGTTCAGCCAGACCATCGTCATGATCACCCACAACGAGGAGCTGGCCCAGATGGCGGACCGGATCATCCGCATCGAGGACGGCCGGATCGTGGTGCGGGGGTGAGCGCCATGATGAAGGTATCCAACGGCAAGACCATCCGCCGTCTGGGCTGGCGGTCCATGAAGGCGGCCAGGACCCGCAACCTCATCGCCGTTCTCGCCATCGCCCTGACCACGGTGCTGTTCACGTCCCTCTTCACCATCGCCATGTCCATCAACGACGGGTTCCAGCAGTCCAACTTCCGTCAGGTGGGCGGCTTCTCCCACGGCGGCTTCAAGTACCTGACGGAGGAACAGTTTAACGATCTGAAGGATGACCCCCTCATCGACCAGTGGGGAATGCGGCGGTTTATCGGAATGCCCACGGAGGTGCCGTTCAACAAATCCCACGTGGAGGTCAGCTACGCCGACGCCAATGAAGCCCACTGGATGTACTGCGACCCGGTGGAGGGCCGTCTGCCCCAGGAGGGCACCGACGAGGCCGCTACCGACACCCACGTGCTGGAGCTGTTGGGGGTGGAGCCGGAGATCGGCGCCAGGTTCACCATCTCCTTTGACGTGGACGGCCATACCACCACCCAGACCTTTACCCTCTGCGGCTGGTGGGAGTATGACGAGGCAATTGTGGCCAACCACATCCTGATTCCGGAGAGCCGGGCGGACGCCATTCTGGACGAGGTGGGAACCGTCCCGCCCGGAGAGGATGGCATGACCGGTTCCTGGAACCTGGATGTGATGCTGAAAAGCGGTTCCCGCCACATTGCGAACGATATCGCTCAAATTCTGGAAAGTCACGGCTATCAGGATCAGAGCGCCGGAGCGCCGGATTATATCCACACTGGCGTCAACTGGGGCTATACCGGCGCCCAGCTCAGCGATAATCTGGACCCCTCTGTGGTGATTGCTGTGGCCGCCATGCTGCTGCTCATCATCTTCACCGGGTATCTCATCATCTACAACGTGTTCCAGATCTCCGTCACCAACGATATCCGGTTCTATGGCCTGCTGAAGACCATCGGCACCACGCCCCGGCAGCTGCGGCGGATCATCCGCCAGCAGGCGCTGACGTTGTCCCTGGCGGGCATCCCCCTGGGGCTGGTGCTGGGTTGGTTGATCGGCGGCCAGCTGACGCCGGCCATTGTGTCACAGCTGAACGGCGTGGTGCCCATGACCTCCGTGAGCCCGGTGATCTTCATCGGCGCGGCGCTGTTCTCTCTGGTGACGGTGCTGCTCTCCTGCCGGAAGCCCGGCCGCATCGCCGGCAAGGTCTCTCCCATCGAGGCGGTGCGCTACACCGAAGGCAGCGGCATCAAGCGCAAGACGAAAAAAGGCCGCAGGGGCGTGTCCCTGCTGTCCATGGCCTGGGCCAACCTGGGCCGCAGCCGGGGCAAGACCGCCGTCACCGTCACGTCCCTGTCTCTGGCGGTGGTACTGCTGACAGTGACGGTGAACTTCACCAACGGCTTCGACATGGACAAGTACGTGTCCAACTTCACCGCCAGCGACTTCATCGTGGCGGACGCCGGCCAGTTCCAGACCGGCGGGGACATCTTCAACACGGATATGGGCATCCCCCAGTCCGTCATTGACGAGATCTATGCCCAGGGCGGCATTACCGACGGCGGCGTGATCTACGGCAGGACCTCCATCGTCCAGGAGTTCGTGACGGAGGAGTACTACCGCTCTGTGTGGAGCCGTTGGAACGACGAGGCCACTCTGGACCTCATGGTGAGCGACATGGAACGCACGGAGGACGGCCTGCTGGCGGATGTTGCCCAGCTCTACGGCATGGGTGACTTTGCCCTGGACCATCTGACCGTGCTGGAGGGAGATCTGAACAAGCTCCGGGAGGACGGCGGGCGGTATGTGGCCGCCGTGTACAGCGATGATTACGGCAATCCGGAGCTGGACTCCCACTGGGCCCGGCTGGGGGACATCATCACTCTGCGGTATGTGGAGGAGATGGCGTATGTGGACCCGGACACCGGCATCGCCTATTCCAGCGCAGAGGACGTGCCCGCAGGGGCCAGTTATGTGGCGCGTGCGGTGAAATACCGGGACGTGGAATACGAAGTAGCCGCCCTGGTGACGGTGCCCTCCGCCTTCTCCTACCGCTACTACGGCGCGGACGAGTTCATCCTGAATGACCAGACCTTCATGCAGGACAGCGGCACAGACAGCGTGATGTACTACGCCTTTGATACCACCGACGAGGCCAACGGCGCCATGGAGAAGTTCCTGGCAGACTACACGGAGAACGTGAATCCCCAGTTCGACTATGAGAGCAAGGCGCTCTACGCATCGGAGTTCGAGGGGATGCGCTCCATGTTCCAGCTGTGCGGCGGGGCCCTCAGTTTCATCGTGGGGCTGGTGGGCGTGCTGAACTTCTTCAACGCCATCCTCACCGGCATCATCGCCCGCAAGCGGGAGTTCGCCGTGCTCCAGTCCATCGGCATGACCGGCAAGCAGCTCAAGACCATGCTGGTGTATGAAGGGCTGCTCTATGCCCTGGGGGCGGCTGGGATCTCCCTGGTGCTGACCCTGATTTTCGGCCCGGTGGCCTTCAAGGCGGTGGGGAGCATGTTCTGGTTCTTCACCTACCGCCTGACGCTGACCCCGTTCCTGATCGTGGCCCCGGTGTTCGCCCTGCTGGGCGTCCTGGTTCCCCTGGCGGTGTACCGCTCCGTCTCCAAGGCCACCATCGTGGAACGGCTGCGGGAGGCGGACTGATCCCCAGGGACCACTTTCCCGCAAAACAGCGGCACGGCTCTCAAGAGCCGTGCCGCTGTTCAAGTTCTTCGGCAGTATCCAGCTTTCAAGGCAGGTCCCGCTTGTATTTTTGGGGGGATTAGACTATACTGTAAAATTGAAACCCCAGAGAGAAGGTGCTATATGGAATCTGTTAAAATCGGCTCTGTCGGCCTGGGCCGTCTGGGCTACGAACATGCAAAAAACTTAGCCGCATCCATTCCCGGCTGCGTCCTCCACGCCATCTGTAACGTGGATACCTCCCGTCTCCGGGCGGTGGCAGAGGAATTGGGCGTTCCTCATACTTACACCGATTTTGCCGCCATGTGCGCCGATCCGGAGTTGGACGGCATCGTCATCGTCTCCCCCTCTTTTCTTCATGTGGAGCAGATCAAAATTGCCATGGAGCACGGCAAGCACGTTTTCTGTGAAAAGCCTCTGGGCACCAATGTGGCTCAGTGCAAGGAAGCTGAAAAGGTTGTTGAGGCCCATCCGGAACTGGTGTTCCAACTGGGCTTCATGCGCCGGTTTGACCCCTCCTATGCTGAGGCCAAGCGCCGTGTGGACGCCGGTGAAATCGGCAAAGTGGTGCTGGTCCGCTCCTGCACCCAGGATCCCCGCAGCACCATTGAATCCACACTGAAATTTCTCCCCCACTCTGGCGGCCAGTTCCTGGACATGTGCGTCCACGATCTGGATCTGATCCGCTGGTTCACCGGCTCTAACATCCGTAACGTCTGGGCCATCGGTGGTGTCTTTGAGTTCGACCTCTGTCGGGAACTGCATGACACAGACAATGCCGCCGCCATGGTCCAGTGCGAAAACGGCGCCATGGGCTTTCTCTTTGCCAACCGCACCCATGCAGCAGGCTGCAATGTAGAGACGGAAATCGTCGGAACCCACGGCACGCTGCGCATCGCCCCCGTGGGCGCCCGGAACCTGCTGCAGGTCGTGGATGAGCATGGTGCGCGGCAGGAGTACTATCCGGACTTCATGTCCCGCTGGCACACCGCTTTTCTGGCTGAGATGCAGGCGTTTACGGACCACATCCGTACCGGCACACACCCTGCGGACCTGACGGTCTACGACGGCACCGCTGTATCCGAGGCGGCCTATCGCTGCAAGGAATCCTTTGAGACCGGCAAAATGCTCCCCATCCGCTGAGCCGCACTGCAAAAGTAATACTTCTTCCAACGCAAAAGCAGGAGGATCGTCCCGGAACTCCGGGGGATCCTCCTGCTTTTCAAATGGCATACAGGCCCCGTTATATCTGTCTCTTACCGGCGCCCGCCGCGGAAAGAGCCTCCGCGTCTCCCCCCGCCGCTGCGGAAGGAGCCTCCGCCAAAGCCGCCGCGACGGCCGCCGCTGCCCCGGAAGGTCCCTCCGCCGAGACTGCCCCGGGACCCTCCGGCACTCCCGAAGGAGCCTCCGCCGAACATGCCTCCCCGGCTGCCGCCGAAGCCGCCCCCGCCGAATGTTCCGCCGGAGGGCGGCCGGCGCGGTGGCTTTGGCGGTCTTGGAGGACGGGGTGGCCTGGGCCGCTGGGGCCGTCCCCAGAAGATAGGGTAGTACAGCACCGTGGGCCGTCCCATACCGGGCCGCAGATACCGCCGGCGGTAGCGGGAGTACCGCATTCCGTCCAGGATCACCCACAGCACCAGCAGCACCACTAGCAGCACCACAACGCCGCTCACCAGGGACCCAAAGGCCGGCGCCACATAGCCGTGGGTCTCCGTATAGTAGTACCCGCTGCCGCTGGAATAGGTCTCCCGGACGGCAGGGATATACCCCTCCCGGATCGTGACGCCGTAGAAGTCGGCAAACCAGGCGATGAAGGCATCAAAAGTCGCCTTCACACCGGCGTCGTACTCCCCGGCAGCGAAATCATTCTCCAGGTAATAGGACTGCAGACTCATGAAATCGTCCGCGTGGCTCTCCAGCCCGGTCCCCACCACCACGCAGTAGTCGCCCATCAGGCCGCTTTGGGAGATGTTGTCCAGCGCCAGCAGCATCACCACGCCGTTGTTCCGCTCTGCGGAGCCTACGCCATAGCTGTTCCCCAGATCCGAGGCATAGTCCATGATGTCCGCGCCGCCAGTGGAGTTCACCACACTTACCAGGATCTGGGCCCCGGTCTGGGCAAACAAGGAGGCGTTCATGGCGTCGATATGCTCCATGGTCTCATCCGTCAGCACCCCGGCGTAGTCATATACATACGTATAGGACCCCACAATGGCGGTGGACGCCTGGCCTCCGGTGTCCGGCTTCTTGGCCTGCCCAATCACCACCCCGGCCACGATGGCTAAAATCAGCACCACCGCCGCCACGGCCCGTTTCTGAAAAAACTTCATAAGCGTATGTCCTCTCCGTCCCTTCCCCGCAAGCGGGAAAGGGGGCTAAGGGAAAGCCTCCGGTTTTCCCCAGTTCTTCCGCTATTGGCGAAAGAAGAAATTTGAATCATTTTCGCCGCAGCGTGTACGTGGCGAAACTACCTTGATCCAAGCGCCCCGGGCGCGTTCACCAGTCCGCAGACTGGTGGGGATTCCAAAGGGGGTCCTGCTCTCCCTTTAATTTCTCAGCTCCAACAGCTTTTGCTTCAGCTCGCCCTCGATGCGGCCCAACTCCGCCTCGGCGGCCCTGCGCTTCTGGGCGCCCTCCCGCTGGATGTTCAGCACCTCGTCCAGCGTGGAGATCAGCTGCTGGTTGGTGTGCTGCAGCGTCTCAATGTCCACCACGCTCCGCTCTGCCTCCTTGGCGGTCTCAATGGTGCCCATCTTCAACAGATCCGCGTTCTTTTTCAGCAGCTCATTGGTCATCTCCGTCACGGCGCTCTGGGCCGCCGTGGCCTGGCGGCCGTGCTCCAGCCCCAGGGCCAGCACCATCTGACTCTTCCACAGGGGGATGGTGTTCACCAGGGAGGACTGGATCTTTTCCACCATCAAGGTATCGTTGTTCTGCAGCAGCCGAGTCTGGGGGCCCATCTGCACAGAGATCATCCGGGTCAGCTCCAGGTCGTGGAGCTTCTTCTCAAACCGCTCACACATCTGGACCATGTCGTTGTATGCCTGGGCGTCCTCCTGAGCGCCGGACTGTTCTGCCTTGGCCTTCAGAGCAGGCAGTTCGCCCGCCCGCATGTCCTCCAGCTTCTTCTTGCCCGCCAGAATGTACATGGTGAGCTCCTTGTAGTATTTCAGGTTCAGCTCATACATCTGGTCGAACATGGCCACATCCTTCAAAAGCGTGACCTGATGCTGCTCCAGCTCCCGGGCGATCTTGTCCACGTTGGACTCCACCTTGGCGTACTGGGCCTTCATGGCCTCCAGCTTGCTACCCGTCTTTTTGAAGAGGCCGAAGAGCCCCTTCTTCTCCTCTTCCTCGCCGAAGCCCTTCAACTCCACCACCAGCTCGCTGAGGGACTTGCCCACCTCTCCCAGGTCCTTGGTGCGCACAGAGTTCAGGGCATTCTCAGAAAAGCTGGCCACGTTCTTCTGGGCCGCCGCGCCGTACTGCAGGATCAGGTTGGAGTCCGTCAGGTCGATCTTCTTGGAAAACGCCTCCACCGCCTGTTTCTCCGCGTCGTTCAGCAGGTTCTCGTCCAGCCGCACCGGCGTCGCCTCCGGCTTGGCGGCCTCCGGTGCGGGGGCGGCGGGCGCTGCCGGGTCCAGAGTCAGTTGGGGCACCGCATCCGTCCGGCTGGGATCCAGGGTCAGTTCAGGCATCATGCTCTTCTCGTCTGCCATTGTGTCATCCTCCATCATAGTATCATTCACTCTCTGCCATTTTCTTCATTCCGGCGGGCTTCTCCCGCCGCCCGCACACCGCAGACAGCATAAACCACTGCGTACACCACCCCCAGCACACCGCAGAGGGTACAGATGCCCGGGGCCTGCTTCATAAAACCGATACCAAGCAGCAGCCATATCACGGAAGAGAAAAAGTGATGGGCAGCCTCTCCCCACCTTCCCGCCTGTTTACAGGCCTTGTCCAGCCGAAGGCCCAAAGCCACCGCCCCCGCCAGCCATGCCAGCGGCAGCAGGAGCTCCGCGTTATGCAACCCGCCACGCTCCAGTTTCCAGAACAGAAGGACAAATCCTGCGGCCATATAGAAAACCAGGCCCGCCATTCTGATGGCGATCTTTCTCATGGCGTTTCCTCCGATCACAGCTCCAGCCGGATATCGGTCTCTTTCTTCTCGTCCGGCTCCGCCTTCAGCGGGCTGTCCACCAGTCCCTCCCGGGCCATCATGTTCTCCAGCACCGTGATATCCGTGGAGATGTCCAGGGCCTCGGCGCCGTACAGGCTGTCCAGCTGCTTTTCAAAGGCCGCCACGATGGTCCGCATCATCCCCTCCACCTTGGCCAGGGTGGTGTCGATGTTCTCTCCGGAGACCCCGGTACCGCTCATGCGGTCATAGGCATTCAGCAGCTTCAGGGTGGTGGGCAGGTAGTAGTCCAGAAAGCGCCTGATCTGGGGCAGCTTCTCCGGGTGCGTGCGCACCTCGTCGAAGATTCGGGCGCTCACCTGCTCCAGCCGCACAATGTCGGCGGAGATGCCGGGGTCCGCGATATTCTCATCCAGCCGTTTCATCTCCCGGATGGCCATCTCCCCGTCGCGGACCATCTTGTCCAGCTCAGGATTTCCTGTAGAGGCCGGTTTCTTTTCAACGGGCTCCTCGGCCTTTTCCGGCGGCGCCTTGCCAGCCTCCTCTCCTACGGGGCCGCCCCGGCACAGGGCGGCCGCCGCCGCGAACGCCAGAAGGGAGGCCCCCGCCGCCAGGGCATAGTGCAGCGGCTCATACAGCGGCAGCACCAGCGCGTAGGCCAGCCATACCGCCGCAGCGGCGTAAAAAGGCGCCGCACGCTTCTGTCTTGTGGTCTTCATCCGCTTCAGCCTCCCCAGGTCGCTTTTAACAATATTATACCCCGCCGGAGAGAGCCGGTCAACGGCAGGGACAGAAAATCCCCGGAAGCAAAGCGGCGCCCCTCTCGAAAGAGGGGCGCCTGCTTTCATTTGGGGAGCCCATAGCCCAGCGTCACCGGGTCCTGCCATAGCCCCAGCTCCGGCGGATGGAACGTGCAGTAGACGAAGAGGAACGCCAGCCCCCACAGCGCCAGCAGGCCCAGGATCTGCTGCCAGAGAGAGGTGAAGCGCCCCCGCCGCAGAAGCCGGAAATCCAAGGCGAATGCCCCCAGCACGGAGAGGTATAACACGGCGATGTCCGCCCAGAGCAGATGCCGCCCCAGCACGCCGGTGTACGTATAGAACAGCACCGGAATCAGCGCGACCCCTGTCACCGTGCTGACGCCCCGGGCTGCCAGAAAGTTCGGATAGTTCCGTCCCAGGCAGCACACCTGCACCACGGAAAAGAGAAACATGGGGAAAAACAGCAGCTTCATATGTTCCCAGGTGGACTCATTCACCGCAGAGAAGGCAGCCGCCGCGCCCCATCCGCCGCTCCAGTCGTAAACAAAGTGCAGCAGCGTCCCCATCGCCGCCGTGAACAGCGCACCCGCCAGCTCCCAGTAAAACAACCGCTTCCCCATATCCACCTCCACGACAAAACAAAAGGACTGCGGCCAGGCCGCAGTCCCAGTTTATACCGGCGTTGGCAGATTTATGCATCCAGATACGCCCCATAGCTTCCCAAGGCCGCCGCCAGCGTCTCCGGTGTCCAGTCCCAGTAGAAGGAAGCCTCTCCCGGCGCTGAAAAATGCCGGTCGGACTTCCGCCGGCCGGCATCTCTTCTCTTTTTTCACACAAACACCGCCTGTACCAGCACCATGTACAGCACAGTGCCCCCAGCGATGGACAGCAGCACATTCCGCTTCCAGAGATGGAGCCCCGCCACCGCAGCAATGGCGATCAGCTCCGGCGCTCCGTGGGGCGCCGACAGCCAGGAGATGCTCCGCAGGCAGTACACCACCAGCAGGCCCATCATGGCGGGCGGAAGGACTTTCCCCAGGTATGCCACTACAGCGGGGGGCTGTTTCTTCTCTGGAAACAGCCAAAAGGGCAGCCATCGGGTCAGCTGGGTCCCAGCGGCCACCGCCAGGATAATACCCAGCGTCTGTAAAGGCGTCAGTGTCACAGGTCCCCCTCCTCTCCGCTGCGGTCCAGGCGGCGCCGTGCACCCAGCAGCACTGCCAGCACCAGCACCATAGCGGGGATCACCATGTTGTCCGCTCCGAACACCGCCAGGCTGGCAGCGGCGCAGAGGATCCCCATCACCCCGGCGGGCCGGTTCTCCGGCTTCTTCCACTGCTCCAGGAACAGCACCACGAACAGCGCCGTCAGAGCAAAGTCCAGGCCCGTAGTGTCAAAGGTGAGGAAACTCCCCAGCAGGCCGCCCAATGCTGTGCCCGTAATCCAGTAGAGGTAGTCCAGCAGGGAGATCCAGAAGTAGAAATCCCTCCGGGCCACGCCTTCCGGCGGCTCCAGAGTGGACACCAGGGAAAACGTCTCGTCGCACAGCACGTAGATCAGAAACGCCCGAACCTTTCCCAGGCCCTTGTATTTGTCCAGCAGGCTCAGCCCGTAGAACATGTGCCGGGCATTGACCATGACGGACAGCAGAAACGCCTGCACGGGGTCAAAAGCCGTAGTCAGCAGCGTGACGGCCACAAACTGCATACTGCCGCCGAAAGCGATGGCGCTCATGAGGACGGACCATCCCGGCCCATACCCCTTGGACTGCATCAAAAGGCCATAGGCAGTCCCCAGGCACAAAAAGCCCGTCATCACCGGGATGGTGGCGGGAAACGCCGCCCGGAGCGCCATGCTGCTCCCACCGGCGCGGCGGCTCTCGTCGTCTCTCAGGGGCACAGCAGATCGGCCTCCTCCGGGTGCCTTTCAAACCAGATTTCGGCATAGGAACACGTCGCCCTGGCGCGCTTTCCCTCCGCGCGGATTTGGTCGGCCGCCGCCTGGAGCAGCTGCCCCGCCACGCCCTGACCCCGGAGCGTATCGTCCACAAATGTGTGGTCGATATCCGCCGCCCCATCCCGGTCGGGAAATGTCACCTCCGCGATGACCCGGCCTTCTTCCTCGGCGTAGATACGCCCCGGCTCTCTCTGAAATTCCATGGGTCTTCCTCCTGCATCCTGTCCCGCCGTCTTTTTACATCTTCTCCGGCGCGTCCACGCCGATGAGCTTCAAGCCGTTCCGCAGGACGATCCGGGTATCATCCGCCAGCTTCAGCCGGGCGTCCCGGACCGCCGGCTCCTCACCCTTGATGCGGCAGGCGGTGTAGAACCGGTGGAAGCAGGCCGCCAGCTCCTGGAGATAGCGGTTGATGTGGCTGGGGTCGTAATCCCGGGCCGCCAGCTTGATCTCCTCGCAGAACTGGGCGATCTGCTTCAGCAGGGCCCGTTCCGCCTCGCCGGAGAGCAGGGACATGTCCACGTCCGCCTGTCTGGGCACGGAGGTGCCCTCCTCCGCCAGAGCCCGCAGCAGTGAGCAGATCCGGGCGTGGGCGTATTCCACGTAGTAGATGGGGTTTTCGCTGTCCTCCCGGACCGCCAGACCCAGATCGAACTCCATCTGGGTATCCGGCTTGGCATTGAAGTACCACCGGGCGGCGTCCACGCTGACCTCGTCCAGCAGGTCGGACAGGGAGATGGCCTTGCCGGTACGCTTGCTCATCCGTACCACCTCACCGTCCCGCAGCAGCTTCACCAGCTGCATCAGCACGATGTCCAGCCGCTCGCTGCCGTTGAGGCCGAGCGCGTCCAGGGCGCCCTTCAGCCGGGCCACGTGGCCGTGGTGGTCCGCCCCCCAGATGTTGATGACCTTGTCGAAGCCCCGGACAGCGAACTTGTTCCGGTGATAGGCGATGTCCGCGGCGAAGTAGGTGTAAAACCCGTTGGCCCGGCGCAGTACGTCATCCTTCAGGTCCAGCTTCTCGATGTCCGCCTCTTTCTTCCCCTGCCTGCGGTAGTGGTCCCGTAGGATGTCGGCCGTGCGGAGCCACAGGGCGCCGTCCTTCTCATAGGTCCAGCCCCGCTCCGCCAGCAGATCCACTGTCTCCTTCACATAGCCGCTCTCATGGAGAGAGGACTCGTAGAACCAGTTGTCATAGTGGATCTTGTACCGCTCCAGATCGGTCTTCATCTTAGGCAGGTTGATGGACAACCCGAACTGGGCCAGCGCCTCCTGGCGCTCCGCCTCCGGCACATCCAACAGCTTATCTCCGTTTTTCTCATAATAGGCCCGGGCCAGGTCCTTGATGTCCTCACCCTGGTATCCGTCCTCCGGGAAGGGCACCGCGTCCTCCCCCCGGATGATCTGGAGATACCGGGCTTCAATGGAGTGGGCGAACTTATCGATCTGGTGGCCCGCGTCGTTCACGTAAAACTCCCTCGTCACGTCGGCGCCGCACGCCGCCAGCACGCTGGCCAGGGTGTCTCCCAGCACGCCGCCCCGGGCATTGCCCATGTGCATGGGGCCCGTGGGGTTGGCGGAGACGAATTCCACCATGATCTTCTGCCCCTTCAGGTGGTCGGCGGTGCCGTAGCCGGCACCCTCGCTCTCCACCGCCTCGCAGACGGCAGCGTACCAGCTGTCGTTGAGACGGAAGTTCAGAAAGCCCGGTCCCGCAATCTCCGCGGAGGCAAAGTAGCTCCCCGCCAGGTCCATGTGGTCCAGCAGTGCCTGGGCGATATTACGGGGCGGCTGCCGCAGCGCCTTGGAGGCCGCCAGGGCAAACGTGGTGGTGAAGTCGCCGTTGGCGGTGTCCTTGGGGATCTCCACCGGGGCGGTCTTCACCTCCGCCTCGGGCAGCGTCCCGTCCGCCACTGCCGCCTGATAGGCGGCCATGGCCAGCGCCGCCGCCTGGTCCTTCGCGTTTTGGATCATGTTGATCATATCATTTCCCTCTTTTGTTGAGATGTTTTCAGTTTTTT